>OBSA01000015.1_pt1 | contig 87351 bp, 66 predicted proteins | sample 1501291 | NCBI WGS metagenome assembly OBSA01 (sample SAMEA3360679, study PRJEB22359) | human gut metagenome | biome: ENVO:urban biome; feature: ENVO:human-associated habitat; material: ENVO:feces | place: Bangladesh | collected 2011 | reverse complement strand
ACTTTCTGAGCAACCTCAGGGGGTGCAGTTGTCCCCAACTGCACCAACCGGTCAGCCAACCGGTCAGTCAACCGGTCAGCCGACCGATCAGTCCACAAATCCGCAATCTCCCTCTGTAACAGCATCAAAGGCTGTAAACACAGAGGAGCATCGTGATATGGCTCGCCGTCTGATGACGCCAAAGACTGAAACTATAGAAGACAGTGAGGAATCGGACGACAAAACAACCGCAACAGCCCCTGAAGCAGACGATGAAGGCATAGTAATAGGCGGATGCAGACAGCGCAGTCCGCGTATTATGTATGTTCTCACTATTGCTTCGTTCCTTATACTCGTAAGTCTTGGCATCGGCATGTACTTCCTCTATCAGCGTATTGAGGAGAAGAACCATGTGATAGATCGACTTGAGAGTCGCCTTTACGCTCAGCAGGAAGCTGCGGAGCGCGCTGACGCACAGCTCGCTGTAGCAGTCAAGGATACGATTGTGCCCAATGATTCATTGCGTGCTGCAGAGTTGCATGCTGCAGAAAAGGCGAAGAAGGATTCTATAGCAGCGTCAAAGTCGGCAGCAGAAGCCAAGGCTTCTCAGTCTTCTGTTGCACCCTCAACCGCCACTACACCTTCCGACTACAATTACGACACTCGCGTGCGCACGGGTGCATATATAATAGTAGGTGTAGCCAAGACCGTGACCGTTCAGCCCGGTCAGACCCTTGCTTCGATAAGTAAGGCTTATCTCGGCGAAGGCATGGAATGCTACGTCGAGGTGCTTAACAATCGCCATAGTGTAAAGGCTGGCGAAAAGTTAAAAATACCCCAACTGAAGCTAAAACCGCGTAAAAGATAAAGGAAGAATAACATTTTGTAAAATTTTGCTTGTTACTTTCAAAAATAAATTGTAACTTCGCCTGCGAAATATTAATCAAACTTTTATTAACTTAATAACAAACAGGCAGATGAAGAAATACAACTTTAATGCAGGACCTTCTATTCTTCCTCGCGAAGTGATCGAAAACACAGCAAAACAGATTTTGGATTTTAACGGTTCAGGTCTTTCTTTGGCTGAGATTAGCCATCGTGCAAAAGATTTTCAACCGGTTGTTGATGAGGCAGTTGCTCTCATCAAGGAACTCTTGAAGGTGCCAGAAGGCTACTCTGTATTGTTCCTCGGTGGTGGTGCTTCTTTGGAATTCTGCATGGTTCCTTTCAACTTCCTTATCAAGAAGGCAGGCTATCTCAACACAGGTACATGGGCAAAGAAGGCTTTGAAAGAGGCTAAGCTCATAGGCGAAGCTGTAGAAGTAGCATCGTCTGCTGACGCTGGCTATACCTTCTATCCGAAGGATTACGAATGCCCGACAGACCTCGACTATTTGCATATCACAACAAACAATACTATTTATGGTACCGAAATCCGCAAGGAGCCGGAAGTACCTGTAAGACTTATCGGCGATATGTCTTCTGATATCTTCAGCCGTCCTATCGACGTCGCTAAGTACGACTGCATCTATGCAGGCGCCCAGAAGAACCTCGCTATGGCTGGTGTTACCCTCATCATCGTTAAGGATGACTGCTTGGGTAAGGCTCCGCGTCAGATTCCTACAATGCTCGACTACCGTACACACGTAGAGAAGGGCTCTATGTTCAACACACCTCCAGTAGTTCCTATCTACTGCGCTCTCGAAACACTGCGCTGGATCAAGGCTCAGGGTGGAGTAGAGGAGATGGCACGCCGTGCTGAGGCTCGCGCAAAGGTGCTCTACGACGAAATCGACCGCAACAAGTTGTTCCGTGGTACAGTAGAGAAGGACTCTCGTTCTTTGATGAACATCTGCTTCGTTATGAACGACGAGTACAAGGATCTTGAGAAGCCGTTCTTCGAGTACGCTACACAGCGTGGTATGGTCGGCATCAAGGGTCACCGTTCGGTAGGTGGCTTCCGCGCAAGCTGCTACAACGCTATGCCTATGGAAGGCGTTGAGGCTCTCGTTAAGTGCATGCAGGATTTTGAAAAGGAACATTAATAAATAGTATAGCTATGAAAGTATTAGTGGCAACAGAGAAACCGTTCGCAAAGACAGCGGTTGACGGCATTAAGGCTGAGATAGAAGGTGCAGGCAACGAACTCGTTTTGCTTGAGAAATATACAGAAAAGCAGCAGCTTCTCGACGCTGTGGCTGACGCTGACGCAATGATCGTGCGCTCAGACAAGGTTACACCTGAAGTGCTTGACGCTGCAAAGCAGCTTAAGATTGTTGTACGTGCCGGTGCCGGCTACGACAATGTCGATTGTGCTTACGCTAAGGAGAAGAACGTTGTTGTTGAGAACACACCTGGTCAGAACTCTAATGCTGTGGCTGAGCTCGTATTCGGTTTGCTCGTTTACGGCGTGCGCAACTTCTACAACGGCAAATCGGGTAGCGAGTTGAAGGGCAAGAAGCTTGGTATTCTCGCGTTCGGCAACGTAGGTAGAAACGTGGCTCGCATCGCTAAGGGCTTCGAAATGGAAGTTTACGCTTACGACGCTTTCTGCCCGAAGGAGGCTATCGAGGCTGCTGGCGTTAAGGCAGTTGACTCTCAGGACGCTCTCTTCGAGAACTGCGACATCGTTTCGCTGCACATCCCAGCTACTCCTGAAACAAAGCAGAGCATCAACGCTGCTCTTGTTGGCAAGCTCCACAAGAACGGCATCCTCATCAATACAGCGCGTAAGGAAGTTATCAACGAGCCCGAACTCCTTGCCCTTATGGCAGAACGCACCGACCTGAAGTTCATCACAGACATCATGCCGGATGCTAACGAAGAGTTCCAGAAGTTCGAAGGCAGATACTTCTCTACACCTAAGAAGATGGGTGCTCAGACAGCAGAGGCTAACACCAACGCTGGTATCGCAGCTGCTAAGCAGATCAACGCTTTCTTCGCTGACGGCTGCACTAAGTTCCAAGTTAACAAGTAATTAAGTAAAAATCCCCGATAACCCCACCCCTTTGCCCCATAGGGAGGACATAGTGGTGGGGTTTTTAAAATATATCACACAATGGCAACAGTAAAACCATTCCGTGGCGTACGTCCACCGCAAGACCTTGTTGAAGAAATAGCATCACGTCCTTACGACGTGCTCGATAGTGAAGAGGCAAGAGTAGAGGCAGGCGATAACGAGAAGAGTCTTTATCATATCATCAAGCCGGAAATCGACTTCGAGCCGGGCACAAGCGAGTACGACCCACGCGTTTACGAGAAGGCTGCCGCTAACTTCAAGATGTTCCAGGAGAAGGGTTGGCTTCGTCAGGACGCAGACGAGAACTATTATATCTACGCTCAGACAATGAACGGCAAGACTCAGTACGGACTTGTTGTGGGTGCTTTCGTCAACGACTATCTTGACGGCACAATCAAGAAGCACGAGCTGACACGCCGCGACAAGGAGGAAGACCGCATGAAGCATGTTCGCGTCAACGACGCTAACATCGAACCTGTGTTCTTCGCTTATCCTGACAACGAGGTGCTCGACGCGCTCATCAAGCGCTACGCTGCAACAAAACCCGAGTACGACTTCGTTGCTCCCGACGACGGCTTCGGCCATCAGCTCTGGGTTGTCAGCGACAAGGCAGATATCGACGTAATCACCAAGGAGTTTGCTAAGATGCCGGCTCTTTACATCGCCGACGGCCACCACCGCAGCGCCGCAGCTGCTCTCGTTGGCGCAGAGAAGGCTAAGAACAATCCCAACCACAAGGGCGACGAGGAGTACAACTACTTCATGGCTGTTTGCTTCCAGGCATCGCAGCTCACCGTGCTCGACTATAACCGAGTTGTAAAGGACCTCAACGGACTTACATCAGAGCAGTTCCTCGACGCTTTGCGCGAGAACTTCGAGGTTGAGGACAAGGGTGAGGCTATCTACAAGCCGCAGCACCTGCACGAGTTCTCACTCTACCTCGACGGTCACTGGTTTGCTCTCAATGCCAAGCAGGGCACATACGACGACCACGACCCGATCGGCGTTCTCGACGTAGACATCTCGAGTCGTCTTATCCTCGACAAGGTTCTCGGCATCACCGACCTGCGTTCAGACAAGCGCATCGACTTCGTAGGTGGTCTCCGCGGTCTCGAAGAGCTGAAGCGTCGCGTAGACAGCGGCGAGATGCGCATGGCGCTCGCCCTCTATCCGGTTTCAATGAAGCAGATTATTGATATCGCCGACAGCGGAAAGATCATGCCGCCGAAGGCAACATGGTTTGAGCCTAAGCTTCGCTCAGGACTCGTCATCCACAAGCTGTCGTAACATAGTAGTAGATAAGTGAATAAGCAACGAGTAGACAAGGTGGTTTGCATAAACATTTGTTATGCATCTCGCCTTGTCTACTTGTCAATTTAATATCAATGGAGCAAAAAGACGAATTTCTTACAATCACAGACACACCCGCAGAAGGCTTCTACAGCGAGAAACGCAGTAAGTTTCTCGCTTTTGCCTTTCATGTCACTTCCGAAGAGGAGGTGAAGCAATACGTAGCAGAGTTTCGCAAGAAGTATTATGACGCACGCCATGTGTGCTGGGCATACATGCTCGGTGCCGACCGTACCGATTTCCGTGCCAACGACGACGGCGAGCCGAGCAGCACAGCCGGCAAGCCCATCCTCGGACAGATCAACAAGAACGAGCTGACCGACATTCTTATCATCGTTGTGCGCTATTACGGAGGTGTCAATCTTGGCACAAGCGGACTTATTGTTGCCTATCGCACTGCAGCGGCTGAGGCAATAGCCAACGCAGAGATTGTAAGTCAGTTCGTAGAGGAGGAGGTTGTTTTCGATTTTCCTTACATTATGATGAACGACGTAATGAAAATCATCAAGGATATGTCGCCGCGCATCATCAGCCAGACCTACGACAACACCTGCGAGATGAAACTCTCAATTCGTAAGTCGGAGGCTCCAATGCTTAAAGCCAAGTTTGATAAACTTGCGTTTAAAGACGATTAGTTGAAAATATCCCCCATATCTTCCAGAATCGCCGTAACCATCACATTATAAGCATAATAAAGGCTGGAAGATTTCCCATTTTTAAGGAAATCTTCCAGCCTATCTTCCAGTTTTATTTGGCTATCTGCCAGCTGTTATTTACAACATTGCAGCCGCAGAACGTATTTTATTTAAGATTGTAGACAAGTGAGAGTCTTGTCTTGCAGTCTGAAGGTTATACTCACTCTGCATATTAACAAGCATGTAAGCCTTGATGCCAAGAGCAGCCTCAATGCGCAAAGCATAATCGGTAGTCATGGGACGTTTGCAATTAAGTATCTCGTTAAAAACCGTGTAAGAACAGTCGATTATCATAGCAAACTTACGCTGAGATATTCCGCGTGCCTCAAGTTCATCCTTTACTATCTCGCCTGGATGTACAGGAGATGAAGGTACCAAGTCATTTATACTATATGTCTTTATATTCTCCATACTATTTACTTATAATGATTACTAATATCTAACAGACGACAAACTTTTATAGTTATGTCATCTATATTATCCTTGACTATAAATTCCAAACGATACTGTTTTCCGCATCTAACAGAAGAAATGCCTTTTTTGTCCCCAACAAGAACTTCATAGTTTAATGACTTAAACACAAACAAATCCTCTATGCATTTAGCATTTGCAAGTGCAACTACTGCTTTTTGATAGCTACGTACAACTTCTGGTTGATATCGATGTTTCTTGTCACTTGTTTTTCCTTTGAAATATAAGTCTTGCAGATATTCTTTGTCAAACTCTATATTCATACAGCAAAGTTAATCCTTTTTAGCGATATTCACAAAATATCGAACATTTAAAATGGTTTGTGTTGTGAAATATTTAACTTTCGTCAAATCAGTAGCTGTTTTATAAACAGAATCGTAGGTTTCGCAAAATATAGCAGGCGTAAGTCTGCTTTTATTAAAAATTTCTATTACTTTTGTGGAAAATAAAGCAAAAGCATGGAAGGAATGAAAATGAACAGATTATTTTTTACGACTCTTCTTGTTGCGTCTGCCATAACCGCCAACGCGCAACACAACACACAAAAAGACTCGCTCACCATGGAAACCATGATGCACAATATTCCTGAAGTGATGATAAAGGGATCGCGCCCCATTGTCAAGGCAGAGCGTGGTATGCTGTCGTACAATATGCCGTTGCTGCTGAAGCAGTTGCCTGCCGACAATGCTTACGAGGCTTTGACACGCATACCTGGCATCAGCGATGCTACCGGCAAAATATCCTTTTCGGGCAACGAGGTGACGCTGATTGTAAACGGACAAGCTACCACATTGACACAGGAGCAACTGGCTGAGCGTCTTAAGGCGATGCCAGCAACACAGTTGGCAAAAGCCGAGGTGATGCTGTCTGCTCCTGCTCGCTATCATGTGCGTGGAATGGCTATCAATATCGTAACGAAAGATTATGCCGGCACCAATCAGTTGTCAGGACAAATCATTGGCGGCATGGAGCAAAACAAATACGCCAAAGGGTTTGGCAATGTGTATCTTTCCATGCAAAGAGGCAAGTTCGGGCTGGATGCGCAATACAAATTGGTTAACGGCAATTCGTACGGCGAATCTTCACGCATAGCCAATCATCCACTTGCCAACAATCGTGTACACTATACTGATGAGACGGGACAAAAGTCGTTCGGCATCACGCACGACTACCGACTGGGTATGAATTACGCCTTTAGCAAAAATCATCGTCTCAACGTAGCCTATACGGGACAGTGGGACAAGACAAGTTCAAACAGCCAGACGACAGGATCAAGTATAAGCGGAATGCATCGTGGCAGTCACGAGTATCTGCAAAATGTTGACGCTAACTACACGCTTCCTTTCGGTCTCACCCTTAGCGGTTCGTACACCTACTATCGCACGCCTCAGCAACAAACGCTCGACGGTACGCTGACGGCTGAAAACATGACGGACACAGAACGTAATCTGACAAGTGGCAGTGAGCAGACCATCAATAAATGGGTGTTCACAGCCGACCAAACCCATTCTCTGGAACATGGCTGGGGATTGTCGTACGGTGTGAAAGGCCAGTTCGCGAGCAACAAGAGTTATCAGACCACCATCGACAAGGATGGGAGCGTTTTGCCCGATGGTACAAGTAGCGTCGACATCAACGAGCGGATATGGAACATGTACGTCGGTTTCAGCAAGCAGATAAACAAGGCTGTTAGCGTTGAAACCTCTGTCGCTGCCGAGCAATACCATTCGCCCGTATGGGATAAATGGCGCGTGTATCCTACGCTCAATGCTTTGTGGAACGTCAACGACAACCATTTGCTCAACCTCTCGTTCAGTTCCGATTCTGAGTACCCGAGCTATTGGTCTACAATGAGCAATGTGTTCTATGCGTCTACATACACCGAGATACACGGCAATCCTGATTTAAAACCCAGCTCTTATTATAATGTCAACCTGATGTGGCAGATAAAACGACGCTATACGCTTATGGCTTTTGCAAGTCTGAAACCCGACTATTTCGTGCAGTTGCCATACCAGACAACAGACCGCATGGCTGTAATAATGAAGGAGACCAACTTCGACCATTCAAATAGCTACGGACTTCAAGCCTCTGCCATATTCAGTGCAGGCAAATGGCTCAACGGCAATGTGTTTGCAGTAGGCACCTTCAAGCACGACAAAAGCAACCATTTCTTCGACTTGCCATTCAATCGTAAGAAACTCTCTGTCATACTTGGCGGTACGGCATCCGTAAAACTCTGTAGTACGCAGGACCTGCGCCTTATTCTTAACCCGTTCTTCCAGTCAAAGGCTATACAAGGCGTCTACGACATCAGTCCAATCTTCAACATGGATGCCAAATTGCAGTGGTCGTCGCACGATGGTAAGTGGGGCGTGCGTCTCAATGGCAGCAACATCTTCAACAATCGCTTCGATACCCGTTCCGTGCAGGACAACCAAGACTATCGTATGAAGGTCAACTACAACTGGGCGTCCTTCACCCTTGCCGTTATCTATAAGTTCGGCGGCTATAAGGAGAAAACGGTGAAAGAAGTAGACACCTCACGCATGGGTCACTAAACTATAAAATTGTAGTATACTATTTGTCGTTTGTTCTGTACTCTCTTGGCGAAACGCCCAGTTCCCTGCGCACGTATTTTCCCCCAAAAGAAAGGTTGTCGAATCCTGTTTAGCGAGCTATTGTTGCCGTTCGGCAAGATAAAGGTTAAACAAAAGGCTTTGCCATGTTACCATAGCCTGGTAATGATGTTCCCGCTATGCGGTAACGGTGTTACCGAAGCGTGGTAATGATATTCCCACCATGCGGTAATGGTGCTCGAACGAAGAAATCGACCAAGAGAGAGAACTGAAAAAAACTAAAGAGGTTCCTTATAAAAAAAGATAGCAATAATTGCATTAAGCCCAATTATTGCTATCTTTTTTTTATTCTATTGTTGACAATGCTCGTTTCATTTGTCGTTTTCGTTAAACGATTCTTTCAGACCATGAGGCGAAAAAAATATGCCCACACAATTTATTTCGTTTTCTTCAATCCCTTGTATGCAAGGAATGCGACGACGAGGGCGGCGAGAGCGAGCAGGACGTAACCGATTTCGTGGCTGTACTGCAGAGCCTGCTCGTAAACGTCCTTTGTGGTCTTAAGGTTGGTGTACTTGTAGATGCCCCAACCGATCATGGCGAGCACCGTGTTCCATACGCCTGCGCCGAGAGTGGTGTAGAGGAGGAACTTGCCGACGTGCATGCCCGAGAGACCTGCGGGGATGCTTATGAGCTGGCGGACAGCCGGCACGAGACGTCCGAAGAATGTAGACGTAGCGCCATGCTTACGGAAGAATGTTTCGGCTTTCTCTACGGCGGCACGGTCGATGAGGCACATGTGACCGATGCGGCTGTCAGCAAACTTGTAGATGATTGGCCTGCCGAGCCACTTGGCAATGTAATAGTTGATGAGCGCACCGAGGTCGGCACCTATTGTGGCGAACACCACAACGAGCACGAAGCTCATGCCGCTGTCGGGGTCCATAGCCTTCCATGCCGCCGGCGGAACAACCACCTCAGAAGGGAAGGGGATGAACGAACTCTCGATAGCCATAAACAATATGACAACCCAATAGTTGAGATTGTCGAGAATCCAAAGGAAAAGTTCTGCTGTATTCATATTCTTTACTCTTTTGCTTTTAACGATATGCTTTTGTATGTGCGTGGGCAAGGGCAGAATGCCCATACCACCTGCTTTTACTCTTTTACTCTTTCATAGTCGAAGTAGTCCTTCGGGTCCATACCCGTGGGGAAGTATTCGCCGAGAACCTTGCGCGCCTCTGCCGGGTTTTGTTGGCATGCGATGTTGAGATACTTCAAGTATTCGTCATGCTTCTGCAGCTGTCGGCAGCACGCAGCCAGATAAGCCGCGCCCTCGTCGCCTTGGTTGTGATGCGCCTCGTGGTAGGTCTTGAACATGCGGTAGGCGATGGTGGGGTAGCCGCAGTCGTACACCGAGATGGCAATGCGGAAGAATATCTCGTGAGAGAAATGCGTAGACTGCAGAGCCTTCACGAAACTCTTTATCGCCTCTTTTACGCGTCCGTTCTCCAGCAGTATGTGTCCGCGTATCACGTTTATCTCGCTGCGGTTGCAGTCGGGGTCTTTGAGTGTCTCGTCGAGACACTCGAGTGCCTGCTCCACATGTCCGAGCAGCGAAAGCGTGAACGCACGGCACTGGTTCACCTCAGCCGTGCTTAAGTTGCACTTCTCATAGCATTCAAGCGCCTTGTTGTACTGCGGCATCGCCTCCTCCGGTCGTCCAAGGTTGAGCAGGCAGTTGCCCAAGAACATATACGCTGCGCCCTCGTCGGGGCACAGCTTCAGGAAGCGCTGGTAGTAGTCCATCGCATCGGTGAAGTTGCCGAGCGAGAACAGTCCGTTAGCCTTGTTGAGCAGTGCCTCCTCGTCCTCGGGGTCGATGGCGATGGAGTATTCGCTCGATGTTATCGAGTCGTTGATGCGGTTGCTCATGAGCTGCGTTACGGCAAGCGAGTTCCAGTACTTGCCCGAGTAGGGATCCTCGTCGAGCAGCTGTTCGAAGATTTGTTCGCTCTGCTCGTAGTCGCCCTTGGCGAAAGCTATGCGCGCCTTCACCTCACGATAGTCGAGCAGGTCGTCCTCGTCGCTCAGCGCGAGCCACTTGGCAGCTATGTCGGGTTGATTATAGTCAATGAAAATGGTTGCAATGTCGAGCACGTAGTCGGGCACGTCGTCCTCGTCAATCTGGTGCATCGCATTGCTGAGGAAGCTGTCAGCCTCTGCTATGTTGCCGCGCGTTATCATTATCTCCGCCTGCAGATAGAGACAGTCGAGGTCGAGCTGGTCGGCAACCATGTCAGCGTAGTGTTGCGCTGTGTCGATGTCTTTGTTGTCGATAAGTGCTATGCGCCCCTTAAACACCAGTGGCATAGCGGCTCCAGGGTGTAGTTGGATGGCATAGTCAAGAACGTCAACAGCTTCCTTCTTCTTGCCACTGTCATAATAATACTCGGAGATGTCCGACAGCTCATCGCTACCGAAGTACTCCGAACGGCCTTCCTGCAGCGAAGCCTCGTATCGGCGTAGTGTCTCTTGAAACTCAGGACTGTTGAAATAATTCTCTTTTTTCTCCATCAATTATAAATGTTGAATGTTGGGTGTGGAGTGGCGTGAGGTTGTGCAATTGCTGCAACCAAGCGTCGCTCTAAGCCCAACATTCAAAGAAAGGTTTTATATGTTTACTTTTTTTGCTTTGCCCAAGCGTCCTTCAGACCCACAGTCTTGTTGAACACGAGGTTCTCGGCTGTAGAGTCGAGGTCTGCCATGAAGTAGCCGATGCGCTGGAACTGCAGATACTGTCCCGGCTTGCAGTCGGCAGCGAAGTTCTCTACGTAGCAGTTCTCGATGGTCTTGAGGCTCTCCGGGTTGAGCAGTTCGCGGAAGTCGCGCTCGTCAGCCGACGGGTTCTCAACGCAGAACAGACGGTCGTAGACGCGCACCTGAGCCTTGTGGCAGTGGTCGGCAGAAACCCAGTGGAGTGTGCCCTTCACCTTGCGGTTGGCACCCTCAAGACCGCTCTTGCTGATCGGGTCGTACTCTGCCTGAATCTCCACGATGTTGCCCTCGGCGTCCTTTGTGCAACCGGTGCACTTCACGATATATGCGTTCTTCAGACGCACCTCCTTGCCCGGAGTCATGCGGAAGAACTTCTTCGGAGCATCCTCCATGAAGTCGTCGCGCTCAATCCAGAGATTGCGTGAGAAGGTGATGGTGTGTGTGCCGTCAGCCTCGTTCTCCGGGTTGTTGATAGCCTCCATCTCCTCGGTCTGACCCTCAGGATAGTTGGTGATGACGAGCTTAACCGGGTTGAGCACGGCAGAAACACGCAGTGCGCGCTTGTTCAGGTCCTCGCGAACGGCAGCCTCGAGCAGCGCCATGTCGTTGAGAGCGTCGAACTTGGTGTAGCCGATAGAGTCGATGAACTTGCGTATAGACTCGGGCGAGTAGCCGCGGCGGCGCATACCAGAGAGTGTCGGCATACGTGGGTCGTCCCAACCCGACACGAATTTCTCCTCGACGAGAGCCAGGAGCTTGCGCTTCGACATCATTGTGTATGTAAGGTTCAGACGGTTGAACTCGATCTGACGCGGGCGGAAGTCGTGCAGGTTCTCTGTCTCGCCGCGCATCTCCTTCAGATAGTCGATGAACTTGTCGTAGAGTGGGCGGTGAGGCACGAACTCGAGCGTACAGATTGAGTGAGTTACGCCCTCGAAGTAGTCGCTCTGTCCGTGAGCGAAGTCGTACATCGGGTAAGCGTGCCACTTTGTGCCGGTGCGGTGGTGCGGAGTGTGGATGATGCGATAGATGATCGGGTCGCGGAAGTGCATGTTCGGGTTAGCCATGTCGAGCTTAGCACGGAGCACCATGCTACCCTCTACAGCCTCCGGAGTGTTCATTTTGTTGAACAGCTCGAGGCTCTCCTCAATGGGGCGGTCGCGGTAAGGCGAAGCAACGCCCGGAGTGGTAGGTGTGCCCTTCTGCTCGGCAATCTGCTCGGCAGTCTGCTCGTCGATGTATGCATGTCCGTTCTTGATCATCCAAACGGCGAAGTCCCAAAGCTTCTCGAAATAGTCGGAAGCGTAGTATATGTTGCCCCATTTGAAACCGAGCCAAGAGATGTCGTTGAGGATGTTCTCAACGTACTCGTTGTTCTCCTTTGTAGGGTTGGTGTCGTCGAAGCGCAGGTTGCAGACACCATTGTACTTTTCAGCCACACCGAAGTCCATGCAGATTGCCTTGGCGTGTCCGATGTGCAGATAGCCGTTAGGCTCTGGCGGGAAGCGCGTCTGTATGCGTCCGGCGTTCTTGCCCTCAGCGAGGTCCTGCTCAACGAGCTGCTCTACGAAACTCAAATTCTTCTCTTCTACTGTCTTTTCTTCTGTAATTGCCATATATTTAGACTTTTCTGTTTCTTTCTTTCGTTACATTTATTATATAGTATCGTGCAAAGTTACGATTTTTCAGTGATGTGAGCAATTTTATGTAGTCAATAATTTTTTTTATTCGCTCTATTTTGTTACTTTTGCGCTCAGATTGATAATCGGATGTACATATCGTATTCGATTCAGCAAATATTTAACTTAAACAAAATGTAATAGTTATGAAACCAACACTTTTCCTCCTCGCTGCAGGTATGGGCAGCCGCTACGGTGGTCTGAAGCAGCTCGACGAGCTCGGTCCTCACGGTGAGACAATCATGGATTACAGTATCTACGACGCTATCAACGCTGGCTTCGGCAAGCTCGTGTTTGTTATCCGCAAGGATTTCGAAGAAGACTTCCGTCGCATCGTTCTCTCTAAATACGAAGGTCATATTCCGTGCGAGCTTGTTTTCCAGAGCCTCGACGCACTGCCTGAGGGCTTTACATGTCCGGAGGGTCGCACAAAGCCTTGGGGTACAAACCACGCATTGATGATGGGCGCAAGCGTAATCAACGAGCCGTTCGCTGTGCTCAACTGCGACGACTTCTACGATCGCGACGCTTTCCGCGTAATGGGCAAGTGGCTCAGCGAACTGCCTGAGGGCTCTACCGGCAAGTATGCTATGGTGGGCTTCCGCGTAGGCAACACACTCTCTGAGAGCGGCACCGTTAGCCGTGGTGTATGCGAGAACGACGAGCACCATCACCTTACATCTGTCGTAGAGCGCACAAAGATTCAGCGCTTCGACGGCGTTGTGAAGTATCTCGACGACGACAACGAGACATGGGTAGAGATTCCTGATACAACTCCGGTTTCTATGAACTTTTGGGGCTTCACACCCGACTACTTCAAGCACAGCGAGGAGTACTTCAAGGAGTTCCTTTCTGACCCGAAGAACATGGAGAACCTCAAGAGCGAGTTCTTCATCCCATTGATGGTGGACAAACTCATCCACGACGGCACCGCTACATGCGAGGTGCTCGACACAACATCTAAGTGGTTCGGAGTAACCTATCCGGAGGATCGTCCGGACGTAGTGGCTAAGTTCCAGAAGCTTGCCGACGAGGGTGTTTATCCTGCAAAGATGTTCTAAGAAAAACATCACAATAATTTATTGTTATCATAGCGAGGAGCTGCGCAGAAACGGTGGGTTTCGGCGTGGTTCCTCGTTTTTTTATATCTATTACTCTGCGGTTTTGTTTGTGTTTTCATTAAAAATTAGTAATTTTGCAGCCGAAAATAAATGTAGCAGTATCGTATACTTTATACATTATTATATAGAGTGCTTGGTAAACCTCTCAAAAAACAAGATTATGCAGAAAAACAAGAAAAACGTGAGTGTGCTGTTTTTGCTTTTCAGTACGCTTTTCTGCGTTTGTCTTATTACGGCAAACGTGCTTGAGACAAAGCAAATTGCGTTAGGTCCGATTAGTGTAACTGGCGGATTAATCGTATTTCCCGTTTCGTACATCATCAACGACTGCGTTTGTGAGGTATGGGGTTATGGAAAAACCCGATTGCTTATATGGTTGGGTTTCGCTATGAATTTCCTATTTGTCCTCTTCGGAGCATTGTGCGACATACTGCCCGCTGCGCCTTACTGGCATAACGAGGAAGGATTCCACGCTGTGTTCGGACTTGCGCCGCGTATCGCTTTCGCTTCATTCCTCGCATTTATCGTGGGTTCGTTCGTAAACGCTTATGTGATGAGTCGCATGAAACTGTCGTCGGGCGGTAAGCACTTCTCGGCTCGCGCCATACTCAGTACGGTGTACGGCGAGGCAGCCGACTCGATTATCTTCTTCCCGCTTGCGCTCGGAGGAGTTATCCCGATGAAGGAACTGCCCGTGCTTATGATTTCGCAGGTAGTGCTTAAGACACTCTATGAGATAATCGTTCTGCCTCTTACCATACGCGTGGTGCGTTGGACAAAGAAGTTCGAGGGCGAGGACAACTTCGATACCGGAATGAACTATAGTATTTGGCGAATATTCAATATCTAAAAACAACGTTTAGAGGTTAATGTATTTTTTAATAGTATATATATAATAAGTATATAAATGGCAGCAAATTCAGATAATCGACGTGATGAGGGCTTGCAGGCTCTCGGAGCAAAGACAAAATATCGTGACGACTATGCACCGGAAGTGCTCGAAACATTCGTCAACAAGCATCAGGGCAACGACTACTGGGTGCGTTTCAACTGCCCGGAGTTCACGTCGCTGTGTCCGATTACCGGTCAGCCCGACTTTGCGGAGATACGCATCTCGTATGTGCCCGACGTGAAGATGGTGGAGAGCAAGAGTCTGAAACTCTATCTGTTCAGCTTCCGCAATCACGGCGACTTCCATGAGGACTGTGTGAACATCATCATGAAAGACCTCGTGAAGCTTATGGATCCGAAGTATATCGAGGTGACAGGTATCTTCACTCCGCGTGGAGGCATCTCAATATGGCCTTACGCCAACTACGGCAAGCCCGGAACAAAGTTTGAAAAGCTCGCAGAACGTCGTTTTGAGGAGCACGATTTGCGTGGATAAAATTATAATAGGTGCAGTTGTTAGCAGCTGCACCTATTCTTGTGTATAATAACTACCTAAAAATTAATGTAATAAGTATGAAGAAAATCTTTTGTACAGTGATGTTGGCACTCGCCATGTCTGCCGGCGTTTCTGCCGAAAACGCTGTAAACGGCGCCGTCGGAAACGATAATGGCAAGACAGCTGAGAGCAAGTATGTGCCGACAGAGGGCAATCTCGCAGCACGCGCCCGCTTCCAGGACGCTAAGTTCGGCATCTTCCTGCATTGGGGACTTTACAGTATGCTCGCTACCGGCGAGTGGACAATGACAAACAAAGACCTTAACTACAAGGAGTACGCCAAGCTCGCTGGCGGTTTCTATCCTTCGAAGTTCAATGCACGCGAGTGGGTGTCGGCAATCAAGGCTTCCGGTGCGAAGTATATCTGCTTCACAACACGCCATCACGAGGGTTTCTCAATGTTCCATACAAAATATTCCGACTATAACATCGTTGACGCTTCGCCGTTCAAGCGCGATATCGTGAAGGAGCTGGCAGACGAGTGTCATCGTCAGGGCATCGGTCTGCACTTCTACTACTCGCATATCGACTGGGGACGCGAGGATGCTCCGCTCGGACGCACCGGTCTCGGCACCGGCAGACCGAAAGAGGCACAGAACTGGGATAGCTACTATAAGTTTATGAACAACCAGCTCACAGAGTTGCTCACCAACTATGGTGAAGTGAACGCTATCTGGTTCGACGGTTGGTGGGATCAGGATATCAACCCGTCGTTCGACTGGCGCCTGCCTGAGCAGTATGCGCTTATCCATAAGTTGCAGCCCTCTTGCCTTATCGGCAATAACCACCACTCTCAGCCGTTCGACGGCGAGGACTTCCAGATGTTCGAGCGCGACCTGCCTGGCGAGAACACCGCAGGCTTGTCGGGTCAGGCTATCAGCAAGCTGCCGCTTGAAACCTGCGAGACAATGAACGGCATGTGGGGCTACAAGATTACAGACCAAAACTACAAGTCGACAAAGACTCTCATTCATTATCTCGTGAACGCAGCCGGCCGCAACGCCAATCTGCTTATGAATATCGGCCCGCAGCCCGACGGCTGTCTGCCTGAGGTTGCGGTAGAGCGCCTTAAGGAGATTGGCGAGTGGATGAAGGTTTACGGCGAGACAATCTACGGCACACGCGGCGGACTCGTTGCTCCGCACGATTGGGGCGTGACAACACAGAAAGATAACCGTCTCTTTGTGCATATCCTCAACTTGCAGGATCGTTCGCTCTTCCTGCCTATCGGCTCGAAGAAGGTGCGCAAGGCTGTCGACTTCGTCTCACGCAAGGCTGTGAAGACACAGAAATGCGACGGCGGTGTGCTGATTTCTCTCGACGAAGTGCCTACAGATGTAGACAAGGTAATAGAAATTCAGCTCTAATATTTACTAAAAAAGCGTTGATATTACCAAGTAATTGAATTTTTTTCTCTAATTTTGCATATTTGAAGAGGTGTGCGGTGCTATAAAGTCACGCCATCTCTTCAAATTGCGTTATACGAACAGTAAAAAATCAACTAATAGAGATGAAAAAGAAAATCCAGTTCAGTCTCGTTTATCGAGATATGTGGCAGTCTTCTGGCAAGTTCCAGCCACGCAAAGACCAGTTGGAGCGCATTGCTCCCGTGATTATCGATATGGGTTGCTTTGCCCGTGTTGAGACAAACGGTGGCGCTTTCGAGCAGGTGAACCTTCTCGCAGGCGAGAATCCAAACGCTGCGGTACGCGCTTTCTGTAAGCCTTTCAACGAGGCTGGCATTAAGACACACATGCTCGACCGTGGTCTTAACGCTCTGCGTATGTATCCCGTACCTGACGACGTTCGTGCCCTCATGTACAAGGTGAAGGCAAAGCAGGGTACAAACATCACACGTATCTTCGATGGTCTGAACGACGTTCGTAATATTATTCCGAGCATCAAGTGGGCTAAGGAAGGCGGCATGACTCCGCAGTGCGCACTTTGCATCACCAACTCTCCGGTTCACACTCTGGAGTACTACATGAACATTGCCGATCAGCTCATCGCTGCAGGTGCAGAGGAAATCTGTTTGAAGGATATGGCTGGTATCGGTCAGCCAGCATTCCTCGGCAAGCTCACAAAGATGATCAAGGACAAGTATCCGGAAATCATCATCCAGTATCACGGCCACTCAGGTCCTGGTCTGTCTATGGCTTCAATTCTTGAGGTTTGCCAGAACGGTGCCGACATCATCGATACAGCCATTGAGCCGTTGGCATGGGGTAAGGTGCATCCGGACGTTATCTCTGTTATCAGTATGTTGAAGAACGAGGGCTTCGAAGTTCCTGAAATCAACATGAGCGCATACATGAAGGCTCGCGCCATGACTCAGGAGTTCATCGACGAGTGGCTCGGCTACTTCATCAACCCAGGCAACAAGATCATGTCTTCGCTCCTTCTCGGTTGCGGTCTGCCTGGCGGTATGATGGGTTCAATGATGGCAGACCTTGGCGGTATGCGCACTACTATTAATAACGTACGCAAGAAGAACGGTCTTGAGGAGTTCTCTATGGACGACCTTCTCATCAAGCTCTTCGACGAGGTGGAGTATGTATGGCCGCGCGTAGGCTATCCTCCATTGGTTACTCCGTTCTCACAGTACGTGAAGAACATCGCCCTCATGAACCTTCTCACTCTCGAGCAGGGCAAGGGACGCTTCGTAATGATGGACGACTCTATGTGGGGTATGATTCTCGGCAAGTCGGGTAAGATTCCTGGAACTATCGATCCGGAGCTTGTTGAACTTGCAAAGAAGCAGGGTCGTGAGTTCACAGACGTTGACGCTCACACACTTCTCACAGACGCTCTCGACGACTTCCGCAAGGAGATGGCAGAGAACGGATGGGAGTGCGGTCAGGACGACGAAGAACTCTTCGAGCTCGCTATGCACCCCGAGCAGTATCGCAACTACAAGAGCGGTCAGGCTAAGAAGAACTTCCTCGCCGACCTTCAGAAACTCAAGGATGCCAAGCTCGGCGCAAACCTTTCTCCCGAGCAGCTCAGCGCTTACAAGCACGCTAAGGCTGACGCAGTTGTTGCTCCGGTTAAGGGCGACATCTATTGGGAGTTCTCTGGCGAGGGCGAGTGCGCTCCGACAGTTGAGCCGTTCATCGGCAAGGAATACAAGGAGGGCGATGTGCTCTGCTACATCCAGGCTCCTTGGGGTGAGTTCGTTGAAGTGCCGGCAGCTCTTGGCGGCAAGCTCGTTGAAATCAATGCAAAGCGCGGCTCAAAGGTTCAGAAGGGCGACGTTATTGCATACATCGAGCGCGAGCACGAGTAAATATGTATAAGCAAATTATCGACAAATACTACGTAGGATGTGACGCATTGCGCCACATCCTACTAACACATAGCCAATCTGTAACGCAACGTGCGTTGCAGATTGCTTCGTTACATCCCGAACTTCACATCGACGTTGATTTCGTTGAGCAGGCAGCGATGCTTCACGACATCGGAATCATTCGTGTAGATGCTCCCGGCATTGAGTGTCATGGCACAGAACCGTACATTCGTCATGGCGTCTGCGGCGCAGAAATGTTGCGCAGCGAGGGTTTGCCAGAGCGTTTTGCCCGTGTTTGCGAGCGTCATACCGGCGCCGGACTGACCCTCGACGATATCGTTTCGCAAGATCTGCCATTGCCACATCACGACTTGCAGCCCGAAACGATAGAGGAGAAGCTTATCTGCTATGCCGATAAGTTCTACTCGAAAACACATCTCGACCGCGAGAAGACCATTGAGCAGGCAGAACGTTCGCTCGCCAAGTTCGGTGGCGACACATTGGCTCGGTTCCGCATGATGAAGGAACTGTTTGAGCCTGAGAAATAAAGTAAAGAACCAACATTATTCAAATTGAGAACAAAGACAGTTATAGCCCTATTGCTTTGCGCCATCATATTTGTGATGGCAAGTGCTGACGCGCCCTCGAAGCAACGCAAGAAGAGTCTGAAAGTTCTTCGCGACTCAATGGAGATGAGCGACATTGCTGACTCCATTGCGCGCGATACTTTGTTGAAGAAGGTTGACTCAACGCAGGTTTTTGGTGTTGACACAACCAAGATGGACTCTCTGCAACTCGCTATCTACCATCACAATAAGGCTATCGACGACTCCATACGCCTCGATTCTATCAACCGCCAGCGTGCGGGAGGCATCAACTCTCCAGTAAACTATTCGGCAAACGACTCGCTCGTATATGATGCTACCACGAAGACCGCGCGTCTTTTTGGCAGTTCTACCGTGAAATACGAGAATATGGACCTTGCCGCCGAGCGCATACACATGAGTCTCGACTCGTCTTTAGTGCACGCTACGGGCGCTAAGGACAAGGCAGACACAACTGGCGTAACGCTTTTCGGTACGCCCGTGTTCTCGATGGGTTCCGACAAGTACGAGAGCGACACCATGGCGTTCAACTTCAAGACAAAGAAGGGACTTATCAGCAACGTATACACACAGCAGGAGGACGGATTCTTGCGCAGCGAGATTTCGAAGCGCAGTCCGAACGGCGAAATCTTCCTTCAGCACGGACGTTATACTACCTGCGACGCCAAAGATCCCGACTTCTATATAGCCCTTTCGCGTGCCAAGGTGCGTCCCGGCAAGGAGGTAGTGTTCGGTCCGGCTTATCTTGTAGTGGCTGACGTGCCTCTGCCGTTTGCCATCCCATACGGCTTCTTCCCGTTCACAAAGAGCTATTCGAGCGGTTTCATCATGCCTACATACGGCGACGAGAGCAACCGCGGCTTCTATCTGCGCGACGGCGGCTACTATTTCGCCATCAGCGACAAGATGGACCTGAAACTTCTCGGCGAGATATACACTAAAGGCTCGTGGGGACTCTCCGCAGCGATGAACTATACCAAGCGTTACCGATTCAACGGCAGCTTCTATGCAAGTTTCCAGAACACGCAGACCGGCGATAAGGGAATGCCCGACTTCACGCGTTCGAAGAGTTTCAAGATTCAGTGGAGCCACCGTCAGGACCAGAAGGCGAATCCGTACAGTTCACTCTCTGCCAGCGTCAACTTCGCTACGTCGAGCTACGAGCGCAACAACCTCAGTTCGCTGTACAATCCGCAGACCCTCACGCAGTCTACGCGTACATCGTCTGTGTCTTGGAGCACAACGTTCTCGAGCATCGGACTCTCGCTCAGTTCTACAGCCAACCTCTCGCAGAACATGCGCGACTCGTCGATAGCAATGACCTTGCCCGACCTCAACATCTCGCTCTCACGCTTCTATCCGTTCAAGCGCAAGCACGCCGTTGGCGACGAGCGTTGGTACGAGAAGATCTCGATGTCGTACACGGGTCACATCTCTAACAGCATCAACACGAAGGAGGACAAGCTGCTGCACTCGAATCTTATCAAGGACTGGAGCAACGGCTGGAACCACTCGATACCAATCAGCGGCAACTTCACGTTGTTCAACTATATCAATCTCTCTCCGTCGTTCAACTTCCAGGACCGCATGTATTCTCATAAGGTGATGCGCTCGTGGGATGAGACGGCACAGCGTGAGGTGTGCGATACAATCTACGGTTTCAACAATGTCTACAACTATAGCTTCTCAATCGGAGCGTCGACAAAGCTCTACGGCTTCTACATCCCGAGCCGCAAGATATTCGGCGACAAGATTCAGGCTATACGCCATGTGGTTACTCCGAGCGTCAGCTTCAGCTACGCCCCCGACTTCAGTTCGTCGCGCTACGGCTACTATAAGACCTACCAGCGCACCAATGCCGACGGATCGGTCGATCTCGTAGAGTATTCGCCCTATAAAGATCAGCTCTTCGGCGTGCCGGGCAAGGGCAAGACGGGCAACATCGCGTTCGACCTCTCGAACAACATCGAGATGAAGGTGAAGAGCAGCAAGGACTCCACAGGCTTCAAGAAGCTCAGCATCATCGACGAACTCGGTCTGTCGATGAGTTACAATATGGCGGCTAAGGAGAAACCGCTTTCCGATCTCACCATGCGCATCCGCTTGAAGTGGTGGAAGAACTACACGTTCAACATGACCGCCGTTTTCGCCTCGTACGCTTACGAACTCGACAAGAACGGACGCCCGTTTGTGGGCAACCACACGCTTTGGGGCATGGGCAAGTTCGGACGCTTCCAGGGTACATCGCAGAACTTCTCGTTCACGCTGACGCCCGACAAGCTTAAGAAATGGTTCGGTGGCGGCGACGACAACGACCGTAAGAAGAAAAACGGAAAGGATGACGAGGAAGGCATCGATACCGACATCGAGTCGAACGTAGACGACACGATGGTGAACGCCCAGCGTGGCGCCCGCAAAAAGAGTGGGGGAGGCAAGGCAGAGACCGACGCCGACGGCTACATGCGTTTCAACATGCCTTGGTCGCTCACGTTCGGCTACGGCATCACGATGCGCGAGAACACCAGTGGCAAGTTCAACACCAAGTCGATGCGCTATCCGTACAAGTTCTCGCAGAACCTCAACGTGAGCGGCAACCTTCGCATCAGCGACGGATGGAACATCTCGTTCTCGAGCGGTTACGACTTCGACCAGAACAAGCTCTCAATGACCACAGCATCGCTTCAGCGCGACCTCCATTGCTTCAATATGTCGTGCTCAGTAGTGCTTGCGCCGTACACAAGCTACAACTTCTCGTTCCGTTGCAACGCAGCTACGCTCACCGACGCCCTCAAGTACGACAAGCGTTCGGGATACAGCAACGCCGTTCAGTGGTATTAATAGAAAGACATCTCTTCTAACTATTTAAAAGTATATCAATGATAACTAAAAAGTCAAGATTACAGCTTGCAACAGCTTTATGCGGTGCGTTCATCTTCGGTGATGCTGTTTTTGCAAATGCTGCTACTGTTGTATTTCCGCAGCAGCAACAACCAGGCAAGGCAATTGCTATGAACACAACAGACCGTTTCGTTCTCAGCAACAACCTCTTTTCGGCATCTTACACACGCAAGGCAGGCAAGTTGCGTTTTGATGGTTGTAAGGCGATGAACCTGCTACCTTCGGAAACACTCTTTAAGTTGCGCCTTGAAGACGGCACCGAACTCTCGTCTGCCCATCTCGAACTGAAAGAGGTTAAGGTTCTAAAACGTAGCGGTGAAGCGAACGCAGTGCGCGAATCGCTCGCTGACGATGGCTACGCACTTACGGCAGTTTACAGCTATAAGGACTTTGTTATCACATACACTATAGAGCTTCGCGACGGATCTCACTATCTGCGCACCGAGATGCAGATAGATGCACTCAACGATGTGCGTTTCGACTGCATCACGCCGATGACTTATACATATAATAATAAGAAGGTGAAGAATGCGCCGGTTGTCGTGGGCAATACCCGCGGCGCACTGCTTGCTAATAATTATATCTTTGCAGGTCTGGAAACACCGATGGGTCTAAATACCAACCGTGTGGATAGCACCGAGCTCGCTACAATCGACAGCCGTAAGATCGTAGCTGTAGAAGGCGACTGGGTTCGCCGCGCCACTCTCCACAAGGGCGAAATATGGCACGTGAGTGCCGTTGTCGGACTCATCGCTCCTGGTCAGGCACGCCGTTCTTTCCTTGCATATAGTGAGCGTGAGCGTGCTGCCTCTTGGCATCCGATGACCATCTACAACTCTTGGTATGAGCTGAATATAGACCGCAACAACGCACCTGGAAACCGTGGTGTGTACGATCCGGCTGACGTGCAGAACCTCAAGGGCGACTACACAGAGAACATGACCGCTACGCAGTGTACCGACGTTGTGCAGCACTGGAAGAACAAGTTCTATGATGTGTACGGCAAGGCTCCCGTAGCGTTTGTTTTCGACGACGGATGGGACGCTTACGGCACATGGACATTCAACCCTAACTTCCCTAATGGCTTCCATGATGCAGACAGCATTGCACGCACTATGGGCGCAGGCATCGGTGCTTGGCTCGGTCCGGTGGGTGGATATGGTGCGAGCGGCGAGTATCGTCGTGGTTATTGGCGCGAACGTGGCGGTATGCAGCTCAGCAATAAGGCGTATTTCGACTACTTCGTGAAGTGCTCAAAGGACATGATCGAGAAGTACGACTTCCGTTTCTTCAAGTTCGATGGTATCAGTGCGCAGTTCTCGGCTGTTGGTCCTGACCTCACCGATGCCGGTATTGAGAATTGCGAGGCTATCATAAGCATAGAAAACGAAGTGCGCAAGAAGCGTGCAGATATATTCTACAACACAACCGTAGGCACATGGGCTTCGCCGTTCTGGTTCCATGTGAGCGATGCCGTTTGGCGTCAGGAAGGCGACTTCGGAAAGGCTGGTGTCGGCGACGACCGCGAGCAGTGGATAACCTATCGCGACCGTCTCGTTCACCAAAACTTCATCGAGCGTTCGCCGCTCTGTCCGATCAACACGCTTATGACTCATGGTGTTATCCTCACTAAGTTCGGCGATGTTTCCAAGACAATGAATTATGACGGCATCGTGCGCGAGATGCGTTGTGCTTTCGGCTGCGGTTCGTCGATGGTAGAACTTTACACCGACTACAACTTGCTCGACTCAATCAAGGATAACCAGGGCAACGCAGGTACATTGTGGCGTCAGCTTGCCGACTGTATGGACTGGCAGCAGCGCAATACCGATGTGCTGCCCGACATACATTGGGTTGGCGGCAATCCGTGGGACGGAGAGAAGGCGAATATCTATGGTTGGGCGGCATGGAACGGCAAGAAGACCACGCTCACATTGCGCAACCCAGACACTGAGAAGCAGACGCTTGTGACAACGCTGCGTGAGGTGTTCGACATTCCGAGCTATGCTAAGTCGGCTGTTGTTCTGCGCAGTTCGTTCGCCGACCAGGTGATCGGTGCAGACGGTTTGTCTGGACTCGCAATGAACGAGGCAATAGACATCGATAGCGAGATCAATATCACAATGCCAGCCTCTTCAGTATTCGTTTTTGAAGGAATAGTGAAGTAGAAAATATTACAAGTAAATGTGTAAGATAAGGTGGAGTTGACAACAACTTCACCTTTTTTATGTGCTACTATATGCGTTCTTAACTACAACTTTTTCAACTTTAAAGTGCATTTTTTTTAAAAAAAAGTACTGCCATTGTCGTCGTTCACGTCCGCCATCCAATCAGATTGCGTCCGCTGTCCGATCAGATTCCGTCCGCCGCCCGATCAGATTCCGTCCGCCGTCCGATCAGATTCCGTTCGGTGCACGATGACTTTTCTTAATCATAAAGTCTGTAAATGTTCGGGTTTTCTCGAAAAGAGTTAGTAACTTTGTACGACATATCCGCATTCAAAAAAATAATTTGGAGTATGAAAAATCAGAAAATGTATGAGGCAAGCGACAAGATGATTTCGCTCATTCGCGACAACTACAACTTGTTGCAGAGTTTAGGTAGCTTCGGTATCAGTCTCGGCTTTGGCGACAAGACGGTTAAGCAGGTATGCGACGACCAGAATGTGGACACCAATACGTTTCTCGCCGTAGTCAACTTCACCATCAACGGCTATCGCGAAATGGAAGACGTATCGCGTCTCTCCGTGCCCACGCTGTTGCAGTATCTGAAGGCAAGCCACGACTATTTTATCGGTTTCCAGTTGCCGTTTATACGTAAGGAACTTGTAGACGCGCTTGACGAAAACGACAACCTCGCTCGACTCATACTGAAACTTTACGACGAATATTCGCGTTCGGTGACGCAGCACATGAAGTACGAGGAGAAGACCGTCTTCCCGTACGTTGAGTCGCTCATCGCCGGCAAGCCGATGGCAAACTACGCCATCGACATGTACTCGAAGCATCACGGACAGGAGAGTATGAAGCTGCGCGAGCTGAAGAGCATCATCATCAAGTACTTCCCCGGCGACAGCCTTCGCAACAACCAGCTTTCAGCCACGCTCTACGATATATATAATAATGAGGAGTGGCTGGCGCTGCATGCCGAAGTGGAGGACAAAATCTTCATCCCAGCCATCAAGTGTCTTGAGGATAAATCGCGCCAGAGCGATGTATCTGCTAAGATTTCCAGCATGATAGGCAAGAATCAGGAAGGCGCCGACGCACTGGGCGAACGCGAGAAAGACGTCATCGTGGCGCTCGTACAAGGCATGAGTAACAAGGAGATAGCCGAGCATTTGTGCATTTCGGTGAACACCGTAATCACCCACAGACGCAACATTGCGCGCAAATTGCAGATACATAGTCCGGCTGGTTTGACCATATACGCGATAGTAAACAACCTCATCGATATTAGTGCGGTGAAACTCTGAAAGTTACATCAAATGCGTTACACTAATGGTGTATGTGAGGCTTAAAATTGTTTGAATTTTTCCGTTGAAGACATAGCGTGGTATCGTTTTTTTTATATACCTTTGCAGCCGTAATCAAAAACATAAATCAGAAACTTTTCATAAGACAGAACACACAAAAGTTTTCCAAAACGGAAAACTTTTCGATTTCTAAAATTGAAAAAGTTTTCTAAAACGGGAAACTATACAATGAAAGATTTTGCAATCATCAAACGCGATGGATCTAAAGACCGCTTCTCTTTAGACAAGATAATGAACGCCATAATCAAGGCGTTCGAGTCAGTGAACGAGGATGTTGACTTAGCCTCAGTTTCTAAGATTGTGAGCCACATCGACGTGTTCGACGGCGTAACAGTTGAGAATATACAGAACCAGGTGGAGCAGGCTCTCATGAGAGAAGGCTACTACAACGTGGCTAAATCGTTCATTATCTATCGCCAGCTTCACTCGGAAGACCGTGAGACTCTCGAAAAGCTCAAGTTCCTTACCGACTATTGTCACGCTGCCAACGCTGCAACCGGCTCGAAGTACGACGCCAACGCCAACGTGGAGCACAAGAACATCGCTACGCTCATCGGCGAGCTGCCTAAGTCGAGCTTCATCCGCTTGAACCGCCGCCTGCTCACCGACCGCATCAAGAAGATGTACGGCAAGGAACTCGCTAACGAGTATCTCGACAAGCTCAACCACCACTTCATCTACAAGAACGACGAGACATCGCTCGCCAACTATTGCGCCTCTATCACGATGTACCCGTGGCTCATCGGCGGCACAACAAGCATCGGCGGCAACTCTACAGCTCCTACAAACCTGAAGTCGTTCTGCGGCGGATTCGTCAACATGGTGTTCATGGTTTCGAGTATGCTGAGCGGCGCTTGCGCTACACCGGAGTTCCTCATGTACCTCAACTACTTCATCGGTAAAGAGTACGGACTCAACTATTGGAAGCACGCCGACAAGGTGGTAGACCTCTCTGCAAAGCAGCGCACTATCGACAAGATGATCACCGACTGCTTCGAGCAAATCGTTTACTCTATCAACCAGCCCACCGGCGCGCGCAACTATCAGGCTGTGTTCTGGAACGTGGCTTATTACGACAAACCATACTTCGAGAGCCTTTTCGGCGAGTTCATCTTCCCCGACGGTTCGAAGCCCGACTGGAACGGACTCTCATGGCTTCAGAAGCGCTTCATGAAGTGGTTCAACAAAGAGCGTACAAAGACCGTGCTCACCTTCCCGGTAGAGACAATGGCGCTGCTCACAAAGGACGGCGACGTAATCGACAAGGAGTGGGGCGACTTCACAGCTGAGATGTACTCAGAGGGTCACTCGTTCTTCACATACATGAGCGACAATGCCGACTCGCTCAGCTCTTGCTGCCGTCTGCGCAACGAGATTCAGGACAACGGCTTCAGCTATACACTCGGTGCGGGCGGTGTGTCTACCGGCTCTAAGAGCGTGCTCACCATCAACCTCAACCGTTGCATACAGTACGCCGTTAAGAACGGACTCGACTATGCCGACTATCTCTCTGAGGTGATAGACCTCTGTCATAAGGTGCAGCTCGCTTACAACGAGAACCTCAAGGAACTGCAGGCTCAGGGCATGCTGCCACTCTTCGACGCTGGATACATCAACATGGGTCGCCAGTATCTCACAATCGGTGTGAACGGACTCGTGGAGGCTGCCGAATTCTTGGGCTTGAAGATCAATGACAATCCCGACTATCTGCACTTCGTTCAGAAGGTGCTTGGTCTTGTAGAGAAATACAACAAGCAGTATCGCACTAAGGACGTGCTGTTCAACTGCGAGATGATTCCGGCTGAGAACGTGGGCGTAAAGCACGCAAAGTGGGATCGCGAGGATGGCTACTTCGTGCCGCGCGACTGCTACAACAGCTACTTCTACATCGTGGAGGACGACTCGCTCAACGTTGTAGACAAGTTCAAGTTGCACGGCGCTCCGTATATCGAGCACCTCACCGGTGGCTCGGCGCTTCACATGAACCTCGACGAGCACCTCTCGAAGGCTCAGTATCGCCAGCTCCTGCGCATCGCAGCTAAGGAGGGATGCAACTACTTCACGTTCAATATCCCGAACACTATCTGCAACAAGTGCGGACATATCGACAAGCGATATCTCAAGAAGTGTCCGAATTGCGGCAGCGAGGATGTCGACTACATGACTCGTATCATCGGCTATCTGAAGCGTGTAAGCAACTTCTCTGCTGCTCGTCAGAAGGAGGCAAGCCGCCGCTTCTATGCCAACGGCACTAATGAAATCAAAGACTAAAGTTCTTCGGCGTGTCCGAGTTTCATCACGGCTCGGCGCGTCTGAACAAAATATTTTAAACAACTAAAGCAATGCTCAATTATCTTAATACCGGAATCGTATTTCAGGAGATTCCTGACGAGGTGACGCTGTCTATCAACATCACCGGTTGTCCGTGCCGTTGCCCGGGCTGCCACAGTCAGTATCTGTGGGAGAACATCGGCGAGCCTTTGACTCCGATGGTGCTCGACCAGTTCGTTGCCAACTATCATGGCGAGATAACATGCATCTGCTTTATGGGTGGCGATGCCGACCCGAAGTACGTCAGCCAGCTCGCACAGTATCTTCACCGCGAGCATCCGCAGCTGAAGGTGGCATGGTATAGTGGTCGCCAGCAGTTCCCGAGAACTATACGCAAGCGCGACTTCGACTACATAAAGCTCGGTCCGTACATCGAACACTTGGGATGCCTTAAGGAGCGCACCACAAACCAGCGTCTTTACAAGCGCGCGGCAGGCGACGACTTCACCGACATCACCTCACGCTTCTGGAAGAAATAAACACACGCTTGTTCTTCCGCAATTCACACGTATGTTATAATTCCGTATATTCTATCGTTGACCCCAGCACTCTCGTGGTGTTGGGGTTGATTTTTGTATTCTCTTTTGTTCTTAATTATTTTATTGCGGGCAATTCTTTTTGTTGTTGTCGAATCTTTTTGCGAACAACTTCAAGCAATTCGATTTTTTTTTGTAAGTTTGCATATCAAGTACGAACCATTTAAACTCTATTCCTCAATGACTGGAAAACTTCTTCTCACTCTAATTGTGTTGCTCTCGGTATTCTCTTTAGACACGAACGCCCAGAATACTGAAACAGCCAAGTATATGCATGTTTCAGATGTGTCGTTGTTGCGCGATGGCGACGAGGTGATAATTGTGAGCAGCGGTAGTGGAGTAGCAATGAGCAGGTATCAGAACGCAAAGAAGGAATACATTCTGCCTTGTGCCGTTTCTGTTTTCGAAGAAGACGGACTCGATATGGTTTCGTGCGAAACAGACAGTATGGCTGTATTTACGCTGAAGAAGGTTTCGGGCGGTTGGCGCTTGAAGGATGCAAAGAGCGGTTGGCTTAGTACGAAGAAAAGTCCAGCATCCTCGTTGTTTTACTCAGACAACGAGACCGAGAAGCGCAATCTTATTGATATAAAGTTCTCTAATGAAGGAAATGCGCACTTCGTGTTCAAGAACATTGAGAACAGCGAGAAAGATTGTCTCGACTATAACTTTGAAAGCGTGCGCTTTGCTCGATATTCTGCATACGATGTCTACGGCAAGGTGCAGGTATATCGCCGCTATGTCGCGCCGGTTGTTGTAGAAAATCTGACTTTGGGTGAAGCCGAAGGCAACGCCGACTTGGTTTCTTATTATCAAGATGCTTATGTCCACAACATAACAATCGACCGTACGTTCCGAGCAGACGGCGGTTATTACACACTCTGCCTGCCGTTCGCTCTTACAGAGAACGATATGCGCACGGCTTTCCCAGGCATGCAGTTCAAACAACTGAAGGATATCGAGGAAGTTGACGAGGATAAAGTTGTATATCACTTCCTCAGCGTGAAATCTACTGTCGCCGGCGAGCCTTATCTTGTGCGAATACTACCTGGAGTGACGAACGATATTGTGAAGCCGGTGGTGAAGAACAAGTTCATACTTGCCACAAAGCCAAGTGTGATGAGCTCATTGCTGTCATCCGGCCATTTCAAGTTCATCGGAATTTACGATCCGACTCTGATACCCGCAGACGGTCGCTACCGCTTTGTGAGTGCCGATGGTACAGAACTCGTACCTCCAAACACAGAAGGCAATCTGAAAGGACTCCGTGCCTATTTCCTTCTGCCCGAACCCTACGCAACATGCGAATTTGATTCAAACGGAAAGCCCCGTGCTGTGGTGATAGCTGTAGATGGGGCAGAACTTTCTAAATAATAAACAATAAGCCTATGAATTTATTAAGTAAGATAGGAAGCTACGACTTCCTTGTGGAACCGTTCCACTGCGATTTTTCCAATCATATATTCCTCGGTCATCTTGGCAATCACCTGCTGAATGCAGCCGACTTCCACAGCAACGAGCGTGGTTATGGCATGGACTATCTCAATACGGTGCATAAGACATGGGTGCTTTCGCGCTTTGTCATGGAACTCGATGAGATGCCTGTTGCCTACGACCGCATTACGGTTGACACCTGGGTGGAGAATGTTATGAAGTTCTTCACGAGTCGCAACTACGCTATACGCGACAAGAACGGCAAGCGCTACGGATACGGACGCAGCATCTGGGCGATGATCGACACCGACACACGCCAACCGGTAGACATACTTGCTGAGCGCGACGGCATCATCACGCAGTATATTGAGACCGACGAACCGTGCCCGATTGAGCCGTTTCAGCGTGTGAAACTCTCGAAGAACGGCGCTGAATGTCGCCGCATCGTAGAGACTCGCTACAGCGATGTAGACGTAAACGGACACATCAACAGCGTGAAGTACATAGAGCATATCCTTAACCTTTGGGGGCTCGACTTCTATAAGACGAACCGCTTGAAGCGTTTCGACATAGCCTATGTTGCCGAGTCGCATTACGGCGACTTGCTGCATCTGTATGTAGAAGAAGTTGCTGTAGGCGAGTTCTGCGTTCAGGTGATGAAGCAGACGCCAGACGCTGGCGAAGAACTAAAGGAAGTGTGCCGCTGCAAGGTTAAGTTTGTAGCAAAATAAGAGAAAAGAAAAGGTATATAGTTGTAAAAGAAAAATCCCAGTGCGATGGTTGAACCAAAGCACTGGGATTTTTTTGTATCTTAAGAATCAGTTCTTGTCAGAACTGACAATTAGTTCTTTGAGGAATCAGTTCTTTACAGAACTGAAGATTAGTCCTTTGTAGAATCGTTGAATGTAGCAACGCGGTTGAACTCTACCTGCTCGAAGAGCTTGTCAGTAGCACCCATACCAGTTGTCTTCAGACGGTTAGCAGAGATCTTGTACTTCTTAACGAGGATGTCCTTAACAGCCTCAGCACGCTTCTCAGAGAGGCGCTGGTTGAGCTCCTTAGAACCCTCCGGTGAAGCATAACCCTTGATTTCTACGTTAGCGTCCTTATGGTTCTTCATGTAGTTGGCGATGAGCTCGATAGAAGCTACCTGAGCCGGATCAACTACAGACTTGCCCTGACGGAAGATAACTGTCGGCTGGAGGTTTGTAGCTGTAGCAGTCTTAGCCGGGCGCTTGTTGCACTCGTCGAGAGCCTTCTTCAGGTTGTTGATTTCAGCATCCTTTGCAGAGAGGTTCTTCTGGTTCTGCTCGTCCTTGCTTGTAAGAGTAGCGTTCTGCTCGCGGAGGCTGTTGATCTGTGCGTTGAGAGCGTCAACCTCTGCCTGGTCGCGGCCAGAAGCGATTGTGAAGTTGTGTGTGCCGTTAGAGTTCTTGAACTTGTAAACGAGACCAACGTTAACCTGGAACATAGCGCGGTTGATGTCGTACTTAACACCCTCATAGCCGTTGCCGTTGAGTGCCCAGTTCATAGAAGGCTCAACATAGAGCTGCCATGCCTTTGCCTTGCCAAGGTTGAACGCGAAGTCGAGACCAGCCTTAGAAGTGAACATGTTCATATTGTCGTTATAGTCAGCTGCGTTAGAGAAAACGTGACCCCAGCCGAGACCGTAAACAGCAGAAACCTCGAAGCAACGTGGCTCACCCTTGTAACCGCCTACCCAGTTGGTAAGGTTTACTGTACCGAGGAGTGATGTGTTGATACCGTTAACGGCTGTGCCTGTCTTGTGCAGACCGCCCTGCTTTCTTCCTACTTCCTTGAAGTAGATGTTGCTCTCAGCAGCGAGACCGAAAACCGGAGTGAAGTTGCGACCGAGACGTACGCCAAGGTTCGGACGGAAGTCCTGAAGCCAGTGATGACCCTTAGTAGCTGTAGAGACACCAGTGTTGATGCCAAAATACATGTTGTCGAATGTCTTGCTTTCTGTAACTGTCTGTGCAGAAGCCGAAGCTGCCATCACAGCAGCTGCGAAAAGAGTTGTAATCTTTTTCATAATCCTTTTGTTTAAATAATAGTTATTTTGTTATTCTCTCTATTCAATTATCTGTTGCAAAGTAAAGAAAAATAAATGAAAAAGCCAAATAACAGCAGAGTTATTTGGCTTTTTCTTTGCGATAATAGGAAAAATCAGCTATAAATACTCAAAAATAGACTAATAAACGCTGCTTATTACAGCTTTTTAGTTCTTATCGTGCTTCTTTTTGTTGCACATTTTGTAGACCAATGTGCCACCACGCATGATTTCGCTGTGCGAAATAGACGTCTTGTTGTACTTTTTACCGTTCAGCGTGATATAATCTACGTACTTGTTGTCAGCCGAAATGCCGTCGGCTATAACGGTGAAGGTCTTTCCCTTTGGCAGCTTGAGCACAATTTTCGGCATCTGCGGAGCGCCGAACACATACTCGCCGCTTACAGGGTTGACAGGATAGAAGCCCATAGCCGAGAGCATGTACCAAGCCGACATCTGTCCGCAGTCGTCGTTGCCGCAGAGTCCGTCGACGGTGGGGTGGTACTGTGTGTCGAATATCTCGCGGATGAGTTCCTGCGTGCGCGACGGGCGGCCAGCCAGAGCATAGAGATAAGCCACGTGGTGGCTCGGCTCGTTGCCGTGAGCATATTGTCCGATAAGTCCTGTGACGTCGTTCTGCGAAGTGACGAGTTTGAGCGTGAAGAACTCGTCAAGCTTCTTGAGGAACGGCTTCGGTCCGCCGAAGAGCTTGATGAGCCCCGGTATGTCGTGCTGCACCTGCCATGTATACTGCCAAGCGTTGCCCTCGGTGTAGTCGCCGCCTACGGTTTCGGCGTGAGCTACGTCGCTCGGGTTGAACGGACTTCTCCACGAACCGTCTGCAAGGCGTGGACGCATGAAGTTGGTCTGCTTGTCGAAGATATTCTTGTAGAAGTTGGCACGGCGTGTGAAGTACTGCTGGTCCTGCTTCTTGCCCATGAGTCGAGCCATATCTGCAGCGGCATAGTCATCGTACATACACTCGAGCGAGTTGGAAACCGACTCTGAAGCTACGAGGTCTGTAGGCCAGTAACCGTACTTCATGAATGTCTCCCAGTCGTACTTCTCACCGTGGTTCACGGTCTGTGTGCGCTTGATGGCGTTGAACGCGCGCTCGGCGTCGAAGCCGCGGAATCCCTTGTGATAAGCCTCTGCCACGATAGCCACGGCGTGGTTGCCGATCATACAGAAGTTCTCCTTGCCCCAGAGACCCCATATAGGCAGGAAGCCCTGAACCTCTGCCTGCTCAACGAGCGAGTTGACAAGAGCGTCCACACGCTCGGGTATCACCATTGTGTAGAACGGATGAGCTGCGCGGTAGGTATCCCAGCAAGAGAAGGTGGAGTAGAACTCGCCGTTGCTTGCGCATACCACCTTGTTGTCGGCGTTGCGATACTTACCGTCTACGTCCGCAATCTGGTTCGGCTGAATCAGCGCGTGGTAGAACGCCGTGTAGTAGTTCTGCTTGTCGGTATCGGTGCCGGTTACGTCGATGCGGCTCAGATAAGAGTTCCACTCGTCGTGTGCGGTGCGTGTCACCTCGGCGAAGTTCCATGCCGGCACTTCTGCCTCCATATTTCGGCGTGCGCCCTCAACGCTCGTTGTAGACATAGCCACCTTCACGAGCAGCTGCTCACCGCGTGGTATGTCGAACGTAGCCACGAGTCGCTGTCCGCGCTCTGTATCCACAGCCTTCGGCAGCTCAATGTGGCTCACAACCGGTCGGTTGAACTTCATCACGAAGAAGTAGTCCTGGTCTACCCACACCTTGTTGCGTACGTGTCCGGTGAGCGTCTGTGCGTCCTCCCACTTTGTCTCGCACGAGATGCACTGCGAGTGATACTGCTCGTCGCGCCAAGCCGGAGCGTGCTGCAGGTCGATGAACACGGAAGTAGAGTCGGGGTTGTCGAACGTGTAGCGGTGGAACGCAACGTGCGGCGCCGCTGTCAGCTCGGCCTTCACCTTAGCGTCTGTAAGATACACCGAGTAGTAGCCCGGCGTAGCAAACTCCTGCTGCTTAGAGTAGTGAGAGCGGTAGCCGTCCCATGCGCGTGTGCGTTTTCCGCTTGCTGGCATCACGAGGATGTCGCCCAGGTCCATACAGCCCGTGCCGTTGAGGTGGGTCTGTGTGAATCCCCAAATGAGCGAGTCGCTGTATACGTACTCAGAGCAGTAGCGCCAGCCCACAGCACCCGTCACGGGGCTGGTTTGTATCATGCCGAACGGGCGGCATGCGCCGGGGAAAGTGTGTCCGTTGTCGGCGTTTCCGACGAACGGGTTAACGTACTTTGTGTAGTCGGTGGTGTCTGCAATCGCCGTAGTAGCCATGTTCGGCAACAGACCGAGCGCAGCAAACGCCAGTTTGCAGAGAAGTCTTTTGGATTTGTTCATATAGATGGTTTTTAATTTCATAGACAAAGGTAGTGCTTTTATGTCGCTTTACAAAGAAAACGTGTCAGTTTTCATTGCATAATGTTGGTATATAACCACATGATGTAAGCTTTCGGTACCAGTACTTGCATGGGTGTACTCGTGCCTAACATATCGCTTGCCGACTCAATCGTAGACGGAATCTACCGCGACGCGCAGTAGTTTGTGGGTGAATCCGGTGTCAGGCTGGGAGATAAGCTGGAAGATAACTCGATTTGTAGAATATCTTCCAGCCTTTATGTTGCTTATAATGTGTGTGTTACGGCGATTCTGGAAGATATGGATGATTTTTTCACGTACTCGATTTCTATAGACAAAATAATATTAAGGGTGCGAAACTTTAAAATTGTCAGAATTGCAAACAATGACAAACTCAAACTGCAAACTGTATAAATACCTTCAACTGCAAACAACAAAAAAGGACGGGGTGCAATCACTGCAGCCCGCCCCCAATAATTAGAGAGTTATAAAAAAATAAGTTTTCGATATTAAACCTTCTCGATGATCTGACCGCCAGCCTCTACAGCCTCCATGTTCAGAGGAATAAGACCGTGGTGACGCTCGGGAAGTGTCTTGTAAAGAGCCTTGTTAAGGCCGTTGGTGCTCACGATCGGGCAAACCTTCAGCAGACCGCCGAGTACAATCATGTTGAACACCTTTGAGTTCTTCAGTTCGGCAGCCTTATCCATAGCGTCGATACGATAGACATTGATGTCCTTGCGTGTCGGCGGATTGATGATACCGAAACCGTCATATATAAGTATGCCGCCAGGCTTTACCTTCGACTCGAACTTGTCGAGCGACGGCTGGTTGAGCACGATAGCCACATCATACTGGCTAAGGATAGGCGACGAGATGCGCTCTTCGCTCACGATTACTGTCACGTTGGCTGTACCGCCACGCTGCTCAGGACCATAAGCCGGCATCCATGTTACTTCTTTGTCTTCCATCAGACCGGAGTAGGCGAGAATCTTACCCATTGAGAGCACGCCCTGTCCTCCGAAACCTGCTATAATTATTTCTGCTTTCATAGGTTTGTCGTGTCTTTTAAGTCACCCTTCGGGTATTGTTTAAACATATTCTCTTCCATCCACTTGTTGGCCTTCACCGGTGGCAACTTCCATCCGCTGTTGCATGTAGCAACAATCTCAACGAGTGATGAACCCTTGCCCTCCATAGATGCTGTAAACGCCTTCTTGATAGCAGCCTTTGCCTTGCGGATTGATGCTACGTTCTCTACGCTCTGGCGTGTTACGAAGCATGTGCCCGGCAGAGTGACAGCCATCTCAGAGAGGTTGAGCGGCCAGCCGTGCAACTTAGGCTCACGACCGTAAGGACATGTAGATGTCTTCTGACCGATAAGCGTTGTCGGAGCCATCTGTCCACCAGTCATACCATAGATGGCATTGTTGATGAAGATGAGAGTGATGTTCTCACCGCGGTTCAATGCGTGGATACTCTCGGCAGTTCCGATACAAGCCATGTCGCCGTCGCCCTGATAGGTGAAGACAAGGCGCTCTGGCCACAGACGCTTGATGGCAGAAGCAAGAGCTGGAGCGCGTCCGTGTGCTGCTTCCTGCCAGTCGATGTCGATATATTTGTAGGCGAATACAGAGCAACCTACCGGGCTTACGCCGATGGTGTTCTCCTGCATGCCCATTTCTTCGATAACTTCAGCCACAAGTTTGTGAACTACGCCGTGCGAACAACCTGCGCAGTAGTGCATGTGGGTATCGTTGAGAAGCTCAGGCTTTTTATAAACCAGGTTCTCCGGTGATATTATATCGTTCATAGAAATTTCTCCTTTAAAGCTTTAACCATTTCCTCTGGCTCGGGAACGATGCCGCCGAGTCGTCCGTAGTGCTCACAACGTACAGTGCCGTTTACTGCGAGGCGCACGTCCTCAATCATCATGCCGGCGTTGATCTCTGCAACGAGAATACCCTTGAGCTTCTTAGCTGCCTCTGCAATCTCCTTTTCGGGGAAAGGCCACAATGTGATAGGACGGAACAAACCGACCTTGATGCCCTCTGCACGTGCAAGCTCGATAGTCTTTTCTGCAATACGCGCTGCCGAACCGAACGCAACGATCATGTATTCTGCGTCGTCCATGAACTTGGTCTCGTAGCGAACCTCGTTCTCGCGAATCTTGCGGTATTTCTCCTGAAGCTGCAGGTTGCGCTGCTCCATAATCTCAGGCTTAAGCTCGAGAGATGTGATAACGACGGGCTTGCGGCCCTTGCAACCGGTTGATGCCCACGGACATTCCTTGATGATCTCCTCGTTTGTGCGGCGTGGCTTGAATGGAGGAAGAACTACCTTCTCCATCATCTGTCCGATAACACCGTCAGAGAGAATCATTGCAGGGATGCGATACTTGAAAGCGAGCTCGAATGAGAGGTCGACAAAGTCGGCCATCTCCTGAACAGAGTTCGGTGCGAGCACGAGAATATAGTAGTCGCCATTGCCACCGCCACGGGTAGCCTGGAAATAGTCGCTCTGTGAAGGCTGGATGGTGCCAAGACCAGGACCGCCTCGCTGAACGTCGACGATAAGACCCGGTACTTCTGCGCCTGCCATGTAAGAGATACCCTCCTGCATGAGCGATACGCCCGGACTTGACGACGATGTCATAACGCGCTTGCCGGAGCCACCGCCACCGTAAAGCATGTTGATTGATGCAACTTCACTCTCCGCCTGAAGCACTACCATGCCAGTAGTCTCCCAAGGCTTAAGTTCTGAGAGTGTTTCGATAACTTCGGTCTGTGGAGTAATAGGATAGCCGAAATAACCATCACAGCCACAACGGATGGCAGCGTGGGCGAGAGCCTCGTTGCCTTTCATAAGTTTAACTTCCTGTTCTGCCATTGTGTTAATCCTCCATTTTTTTACGGTAAACACTAATACATCCGTCCGGACATACGATTCCGCACGATGCACAACCAATACAATCGTCAGGTCTTACAGCCTCGGCGTATTGATAACCATGCACGTTCACTGCCTTTGCTGTGAGAGCAATGACATCTTTCGGGCAAGCTACAACACAAAGAGAGCATCCTTTGCATCGGTCGGTGTTAACCACGATAGCACCTTTGATTTTTCCCATAGTAATATGTTGTTTAGAGTTAGGGGTTATACATATCTTTACAGTAGAAGGCGAACATGTCGTCAAGCATTTGCTTTGCTTCCACTGCAGGCGACTCGGGGTCGAGAGCTATTGCTTCGAGATAGTTGTCGATAGCATGCTTCCAATCGCCTTTACGTCTGTACTCGTTGCCGAGCTTGTAATAGTCTTCTGCTGTCATACTTATTAAGGTTGGGGTGTGTTATGTTGTTGCGTTGACAGTTGTAAGCACCAGTGATGCCGGATGCTGACGCCTGTCTTTATCTTACCATCCCTTCGCTGCCTGCAGCGTGTTCTTCATCAGCGAACAGATAGTCATCGGTCCGACGCCGCCTGGCACTGGTGTTATGAACGAACACTTCGGAGCTACTTCGTCGAACTTCACGTCGCCGTTGAGACGGAAACCGCTCTTGCGGGTTGCGTCAGGAACACGGGTTGTGCCTACGTCTATCACTACTGCGCCTTCCTTCACCATATCGGCTGTCACGAAGTCGGGCTTGCCGATAGCTGCAATGATGATGTCGGCTTCGCGACATTCCTTCTTGATGTCGGTGGTGTGCGAGTGGCATACGGTGACGGTAGCGTCGCCGTACTGCTTCTGCATCATCAACTGTGCCATAGGCTTGCCTACGATGTTGCTTCTGCCGAGCACAACGCACTTCTTGCCGGCGGTTTCGATGTTGTAGCGCTTCAGCAATGTCACTATTCCGAGTGGAGTAGCCGATACGAAGCATGGCAGACCGATAGACATGCGTCCGACGTTTATAGGATGGAAGCCGTCAACGTCCTTGCGGTAGTCGATAGCCTCTATTATCTTCTGCTCGTCGATATGACGCGGGAGCGGCAACTGCACGATGAATCCGTCTACGTCGTCGTCATTGTTCAGACGATCTACACATGCGAGCAGTTCGTCTTCGGTGATGTCATCCTCGTAGCGGATAAGTGTCGACTTAAAGCCGCACTTCTCGCAGGCCAGAACCTTGTTCTTCACATAAGTCTCAGAGCCGCCGTCGTGTCCGACAAGCACAGCCGCGAGATGCGGTTGCTTGCCACCTGCGGCCATGATGCTCTTTACCTCTTCGGCTATTTCTGCTTTAATAGCCTCGGCTGTTGCTTTTCCGTCTATCAGTTGCATATCTTTAATGTTTTAGAACTTCGGCATACCTGGCATGCCTTTCATCTTGCTCATCATGCCTGCCATTTTTGCCATATTTGTACCAGTAACCATCTTCATCATCTTGCGTGTCTGGTCGAACTGCTTGATGAGGCGGTTCACCTCCTGAATGTTCGTACCGCTACCTTTCGCAATACGCATGCGGCGGCTCTGGTTGAGAATTTCGGGGTTGGTACGCTCCTTCGGAGTCATACTCTTTATGATTGCTTCAATGCCCTTGAAAGCATTGTCGTCGATGTCAACGTCCTTGATAGCCTTGCCTACGCCCGGAATCATTGCTGCGAGATCCTTCAGATTGCCCATCTTCTTGATCTGCTCAATCTGTCCGAGGAAGTCGTTGAAGTCGAATTTGTTCTTCTGAATCTTCTTCTGCAAGCGGCGTGCCTCTTCTTCGTCGAACTGCTCCTGGGCGCGTTCAACAAGACTCACGATGTCGCCCATGCCGAGGATTCGGTCTGCCATACGTGACGGATGGAACACGTCGATAGCTTCCATCTTCTCGCCTGTACCTACGAACTTGATTGGCTTAGTGACAACGGTGCGGATAGAGAGAGCTGCACCGCCGCGTGTGTCGCCGTCGAGCTTGGTGAGAACCACGCCGTCGAAGTCGAGGCGGTCGTTGAACTCTTTAGCTGTGTTGACAGCATCCTGACCAGTCATTGAGTCGACAACGAAGAGAGTCTCGTTCGGGTTGATGGCGTTCTTCAGAGTCTCAATCTCGTTCATCATCTCCTCGTCTACAGCCAGACGACCTGCGGTATCGACGATCACTACGTCGTAGCTCTTTGCCTTTGCCTCGCGGATAGCGTTGTTTGCGATGCTTACAACATCCTTGCTCTCAGGCTCTGAATATACCGGTACGCCGATCTGCTCGCCCACAACCTTAAGCTGTTCGATAGCAGCCGGACGATATACGTCGCAGGCTACGAGCAACGGGTTCTTGTGCTGCTTGCTCTTGAGCATGTTTGCGAGCTTGCCAGAGAATGTGGTCTTACCCGAACCCTGCAGACCGCTCATAAGGATGATTGACGGGCGTCCGTTCAAGTTAAGCTCGGCTGCTTCGCCACCCATGAGTTCTGCGAGTTCGTCGTGTACGATCTTCACCATCAACTGGCTTGGCTTCACCGCTGTGAGTACGTTCATGCCGAGGGCTTTCTTCTTCACGGTGTCTGTGAAAGTCTTTGCCACCTTATAGTTTACGTCGGCATCCAGCAGAGCGCGTCTTACGTCTTTAAGGGTTTCGGCAACGTTGATTTCGGTAATCTTGCCTTCACCTTTGAGGATTTTGAAACTGCGTTCAAGTCTGTCACTAAGATTTTCAAACATATCTATTTTCTTTTCTTTTTATTATAATTAATGTGTGCGCTTTGTGGGGCGTTTCAATACACGTCGCTTCTTTTGCAAAAGTAAACAAAAAATAGCGAGATACGGAATAAAATCTTATCTATTTAATTTATTTTAAGTTACTTTTTTAAGTAGATGTCGTTGTACTTCACTCCTATCACCTCTTCGTTGACGAGATATTCGAGTGCTTCGTCTTTTGCGTCCTGATTGAGTGTTATCTTGTTAAGCTCTGTTATTGAGTGCTTTTCGCCGTCGGCGAGCATTTCTTTTATCGCTTTAAGCGCTTGGTTGAAGGCGTTTTTGTACGATTGGGGCGTCTTTTGGTGTGCAAGACACACGTCGCACTGTTGGCAGTCTTCTGTGCGTGTCTCGCCGAAGTAGCGCAGCAACTGTCTGCTGCGGCACACGGTGTCGTTCTCGGCGTAATTGATAATGCTTTCTATGCGTTTCTCGAACTGCGCCTTGCGCTCCTCGTATACCGTTTTACTTATCACTATTTCCTCCGGCAGTACGCGGTCTCTTGTGTATGTCAGGAGCGGCACCGACCGTTCGGGTATGAAGTGAAGTATGCGTCGCTGGCTCAGGCTCGTCAGTATCAGGTATACCTGCTGCTGTGTGAGACCGCTGGCGTGTGCAATGAATGCAATCTCTACGAAATGGTAGTCGACAAACAGTCCGCTGTATTCGCGTAGCATCGTTGTTATCACTGCTTCTTCGTTTGGCGTCGTGTCGTGGAGCATGTATAGCTGGTCGCGTTCGAGCGTGAACTTCACACGTGTTCGCGAGTCGGGGTCGACGTCGTATTCCAGATAGCCAGCCCTTGTGAGTATCTTCAGAGCCGAGTTGACGATGACTGGGTAGTGGTGGAATATGCGGCAGAATTTTTCTATCTCGAATCGGAACGTGCGTCCGTAGCCCGACCCGGCAGCAATCTGCAGATAGTATGCCACGTGCTCATACACGCGGCATATCTCCTTCTTGTCGGGGAACTCCTGCGCAATGCGTTTCACGAGTTTTGTTCTGTCGCCCCTGTCGTACAGCAATACGGCGTAAGCCTTCTTGCCGTCGCGTCCGGCTCTGCCCGCTTCCTGGAAGTAAGCCTCGATGGAGTCGGGGCATGAGATGTGTATCACGACGCGCACGTCTGGTTTGTCGATGCCCATGCCGAAAGCGTTGGTTGCCACCATTACGCGCACCTCGTCATCGTGCCACTTCTTCTGTCGCTCGTCTTTTGTAGAGTGTTCAAGTCCAGCGTGATAGAACGTAGCACTAATGTTATTGTTTAATATGTATTCGCTTATCTCCTTAGCTAATTTGCGGCTGCGTACATACACTATTGCACTGCCGCTTATCGAGTTCAGAATGTGTATGAGCTGCTGCATCTTGTTGTCTGATGAACGCACTACGTAAGCGAGGTTCTTACGCTCGAAACTCATGCGGTACACGTTCTTCTCCTTGAATTTCAACTGCTCCTGAATGTCGTCAATCACCTCTGTCGTAGCTGTTGCAGTGAGCGCGAGTATTGGTGCATCGGGCTTTATGCGGCGTATGTCGGCAATGTGCAGGTACGACGGTCGGAAGTCGTAGCCCCATTGCGATATGCAGTGAGCCTCGTCGATAGTGATAAAGCTCACCTTGATGTGCGCCAGTTTTGTCTGGAACAGTTCAGAGCCTATGCGCTCGGGAGAAACGTAGAGTATCTTTGTATGACCGAGCACGCAGTTCTCGAGTGTCTTTACAATTTCCTGGCGGCTCATACCCGAGTAGATGGCTGCGGCGAGCACTTGGCGTCGTCGCAGATTGTCTACCTGGTCTTTCATCAGGGCGATGAGCGGTGTGATGACGATGCACACGCCTTCCATGGCGAGAGCCGGCACCTGGAACGTGAGCGATTTGCCGCCGCCCGTAGGCATCAGTCCCAGTGTGTCCTTGCCCTCGGCGATGCTGCGTATGATGTCGCGCTGTATGCCGCGGAAATCGGAGTAGCCCCAAGTGTCTCTCAGTATCTTGAGATATAGTGTGTCGTCGTAACCCATCTTTTTGTTTATTGAAGCTTCTCTTTAACGTTCTGTTGTTAGTCTTCCTCAGCCACTCGTATGTCTTCAATCTGCAGCTGCACCATGTTGCGTTTGAAAACGTTGTCCTCAATGGTGTAGGCAATATCGAAGCTACGTTTCGATTTAATGTAACGCGCTGAAGCGCTCTGTCCGAATGCAATACCGTTGACGATGTTGCTCGACTTCGAATCTACAAGCTCAAGCTTTATATGCTCCTGCTCGCGTCCTACAACCTTGCTCGTGCCGTAGTCGTATACGTCTGTCGTGCAGAAGAGCGGCTTGGTGTTGCCGGGTCCGAACGGCGAGAACCTTTTCAGGTCGTTATGCAGTTTCTTCGTTATGTCGCGGAAGTCTATTTCGGCGTCGATGTTGAGCATTGCCTCTGTCTGTTCGGGCTGTATGTGCTCGTCTACATATCGCTGGAAGCGGTTGCGGAACTCCTGGATGTCGTCCCAGCGCAGCGTCAATCCGGCTGCGTAGGTGTGTCCGCCGAAGTTGACGAGCAGGTCGCGGCAACTCTTGATAGCCGAGTAGACGTCGAAGCCCGTTACGCTGCGTGCAGAACCCGTAGCGAAGTCGCCGTCGCGAGTGAGCACTACGGTCGGGCGGAAGTAGATTTCGGTGAGTCGTGACGCCACGATGCCGATAACGCCCTTCTTCCAGTTCTCGTCGTAGAGCACTATCGACGAGCGGTGGCGCTGGCTCTCCAGCTTCGAGACGATGCTGTTCGCCTCCTCCGTCATCTGCTTGTCGATGTCCTTGCGCTGCTCGTTGTACTCGTCGATGTGCTTTGCCTTGGCGAGCGCATGCGAGAAGTCTTTCTCCACGAGCAGGTCTACGCTCTCGCGTCCGTTCTCCATACGTCCAGACGCATTAATGCGCGGACCTATCTTGAACACGATGTCGCTCATTGATATGTCTCTGCCTCCGAGTCCGCAGATGTCGATGATAGCCTTCAGACCTATGCTCGGATTCTGGTTGAGCGTCTTGAGTCCGTGGTAGGCGAGAATGCGGTTCTCCTCGGTTACGGGCACGATGTCGGCAGCTATGCTCACGGCACAGAAGTCGAGTAGCGGTATGAGTCGGGCGAAGGGTATGCCGTTGTTCTTGGCGAACGCCTGCATCAGCTTGAATCCCACGCCGCATCCGCAGAGATGCTTGAACGGGTAGGTGTCGTCGGGTCGCTTCGGGTTGAGGATAGCCACGGCCGGCGGCAGTTCTTCGTCGGGCATGTGGTGGTCGCAGATGATGAAGTCGATGCCGAGCGACTTGGCGTAGGCTATCTCTTCAATAGCCTTGATGCCGCAGTCGAGGATGATAATGAGCTTCACGCCGGCCTCCTTGGCGTAGTCGATGCCTTTCTTGCTTACGCCGTAGCCTTCGTCGTAGCGGTCGGGGATGTAATACTCGATGTTGGAGTAGAACTGCTGTATGAACTTATACACCAGTGCTACCGCAGTGCATCCGTCCACGTCGTAGTCGCCGTAGACGAGTATGCGTTCCTTGCGGCCCATCGCGTCGTTGAGGCGGTCGACGGCGAGGTCCATGTCCTTCATGAGGAAGGGGTTGATGAGGTCTGCCAGCTGCGGATGGAAGAATCGCTTGGCCGCTGACTCTGTTGTTATGCCGCGTTGCATTAGCAGCTGGGCGAGTATCGGGCTGATATTCAGCTTCGCCCCCAGTTCGTCAGCCGCCTGTTTCTCCTCTTTCGTAGGTGGCTTGTAATTCCATTTGAATAACATTATATATAGTTTTTATTTTTTCGGTTTAGGAGTGGGGTGCAGGGTGTTAGCGTGTTTAGGGTATAAACGCGTGTAAAGTTACAAAAATTATGTGGAATACGAGGATTGTTTGGCGTGTTTTTCAGGTGCCGCTTAAATTCTTTGTAACTAATTATTATATTTTTATAGTCTGTGTTCAGTCGTTTGCGTCCGCCGTCCAATCGGATTCCGTCCGCCGTCCAATCGGATTGCGTTCGCCGTCCAATCGGATTCCGTTCGCCGTCCAATCGGATTCCGTCCGCCATCCAATCGGATTCCGTTCGCCGTCCAATCGGATTCCGTTCGCCATCCAATCGGATTCCGTTCGCCATCCGGTGGCAAATGCACAAAAAAAGACCGAGCAAGCGTGAGTGTCCACGTGCTCGGTCTGTATAGTTAGTTTAAGGAAACTGTCGATTAATCGCCGATTCCCTGATTCTTCTTAGCCTCTATCATCTTCTGGAGGATGTCAGCCGGGATAGCGTTCTTGTTAACCATGAAGTCCATTGTGTTGGCTACAATGTAGTTCTTTGTCATGTACCAGATACCCTTGTAGTCGCCTGTCTCGCCCCAAGAGTTCTTCACCATGTAGTATTCCTTGCCATGCTGGTCCTTAGCGATACCGAAGATAAGCATGCCGTGGTCGTCGGTGAGCTCCCAGTTGTCGAAGCGCTGCTGACGCTGCTCTGCTGTCGGCTCAAGCTCAGGCACCTTGCAGCCGAGTGAGTCGATGAGGTTTGTGCGCTTTGCCGGAGAAAGCTTCAACCAGCGAGCCATGTCGCTGCCAGAGAGGCCCTCTGCCTTCTTTGTGTCTACGAAGTAAGCAAGACCCTTGCGTGTGAAGCCAGGCTCGCTAACGTCGCCACCCCAAGCTACTGTGTAGCCGTTCATGACTGCGTTCTCGAGGATGCGTGCCATGTCCTCCATCGGAAGGTTCCATGACAGCGGGTTGCGCCAGTTGTCCTGCACCTCAACAGCGTACTGTGTGTAGTACGGGTGGTGAGAGTAGCTTGTGATTGTTACATAGTCGTCGAAGTTCAAGCCGAGGCTTGCTGCGAATGACTTCGGAGTGTACTCCTTGCCTTCGTATGTGAACTTCTCCGGACACTGGCCGAGGTAAGCGTCGAGGATGCCCTGGAGACCCACCTTCCACTGCGAAGAAATCTTGTTAGCTGTGCTCTTAGCGATGCCTGCTACGTACGGCTCAAGCTGGCCGAAGAACTCGTTGAAGTTGTTGAGCGAGTCGCCGTAGAGTGAACCTGGGAACGGCATTGCGTCCTCCGGGCAGATACCCTGGTTCTTCAGTACGTGCAATACGTCGTAAGCCGAACCACCCTGAGCGAACTGGCAGTCGCCGTGCAGACGAACCACCTGAACGGCGCGGTCCATATAGGTCTTGTTGGCTACGAAAGCCTCGCAGAGGTCGTAAGTCTTGCCTGTAGCCTTGAGAATCTCGCTCTCGAAGTATGAGAGAGTAGAGTAGTCCCAGCATGTGCCGCTACGGTTCTGGTCCTTGATACTTGTGATCGGGTTCTCCTTGATTGTCGTGAAGACAGGCTTGTTGCTCCTTGCAGCCTTCTTTGGCTTAGCTGCGTTTGCGCCAGTCGCAAGAAGTGCGAGAAGTGCGAGTGTTAAGATTTTCTTCATGTGATTTTGTTGTAATTTAAAAAGTTGTTTATATTAGGCAATGCCTATTTGCTCTCTGCCATGAACGCTTCGACGTCCTTCGGGTGGTACGGTATTCTGTCTTTGCCGAGGAAGCGGCAACCGTCCTTTGTGATGAGGATGTCGTCTTCGATGCGTATGCCGCCAAAGTCCTTGTAAGTCTCAATCTTGTCGAAGTTGAGGAACTCGGCACAATGCCCCGAAGCCTTCCAGTCGTCGATGAGTGCGGGGATGAAGTAGATGCCTGGCTCGTCAGTCACGACGAAACCTTCCTCCAGACGGCGTCCCATGCGCAGGCAGTTTGTACCGAACTGGTCGAGGCGCGGGCGTGTCTCCTCATCGAAGCCAACGTTGATCTGGTCGAGACCTTCCATGTCGTGTACGTCCATGCCCATCATGTGGCCCAATCCGTGAGGCAAGAACATGGCGTGAGCGCCTGCAGCTACGGCTTCGTCCACGTCGCCCTTCATCAGTCCGAGCTCCTTCAGACGCTCGGTCATCAGGCGGCATATTGAGAAGTGTACGTCCATATACTTCACGCCGGGCTTGGCAACGTCGAGTGCATGGTCGTGGCATGCTTCTACGATAGAGTAAATCTCAAGCTGGCGGTCGGTAAACTTGCCGTTGACGGGGAATGTGCGTGTGTTGTCCGAACAATAGTTGTTGATTGTTTCGGCACCGCAGTCGCACAATACGAGGCGTCCGCTCTCGAGTTCGGCCATCGACGGATTGCCGTGCATTATCTCGCCGTGCTGACTGAAGATGGTTGCGAAGCTTGTCATAGCGCCGTAAGAGAGGGCGATGCCGTCCACTTGTCCGGCTACGTATTTCTCTGTGAGGCCTGGCTTTGTGAGGCGCATGGCTGTGGTGTGCATCTTGTGGCCGATGACTGCCGCACGCTCAAGCTCCTCAATCTCCTGCTGCTCCTTTGTAGAACGCATCTTTACAACGGCACGGATAAGGTCCATACTTGCTGCCTCCTTCTGCTGCACGGGATGGATGCCGAGCAAATCGAATATCTGTATTTTGGTATCGTGGCGGTAGGGTGGCAGGAAATGGATGCGGCGTTTCAGGCGCATCGCCTCGTTGCAGATGCTCTTGAGCGACTTCATAGGCGCTGTGTTAGCCACGCCTACCTGCTCTGCCATGTCCTTCACGCTGTCTACGCTGCCGTACCATACGATGTCTTCAATGTCAATGTCGTTGCCAACGAGTGTTTCTGTGCCGTTGTCAATGTCAATGACGCCAACAAGTCCTTCTCGGTTTTGGCCGAAGTAATAAAGGAATGAGGAATCTTGACGAAACGGGTAGTAGCCATTTGACGGGTAGTTGCATGGCGACTCGTTATTACCGAAGAGTATTATTATTCCGTCTTTCATAAGCTCTCTGAGCTTGGCGCGACGGTTAACGTAGGTTGCTTTGTCAAACATATAACCTTGATTTTGTTATTATTTCCACAAAGTTACGTTAATTTAAAGAAATAGCAAAACGTTAATCGTATTTTATGTTTTATTATGATAATGTTTCGCTTTTATTTCTAACATTTGAAATAAATATACGGATAATATTAATGTAGTAAATGTTGTCGGATTGATGTATGAATGTTGGTAGAAGTATAAAAAAAGAGTCAAACTTCAAAAGAAGTCTGACTCTTTGTTGGGTGGCAGGTGGGACTCGAACCCACGACATTCAGAACCACAATCTGACGCTCTAACCAACTGAACTACGGCCACCATGTTATTTGCTTTACTTAGCAGTATTGCTTAGTTCTTTAAAGCGAGTGCAAAGGTAGTGGTTTATTTCTAATCCTCCAAATGTTTTTCAAACTTTTTTCAATAAAAATCAACTTTTTCTTGATTTTTCCTTGTTTTTGCTGGCTTTTCTGCTGTCTTTGGGGTGTTTCGAACCGTTTTTATGGTTTTGAACCCTTGTTTTGCTTTATCGGTTAGTGTGTCTTAACAATAGTGGTTTTTCGTGAATGGTCTGCCAAAAATTCACTTTATCATAAAAATGGCTGTTAAAACTACATCGCCCCATAAAATTATTGAACGGAGATTTCAAGTTTTAGTTGCGCATACCTACAGTTATACATACTTATATACACAAAAAACGTCCAAAGCGTATTGCTCTGGACGTTTTATGCTTTAAAACGGGGCGTAATTTCCTTTACTCTTATTGGTGCAGTAGTCTCTCTTTGCAAATTACTTTGCCGGAGCCTGCTGGACTGGAGCCTGCTGAGCCGGAGCCTGCTGTGCGCCTGCTGCTGGTGCAGCCTGCTGCTGGCTTGCTCCGAAACCAGGAGTTGTGTTCGGGTTTGTTGTCTGTGTTTCAGTTGCAGTCTTCTCCATAACGCTTGTACCCTCTGAAGAAACAGGAGCAACGTGAGCGCATACGATGCTGAGGACAACCATTGTGATTGCGAGACCCCATGTAGCTTTCTCTACGAAGTCGGTGGTCTTGCGTACACCTAAGATAGCGTTAGATGACGAGAAGTTTGATGCCAAACCGCCACCCTTTGACTCCTGAATAAGCACAATGCCAATCATGAGCAGAGATGCTATCACGATGAAAATTACGAATAATGTGTAAATCATTTTTCTATTTGTTATTTTTGTTATTTATTATAAGTTTCTTTAAAAATCTGATTTGATCTGCAAAGTAAGCATTTTTTTTTGGATAATTCAAATTTAAACGCTGAATAATTTCAAGAGCCTTTGAATATCTGCCTTGTTTTATATAAATCTTGGCCAAAGTCTCTGTGAAATAGCCGTCTTCGCCTTCGTTTTCTTCTTTTTTCTCTTCTTCGAGTTCTGGCTTGTAGGTAGGTTTCTCCTGCAGTTGTATTTTGCCTCCGTCTTTGTTGATGAAGTCGTCGATAAGCTTCTGGCCTTTCAGTTGCGGACTCTGTTCCTGTGTAGTCTCTTCTTCGCTTTCCGTCTTCAGCAAATATGCAACATAATCTACCGCTGCGTCTGCCGGTGTGGGCTTGTGCTTAGGTTCGTCAGGTTGGTCTTGCTGTGGGGCGGAATCGAGGAAGTTGTTGATAATGGAGATAGTGCGGTTGTCGTCGTCCGCACTTGTCTCCATATTGTCTGCAGCAACTTCGTTCGGGTTCTTGAACTCGTAGTGTGCACTCTCCACCAACTTGAATAGCATGCTTCTGTCTGTCACGTATAAAGCGGTTCGGCGAAGCTCGTCGTCGAACGCGCTATCGTGCAGCAGATACATGTTCCTCAACATCAATATTCGTGCCGTCTGATAGTATGGATATAGCGCGACTAAGTTACGGAGCTCGTACAGAGTCTCCTTGTTCATTAGTTCCGGATGATTTATGAGGCGTACTAAATCCACTTTTTTACGTTTTGTTTATTAATGTTTAATGTTACCAGTTGGCTACCGTTGCGTTGAATATCTGCTCGGTGATGTCCTTGATCATCTGCGTTACGAGTTCCTCCTGCACCGTTGCGAGGCTTTGTGTTGTCTCGTATGACTTGGATGACGAGAACTGACGCTCGAAGTCCTCGCTGTGATTCACGTTGTTAGTGAACCTCACGTTCACGGTTATCGAAAGCTCGGTCTGTGCAGACTGTCCGCTTGCAGACACCGACTTGTTGCGCTGCGAGTATTGTGTAATCTCGCCTTCAATCTTCAAGTCGCCGTTGTTTCTAACCTGACTCAGCTTGGTATGACTTGCGAACATGTCCTTCAGCTGATTGTTGAACATCGGTCCCATCGGTCCCCATACATAGCTTGAACGGATTGGGAAGTCGGCTATCTGTATTGTCTTTGTCTTTGTATAGTCGATGCTCGCTCCGTTGAACTTGTAGCTTACCTTGCACGCCGAAATTGTTATAGATGCAATCAGTACAAGTGCTATATATATATAATGTGTACGGATTCGTTTCATGTCTTTATTATTTGTCGAGTCCATATTGCTTTATGCGTCTGTAGAGTGTGCGGTCGGAGATGCCCAGCTCCTGCGCAGCCTTCTTGCGGTTGCCACCGTTGCGTTCGAGCGCTTTCTCCACCACCTGACGACCGATGTCGCTAAGGTTCAGACTCTCGTTCTGTTCGTTTTGAGAGGTTGCTATGCCATCTCTTATCTCCTCGGCCTCTACGTCCTGATACGGACTGAATGTGGCTGGCTGCAGAGCGTGTACCTGCTGGGCAGCAGCGAAGTTGTCGAGTGTGCGGTTGTCGTCAATCTGTTTACGCAGATTGGTCATCTCGCGGCGCAGGTCGCTCACGTTGCCTCTCAACTCGTAGAGAATCTTATATAGAATCTCGCGTTCGCTCTCGTACGAGTGCGATCCGGTTGGCGTTGTGGTGGCAAGCTGTGTGCTTTCCTTGTCCTGCGGTATGAACTTGCTCAGCGTTTCGGCGTCTATCACGCGTGTTGTGCTGAGTACGGACATCTGCTCAGTGATATTCTTCAGCTGGCGCACGTTGCCCGGCCACTTGTATCTAAGCATTATTGCCTTCGCTTCGTCTGTCAGCGTGATGCGGCTCATGCCATACTTCTCCGCAATCTGCATTGTGAACAGACTGAAGAGTAGGAGAATGTCGTTGCCACGGTCGCGCAATGGCGGCATTTGGATAGGGATGGTGTTCAGACGATAGTAGAGATCTTCGCGGAAACGTCCCTCGCTTATTGCCTTGTGCATGTTGACGTTGGTTGCGGCAACGATGCGCACATTGGTTTTCATTATCTTCTGACCACCCACACGTATGTATTCGCCTGTTTCGAGCACACGCAGCAGGCGTGCTTGTGTTGCCATTGGCAGCTCGCCGACCTCGTCGAGGAAGATAGTGCCTTTGTTTGCCGTACCGAAATAGCCTTCGCTCTCGCCGATTGCACCCGTGAACGATCCCTTTTCATGTCCAAAGAGTTCGCTGTCTATAGTACCTTCCGGTATAGAGCCGCAGTTGATGGCGAAGTATTTCTCGTGTTTGCGTGGAGAATTGTCGTGTATCAGTCGCGGTATTATCTCTTTTCCCACACCGCTCTCGCCCACAATGAGCACACTGAGGTCTGTCGACGCCACCTGCTTAGCGACGTCGAGAGCACGGTTCAACGCATCGCAGTTGCCTACGATGTTGTACCGTTGTTTTAATCTTTGCAGTTCAGATGTATCCATTTGGTAACAAAATTACATATTTCTATTAAAATAGATGCAGCTTTATGCTACTTTTTTAGCAGACAGAGGTTTTATCTGTTGCCTTGCTGGTTGTTGTCGCGCTTCTTCGGAATAGAGAATCTCACCTTCTCGCTTTCGTCACGCTTCTCATGATAGAGCTTCGGCAGCGGATTGGTAAGTGGCAATTCGTATTCTTCGCGGTTGCGCACGATGTCGATAGCTGCATAGATAGCGTGGCGCAATGCGTTCTCGTCGGCAACGCCATGTCCGGCATTCGTGAAGTCGGGAGTAAGTGCTGGCGCCGTGCATACGAGGGGGAGTGATGATATGTAATAGATGCCGTTGTTCTGCATTGTAGTGGTGAACGGAATGTTAGCCTGATCGTCGTACATGGCGAGTGTGCAGTCGAATGCGTCGCACGCATTCTTGCCGAAGTAGTCCTCGGCAGCGTATGGTCCGTAAGCTGTTATGCCTTCCTCCTCAGCCTTTTTGATAGCCGGCAGCAGAATTTCCTTCTCCTCAACGCCGTCTGCTTTAGGGTTCAAAGCGAGCACGCCGATGCGTGGGTTCGACAGACGGAAGTCGCGTTTCAGACAGGTGTTCAGAGTACGAATCTTGTTGAGGATATTCTCCTCTGTGATGTTTGCTGGAACGTCCTTTATCGCCAGACCGTTTGTGGCAAGAGCGATGCGGAGCGATTCGTTCACCATAATTTTCATGCCCTTAGCTCCGTCGCCTATGCAAGTCTCGGCATATTCCTTCAGTCCGTTGTATGTGTAGCCAACCTCGTTGGCAGTCATGTTGGAGAGTGAAACCGGACAAGCTACGAGCACATCGTAAAGTTGGCTGCGGAAGTCGGTCATAGCCTTGTCGAGAGCCTTGAGCGCCGACTCGCCCGACTCCTTTGTGGGCTGTCCGAGCTCAACCTTCACCTCTTCGTCGAAGCAAGCGAGCAGGTTGACGCGTCCGTCAACAGCGTCTTCTGCCTTGTTGATGATACTGAAGCTTGCCTGAATGTCGAGCGCTTTGCGGTGATATGCCGCAATCTTTGGCGATCCGTAGATGATTGGCGTGCATAGCTCGAGCATTTCAGGCTCTGCAAAGGTTTTAAAAATAAGCTCATATCCGATACCATTGGTATCGCCGTGGGTTATTGCCACGCGGATTTTTCTGTTTTCCATTTGTTGTTTTGTTTGGGTTGTATTGTGTATAGTGCTGCTTCGGTGTTGAGCAGCAAGTTACGTTTCTTGGTTCCGGGTGCAAAGACGAAAACTTCAGCCACTATCGTGCGTTGCTTGTCGCTGCGCTTTATTATGTGCTGCACGAATGGACCGCCCATTGCGTCGCCGTACATCTCCCATAGCCCGCGGCACACGGTTCGCACGCTTCCGTCTACGGTGAGTTCTGTTCTGGCGACACTGCCTTCTACGGTTGTCATGTACATGTCGTCGGTTTCGCCCTTTATGTTAGTCTGCATCACGCTGTCGCGGTTCTCTGATGTGTAGATGCAGATGTTTGTCATCGCTGTAGGCGAGTCGTTGGATATCCAGATGAAGTTCTTGCCCTTGCGACTTGCCTGCATGTCTGCCGGAATGCGCATGTCTATGCCGAACATCTGCAGCACTTCCGCCTCCAGCTTTGTGTTGTGCTTGTGTTCAAGTCGCATTATGGCATTCTTCATTTCGTTACGCTTTATCAGATTGCGCATATTGTCTGCCGCATCCTGAAACCGCATTGCCTGGCGCAGAACTTTCATCGAAGGTGTACTTATGTGCACTATCATCTGTGGTTCGGCATATACGTTGCGTTCGTATTTCACCTTTATTTGATTCAATTTCGCGTCGATTTCTACAACAACGATGTTGCGTGCGAGTCGCAGCGTGGCGTTCATCGAGGTGTTCATGCTTACGTCGAATGTCGGTTCTGGCTGTGGCAGAGAGCCGACGGGCGCTGACAATACCTTATACAATATGCTGTCGCTGTCGCCGATGACCACCACTTCGTATGGTCTGCCGCCGCTGTCGGGCAGCATTGTCTGCTTGCCGCGGTTGCATGCGGCGAGTGTGACGGCGGCGAACAGCAGTGTCAGATAACGCATAGGCTTACTGTTGTTGTTCGCGGCGCTTGCGCTCCTCTTCAATCTTCTTCGCTGTGCTAAGCAGTCCGCATGCTGCGAAGATGTCCTGACCGCGGCTTGCACGAATCGTCGTGAACACGCCGTGGTTTGTGAGGTAGTCGCGGAAGTTCTCTATGTGGCGGTCGTCTGTGCCTTCCAGATTCACGTTGGGGATAGGGTGGAATCGTATGAGGTTGAAGCGGCAGTCGAGTCCTTCTACGAGTTTTACAATCTCGCGAGCATGAGTCGTAGTGTCGTTCACGCCCTTGAACATTATATACTCGAAAGAAAGTCGGCGCTGGTGGGTGAAGTCGTAGTTGCGCATGAGGTCTACCACCTCAACGATAGACATGCCGCGCTCTGCCGGCATTAGTTGTGCGCGCTGTTCGGGTATCGGCGAGTGCATACTGATAGCCACATGGCAATCGCTCTCGTCAAGGAAGCGCTGTAGCTTCTTGCGCAGACCGACGCTGCTCACCGTGATGCGCTTAGGACTCCATGCGTAGCCATAGTCGGCAGTCATCACTTGCGTCACCTTTAGCACGTTGTCGAGATTGTCCATCGGCTCGCCCTGACCCATGAACACGATGTTTGTGAGTTTCTCGCGTTCGGGCAGCGAGTATATCTGGTTGAGGATGTCGGTCGCGGTGAGGCTTTCCTCGAAACCCTGCTTGCCGGTCTGGCAGAACAGACAGTTCATCTTGCATCCCACCTGCGACGATACGCACAGTGTGGCGCGGTCGTGATCGGGTATGTACACAGTCTCCACATGCTTGCCCGTAGCGGTGGGGAAGAGGTACTTTATGGTTCCGTCCTTCGATACCTGGCTGTCTATCGGGTCCATGCATCCGATGGTGTATTCGGCAGCCAAGCGCTCACGGTTAGTCTTCGAGATGTTTGTCATCTCGTCAATCGATTTTACGTGTTGTGTATATAGCCATTTCGCCATCTGTCCGCCGGTGAAGGCTGGCATACCGAGCGATTTTGCCACTTCCTTGAGCTCGTAGAGTGACATACCCATGAGCGGTTTCTTCATATCTGTCATATCTGTGTACACTATTTGTTTTGCTGTAGTTGCGTCCTAAGCTACAAAGTTACGCATTTTTTTTGAAAATAATAAGGTGTATAACGAAAAAAGCGTGTAAAACATATTGTTTTACACGCTTGGTTTGGTAGTGGATAGGGGAATCGAACCCCTATGCCAAGATTGAGAATCTTGTATCCTAACCATTAGATGAATCCACCATCTTATGTCTTACTGCTTTGGTAGTGGATAGGGGAATCGAACCCCTATGCCAAGATTGAGAATCTTGTATCCTAACCATTAGATGAATCCACCAACAGTAAAATTTTGCTCAAGAGAACAGCGGAAGCTGGGGGATTCGAACCCCCGGTACGGTTACCCGTACGGCAGTTTAGCAAACTACTGGTTTCAGCCACTCACCCAAACTTCCATACTGGTTGAAGTTAACCGGAGCACTGTTTCTCAATTGCGAGTGCAAAGGTATACGTTTTTCTCGTAACCGCCAAATGTTTCTTTGACTTTTTGTCGAAAAATGTGCATTTTCTTGAATTTTTAGGGTTGAAAGCCCGTTTTGGGGCTTGTCTTCGCTGCTTTTCTACTCAGATATGCGCTTGTAGTAGCGCAGGGTGCTGTCAGGTGAGTAAAGAATGTGTGTCAGTTCTTTGAGCAAAAAATCGGGTCGGAACGAAATTTCTTCGAAATAAGTTGAAGTTTTTCCGTTGCATTCGTAGATGTTGCCATCCTTGAAAGCCTTTATTGTCTTGTATCCGCTGTATTCGGCTGTCAGTTCGTTGCGCGTTAGCGGTCGGTTTCCATAATAAATGAAGAGCCAAACATCGGCGTCGGTTGATTTGTTGATAACCATTTCGGGTGAAAGGTTTAGTGATCCGCTCTGATTATTGTCGGTGAAAATATATTTCCCGCCTGCATCCTTTATCAGTTTTGCCATCGAGCTGTTGCCGCCGGGGCAGTACCATACACCATTTGTGACGCGTTCGGTGAGCACTTTCGGGTGTTTCTTTTGCTTATTGTTATCGTTGACGATGGTTTTGTAGTTGTGTTCTATGGCTGCGAACAGCGAGTCGGCTGTGTTTTCCTTTCCGGTGAGCATGCCATAGAAGCGCATCCATTCGGCGCGTCCCAGGGCGGATGTCTCCATGTAGTCGGCGCATTCTATGATTGCGGCGCCGATATTCTCGAGCTGGGCGTAGCTGCCTCCTTCGTATGGCGACATGAATATGGCGTCGGGTGAGAGTGTGATGATGCGTTCGATTGTTGGCGACATGCTGTTGCCGCAGTCGGCTATGATGCCTTTTGCCGCACGTCGCTGTATGTCGGATTGTGTGATGTACTGTAAGTCGCACACTCCCTTTATTGTCTCGGCCGCGTCAAGGTCGAAAAGTAGTCGGCAGTGGGGCGATGTCGAGACAACGGCGCGATGTATCGGTGTGTATATAGCGGTGGCGTCTGTCGGTGGTGTCACTTTTCCTGAATCCTTGCGGTTGATAAGGGCATAGCGGTGTAGGGTAGTGCCGGCTTTCCAAGGATTGCTCAGTTTCACGTCGATATATCCGTCGTGGCGTACGGCTGTTATGTGTTCGGCGTATTTGAATGCGATTGTGTCGCCGTCGCCGTTGTCGTTGTTGGTTGCCGTGTGGTTGTTGCACGAGGCGAGAAGAAGTATTGCGCTATATATATAATAAGGTAAGATGTTATATATATAATAATGTATAGGCTTGTGCATGCTTGTTTGCTTTGTCATTCTTTCTGGTGTTTTTAGAATGTTATACATGTTGATGTTTGTGTAAATGAAAAAAGTGAAATGTTCAAACGAACATTTCACTTTTCGTGAGGTACCTAGCAGAGTCGAACTGCTCTACACGGTTTTGCAGACCGTTACCTAACCGATCGGCCAAGGTACCAAATAGGCTTGTTGCTTAATTGCGAGTGCAAAGGTAGCCATTCTTTTCGTAACAGCCAAATGTTTTTGCAACTTTTTTCAAGAATATTTCACTTTTCAGTGTTTTTTCTTAAAATCTTCATGTTTACGAGTCGATTTTCCTGAAATTGCTGCATTTCTCAGCGTGAATAGCCGCTCTCGTGTGTTTGTTTTGCTTGCTGTTTTTTATCATCTGCTCCTTCAGAGCGCAGCCTTTACAGCCGTAGCATCCGCTTTTTGCTTCATGTATAGCCATGTATGTGCGGTAGGCGATGTAGCAGATGGAGATGATTATTATGAATATTACAGATACAAGTTGTAGCATGGGGCGTAAATATTAGTTGTCCGCGGCGACCGCTACGTACATCAGCGCCGTTCGTTGCGCAAGTACGTGCCGACCATAGCAGATGTGCGTATCGGTCGGCGCGGACAAGAATTTCTAAAAAAAATTAGTATGCAAAGAGGGGATAATCCTTCATCGTCTCGTTCACCTTAGCACGAACGCGAGCGATTACTTCCTCGTTCTCCGGGTCGTTGAGCACTTCCTCGATGAGTTCAGCAATGAGCACCATGAGGTCTTCCTTAGCGCCACGTGTTGTGATGGCAGGAGTACCGAGGCGGATGCCAGATGTCTGGAAAGCGCTGCGTGTGTCGTACGGCACCATGTTCTTGTTCACGGTGATGTCGGCAGCAACGAGAGCGTTCTCAGCCACCTTGCCGGTGAGATCAGGATACTTCGAACGGAGGTCGACGAGCATAGAGTGGTTGTCTGTGCCGCCGCTCACGATAGTGAAGCCGCGCTTGATGAGTTCGTCTGCAAGCACGCTTGCGTTCTTCTTCACCTGCTTTGCCCACTCCTTGAACTCAGGCTGCAGAGCCTCGCCGAAAGCTACGGCCTTGGCAGCGATGACATGCTCCAACGGACCGCCTTGCTGTCCTGGGAATACTGCAGAGTTGAGCAACTGGCTCATCATCTTTGTTACGCCCTTTGGTGTCTTCAAGCCCCACGGATTCTCGAAGTCCTTGCCCATAAGGATAATGCCGCCGCGCGGACCGCGCAGGGTCTTATGAGTAGTAGAAGTAACGATGTGAGCGTACTTCACCGGGTTGTCGAGCAAGCCGGCTGCGATGAGACCTGCAGGGTGAGCCATATCAATCATAAGCAGAGCGCCTACCTTGTCGGCAATCTCGCGCATGCGCTTGTAGTCCCACTCGCGGCTGTATGCCGAACCGCCACCGATGATAAGTTTCGGTTTGTGCTCAAGTGCGAGCTGCTCCATATGGTCGTAGTTCACGCGACCTGTCTTCTGGTCGAGGTCGTAGCCTATGGCGTGGTAGAGAATACCCGATGTGTTCACAGCCGAACCATGTGAGAGGTGTCCGCCGTGAGCGAGGTTAAGTCCGAGGAATGTATCGCCAGGCTTCAGTACGGCAAGCAGCACAGCGGCGTTAGCCTGCGCACCAGAGTGCGGCTGTACGTTTGCATACTCAGCACCGAAGAGTTTTTTCACGCGCTCGATAGCCAGTGTCTCCACTTCGTCCACTACCTGGCAGCCACCGTAGTAGCGCTTGCCTGGATAGCCCTCGGCATACTTGTTTGTGAGATAAGAGCCCATTGCCTCCATCACCTCGTCGCTGACGAAGTTCTCAGATGCAATAAGTTCTATACCCTTCAGCTGGCGCTGATGTTCTTTCTCAATCAGGTCGAAAATCACTTGATCTCTTTTCATAGTTAATAGGATTTTAGTTATAGTTTATTAAACGAGTTCTACTTTCTCGATGAACTGTTCCTTGTCGCAGTAGTGGCATTTGAGGATGCCCTTCTCCTTGTTCACGACGTGGAAGACGGTGTTCATCGGCTCGTTGTTGGTGATGCACTTCGGGTTGTTGCACTTCACGATGCCGCGCAGCTCGTCGGGAGTCTTCACGGTCTTCTTCTCCACTACCTCGTAGTCGTGAATGATGTTGAGCACAACGTTCTGTGCTACGACCGAGAGGCGCGAAATCTCCTCGTCGGTGAAGAATTTGTCAGACACCTTGATGATGCCTTTGCGTCCTATCTTGTTCGACGGATAGTTGTAGCCGATGGTTACTGGTGTATCGAGTGTTTCCAGTTGCAGCAGGTTTACAACCTGATATGTCTTCTCTGCCGGTATATGGTCGATGACAGTGCCGTTCTTGATAGCGGCCACTTGTCTTTCTGTCTTGTTGCTCATTGTATTATGTTTATTAATTGCTAAATAATTGTCTTGTCGTTGCGCACTTCGTCGAGAGAGATGCCGAGCACGTAGCAGAATATAGCCTCGCGGGCGAACAGGCCATTGCCAGCCTGCTGAATGTAGTAAGCGTGCGAACTCTCGTCTACGTCGTACGCAATCTCGTTAACACGTGGCAGCGGGTGCAGAATCTTCATGTTCTCCTTCGCCTTGCAGAGCATCTGGCGTTTCAAGATGTACACGTTCTTCACGCGTTCGTACTCCATAAGGTCTGAGAAGCGCTCCTTTTGTACGCGTGTCATGTAGAGGATGTCTGCGTCGGCGATAACGTCTTCGTTGAAGTCGGTATGCTCTTCGAAGCGGATGCCGTGCTCGCGGCAGTAGATTTTGTACTCTTCAGGCATTGCCAGCTCCTTCGGCGCTATGAAGTGGAATGTAGGGTTGAAGTGGCGCATGGCGGTGATGAGCGAGTGTACGGTGCGTCCGTACTTCAAGTCGCCTACAAGATAGATATTAAGGTTTTCGAGAGTGCCTTGTGTTTTGTAGATTGAATAAAGATCGAGGAGACACTGTGACGGGTGCATGTGTGCGCCGTCGCCCGCGTTTACGATAGGAACGGGAGCCACTTCGCTGGCGTATTGCGCAGCGCCTTCAACGTAGTGGCGCATTACGATTACGTCTGCATAGTTTGAAACCATAAGGATTGTGTCCTTGAGGGTTTCGCCTTTAGTTACGCTTGACGCCTTGGCGTCAGAGAAACCGATGACGCGCGCACCGAGACGGTTCGCTGCGGTTTCAAAACTCAATCGCGTACGAGTCGAAGGCTCGAAGAATAGCGTAGCCACCACCTTACCTTTCAGCAATTCGCGGTTTGGGTGGTTTTCGAACTCCTTTGCCATTTCGAGCAAATACATTAGCTTCTCCTTTGGCAGGTCGGCTATTGTTACAAAATCGTGTCTCATTATTATTTAGAATTAATGGTTGTCTACAATTTGTCTGCTAAGGTAGTTATAATTTTTCAGATATGGCGTAAATGAAAACTATTATTTATGCTTTTCTCACTTTTTTGCCTTACCTTTGCAAAATATAAGAGATATTACTAATATAATTCAGTCCTATTACTAATATAATAAGGAATACATTACTAAAAATATGAGAAAAGTATTCGTACGCTCACTATGGACGTTGCTTGCCATCGTCATTCTCGGTTCGGCTATTGCGTTCACGGCTATATGGAACGGTTTTATCGGATATATGCCGCCAGTTGAGGACTTGCAGAACCCTATCAACCGCTTCGCAACACAGATCTATAGTGCCGACGGAAAGGTTATCGGCACGTGGAACTTCAATCGCGAGAACCGTATCTGCGTTTCATACAACGACATCTCGCCATATCTGGTGCAGGCGCTTGTGGCTACAGAGGATGTGCGTTTCTACGACCATTCGGGCGTAGACTTCATCGCTTTGGGCAGAGCCATCGTCAAGCGCGGTCTGTTCGGTCAGGCTTCTGCCGGTGGTGGTTCTACCATCACGCAGCAGCTTGCCAAGCAGCTCTATTCCGAAACCGCCAAGAGCACCATGCAGCGTGCGCTGCAGAAACCGATAGAGTGGGTTATCGCCGTGAAGCTCGAGCGCAACTACACCAAAGAGGAGATTATAGCTCTGTATCTCAACTATTTCGACTTCCTGCATAACGCTGTAGGTATAAAGACTGCGGCCAACACCTATTTTAATAAGGAGCCTCGCGACCTCAATATTGAGGAGGCTGCTACGCTCATCGGCTTGTGCAAGAACCCGTCGCTGTTCAATCCCGTGCGTTATCCCGACCGTTGTCGTGAGCGTCGCAACGTGGTGCTCGACCAGATGCGCAAGGCGGGCTATATCACCGATGCCGAGTATGCGCAGCACATCGAGTCGCCGCTCACGCTCGACTTCCACCGCACCGACCACAAGGATGGCGTAGCGCCTTACTTGCGCGAGTTCCTGCGTGTGTACATGTCTGCCGAGCGTCCTGAGCGTTCCAACTATCCGGCGTGGAACAAGCGCCAGTATGTCATCGACTCTATAGCTTGGGTAAGCGATCCGCTTTATGGATGGTGCAACAAGAATCGCAAGAAGGACGGTTCGCCTTACAACCTCAACGCCGACGGCTTGAAGGTGTACACCACTATCGATTCGCGTATGCAGCGATATGCCGAGGAGGCTGTGTATGCTCACGTAGCACGCTTCCTGCAACCCGAGTTCTTCAAGGAGCAGAAGGGCAAACCGAACGCTCCGTTCACCTCTGCGCTCACGCAGAAGCAGGTTAACCAGATTATGGAACGTGCTGTGCTTCAGAGCGAACGCTATCGTGCACTTAAGGCGGCAGGCGCAAGCCAGGAGGAGATACACCGCTCTTTCCATACGCCTACTGAGATGACGCTCTTCACCTATCACGGCGACATCGACACCATGATGATGCCTATCGACAGTATACGCTACGTGAAGTCGTTCCTGCGTGCCGGCTTCATGAGTATGGATCCTAAGACGGGTGCCGTGAAGGCGTATGTGGGCGGACTCGACTATTCTCATTTCATGTACGACATGGTTACGGGCGGCAGACGCCAGGTAGGCTCTACAATCAAGCCGTTCCTCTACTCGCTGGCTATGGAGAACGGATTTACGCCGTGCTCAATGGCTCCTAACGTGCAGCAGTCGTACAGAGTGGGCAACCAGACATGGACACCGCGCAATGCCAACCGCAAGCGCTACGGCGAGATGGTTTCGCTGAAGTGGGGCTTGGCGCAGTCGAACAACTGGATTTCGGCTTACCTTATGAGTAAGCTCAATCCACAGCAGTTTGTTTCGATGCTTCACGACTTTGGCATTAACAACCCCGAGATAGTGCCCTCGATGGCTCTCTGTCTCGGTCCGTGCGAGGTTTCGGTGGCTGAGATGGTGAGCGCTTACACCACATTCGCCAATAAGGGCATACGTTCGGCTCCGATGTTCGTGAGCCGCATCGAGGACAACGAGGGCAATGTCATAACCGATTTCCAGCCGCGTCTAAACGAGGTGATAAATGCCGAGAGCGCCAACCGCATGCTTGTGCTTCTGAAGGGCGTAGTAGACGGCGGTACCGGCGGACGTCTGCGCTTCAGATATCACTTTACGGGCGAGATCGGTGCCAAGACCGGTACCACAAACCGCAACGCCGACGCATGGTTCATGGGCTTCACTCCGCAGCTTGTGAGCGGTTGCTGGGTAGGCGGCGAGGACCGCGACATCCACTTCGACACCATGCGCATGGGACAGGGCGCGACGATGGCTCTGCCTATTTGGGCTTACTATATGAAAAAGGTGTATGCCGACCCGTCACTGCCTTATGACGAGAGCGTGAAGTTCGACCTGCCAGAGGGATACGATGGGTGTTCGAGCGGTGAAAGCTCGGCGGACGGCGCCGAAGATGCGCTCGACATTGAAGAAGTATATGAATAATAACAGGGCGCTGTGGCTTGCCTATGCAAGAACAGCGCCCCTTTTAAATATAGTTTTATGAAATATTTTGTAGCAGATTTCAAGATAGTGTGCGAGGCTGAGCAGTTGCAGGTAGCCCGCGAGTTATTGTCGGCAGCCGCTTGTGAGGCTGGTTTCGAAGCGTTTGAGGATTCAGACGAAGGATTGCAGGGTTATGTGCAGCGTCCAATGTATGACAAGGAGGCGCTCGATGCATCCATCGCCGACTATATGCCTGACGGCGTGTCGGTGAGTTATGAAGTTGAGGAAGTGCCCGACCAGGACTGGAATCAGGGTTGGGAGGACGAGGGCTTCGAGCCGATTGGCGTGAACGAAAACCTCGTAATATACGACGCCAAGCACACCGACCGCGAGATGTTCGCTGGCGACGACGGCGTGATGCGCATCTTCATTGAGGCGCGCAACGCCTTCGGTACGGGCACGCACCAGACTACACGCATGATATTGCGACGCCTGCTGGGTATGGACGTGCATGGCAAGAGCGTGCTCGACTGCGGATGCGGAACGGGCATACTCGGCATAACCGCCTCACGCCTTGGTGCCGACCCCGTGCTTGGCTACGACATCGACGAGTGGAGTGCCGACAATGCCCAGCATAACGCGGCGCTGAACGGTGTTGAGAATATGGATGTGTTGCTTGGCGATGCGTCTGTTCTTGATAACGTTGAAGACCGCTTCGATATAGTGATTGCTAATATCAACCGCAATATACTCATTGCTGACATGCCGGCGTTTCGTGCGCACATGAAGGAAGGTGCACGACTCATCCTCAGCGGATTCTACGAGGCTGACGTGCCGATGATAGAGGCAGCAGCTAAGGAGCAGGGACTGGCGCTCTGCGATGTGGTGACGGATGAAGATTGGGCTTGCGCGTTGTTCAAGTAATATTTTTTATATATAAATAGCGGAGGTCTCCGGCCTCCGCAGCACCAAGTCAGATACAATTTATTGTTAGTATCGCTGCATGCTGCGGAGGCCGGAGACCTCCGCTACGTTTGTTTTAGTCCTGATTTCCGATTGTGAGTTTCTTCAGCGCATAGAACGAACCGTTGAAGATATTGAAGTCGACGTAGCCCTTTATGCCGGGCAGCTTTCCTGCGTCTGTGTGCTGCCAGAAGTGCCACGTGCCCTTGTATTCCACCTTATCTACATAGTAATGTGCTATCCAGTAGGGATAGTCGTCGAATACGGGCGCGTCCAGATAGTTCTCCTTAAATTTATAATATGTGTATATGATAGGCTTCACGTGGTATTTGTCCTCTACGATGTGCAGCCATGTAAGAATGTCGCGCTGGAAATCTTCCACATTGCGGTCCTGCGGCTTGTGCTCCACGTCGAGCACAGGCGGAAGGTCGCCGTTCTCCAGTCGCACTTGTTTCAGGAAGAAGTAAGCCTGGTCGCGAGCCGACGATTTGTTGCTCCAGAAGTGATAGGCTCCGCGAATCAGTCCGTGTTCGCGAGCCTGTCGGAAGTTCTCCTTGAACTTGTTGTCTGTGCGCGACGAACCCTCGGTCGACTTTATCATGACGAAGCGCAGCGGATAGCCCTCGATATTGCTGTCGCGCAGCTTGTCCCAGTCGATGGTGCCTTGATAATGGGAGATGTCGATGCCGTGAATCTCGTAGCCGGCGGGATAGTTGGTGTCGCCGAAGAGCGCACGCCAGCGAAATCCGGTAGGACTGACGAAGTAGGAGTAGAAAGCCCACATATACACGCATACGCATATAGCAGAACTTGTCCACCATACGGCACGCGGGTTGCGAGAGAGTAGGGCGGAGAGGCTTGAGCGGCGCTTTTGCTTGGTCGTGGAGCGTCGTTTGCGTGGTTTGTATGTGCGTTTGTTTGCTTCCATATTTTTACATAAAAAAGAAGAGCAGAATGACCATTGTCACTCTGCTCTTTCTGTATTAATTCTTTAGTTTTGAACAAGCAGAGGCTTACTTAGCCTGCTCAAGCATCAGAGTCTTTGTAGTCTGGTCGCATACCTCTGTCGGACCCCAGTACTGAACCGGACCCGGGTAGACGTAGCAGTCGTTCTTAGCCCACTCCTCGCGATGAGCAGCGAGGAACTTGTAAGGAGCACCATCGAGCTCAACGAGAGCCTTGCGGATAACCGGCTTGTTAGCACCGTTACGACGCTCGATGTTCATCATCATTGTGATAGGCACACCACCTGCAATCCACTGCTCTGCAGGCGCTGTTGTGTTCTTGATGACAGACATGTAGCCAGTCTTGCCGTTGCTGATGAGGCGTGAAGCGTTGAAGCCGAGTGAGTAGCAGTAGTCAGCGTCGTAGTTAGACGGAGCTGCGCAACGTCCCTCGTAGCCGAAGAAGTGGTGCTGAGCAGAGAAGTGACCGTTGAACTTGCCCTCTTCCTTCCAAGCCTCGAGCTTAGTAGCTACCATGCGAGAGAGAAGCTTCTCAGTCTCGATGAGCGATACCTGAACGTTGCCGTGCGGGTCGCGGTCGAGGCAGAGCTGACGAGCTACGTCCTCAGGAAGCGACTCGAGAACAGCGAGGTTGTCCTTAGCGATAGAGTTCTTAACGAAGTCGATCTGCTCCTCTTCGTTTGCGAACTCGCGTGACTCGCCAGTTGTCGGGTCGGTGAGCACCTCGTTGAGCTCAGCGATGAGCTTCTTGATAGCCGGGATGAACTCGATGAGACCCTCCGGGATGAGTACTGTACCGAAGTTGTTGCCGTCAGCAGCGCGGTCAGCAACAATCTTAGCGATGTATGTTACAACGTCGTCGAGCGACATCTCCTTAGTTTCGATCTCCTCAGAGATGAGGCATACGTTAGGCTGTGTCTGCAGTGCGCACTCAAGAGCGATGTGAGAAGCCGAACGGCCCATGAGCTTGATGAAGTGCCAGTACTTGCGTGCTGAGTTACAGTCGCGCTGGATGTTGCCGATAAGCTCTGAGTATGTCTTGCAAGCTGTGTCGAAACCGAAAGAAGTCTCGATCTGCTCGTTCTTCAAGTCGCCGTCGATGGTCTTCGGGCAGCCGATAACCTGAACGCCGTATTTCTTAGCTGCATAGTACTCAGCGAGTACACATGCGTTGGTGTTAGAGTCGTCGCCACCGATGATTACGAGAGCCTTGATGCCGAGCTCGCGCAGAATCTCGATGCCCTTCTCAAACTGCTCTTCCTTCTCGAGCTTTGTACGACCTGAACCGATGATGTCGAAACCGCCAGTGTTGCGGTACTGATCCATAAGCTCTGATGTGATTTCGATGTAGTTGTGGTCAACCAAGCCGCCAGGGCCGAGGATGAAACCATAGAGCTTGTTCTCTGGATTCAATGATTTAATACCGTCAAACAATCCTGAAATTACGTTGTGACCACCAGGAGCCTGACCTCCTGAAAGGATAACGCCTACGTTGAATGCAGGAAGCTCTGTCTTCTCGCCAGCCTCAAAAGTGATAACAGGCATTCCGTATGTGTTCGGGAACAACGCCTTGATCTCTTCCTGGTTACCTACTGACTGTGTTGCCTCACCCTCTACGGCCTTAACCGGACCCTGGAGAGCCTTAGGCAATTTGGGCTGATAAGCAGCTCTTGCAATCTGCAATGCACTAATTTCCATGTGAATTTAAATAATTAAAATATGTAATGTATAAATAGATACTTTTTTTGCACTGCAAAAATACACTTTTTCTGTGACATACCGAAAAAAACTAAAAGAAAACGAACTATTTGAAGTTTTTTATAAAGAATACTTGTCGCATATTATTTTTTTTTCTATCTTTGGCGTGTTAATTTAATCTTTTAATCAAAAATCATTTTAATTTGTTATGGCAAACAAAAGAAACCTGAAACGCAATATCAACTATGTTTGTAGCGAACTTTTCTCAGAGGCAGTAGCTGCTTCAATGTACAGTTCAAAGACAACAGAAGAGGATGTGAACGCATTGCTCGCTTCTATCCTTGTTATACACAACGACTATGTGCGCCGCGTGTCGCACCAGGAGCCGGGCCTTGTGCCGAAGCTCTTCTACAAGGATCTTGTGAACAGCTTCAACAAGCAGGTGTCTGAGATTGTTGACCAGGTGGTTAACCTCGGCTAATCGAAATTTTAAATCAAATATAAACATAAACAAACACAATGAGTTTTTTGCAACGCATTTGCAAGACACTGTTGTATAAGCGCATGGGGTGGACCACTCATATAGAAGTGGACCACCCCGAAAAGTATATACTCTGTCTTGCTCCACATACCAGCAACTGGGACTTTATTATCGGACTTCTCTACTCGCGTGCCGAGGGCATTAAGGCTAACTTCCTCATGAAGAAGGAGTGGTTCTTCTGGCCGCTTGGCGTATGGTTCCGCCATCTCGGTGGCATACCCGTTAACCGTTCGAAGCATACAAGCATGACCGACGCTATGGCAGAGGCTGCGCGTCGCGAACCAAACTTCAAGCTTTGCGTTACGCCGGAAGGCACACGCTCGCTCAACCCTAACTGGAAGAAGGGCTTTTACTTCATCGCATTGAAAGCCGAACTGCCTATCCTGCTCTACGGTCTCGACTTCGAACGCAAACTGATAGAATGTACGCAGATGATTGTGCCTACGGGCGATGTGGATGCGGACATGAAGCGCATAAAGACTTATTTCAAAGATTTCAAGGGAAAGAACCCTGAATTGTTCACCGTCGGTGAACTTGACTAATATGAGAAACAGATTATTGTCGGTTTTGGTGTTCGCAGCCGCTCTGATGGCGTTTCCTGCTACGGCAGGGTCGCACAAGACGCTGTCGGCGGCTCAGCTGGATACTCGTCTTAAGAACTATGTGCTCGCCACACGAGCAAAGAATGTCGTCTACGCCGTACAGCCGTATATGGAGTCGTACAGCGTAGACGATGCTCGTCGTGTGCTCACGCTGAATGTGAGCACAGGCTTTGCCACGCAGAACTTTACGGAGAAAAGCGTGGGCTATTATTATAAACGTCTTGCCAAGGCTTTGCCAAAACCTTACAATCGCTATCAGCTGCGCATCAACACGGCTGGTATGCCTATAGAGCAACTCGTACCTGGCGCAAAGTTGCGTAGCGGTAGCGCACCCGGAGGATGGGGACGCATCAACTACGATGGTGCACCGTGGGTGATGAACGAGTCGCAACCCAACTTCGTATCGCACGGACTCTTCGACCGTCACATTTCTCTTTGGCAGTCGCACGGCATCTATTTCGACCAAAAGAAGAGACGCTGGAAGTGGCAGCGTCCAAACCTTTTCTGCACCAACGAAGACCTCTTTACACAGACTATCGTTGTGCCTTATCTCATTCCGATGCTCGAGAACGCCGGCGCTGTGGTCTACACACCGCGCGAGCGCGACTGGCAACGCAATGAGGTGATAGTAGACAACGACGGGTCGAGAGGATATGTTGAGGACAACGGTCGCGAGAAATGGCGCACTACCGAAGAACGTGGCTTCGCTTTCCATCGCGGCATGTATCGCGACGGCGAGAATCCTTTCGAGCAGGGCACAGCACGCATGGTGCGTACAACGAAGAAAAGCAACGAGTCGTGGGCGGCGTATCAGCCAACCATACAGCAGTCGGGTCGCTACGCAGTTTATGTGAGCTATCAGACTGTAGCCAAGAGCGTAAGCGATGCGCAATACATCGTCGTGCACAAGGGCGAACGCACTTTGTTCCGCGTAAACCAGCAGATGGGCGGCGGAACGTGGGTTTATCTCGGCACGTTCGACTTCGATGCAGGCAACAGCACCGCCAACCGTGTAATCGTTACCAACTCGTCTACTGAGAAAGGCGTTGTAACGACAGATGCCGTGCGCTTTGGTGGCGGTATGGGCAACATACAGCGTGGCGGATCGACAAGCGGCATGCCGCGCTGTCTGGAAGGTGCGCGATATAGTGCGCAATGGGCGGGCGCTCCTTACTCGGTTTATAGCAGCAAGAACGGCACCGACGACTATGCCGACGACATCAATACACGCTCGAATATGCTCAACTGGCTTGCAGGCGGGTCGGTATACGTGCCGACTCGCGAGGGAAAAAACGTGCCTTTCGAGCTTAGTCTTGCGGTGCATAGCGACGCCGGAGCCACACATGTACATGATTCTATAGTCGGTTCGCTGGCTATATGCACCACCAACTTCAACGACGGACGTCTTGCTGCCGGCGTGTCGCGACAGATTTCGCACGACTTCGCCAATATGCTCCTTACCGGCGTGCAGCGCGACCTTGCTGCTACCTACGGCAAGTGGACACGCCGCTATCTGTGGGACCGCAACTACAGTGAGACTCGCAAGCCGGAAGTGCCTTCGGCGATTATTGAAACGCTGTCGCATCAGAACTTCGCTGATATGCGCCGCGCACTCGACCCTAACTTCCGCTTCACTCTCGCACGTTCGCTCTATAAGACCATACTGCGTTATGTGAACGGCAATCACTCGCTTGCGTGCGTTGTGCAGCCTTTGCCCGTAAGCAACTTCCGCATACAGAGAACTGCCAACAATCAGTTGCAGCTCTCGTGGTTGCCAATGAACGATCCGTTGGAGGCAAGCGCCGTGCCTACTACATATAATATATATATAGCAGAGGGCAGGGGCGGTTTCGACAATGGACGCAGCGTGACTGGCACATCGTTCACGTTCACGCCTAAGCCGAACGTGGTTTATCAGTTCCGTGTCACGGCTGTGAACCGCGGAGGCGAGAGCTTTCCGACGAACACGCTTGCAGCATGCATAAGCGGTCAGGCAGGAGCGCGCGATGTGCTTGTTGTAGACGGCTTTACGCGTCTTGCAGGTCCGGCGGTTGTTGACGACGGCACACGTCAAGGCTTCGACCTCGATGCCGATATGGGTGTTTCGCTCGGCATGAATGCAGGTTGGGTAGGCAGACAAATCGACTTCGATCGCTCGCGTGCAGGTAGTGAAGGTCCTGGCGCTTTAGGTTATTGCGAGGACGAACTTGCTGGCAATTTCTTTATGGGAAGACAACAAAACGAGTCGGTTTGCCACGTTGCGGACATCGCGTCGTCGGGTGCATACAATGTCGTAGCGTCGTCGGTTGAGGCTGTGGAGAACGGATTCGTGAAACTCGCAGACTATCGCATCGTCGACTTGATGTTCGGATTGCAGAAAGACGATGGCTACTCGCTTGTGCGCTACAAGACCTTCTCGCAGTCGCTGCGCAAGGCGCTTGAGACTTACGTACGTGGCAACGGACGCGTACTCGTAAGCGGTGCGTATGTGGCGAGTGATATGCAGCTCGATGCTGAGCGCAACTTCCTCTCCAATGTGTTTAAAGTAGGATTAGGCGGACAGAACAAGAATATCTCCACGAATCTTGTGAACGGACTCGGCATCAACTTCGACATCATACGCCGACCTAACGACCGTCATTACGCAGCACAGTCGGTAGATATCATTAATCCGCTTGCGCCGGCGTTCTGCGCTATGCGCTATGCCGACGGCACCGATGCTGCTGTGGCTTACGACGGCGCCGACCACAAGGCGTTTATCATGGGTTTCCCGATGGAGTGCATCAATAATGTGCGTTCGCGACAGCAGGTGATGAAGGCTGTAATGACATTTCTTGCCAAGTAATTTGGCTATTTCAAGCAAACACTATAACTTTGCATAGTTATTGAAGGAAAAACTAAAAAACATATAATATAATGTATAGAACGAATACATGCGGAGAGCTTCGTCTCTCTGATTGTGGCAAGACCGTGACTCTTGCCGGATGGGTACAGCGCGCTCGCAAGATGGGTGGTATGACATTCGTTGACCTCCGCGACCGCTATGGTATCACACAGCTCGTCTTCAACGACTCTGACGACAGCGACCTTTGCGCACGTGCAGGCAAGCTCGGACGTGAGTTCTGCGTGCAGGTGACTGGCGTAGTGAACGAGCGTGAGAGCAAGAACGCAAATCTGCCTACTGGCGATATCGAGATTATCGCTAAGGAACTGAATGTCCTCTCGGAGAGTGTTACACCTCCGTTCACTATCGAGGACAACACCGACGGCGGCGACGATATCCGTATGAAGTATCGCTACCTCGACTTGCGCCGTCCGACAGTTCGCAAAAATCTCGAACTGCGCCACCGCATGACTATCCTCATCCGCAACTTCCTCGATGCGCAGAACTTCATCGAGGTGGAGACACCTATCCTCATCGGTTCTACACCTGAGGGTGCACGCGACTTCGTTGTGCCTTCACGCATGAACCCCGGACAGTTCTACGCTCTCCCGCAGAGCCCGCAGACTCTGAAGCAGTTGCTCATGATCAGTGGTTTCGACCGCTACTTCCAGATTGCAAAGTGTTTCCGCGACGAGGATTTGCGTGCAGACCGTCAGCCTGAGTTTACTCAGATCGACTGCGAGATGTCTTTCGTTGACCAGGACGACGTTATCAACCTCTTCGAGGATATGGCTCGCCATCTGTTCAAGGAAGTACGCGGCGTTGAGTTGCCGGCTAAGCTGCAGCAGATGACATGGCACGAGGCTATGCGCCGTTTCGGTAGCGACAAGCCCGACTTGCGTTTCGGTATGGAGTTCGTAGAGCTCATGGACGTATTGAAGGGCACAGGCACATTCTCTGTATTCAACGAGGCAGAGTATATTGGCGGTATCTGCGTACCTGGTTGCGCTGACTACACACGCAAGCAGCTCGATCAGCTTACAGATTTCGTAAAGCGTCCGCAGGTAGGCGCAAAGGGCTTGGTTTACATCAAGTTTAACGCTGACGGCACAGTGAAGTCGTCTGTAGACAAGTTCTACACACCTGAGGTACTCGCAAAGGTTAAGGAGACAACCGGCGCCAAGGATGGCGACCTCGTTCTTATCCTTTCTGGCGACAACGCCAACAAAACACGCGTTCAGCTCTGCTCTTTGCGTCTTGAGATGGGCGACCGTCTCGGTCTGCGCGACAAGAACAAGTTCGAGTGCTTGTGGATTATCGACTTCCCTCTCTTCGAGTGGAGCGACGAGGAGCAGCGCCTTATGGCTACTCACCATCCGTTCACAATGCCAAACCCGGACGATATCCCATTGCTCGACGAGCATCCTGAGCAGGTACGCGCTAAGGCATACGACTTTGTTTGCAATGGTATCGAGGTAGGCGGCGGTAGCCTCCGTATCCACGACAGCAAGCTGCAGGAGAAGATGTTCGGCATCCTCGGTTTCACAGAGGAGCGCGCCATGGCACAGTTCGGCTTCCTCATCAATGCCTTCAAGTACGGAGCACCACCTCACGCTGGTCTCGCATTCGGTCTCGACCGTTTCGTGTCTATCATGGCAGGTCTCGACTCTATCCGCGACTGCATCGCATTCCCGAAGAACAACAGCGGACGCGATGTGATGCTCGACGCTCCTTCTGCTATCGATCAGAAGCAGCTTGATGAACTTCAGTTGAAGGTAGATTTGAAAGCTGAGTAATCATTTTGATCACAATATACGTTGATGTAAATCAATAAATGTGAAAAATATTAAGAAAAAGTCCGGATTTCCGGACTTTTTTCGTATTCAGACGTTGCTTTTGGAAAATATTTTACTAATTTTGTAAACAAAGGGAACCCAAGCGTGTTGAACGTAAGGGACTTTATTAATGTTTTTATTAGATTATGGCAGAAAAGAAAGCAACAGAAAAGAAGGTAGCTGCAAAGAAGACAGCTACAAAGACTACAGCAACTAAGACTGCTGCAAAGCGTTGTGCTACAAAGAAGGCTGAAGTAGTTTTGAATGTGGACGCAGAAAGCGTTGGCTTCCGCGCAGGTGATGTTTATCAGGCACTGGCTGCAGCAGGCAAGGCACTGAGCGTTCAGGAAATCGCAAAGGCTGCTAATATCAGTAGCGAAGAAGTTTACCTCGGTATTGGCTGGCTCTTCAAGGAGGGCAAGGTAAAGAACGAAGAGAACCTCATCACCTTGGCATAATCAAGGTAAAATTGCATACGAAAGGAGCTTTTACATATCTTTATGTAACAGCTCCTTTTCTATTTGTATATACCGATAAATATTGCTCATTTTTATTTTAAGAAATGATAAAAAATATTTATCTTTGCATATCTAAAACTTTTAATAATATGACTCAAGATAGAAATCACCTGGTAATCATGGCTGGTGGAGTAGGAAGTCGTTTCTGGCCGATGAGCACAGAAGACAATCCGAAACAATTTATTGATATCCTCGGAGTAGGCAGAACCCTTCTGCAGCTTACATACGACAGATTCAAGGGAATCTGTCCGCTTGAGAATGTTTGGGTGGTGACGAACAAGAAGTACGCCGCACTGGTGCGCGAGCAGCTTCCTGAAGTGCCTGCCGAGAACATCCTTCTTGAGCCATGCCGTCGCAACACGGCGCCATGTATAGCATACGTCACATGGCGCATCAAGGCTATCAATCCGAAGGCTAATGTAGTAATCACACCGAGCGACCACTTCGTTACCGACGTGGAGGAGTTCCGCCGTGTCATCACGTCGAGCATGAAGTTTACAGCTGAGACCGACGCCATCGTCACCCTCGGCATGTCGCCGACACGCCCCGAGACTGGCTACGGCTACATCCAGGCTGACCTCTCTACAGCGTCGCCACGCAACCGCGAGATATATCGCATCGACTCGTTCCGCGAGAAGCCCGACCTGGAGACTGCGAAGGAATACATATCGCATAAGAACTATTTTTGGAACGCAGGCATCTTCGTATGGAGCGTCGCTACAATCGTGAACGCTTTCCGCGTTTACTGCCCTACAATAAGTAATATTTTCGAGAGCATGCTGCCTATCTATGGCACGCCGGCTGAGCGCGATATGATTGACCAGCGCTATCCTGAGTGCGAGAATATCTCTGTCGACTACGCCATTATGGAGAAGGCGGAGGAGATTTTCGTGTGCCCAGCCAACTTCGGATGGACCGACCTCGGCACATGGACTTCGCTGATGTTGCAGAAGCATCACGATCTTTATGGCAATACGGTCATCGGCAACAACGTACATCTTTACGATTCGCACAACTGCGTGGTGCATACTCTGAACGAGAAGAAGGTTGTTGTTCAGGGGCTCGACGGATATATCGTTGCAGAGAACGACAACTCACTGCTTGTATGCAAGCTTTCTGAGGAACAGCGCATACGCCAGTTTGCGGAAGATTGATTACCGCGTAGCGGAAACATCATTACCGCATTTCGGTTACATTGTTACCGCGCAACGGTTACACTATTACCAGTCTGTGGTAATAATTGTGGCTCATTCGGAATTAGGAGTAATTCAATTATGAACCTATAAGTAGCGGAGGTCTCCGGCCTCCGCAGTACCAAGTCGAATACAAATCATTATTACTAATAATAGAGTTTGTATCATTGGTTACTGCGGAGGCCGGAGACCTCCGCTACTATAATATATTATCTGTTCGGCAACCAGCGCTGCTCAACCGAAACTTCTACGCTGAAACTCGGGTTGAAGTTGTAGCGCAAAGTTGCTCCGATGCGGTCGCCGAAGTTGCCGATGTCGTACATGGAGTAGGGCGAGAGTCCGAAGGCGCTGCGGCTGAATGGCCCCATGCCGTATCCACCATAGTAACCGTCGTACAGACCATAGCGCAGTCTGTTGGAAATATTGTTCGTTATCGATTTCTGTGCGTAGATGTATGCCTCCCAATGTTCGTTGAACTGATATCCAAGAACCGCCGACAGTCCGGCTTCGCGCCAGTTGTTGCCGGCATAGTTGATGTTGTTGAAGTAGCCGCCGACGGCTACCGACAGCTTGTCGGTGACGGGCATGGCGTACATCAACGCTATGTTCTCCTGAAAACCAGCACCTCTGTGCGCTCCCTTGCCGAACTCGGCGAATACGGACGCACCTACCTGCACGTTCAGTCCGCGATGCAGCGCCCAACTGTTGAATCCGCTGCACCAACCGAACGGGTAGTGGTTGATTGGCGATGCCGTTGTGGCGCTGAGCGTGGGCAGATGCAGCGAGTCGTCGTGAGCCGGTTGCAGCTCGTACGACGGTTCTTCTGCTTCCTGCAGTTTGCGCAAGCGTCCGCCGTAGCGTGTCGGCATGATACGCTGCGGAGCCGATTCGTCGAAACGAATCTGGCTGTTGCCCAGAGTGCCTGTTGTAGCATTTGTCTCTTGTGCTTTAGCCGTCATGGTGAAAGCTGATGACAAGAGCAATGCTACGAGTGTTCTTGTCTTTATTGTCATAATAAGTTCTCTTTATTACTCGCCGAGATACTGTCCGATGAAGAAAATCGCACCGGTCTGTTTCTCAGTGATGATGTAGACGAACGGTCGGTTGGCGTGGAACTTTACGTGGCGCGGCTCGTTGGGATCGAGTGCTGTCATCGCAACCATTCCTGCTGTGATGGCAGCAGCCTTAGTGCCTTCCTCGCTAACCTCAATCTTTGCCTTCTGCAGCATCTTCGAGATGAAGATATTTGCGTCTGACATGTTCTTGAAGTTGGCTGCGCCGTTGAAGATGGACGGAGCACCGAGCTTCGATACGGCGTCGTTAAGCACCACCTCCGTGCTTGTTGTGAACTTCGGCAGTTTGAGGTCTACAACGCACTTCTGCATGTCTCTGTACAGCGAGCCAATCTTCTGTGCGTCTACCTGCTTCATCATCTCCTCGATAGACACGCCTTCCTTAGGCAGCAATACGGTCATGCTGTATGTGCGGTTGCCGTAGGGCAGGGTGACAGCCTCGAAGATGTCGTTGCTGAGATAGCTGAAATCGTCCTCCTGATGCATCATCTGTACGCGCTTGATGTCGCGAGTATATCCGCGGAAGTTCTCCTCCTTTGTCTCAGCCTTCTCGAACGGCGCCTCCCATGTGCCTTCAAAGTATATGGCGTTCATCAGAACCGCAACGTCGGCAGCCGAGAGCTGGTCGATAATCTTCGGAATCATACCGTTGGTCTGCTTGCTGCACCACTCGTTAATCTTGTCAACAGCCTTGCTCGTAGAGAAGTCGAGACTCTCCACATTAGCGTCGTACATGCCGAGCACGATTTTCTGGAAGTCGCGTTTCAGCGAGAAATGCTTGTCGGCGGCAATGCAGTTGGCTATGTTGATAGTCGTCTGCTTGTCGTTTGTTGAGGTGCTGTTGAGCAATGCGCGATACGCCTCGTTGAGCGCTTGAAGCGAAACATCGTCAACGCCGAGCGCTTTCAATATTTCCTGCTGCGTGGCGCCGTCGGCACCGTTAGCCAGCATACCCATCAAGAACGAAACGCTAAGCGGCGAGAGCACCTTGCTCTGCTTGTCGATTTGTGTCTTGAACAGGTTGACAGCGAACGTGTTGCCCTTGTTGATAGTGGCACGCTGGTCGTTCGAGAACGTGAGGTATTTCGAATCGATGTTCATGTATGCGTTGTCCGGTCGGGTGGCGTTGTCGCTGTCCTTCGTTACCTTGTTTGTTGAAGAGCAGCTTGCCAGTGCCAATGCTGACAAACCGGCAAGTGCTGCTGTCTTTATCTTTTTGTTCATATATAGCTTGTGTTATTCCTCCTCTGGGGTAATGAGCTTGTAGCCCTTACCGTGGATGTTGATAATCTCAATCTGATCGTCGTCCTTGAGGTGCTTGCGCAACTTGGTGATGTACACGTCCATTGAGCGAGCGTTGAAGTAGTTGTCATCAATCCAGATCGTCTTCAGAGCGAAGTCGCGCTGCAGAATCTCGTTGGCGTGGCTGCAGAGCAGAGCGAGCAGTTCGTTCTCCTTTGTTGTGAGCTTAGTCTGCTTATCGCCGATAACGAGCAACTGCTTCTGAGTGTCGAATGTGAATCGACCGATGTGGTATACCGAGCTCTCCTTGTTCTTCTTGCCACGAACGCGGCGCAGGATAGCCTCAATACGGAACACGAGCTCCTCCATTGAGAACGGTTTGGTGATATAGTCGTCGGCACCAATCTTGAAGCCTTCGAGAATGTCCTCCTTCATTGTCTTTGCGGTGAGGAAGATGATAGGTATCTCGGCGTTAGCCTGACGTATTTCCTGAGCAAGAGTGAAACCGTCCTTCTTAGGCATCATCACGTCGAGCACACAGATGTCGTATTTAGTCTTCATAAAAGCCTTGTAACCTGCATCGCCGTCTGGGCACAGGTCGGCTGCGTAACCCTTAGCCTGCAAGTATTCACGAAGCAACATGCCGAGGTTCTCATCGTCTTCACAAAGTAAGATTTTCAAATTGTCTTCCATAATCGTATTCTGTTTTTAATTGTTTTTATTCTGTTATTTTAATTCTATTTGCGCACTTTGCGTGTCGTTCCGTCGGCGTAGCGCACGATGGTAATGCCCTTAGCCGGAGCGTTGAGGCGCTGTCCGTCGAGCGAGTAGTAGCCGGTAACTTCGTTAGCACCTTCGTTGTCTACCTGCTTGATGCCTGTCTCGCCAGACTCTACGCGGCATTTTGCTGCGTTCTCTATGGTTGTCTTTATCTGGTTGCCGTTAGTCACCTTCTTGATAATCAGAGCGCATACGTTCAACTTCGATTTGTCCTGAATCAGCTTGTGCTGCGAGATGTTCTCGAAGGTAACTGTGTAGGTCTGCATTGTGCCTACGGTATAAGGACGTGTCAGCGAACCTTCTACGCCATACTGCACGCCTTTGCCGTCGATGGCAACCTGGTTGAATTCCAGTCCGTAAATAGTAGATTCGTTGCCTTTGAATCTGTCATATTCAGGCAGTACCTGTTCGTCCCATTCGCCTACACGGTTTGCCTGTCCCCATTTCTCGTTCTTCAGTCCGTCGGCTGTGAGCACGTATGCCACGCTGTACTCGGTGCCCTCGTCAGTATCCAGACAGGGCAGAACGCTGGATGTTACGTTGATGTCCTTTCCGTCGTATGTAGCTTTCACGCTGATGTCGAACGAAGCCGTCTTGTCCAACTCATACTTGAAGTTGCTCTCGCCGTCAAAGGTGTTCACCTTTTCGTCTCTTGCACACATGATAAGAGGACGGTTCGTATTCTTCCATGTTGAAGACAGCATGCTGTTGTATGCATTTGTTGCGAGAGCGTCGCCATCATGAATTGAAATGCCGATGAACTCGTCTGGATAAAGTCTTTCCAACGATTCCATGATGGCAATGCCGCGCGGACAATACTGGCACCACAATCCGGTTACGTCCTCGAATACTACACGCTTCTTTGCAGCCTGCAATACTGTCCAGCGTTCGATGTATGTAAAGGATACGCTTGTCTCGTTAGGATGCCCGTCCACCTCTGTCACGTTGAAGATAACATCGCTCTTGCCAAGTGATTTGCCCGGCTTGATCGGAATCATCACCTGCTGTGTGTTGTCGAACGGAGTCTCGAAGTCGATAGTCTGCGGATCGCTTGACTCCTGTGTGTCGAAGTCGTAGAGCGTGTATGTAATCTGCTTAACGGGATTCGTTCCGTAATTGATGAGGTTTATCGGAGCGTTCACAAACTCGTCGTTCGGACTTATCGTCACCTTGCCTGCTGTCATAGGCGCCACATTGTAGGAGTCGGCAACAGCGTTGAGCGATGCACCCGTCAGCAAGACGAGCAACAGAGATAGAATGTTTCGTAGGCTTTTGTTCATATTCGTCGATTTTAATTGTGTGATTCTTTTGTTCGGTGCCTATAATCTTTTGCTATAGGCACCGTATCTCTCTAATATTTTAATTAATCCTTTATTATCGGCAATTTGATTGTGAACTTCGTTCCCTTGCCGTATTCGCTCTCAATAGAGATGTCGCCGTCGTGGAGCATAACGATCTTCTTAACGTAAGCCAATCCCAATCCGAAGCCTTTCACATCGTGTACGTTGCCGGTATGAACGCGGTAGAACTTGTCGAACACCTTGCGGAAGTTGTCCTTCTTTATGCCCAAACCGGTGTCGCGTACGGAGAAGTAGAGGTGGTCGTTGTCGTTCCAAGTGCGTAGATATATATCTACTGGCTGGTCGGGTTTGCGATACTTCACGGCGTTGTCCAAGAGATTGTTGAGTACGTTCTGGAAGTGTACCTCGTCTACGTACAGCGTTGAGTCGACAGCCTCAATCTCTGTGTATATCTTTCCGCCTGTGTGTTCCACGCGCAGCGAGAATGAGTTGGATATGTTCTCCACCATCTCGTTGAGGTCGAGCTTCTTCTTCTTGAACACAGCCTTCTTGCGGTCGAACATCGACATCTGCAGCACCTTCTCTACAAGGAAACGCAGACGTTTCGACTCGTCGAAGATAACCTGACCCAAGTGCTTCGTCATAGCCGGACTCTTTGTTACCGACTCATCGTTCATCATCTGGGCTGCGAGCGAAATGCTTGCGATAGGTGTCTTCAGTTCGTGTGTCATATTGTTGATGAAGTCGTTCTTTATCTCGGTGTAGCGTTTCTGCCTGAAGATAACTACGATTGTGAAGATGAACGTCACGAGCAACACGAGTGTGAAGGCTACAGACGGAATCATGAATCTAACAGACGAGAATATGTACGAACCCATATCGGGGAAGTGGATGCGCACAACGCCCATCTTCGATTGTGGGTCGTTGCGGAACAATACCTGCGAGTAGGTGAACTCTTCGCCTTCGTCTGTGTAATCAGGACAGCGATATACCTCGCGTCCGTCCTGTGTGCTGACGGTAAAGTGGTATGGTATGTTCACTCCGTTGTTCATCAACTCTGCTTTGAGGTCCTGATCGAGCAACTTGAAGTTGATGCGCTCTTTAAGCGGACGCTCCGAAGCGGAGTAGAGTATAGAGTAGACCACCTCGTCGAGCAGCGCCTTCTGATAGATGTAGCGGTTCTTTACTATTTCCTGCAGCGACTTTGAGGCTTCGCTCAGCGAGTTCTTGTCTGTATGCAGAATCATTCCCTTCGGCATCTGCGATGGCTTTATCGTGATTGTCTTTAACTCGAACGAAGAATAAACCGTGCCGTCCTTTCCTGCTACAGAGTATTGGTGCGACTGCTGAATGCTTCCGTCCATGTTGCCAGTGCGTGTACCTACAGAGTCCTTGCGGAAGGCGCGACGTTCAGTCTCATTCACGTCCTTCTCAAGATAACGCAGAGTCTCGTTGAGTTCCAGATTGCGTGAAGCCTGGTACAAGGCGCGGTTGACCGACTCGTCGAACTGCTCCTTTTTCATGTCTACCATCGCCTGGATGTATTTCAGCTGAAGGAATAGCAAGCCAAGGAAAGAGAATCCCATGATGATTGCTATGGTCCATATTGTCTTTTTCTTCATAATCTTAAATCTTACATCTGCAAAGATAAATATCTTAGTTGATACTGATGTGAAAATAGTTAATAAAAAACGAAAGATTCGCAATTATTAACCAAAATAAGCGGTTATAATTGCGAATCTTTAATTATGTGTAACGCATTGAGCTTCCTGATATCATAATAATCTATGCGTTTATGTACATCATATATCGTTTATGTACATTATATATATTGTGCAGCTTTTACTGTCTCGAACTGATAAAGCCTTCAAGGTTTGCATATTTGCGTTTCATCAGTCGGTTGTAGACGTTGCGCAGCCACAATCTGTGTGTTGCAATGAAACAGAGTCCGATGAATAGCATTGTCAGATAGGCAACGTTCTCGGAGAATACAGACTGCAGAATGTTTACAAGAATGTTCGGCACTATGAACACGATAACTACCAGGACAATTTGAATGTAATTGGTTTTCAGTCCGGCTTTGTCTGTCATCTTGGTGTTCAGCGGAACCGTTATTTTGTTGTATACAGCTGTCTGAAAGGCGATGAAGAACTGGAAACCCATTGTGAATATCATGTAGCTCACGAGCATCAGCAGCGACCACTTGCCGCTTATCACTGCGGGCAGCATAAGCAGGAATGGCGCAATCAGTAGCAGAGAGTAGAAAATATATTTTGCCTTGAGCAGCGAGAGAATGTTCTCGCGGTGTGTAAGCAGACAGTCAATATAGTTGCCCTCATAGCTCATCAGCCCGATAAGATTCATCGTGCCGAATATCATAAATGCATACAATCCCCAGAAGTTTGTCATGCCATCAGAGTCGTACACGTCCGACAAAACTATAAACGCGCAGAGTAAAGCCATAGTGAAGAAGCCCGATTTCAAAGCTTTCTTTGGAGTAGCGTTTCTAAGGAGCAGCTTCATCTCGAGCTGCATGAAGAGTCCTATCTCGCCATACTTTTCGAAGAAAGCGAACTTGTTCACCTTCTTCACGCTCTTCTTCACTTCAGAACGCATTAGTTCTTTCTCTATGCTTGCATATTGCAGACGACGGTTGATAAGTACAATCGCAGCAAGCGCTATAATGCCAAATAATATCGGCAGCACACTATGCTTATCGAGCATTGCGCCAACGTATGAGTAGATATCCGTAAACTGTGCCCAACCTGCGTTGCTACCAACGTACAGCGGCATTGCCTCTATACCATATATTATAATAGGTAGCGCCCACCATAGTTCGGTTTGCTTGATTAGTGTGCGTGCTATCGCGTACCACTGGCTGTTGATAAGTATGAGCACCAAGCAGAGCAGCATTGTTTGCATAGCTGTTGCAAGACCATAGCTGAACACTATCGACATTAACGCATAAGGTAATAAGAATGCGAACCAAATGAAGTTGCCTTTACTGATGAGTGAGTTGTAGACGAAAGCGTCAATACATGTGTAGCGTGGCAAAGGTAGCAATATATAAGGCTTGACGATGTGTGCAGGAGTCTGCTGCATCGTAAACCTCATGCCGAAGTCGACAAGCAAGAGAAACGGCATGACTATGAACAGATTCTCTGTAGCCGTTGTCGTATTATCGCTGTTTGTTAATTGAGAGAACAATATCGCCAATCCCATAAGATAGATGACGAGAATAAGCATCGAAAGATAAATGAAAAACTTTGCTAGCTTGTTTTCCATAGCACTCAGACTGCGGTTGTCGGCAATTCTACGATGCCGCAACAGCAGTCTGATGAGTTCAAATTTAGGGATGGTGTATTTCATATAAGTATTAAGTCTTTATTATCGCAAATCGATAACTTCAGCAGTGGGGTAGTCTTTAGAATTAAACGTGAAGATACGGTCAGAAAGATTCTTCGGTGAGAAGTTGCTCACGGTGATAGTGCTCCATTTGCCCTTATGCTTCATCTTTACCTTTGATGGCACGCCGGTTTTGCGGTTTATCGTGATATACATCTCCGGAATGCCTCTGTTTGGGTTCTGAGCCACAAGATGTACCTCGTTGTTTGCGCCTGCGTTAGTGGCAGACATCTTGTAGCCTGTCTTGTACATGGTGATGAACGAGTAGGGATTCATCATCTGCTGCTGAGCCTGAGTAGGTGTACTTACGTTCACTTCGTTGTTCTTCTTCACGTAAGTCCACTGCGTCTTGCCGTTATACCACACCGTCATTTGCGGAGTGCGTGCGTTGAACTTGTTGCCCTTTATGGCTATAGTGCCTGACACCTTGCCAGTTGCAGCACTGCTCATCGTGAACGAAGCGCTTGCTCCGCCCGATCTGCCTACCACCTTTGCAGCACGGTCGAGAATCTTTCGTGCTGCATTGTTCTTCTGTGCTGCGCTTGTGCTCACACCAAGCCAAGCCATGCACATTGCCATCATAATTCCTAAAAACAAACGTCTCATAATATGAATGTGTTTTAATTTGTGAACTGTTATAATCTCGTTAGCCTCTCAGCTGGTTCATGATAGCTGTCAGCTGACTCTCGTCTGCCACGAGTACATCGCGAGGCTTGCTGCCGTGAGCCGCTCCTACGATGCCAGCCTTTTCGAGCTGGTCCATGAGTCGTCCGGCGCGGTTGTAGCCGATAGAGAAGCGGCGCTGAATCATACTCGTGCTGCCTTGCTGGCTGACGATTACAGAGCGTGCTGCCTCCTCAAAGAATGGATCGAGATTGCCCATGTCTGCACCGCCGGTATTGCTGCCGCCGTCAGAGTCGTCGCTCTTAGGTTCTGGCAACTCCATAGGATGAGTCGGACCCGACTGGTGCTCGATGAACTCGTTGATTTCGCAAATCTCTTTAGTGCTGATGAATGCGCACTGCACACGAGTAGGCTCGTTGCCGTTGAGATAGAGCATGTCGCCCATACCGATGAGCTGGTTGGCACCCGGACGGTCGAGGATGATGCGCGAGTCGGTCATAGAGCTTACCTTGAATGCGATGCGTCCAGGGAAGTTAGCCTTGATGTTACCCGTGATGATTGACGTAGTAGGACGCTGCGTAGCGATAATCATGTGTATGCCGACTGCACGTGCCAGCTGTGCGATACGTGCGATAGGCATCTCCACCTCCTTGCCCGCAGTCATGATAAGGTCGCCGAACTCGTCGATGATAACCACGATGTAAGGCATGAACTCGTGTCCGTGTTCCGGATTGAGTCGGCGGTGCAGGAACTTGTCGTTATATTCCTTTATGTTACGCGCACCGGCGAGCTTCAGCAAGTCGTAGCGGTGGTCCATGAGTGTACACAGACTCTTCAGTGTGCGTACTACCTTCGTAACGTCGGTGATGATAGGTTCGTCGTCATCGTCAACCTGCGCCATGAAGTGGTCGGCGATAGGCGAGTAGACGCTGAACTCAACCTTCTTCGGGTCGATGAGCACCAACTTCAGTTCGTTCGGATGCTTCTTGTAGAGTAGCGAAGTGATGATGACGTTCAGACCGACTGACTTACCCTGACCCGTAGCACCGGCTACAAGCAGGTGAGGAATCTTCGTAAGGTCTGCCATGAACACCTCGTTGGTGATGGTTTTTCCGAGTGCGATAGGCAGGTCGTACTTCGACTCCTGAAACTTCTTCGAGTTCAGGATGCTCTCCATCGACACGTTATGGCGCTTCTTGTTCGGCACCTCAATACCGATAGTGCCCTTGCCCGGTATCGGCGCAATGATACGCACGCCGAGAGCCGAAAGGCGCAGCGCGATGTCTGCCTCCAGACCGCGAATCTTGGTGATGCGGATGCCTTCAGCAGGAGTGATCTCGTAGAGCGTGATGGTCGGACCGACAGTTGCCTTTATTTCGCAGATGTCGATGCCGAAACTCTTCAGCACCTTGATAATCTCCTCGTTGTTCGCCTTGATTTCGTCCATATCAATGTATGGCTTGCCTCCGTTCTCGTCCTTGGTGAGCAGGTCGAGTGTCGGGTGCTTGTATCGTGTGAACGGTTCAAGCGGATTGATAGGCGTGTTGATTGTGTCGTCAGTAAGGTTGCCGCCCTTGGCCTTCTCGTCCTTTCCGACCTCAACGGTCAGTTTGTCGTCGCCTGTCTTCATGGGTTTTACGTCAGGTGTAGCCGTTGCAACGGGCGTAGCCTGCGCCTTGCTGGTCTTCTTCTGTCCGAGGTTAGAGAACTCCGTAAGGTCGATGACTGGTGTCGGTTCAGCCGACTTTGCCGTGTCTTTCTTCGCATTGGCAGTGTTGCTGCTTGTTGCAACCGATGCGGTGTATCCATTCTCTACGCTTGTTGTCTCGCTGTCGTTATTGTTCAGTTTGTCTGTAACAATCTCCGACGCCTTACCCGTGATTGATTTCAGCGGGTTGAACATGCGGCGTACCCATGTGATGGTCTGCTTGCTGATGAATGTGAGCAGCGCTATAGTCACGAAGAACAGCAACGCAGTGAGTCCAGGAGGACCTACTACGTTCTCTATGAAGTTCACGCAGACGGCTCCGTGGTTGCCTCCGGGGTTGAATATCGCCTCGGGCAGGAGTGGTGCAAGCACTTTTGCGAGGAATATAGACACCCATATCATAGACACGCCCATGCCGAAGAACCACTTCCATAAGCTCAGCTTGTATATTCCCATTGTCTTGATGCCTGCCACGAACAGGAAACAAGGAATCAGGAAGGCTGCGTAGCCGAAGTGCTCCGTGATGAGTATGTATGATATGATAGCTCCGTACGAGCCGCAATAGTTCTTTATTATCTTGTCATGGTTGAGCCACTCTCCTGGACGCAAGTTCTCGAGCAGACTCTGGTCTTCGGCTCCGGTATTTATGTAGGATACCATTGAGACTGTTAAATGTATCGCGAGAATCGCAATCATCATGCCTACCAAGAAGTCTGTTTTCTCACTTTTCAGGATGCTCTGCCATATTGTTGCTTCTTTAGAGTTAGATGCTTTGCGCTCTGTTTTCTTCTTTGCCATATTTTGTTTAAAATTGTGTCGTTTGTTGTGTCGTGTGCATCAAATCGTATGTTATATTCTGTAATGATTCGATTTACGGCTGTTTTCTACCGAAATTGCTTACAAAATTAGTGGAAAAAAGTCGGAAACAGCCATATTTTCGCACTTTTTTTCTAATTTTGCAAAATCTTTCAACATCGAGATGAAAACAATATACAATAAATTTGATAAGAACGTTATAAACGCCCTGCCGTTAGTGGATTTTCCGGGTAAGATCACGGTGGTGCTCAATGAGTCGGAAGCCGACCGCGCGGTGGATTATCTCCTCTCGTGCGAAATGTTGGGCGTCGACACCGAGACTCGCCCCGCATTCCGCCGTGGGCAGAACCATAAGGTGGCGCTATTGCAGGTTGCCACCAAAGACCAGTGCTTTCTGTTTCGTCTTAACCATATCGGCTTGCCCGATTCGCTTGTGCGCTTGTTGAGCAACAAGATGGTGCCTATGATTGGTCTTTCGTGGCACGACGACCTGCTCTCGCTCCATCGCCGTCGCGAGTTTGAGCCAGGCTGGTTCATCGATATCCAGGACATCATAGGCAACATTGGCGTGCAGGACAAGAGTCTGCAGAAACTTTACGCCAATCTCTTCGGCGAGAAAATCAGCAAGCGCCAGCGCCTCACCAACTGGGAGGCGGATGTGCTCACCGACAAGCAGAAGGAGTATGCCGCTATCGACGCATGGGCGTGCATAAAGCTCTACAACGAGATAATGCAGCTGATGGCTACCCACGACTACGAACTTAAGGTAGTGGAGGAGAAGCCTGCCGAGTAATGTAAAAATACAAACGACTATATGTACAAAAATCTATATTTAAAGAAGGGTAAGGAGGAAAGCCTCAAGCGTTTCCATCCTTGGATATTCTCTGGTGCCGTAGCGCAGATTGAGGAGGGCGTAGAAGAAGGCGAAATCGTGCGCGTTTTCACCTCGCAAGGCGACTTCATCGCTGTCGGCATGTATCAGATAGGTTCTATCGCTGTGCGCGTGTTGTCTTTTCGCGACGTAGAGATAGACGGCGAGTTCTGGCTCTCGCGCCTGCAGTCGGCTTGGCAGATGCGTCAGGCTATCGGACTCATTGGTCGTGAGAACAACAATACGTTCCGTCTTGTTCACGGTGAGGGTGACAACCTCCCCGGTCTCGTAATCGACTGCTATGGCGACACCGCGGTTATGCAGGCTCACAGCGTGGGTATGCACCTCGTTCGCCATGAAATATGCGAGGCTCTCGTGAAGGCTTCTGAGGGCGAGATCAAGAACGTTTACTACAAAAGCGAGACAACGTTGCCGTTTAAGGCGGACGTGGAGCACGAGAATGGTTTCATCTATGGTTCGATGGGCAGCGACGTGGCTATGGAGAACGGCTTGAACTTCCATATCGACTGGCTGAAGGGTCAGAAGACGGGCTTCTTCGTCGACCAGCGCGAGAACCGCCACCTGCTCGAGACTTACTCTAAGGGTCGTTCGGTGCTCAATATGTTCTGCTACACGGGCGGCTTCTCGGTTTACGCCATGCGTGGTGGCGCCAAGCTGGTTCACTCCGTTGACAGCAGCGCCAAGGCTATCGAGCTGACAAACAGAAACATCGAGCTCAACTTCCCCGGCGACGAGCGTCACGCAGCGTTCTGCGAGGATGCGTTCAAGTTCCTCGACGCCAACGATAAGACATACGACCTCATCGTGCTCGACCCGCCTGCGTTCGCCAAGCATCGTGCAGCTCTGCGCAATGCGCTGAAGGGCTACACACGCCTCAACGTGAAGGGATTGCAGCGCATCAAGCCCGGTGGCATCCTCTTCACATTCAGCTGCTCGCAGATTGTGACAAAGGAGAACTTCCGCAACGCTGTCTTCACAGCTGCGGTGCAGGCTAACCGCAAGGTGCGCATCCTGCATCAGATTCACCAGCCTGCCGATCACCCGATTAACATCTACCATCCGGAGGGCGAATACCTCAAGGGATTGGTGCTTTATGTAGAATAAAAACAAGACTGTGGAAAAATCTTCTGCGATAATCAATTCGTTCGTGGACAGAGTGCGAAGCTTCGCCTCTGTCCACGAATTGTTCGTTTATGGGGGCAAGTATATTGTGGCGCTTTCGGGCGGCGCAGACAGCGTGTCGCTGCTCTTTGTGCTGAAACATCTGGAGCACGAACTGGGCATAAGCGTTGAGGCTGCTCACTGCAACTTCCATCTGCGTGGCGCCGAATCGGTGCGCGACGAGGAGTTCTGCAAGCAACTTTGTGAGCGTCTTTCCGTGCCTCTGCACCTCATCCACTTCGACACGCAGGCTTATGCCGACCTGCATCGTGTGAGCATCGAGATGGCTGCGCGCGACTTGCGCTATGGCTATTTCGAGAACCTGCGCCGCGATATCGAAGCGCAGGATATCTGCGTTGCACATCATCGCGACGACAGCGTTGAGACCGTTCTGCTCAACCTCGTTCGCGGCACCGGATTGCGTGGACTGCGAGGCATTCAGCCGCGCAACGGCAACATCATTCGACCTCTGCTTTCGCTTAGCAGAGAGGATATTGTGCAGTATCTTGATGCTCTCGGCGAGAGTTACGTTACAGATTCAACCAATCTGCATAACGACGTGAAACGCAACAAGATACGTCTTGATGTAATGCCGCTGTTGCGCGAGCTTAATCCGAGCGTAAGCCAGTCGATTTTCGAGTCGTCGCTGCGTGTTGGCGAGGCTCTGAAAGTGTTCGATGAGGCAATGAAGCAAAGCATTGCCGACGTCACAACTCCTCCCAGGGGGTGCACTTGTCCCAAGTGCACCAACCAACCAGTAAGGAAGTGTACCAATCAACCTCTGTTGGTGCAGCAGTCTCTGCTGCACCAACAGAGGTGCACCCTCCAAGCCAACCACCCCCTCACCATCTCCATCGACCGACTGAAGCAACAGCCATCACCAGAGTACACCCTCCACGAGATACTCAGTCCCCGGGGCTTTACCTCGGCGCAGATTGAGCAGATATACGGTTCGCTCGACACCTGCTCTGCAGGCAAAATCATAGCATCCGATTCGCACGAACTCGCCTTCGACCGCGGTTCTCTACTCGTTCAGCCGAGAACAAATGTAGCCGATGCTGCACGCTCAATGCGCATACCCGAAACCGGCACGTATGTGTTCAGCGACAGTTTGAAGATAAAGGTAGCGGCGGAAGATTGCGGCGACGATTATGTGCCGAGTCGCGCAGCCGACTGCGTATGTCTCGACGCATCGGACATCAAGTTCCCGCTCACGCTGCGCCATATTGAGCAGGGCGACCGCTTTGTTCCGTTCGGCATGAACGGCATGAAGCTCGTAAGCGATTATCTCACCGACCGCAAGAAGACCGTCTTTGAGAAGCGTGCCCAGCTCGTAGTCACCGACGCCCAGCAACGCATAGTCTGGCTTGTAGGCGAGCGCACCGACAATCGCTTCCGCATCACCCCACACACCCAACAAGCCCTCCGCCTCACCATTACCGTTGCGCGGTAACCATGTTGCCGTTGTGCAATAACCATGTTGCCGCAGCGTGGTAACCATGTTGCCGTAGCGTGGCAATCAAGTTGTTGTAGCGTGGCAATCAAGTTCTCCAAGGGGGTGCACTTGTAGGGGGTGCACTTGTCTCCGCTCGGCTTTGCCGCTTGCCAGAGCAAGAAGTGCACCAACCAAGTAATCGTGTATCAACCAGTAGAGAAGTGCACCCCCTAAGCAACTGCACCAACCAACCCACCCAAAATCTCACAGCATAGCTGGGAGATAGCCTGGTAGATATCCCCATCTAAGAAATATCTACCAGCCTTTATTATCTTGATAATAAGTGCAGTACGCCGTTTCTGGAAGATATGGTAGATTTTTATCCCAACTGGCGTATAATTCGGAATTTTTATCTAAATTTGCATCAAAATCAAATA
>OBSA01000014.1_pt1 | contig 87834 bp, 76 predicted proteins | sample 1501291 | NCBI WGS metagenome assembly OBSA01 (sample SAMEA3360679, study PRJEB22359) | human gut metagenome | biome: ENVO:urban biome; feature: ENVO:human-associated habitat; material: ENVO:feces | place: Bangladesh | collected 2011 | reverse complement strand
AACATAAAAAAGGCCGCCCTTTTTGAAGTCTGTTAATAACTTCTAGGACAGCCCCTTTTTAACGGATTTGCTATTTGTTACCTTTTGCTCTTTCTTCCTGGTGTTTCTTGATGAGTTCTTCTGCTACGGCGTTTGGAACTTTGCCGTATTTTTCGAATTCCATTGTGAATTCACCTTTTCCCTGTGTTGAAGAGCGGAGAATTGTAGAGAATCCGAACATTTCAGAAAGTGGAACTTCTGCATTTACTACAGATGTGTTGTTCTCATCAGTTGTTTCACCAATAATACCACGGCGCTGGTTGATAAGACCAAATACGTTACCCTGGAATTCGTTTGGAGCGGCAATCTGAACTTTCATAATAGGTTCAAGAATAACCGGCTTAGCCTTCATGTAGCCTTCGCGGAAAGCGCCGATAGCGGCAATCTGGAAAGCGTTATCGCTAGAGTCTACCGGGTGATACTGCCCATCGTTGATTGTAATCTTAACACCAACAATCTGAGCGCCAATCAATGAACCTTCCTTCATTGCTTTCTGGAAACCCTTGTCGCAAGACGGGATATATTCGTTAGGAATAGCGCCGCCCTTGATTGCATCGATAAATTCGTAGTCTTTTTCTGAATCCGGTTCCATGAATCCGGCAACACGGCCGTACTGACCAGAACCACCAGTCTGCTTTTTATGAGTATAGTTAAAGTCGCCGCGTGCAGTAATTGATTCGCGGTATGCAACTTGAGGTGCACCAGTAACAACTTCGCAGTTGTATTCACGCTTCATTCGTTCAACATATACGGCAAGGTGAAGCTCACCCATTCCCTTGATAATCGTTTCGTTTGATTCAGGGTCTGTGAATGTCTGGAACGTAGGGTCTTCCTTTGTAAAGCGGTTCAAAGCCTTAGACAGCTGCATGGCAGCCTGCTTATCTTTTGGAGTGATAGACAGGGAAATTACAGGCTCAGGAACGTACATAGAAGCCATAGACAGGTTCAAACCGCCGTTTACGAATGTATCGCCTGAAGCGCAGTCAACACCGAAGAGAGCGACAATATCACCTGCGCAACCTTCGTTAATATCTTCCATTTGAGCCGAATTCATACGAACAAGGCGTCCAACCTTAAATCTTTTCTTTGAACGTGTATTGTAAAGCTCTTCGCCCTTCTTGATTTTTCCCTGATAAACACGTGTATATGTCAACTGTCCGTACTGACCGTCATCAAGCTTAAATGCCAATGCCACGCAAGGCTTGTTGTCTACAGATTCAAGCTCAACTTCAGCCTCGTTGTTGTCAAGGTCAAGAGCAACGTTCTTTACTTCGTTCGGAGCCGGAAGATAGCGAACTACAGCGTCCAAAAGCGGCTGAATACCCTTGTTTACGTGGGCAGAACCGCAGAATACACCAACAAACTGCTCAGAAATTGTTCCCTTGCGGATTGCCGCGATAATCTTTTCCTGGTCGAGGTTAGCGTAATCGTTCTCCTCGTCCATCATCGCATCTTCCATAAGAGCGTCGTCAAAGTTAATCGCAGCTTCAATAAGCTCCTTGCGGTACTTCTTTACATCTTCAACCATGTTTGCAGGAACATCAGCATAGCGAAGCTCTTCTCCGTTAGGTCCGTCAAAATAAACGGCTTTCTGGCTGATAAGGTCTACAACACCTTCAAGCTTGTCTTCAAGACCGATTGGAAGCTCCATCATATATGCGTTCAAACCGAGTTTTTCTCGGAGCTGCATTCTTACGCGGAGCGGATTTGCTCCCTGACGGTCACACTTGTTTACAAATGCCACGCGAGGTACATGATAACGTTTCAACTGGCGGTCTACAGTAATTGACTGAGACTGAACACCTGCAACGGCACAAAGAATCATAATAGCACCGTCAAGAACGCGGAGCGAACGTTCAACTTCTACCGTAAAGTCTACGTGACCTGGAGTATCGATAAGGTTGATTGTGTAATCTTTCCACTGTACCTGTGTTGCTGCAGACTGGATTGTGATACCACGCTCACGTTCCAGTTCCATGTTGTCCATAACAGCACCAACACCGTCTTTACCGCGAACTTCGTGAATTGCATGAATTTTGTTACAATAGAACAAAATTCGTTCTGAAGTTGTTGTCTTTCCTGAGTCAATGTGAGCACTGATACCGATATTTCTCATCTTTGAAATATCAAAAGCCATATTGTTACCTCTTAAAAAAAATAAATTTACTATTTAAATTTTAGCAGACTCGGGCTTTCAGAAAATATCTCCAAAAGTCCGTTTATCAATAATACTAAAAGATGAAATGTTGTTCAATAGTAGTTTTTTTGATAGAATATATGATTATGATGACTTTAAACAGCAAACAAAGAAAACTTCTTGAAAAACACGCGAACAGAATCGACCCTGTGGTAATCGTGGGAGCAGGCGGAGTTTCAGAGGGCGTAACCGGAAAAATCGACACGGACCTTGGACACCACGAGCTTATAAAAGTAAAGTTCAACGACTTTAAGGATGAAAAGCGCGAGCTTACGGAAGGAATAACGGATGCGACCGGCGCAATCCTTGTAAGACTCATTGGAAACGTCGCAATCCTTTACAGGCCGGCAAAAGAAGCCAAAGACAGAAAATATGAAAAAGAACTGAACAAACTTTCGTAACATTTCGCGAAAAACTTTGTTTAATTTTATACAAGGGCTGAACAAAACAGCTCTTTTTTTTAAACAGGCTGAAAAAAAGGCAAAATATTGGAGGATATAAAAAGTATGATCGAAGTATCTCACGTTTCCCGTACATTCGGAACATTCCGGGCGGTAAACGATGTAAGTTTTTCCATTCCAACAGGACAGATTGTAGGTCTTCTTGGACCTAACGGAGCTGGAAAAACAACAACAATGCGAATGATTACCGGATTTCTAAAGCCGACAGACGGTTCTGTAAAAATCGATGGAATCGACATCACGGAACAGCCGGTTGAGTCAAAAAGAAAAATAGGCTATATGCCAGAAAGCGCGCCGCTTTACGGAGACATGATTGTCGCGGACTACCTGAACTACATCGCGGACATAGAGGGAAAGAACGCAGATGAAAAAGTTCCGGTTCTATGCAGGGAATGCGGTCTTGAAGAGGTAATGCACAAAAACATAAGCGACCTTAGCCGCGGCTACAGACAGCGCGTAGGACTTGCGCACGCGCTTATGAACGATCCGGAAATCCTTATTCTTGACGAGCCCACTTCCGGCCTTGACCCGAACCAGATTGAAGAAGTCCGCACACTGATAAAGGAAATCGGAAAAACCAGGACAGTAATAATTTCAACGCACATATTAAGCGAAGTAGAAATGCTTTGCTCTCGCGTAATCATAATAAGCGGAGGAAGACTTGTCGCAGACAGTCCGACCGACCAGCTAAGGACGAGATTTGGAAATTCCGCAGTAATCAAGGTTACCGCGGACGCCGGCGAAGCCCAGCTTTCAGAAGTTCTGAATGGCATCCAGGGAATTGAAGGCATTTCTTTTGAAAAAGCGGAAAACGGCACTACGGCGCTTCTTTCCGTAAAAGGAACAACAGAAATACGCCCTGAAATCGCAAAGGCTGTAATCAGCGCAGGATACAGCCTATTTGAGCTGGTTCTTCAGCGCAACAGCCTTGAAGACGTATTCCATATACTTACCACAGAAAACGGAGCGGAAAAATGAAAAATAAAGTTAAAAATCCGGCGGTTGTAATTTTCAAGAGAGAATTCGCCGCATATTTCGCAAGCCCGATCGCATATATTGTCACAGGATTGTTTCTGATTCTTGCAGGAACAATGTTTTTTACGGCGTTTTACCTTCAGAACAGGGCATCCATGAGAAATCTGTTCCAGATGCTTCCTTTAATTCTTTCGTTTTTTATTCCTGCCCTTACAATGCGCGTCTACGCCGAAGAAAAACGAGTCGGGTCAATAGAAACCCTATACACACTTCCTGTTACGGAATTTGACGTTGCGGCCGGAAAATTCCTTGCAACTTTCGTAGCGTCAGCAATAATGATTGCGCCTACACTGCTTTACCTTTTCGGAATGCTGCCTTTTGGAGCGCCGGATGCGGGACCGGTTGCAGGCGGATATATAGGAGCGCTGTTCCTGTGCGCGGCTTTCAGCGCAATCGGAATCTTCGCCTCATCAATCACAAAAAATCAGATTATATCGTTTTTTACCGCATTCATAATCTGCATCTCACTTACGATGGTAAGCGATTTTCTTATCTTTTTACCTGCTCCGATTGTAGGATTCCTTCAGTTTTTGAGCGCAAACGAACATTTCACATCTATTTCGCGCGGAATAATCGACTCCCGCGATATTATTTACTTCGTTTCGCTTACAGCATTATTTTTTAGCCTTACAGTAGTAACACAGGAAAAGGAGGCAAGATAACAATGAAAAGATTTCTTGAATGGATAAAAAGTCCAAAGAGCGATTTTGTAATTTTTGCAATGATTCTTGTCCTTGCAAATCTTGCAGGACGAAAAGCATTTTTCAGAATAGACTTGACAAGCCAGGGCTCTTATTCAATAAGCGAGGCTTCTAAAAACACGGTAAAAAATCTGACTGAGCCGCTTTCTGTAAAAGTCTTTTTCAGCGACAACCTTCCGGCGCCTTACAACGCAACCGCCCAGTACGTAAAAGATATTCTGGTGGAGTACAAAGGCGCCGCAAACAAGAATTTCAGCTACCAGTTTTTCAACATGAAAAAACAGGAAAATCAGCGGATAGCGTCCGGCTACGGATTAAGACAGGTTCAGATTCAGCAGGTAAAGAACAGCGAAGTCGGCGTAAAGCAGGTATGGATGGGACTTGCGATAACTTACGGCGATTCAATTGAAACTATTGACGGAATTTCAAGCGACGCCGGTTTTGAGTACAACCTTACGACTAAAATTTCAAAAATGATTTCTCAGGCTGACACGCTCGCAGGTCTTTCCGCAGACGACAAAATCCGCGTAACCCTTTACACAAGCGACGGACTTGACCAGTTCAGAATTGCAAATTTTGAAAATGTACAGAAGCTGGCGCAGACTGCATTCAATTCTGTGAACCACAAGAACAAGAACCGCCTTACATTTGACTCAGAAAGCCCGGACGAAGAGGAGATGGATTCCATCGCCGACAAATACGGACTTCAGCTTATAAACTGGCAGAACAAGAACGGCACTGAAGGAAAGGGAATTTTCGGTCTTGTGATTGAACACAACGGAGCATTCAGAACAGTTCCACTTTCAATCCAGAGGTCTTTCTTTGGCTACGGAATTTCAGGACTAGATAATATAGAAGAAAACCTTTCTGGAAGCCTGGAAAGCCTTCTTTCAAAATCTACGGAAATCGGATACATAACGGGCCATAGCGAGGCGGAACTTTCTGACCAGAACGGAAGCGATACGAATTTCAAGAAAATTCTTTCGGATTCATATTCGTTCAAAGAAATAAAACTTTCCGAAAACGATATTCCACTGAACATAAACACTATCGTAATCAACGCTCCTAAAGAAAAGTTCGCGGAATCAGAGCTTTACAAAATCGACCAGTTCCTGCTTAAAGGCGGAAACATCATGATTTTCCAGGATCCATTCAATTCAACACAGGAAAATTACTATCAGGCGCCAAGCTACGAAAAAATAGACACAGGCCTGAATGAAATCCTTGAAAAATACGGAATGAAACTTGAATCAAACTACGTTTTTGACGAAGACTGCTACACCTACAACCAGCAGGGCTACGGCAAAATCAGAATGTACTGGGCCCCGATGCTCGCGAAACAGCAGCTTTTGCAGAAAAATGTAATTTCAAAGAACCTTGGCTATGTGATACTACTTCAGCCGGGCGAAATTTCCACGGAAGAAGCAGCAAAAAACAAGGATTTAAAAGTTTCTGTTCTAGCAAAATCTTCGCCGAAATCATGGACTATGACGCAAAACTTTGACATTGGCCCGAATATGCAGACACCTTACGACAAGTCAATTTACAAAAGCCATAACCTTGCAGTTCTTGTTGAAGGAAAATTCCCGAGCGCATTCGCAGAAAACCCGGCCGAAAAACAGAATTCTGAGACCGAAAAAGACGGCCTGAAGACAACAGTACATCTGGCGAAAGGAACTCAGACCGGACGGATTTTTGCCGTAAATACAGCGTATGCGGCCTCTAATCAGCTTATCAACGAAGACGGCTCCGAGCCAATCGCAATGTTCATAAGAAACGCGGTGGACTACATGAACGGAAATGCCGAGCTCTGCTCAATGAGAACAAAAGGACTTTCTCTGAACACAATGCAGAACACGAACGGCGCTTTGGCCTTAATCATAAGATATTTCAATCAGTTTGGACTTGCAATTCTTGCGGCAGCCGCAGGATTTATTATGTGGAGAATACGCTCAATAAGAAGAAGAAAAATCCACGACAAATACAATCCGAATGACAGACGCGAAATAAAATAGAATAAACAAGGAAGGAAATAAAAATGAAAACCAGAAAAATAGCGCTTCTTGCGGTTTTTGCATTTTTGCTTGCCGTTTGCATTATTCAGGGAATAACAGGAGCGATAAGTCCTGTAAAGACTATAAAAACTGACGCAGAACCTGACGCAATCACAATAACAAAAGACGGAAAGACAATTGAACTTACAAAAAACAGCTTTGGTTGGCAGGTCGGTTCAGACAATTACATTGCTAACAAATATGACGTTGAAAAAATGATAAAAGAAATTCAGGAAGTAAAAATTCTTGATAAAATCGCACGTCTTGGAAACGCAGACAATGATGAAAAATACAATCTTTCTGAGTCACGCGCAACTTTTGTAAGGGCATTTAAGGACGGAAAAGAAATCCAGTCGCTTATGCTTGGAAAAACCAGCCCTACCGGCTCGCAGACGTACGGCTCTGTTTCCGGCAAAAAGGACATTTATCTTTTTTCAGGAAATTTGCTTTCAACTTTTGACAAGACAGAAGAATCCTTGCGTTCAAAAACTGTATATGCAATAGAAGAAAACGATATTACCGGCGCAAGTGTCGATATGGGCGGAAAAAACTGGACTTTAACAAAAGAGACAGGAAAAAGCGCAAAAGGTTCTGACTCGTGGAAGATTTCAGGAACCTCGGACTTTGAAATTGACTCAGCCGAAGCTAAAAAATGGATCCAGAACGTTGCATTCATGAACATTACTTCATGGATTGACGACGGAACAGCGCTTCCAAAAGACAAACTGGTTTCGTTCAATCTTTTTACAAATTCGGAAACAGTTTCTGTTGATATTTTTGAACAGAAAAACGGAGATGAAACAAAGTACTACGGAACTTGCAGCCGAACACCGCACAAATTTGAGCTTACAAAAACCCAAACGGAAAAATTCACAAAAAATCCTGAAACGCTAAAGGCAAAAGCTGAGTAGCATTTCTGGAAAAAGAATTTAAAGTTTATCTAAATGAATGAATTGAATAAGCGGAAAGAAAAAGAAAGCGGCAACCGCGCTTTTTCTGGTAGCTTATTCAATTTCTTTCACAATCAATATCTTTTAGTTTTATCTTCCAGCCAAAATGAATCATTTTTTTATTGCTATATAAATCTCAAATCATTATAATTTTTGTAAAAATATTCAATTGGAGTGTATAAATATGCAGTCTGAAATTAAATTCATTGAAGGTGGCGTTACTGCCGCCAGGGGATTTACAGCGAACGGCATTCTATGCCGCATCAAGGCGAGCAGAAAGACAAACGACACGGCTTTGATTTATTCTGAAAAACCTTGCGCCGCAGCCGGTGTTTTTACACAAAACCGTGTGAAAGCGGAAAGTGTAAAACTTACAAAAAAGAATATCGCTGACGGACGCATTCAGGCTGTTATTGCAAACTCTGGAAATGCAAACTGCTGCACCGGCGAGCAGGGCGCAAAAACCGCATACAAAATGGCTTGCCTTGCAGGAAATGCGCTTGGCGTAAAACCGGAAGACGTCGCGGTGTGTTCAACCGGCGTAATAGGCTCGCAGCTTCCTGTTGAAAAAATTGAAGCAAAAATCAGTGAGCTTGCAGAAGGACTTTCTAAAAAAGGACACGAAGAAGCCCGCGTTGCAATAATGACAACCGACACAAAATACAAAGAATGCGCGGTAGAATTTGAGCTTGGCGGAAAAACCTGCCGAATGGGAACAATGTGCAAGGGCTCAGGAATGATTCACATAAATCTTGGCACAATGCTTTCTTTTATCACAACAGATGCGGCAATCAGCCCGGAAATGATAGACAGAGCGCTAAGAGAATCGATAAAGGGAACATACAACTGCGTTTCCGTAGACGGCGATACTTCAACAAACGATACGCTTATACTTCTTGCAAACGGAATGGCAGAAAATCCGGAAATTACGGAAGAAAACGAAGACTACAAAGTTTTTCTTGCCGCGCTTAACAAAATGAACAAGATAATGGCAATGAAAATCGCCGCGGACGGCGAAGGCGCGACCAGGCTTGTTCAATGCACTGTAAACGGCGCAAAAACTGTGGAAGATGCGCGGGGACTTGCAAAAGAGGTAATTTCTTCTTCACTTGTAAAAGCCGCAATGTTCGGAAGCGACGCCAATTTTGGAAGATTTTTGTGCGCAATGGGCTACAGCGGAATTGATTTTACCCCTGAAAAGACAAGCATCTGGTTTACGAGCAAAGGAAACGCAAAACGTTACTTTGAGGACTACGAAGACTTTAACGTTCACGGAGAAAACAGCGTTCTTGTATACAAAGACGGTGTTCCTGAAAATTTTGACGAAGATAAAGCTAAAAAAATAATGAGTGAAGAGGCTGTGGAAATTCTTGTTCAATGCGGCGATGGAAACTGTTCCGGAACAGCATGGGGCTGCGACCTGACTTACGACTATGTAAAAATCAACGGAGACTACAGGACATAGGATAACCATAAAACGCATTTTTTTATAAAGAAGGAAAATATGACAGAATTAGAGATAGAAAAAGACAAAAACCGCGGAAGACTTTTAGACAACGAGCACTGGTCTGACGTTCTGGTGCAGGCAATGCCTTATTTTAAGCAGTGGGTAGGAAAAACCGTTGTTGTGAAATACGGCGGAAACGCGATGCTCAACGAAGACCTTAAGCAGGCTGTAATGAAAGATATTGTTCTTTTGAACACAATCGGTGTAAAAGTAGTTCTTGTTCACGGCGGCGGACCGGAAATAAACAAAATGCTTGAGCGGGTTGGAAAAGAATCTAAATTTATAAACGGACTTCGCTACACAGACAAAGAAACGATGGAAATAGTTCAAATGGTTCTTACCGGAAAACTGAACAAAGCCATTGTAGGAATTTTGCTCCAGGAAGGCGGACGCGCCGTAGGAATTTCAGGCGTTGATTCCGGGCTGCTCAGGGCAAAAAAAATTGACAGGGACGGAAAAGATTTAGGTTTTGTCGGTGAAGTTACAAAAGTTCATCCGGAAATTATAAACGACCTTCTTGAAAAAGATTTTATTCCTGTAATTTCCACAGTTGCAATCGGCGAGACAGGCGACCAGAGCCTTTACAACATAAATGCAGACACGGCGGCGGCAAAAATAGCAGTCGCCCTGAAAGCGGAAAAATTTGTCCAGCTTACAAATGTAGCAGGCGTTCTGAAAGACGTAAACGACCCGAAATCACTGATTACAAGGATTCCAATGCCGACAGTTCCGCAGCTTATTGAAAACGGCACGATTGCCGGCGGAATGATTCCAAAAGTTGAATGCTGCATGATTGCCCTGAAAGGCGGTGTTCCAAGAACACACATAATAGACGGCCGCGTTCCCCATTCCCTTTTAATAGAAATGTTCAGCGACCGCGGCATCGGGACCATGATATATTAATTTCAGAAGAGACTGCAAACAGGATGTTTGCGCTGCGCTGCAATATTCCGAATGGAATATTGCGTAAATCAAAAATGACAGGACGGCATTTTTGATTTGCGGGACAATGATTTACTAGTTCAGAAGAAATCACAAACAGGAGGTTTGTGTCGCGCTGCAATATTCCGAAAAGCGGGTTTTAGGGCGGCAGCCCTAGGAGAATGGGTAGGACGCGACGAAGATGCGGACGCAGGGAAAGACTTTTCCCTCTTTAAAATAAAAAAAAGGAAGACGCTATGGGAAATCCTAAAGTTTTAAATAATTACGGAAGTTTTGACGTTACTTTTGCCAAGGGCAAGAGCGCGACGCTGACTGATACAAATGGAAAAAAATATATTGATTTTTTGGCGGGAATCGCGGTGAACGTTCTTGGCCACGGATACAAACCGCTGGTAAAGGCGATTTCCAGACAGGCAAAAAGGCAAATTCATGTATGCAATTATTTTACAAGCGACATAGGAATAAAGTATGCGGACAAGCTTCTTGCGGCGACAGGCTTTGAAGGCGTTTATTTTGGAAATTCAGGTGCAGAGGCAAACGAGGCGGCTATAAAACTTGCCAGAAAGTACGGACAGCTTAACGGCGGCTCAAAAAGAAAGACAATTGTTACGCTGGACAAATCTTTTCACGGAAGAACACTGGCGACTTTAACGGCGACCGGCCAAAAGAAATTTCATATTGATGATTTTGCGCCTTACCCGGAAGGTTTTAAAACAATAGAGGCAAATAATTTCGATGCGCTAAAAGGCGCTTTTGACGACACGACCGCGGCTCTTTTTATGGAACCGGTAGAATGCGAAGGCGGTGTTATTCCGCTGAATCCTGAATGGGCAAAAGCGGCGGCAAAAGCGGCGCGCGAGGCTGGAGCAATCGTTATGTGCGATGAAGTTCAGACCGGGATGGGCAGATGCGGCGCTCTTATGGCAAATACCCTGCTCGGCATAAATCCGGAAGTAGTAACGTTTGCAAAAGCGATTGCCGGCGGCGTTCCGATGGGCGCCTGCCTTTACCGCGGAAAGGGAAATGTCTTTAAGGCCGGCGATCATCAGTCTACATTCGCAGGAAACCCTTTGGCATGCGCGGCGGCGGATGTTGTTCTTGACACAATCACTGCGCCGGGATTTTTTGAAAGTGTTTCTGAAAAAGGTGAATACATAAAAAATAAAATCGCGGGCTGGAAAATTCCTTTTGTAAAAGAAATCCGGGGCCGCGGACTTGTAATAGGCGTTCAGGTTGAAAAAAATCCGGCTGAAATAGAAAAAAAATGCCTTGAAAAGGGGCTGCTTTTTTCAACAGCAGGAAGCGATGTGCTAAGGTTTGTTCCTCCGCTTAATATTTCCCGCAAGGAAATTGACGAAGGCCTTGAAATCCTGAAGAAAGTCCTGGAAGAATATGGACAGGCTGAATAAAGCCTGCCTGGAGATAACTAATTTTTCCAGTTTACCCCAAGGCATTTTTTTTATATTATAGAACATCATGAAGAAAACTGTATATATTTTTGGCCATAAAAATCCTGACACAGACTGCGCGGTCGCCGCGACTGCGTATGCGCGGCTTAAGCAGCTGATGGGATTTGACAATTATGTCGCGGCGCGGGCCGGTCATTTTAATCCTCAGACTGATTATGTATTTAAAAAATTTAATGTAAAATCACCTAAATATATGCCTTCCCTGACTCCGAAAGTTGAATACTTTATGGAAAATGAAACGATGACTGTCAAGGGCGATGTTCCGGTCTGGAACGCAATACGGCAGCTTCAGCAGAAACAGCTTCGCGCAGTTCCGGTTGTTGATAAAAACGGAAAGTACAAGGCGCTTCTTCACTATTCGGCCTTTGCCCAGAAAATTCTTACAATTCTGAACCCGGAGGCAAAAGTCAATATTTCCACGAGCATTGGAAATATAATAAAAACGATGAATGCGCAGCCGCTGGTTGTCTCAAACCAGGAAGAAATATTTAAATCTTCGATTCTTGTGGGCGGCGCAAGCGACAAGGCGTTCGAGGCTATGCTGGATGAGCACGCAAGCGAAAATGTCATTGTAATCACTTCTGACCGTAAAGAAATTTATGAAGAATGCATAAGCCGGAAAGTAAAACTTCTAATTATTACATCCGGCTACATTTTGAGCAAAGAGCTTAAGGAAAAAGCCCAGAAAAACGGTGTAAGCGTAATTATGAGTCCTTACACAACGAGCGACACTGTTATGATGATTGCCTATTCCACTCCTGTTGAGCTTATGGCAGACCCGGAAATAAAGGCGGTCCACATAAATGACACAATTTCTAAAATAAGAATGACGATGCAGGATTCTCCAATCAGAAGGCTTCCGGTTGTAGATGAAAACGATAAAGTTATTGGAATTATCTCTGAGCACGACCTGAACAATGAGCCGAACATTGAAATCGCGCTGGTTGACCACAATGAAATTCTTCAGGCTGTGGAAGGAATAGAGCACTACAGGATTATTGAAGTTATTGACCATCACAGAATCGGCTCGATAAACACAACGTATCCAATTACATTTATAAACAAGCCGCTTGGTTCAACTTCCACAATTATTGCAACCCTTTACCAGGAGTCAAAAATTCCGATTCCGAAAGACATCGCATCTCTTCTTTTGTGCGGAATTCTAAGCGACACTTTGATTTTGCAGTCGACAACAACAACAGAAACCGACCGGCAGATTGCAGAATATCTTGCGAATATAACAGACCTGGACATACATGCGCTTGGAAAAGAAATCCTGACCGCTGGAAGCGGAATCAAAGGACGAACCGCGTCTGAAGTAATACACCAGGATATGAAGGAATATCAGGAAGAAAAAGGCTCATACACCGTAAGCCAGATTGAAGTAAGCAACATAAAAGAAATCCTTGACCGCAAGGAAGATTTTATGACTGAACTTGAATTTGAACGCCGCGGAAACAAAGCGATTTTTTCAGCGCTGCTTGTTACAGACATAACACAGCTTTCTTCGATCCTGCTTATTGCCGCCGACCCGAAATTCGAAGCTTTTGTAACATTCCCAAAAATGGAAGAACACACCTACTACCTGAAAGACGTTGTAAGCCGCAAAAAGCAGCTTATTCCACTGATTTCCGAACAAGTGGAGAATTTTGAAAGGTAGAATGGTAAGAAAAAACGCGGAAACTGCTGATGGGATAAAAAAACACCCCGGCGAAAAAAGCCGGGGTGTTTCCTTATCCGCATATTCAGCGCATTTTATGTTCCGATTTTTACATCGGATTTTTCTAAAATTCCTTTAATGTCCGTTCAATTCTTTCAATTGACTTTTCAATGCCAAGGATAAGAATCGAGCCAATCAGAGGCGGCGAAACGCGGCTTCCGGTTACAGCCATTCTGATCGGCATCATAAAATCACCGAGCTTTACACCAAGTTTTTCAGACATTTCCTTTGCAAGATTTTCGCTTGCCTCGTGGTCAAGAGACGGAAGCTGACTTACAAAATCCTTTGCCGCCTCAAGAACTTCTTTTGTCTTTGCCTCGTCAAGGCGCTTTGGAACAATCTGCTCTTTTGGCGGAACTGCCGGCTCAGTAAACAGAAAGTGAACCATTTCCGCGGCATCTGTAAGATATTTAAGGCGTTCCTTAATAAGCGGCATAAGCGCAAGAAGTTTTTCCTTCACGTCCGCAGAAGACATATTCATTGACTTGTCAACGCAGACAGGCTCGCCGTCCTCACCCAAGGCAATTCCCGAATATTCAGGACCAACTTTTGGCGCCGGCTGAGGATTTTCAGGATTTATTTCAAGCGCAGCATCACCTGTTCCAGTAATAAACGGAAGCGTCCACTTGTAAAGTTCCTCATCAGTAAGCATACGTATGTAATTTCCGTTGTAATATTCAAGTTTCTTATAGTCAAAAACTGCAGGCGCCTTGTTCAAATGCTCAAGTTTGAATGATTTTGCAAGCTCTTCCAGCGTATAGAATTCCTTTCCTTCTTCGTAAGAGCAGCCGAGCATCGCGACGTAATTTACAATAGCCTGAGGCAAATATCCGCGGGCACGGAATTCATTTACAGAAGTAGAACCATGACGCTTTGAAAGTTTTTTCCCGTCCTGACCGTTTACCATTGGAAGGTGGCAGAATTCCGGGTGCTCCCAGCCAAAAGCGCGGTACATCTGAACGTGCAGCGGAGTTGAAGGAATCCATTCCTGGGCGCGCATAACATGGCTGATTTTCATAAAATGGTCGTCAACAATATTCGCAAGGTGATAAGTCGGAAATCCGTCAGACTTAAGCAAAACCGGATCCGGCGAAATATCCTCGTTTTTCCATTCAATGTCGCCAAGAATGTGGTCGTGGAATTTTGTAGTTCCTTCCATTGGAACTTTAAGCCTGATTACATAAGGTTTTCCGGCGTCAAGATTCGCCTTTACTTCTTCCGGAGTAAGATGACGGCAGTTCCGGTCGTAACCTGGAGCCATTTTATTTTCAGTCTGGATTTTTCGGATCCGGTCAAGACGTTCCGCATCGCAGAAACAATAATATGCCTCGCCTTTTTCCACAAGCTCCATCGCATATTTTTTGTAAAGCTCAAAACGCTCGCTCTGAACATAAGGACCATATTCTCCGCCCTTGTCACCGCCTTCATCCCAGTCAATTCCAAGCCAGGCCATTGTATCGTAAAGATTTTTCACATATTTTTCGTCGTATCGTGTGCGGTCAGTGTCTTCCAGGCGAAGGATAAATTTTCCGCCCTTTGAGCGCGCATAAAGATAATTAAAAAGCGCAGTACGAACACCACCGATATGCTGCATTCCAGTCGGAGACGGCGCGTATCGAACACGAACTTCATTTTTATTCATAATAATTAAACCTCTATAAAACTGATTTTGTATATTTAAAATATCCTGCACTGCGTCAGCTTTGCTGACGTAGCGCGTATCGAACACGAACTTCATTTGAATTCATAATAATTAAACCTCTATAAAACTAATTTCCAAACAAAATATTTACTATTATAGTGAATAAAAAAAGGTTTCTCAACGGGAATAAAAATAATTTAATAATTCGGGCAAGCCGGCAACAAGTTGCCGTCGGGCTTTCCGGGGTTCCATTGCGCGCTCCGCTTGCAAAAAGCCTGGCGGCTTTCCCCTGCAATCCCTCTTGCGTACCGCAAATGCAAGAAAACGCCAGAAACACAGGAAAATGCACCATGCAAAGCGCAATCCATTTTATTCCACAACCAATTCCTATTCAGCGCAGGATTTTATAAACAACGAATAAAAATTTATCTTTTTTCCTGCAGTTTATTCAGCAATGCTGTCAAACCGGTTTTCAAGTCATCAAAAGTTTCGTCAAAGTTTCCTGTGTACCATGGATCTGCAATATCCTTGTCTTTTCCTGCATACGTCAAAAGAAGTTTTACCTTGTCGTCCGGATCTTTGTTCCATTCACGCTGCATGTAATACATATTTTCCATATCCATGCAAATCAGAAAATCAAAATCAGAATAATCTTCCGGTGTTATGCGGCGGGCTTTGCGTTTTTCAAAAGGAACGCCCATTTGTGTCAATTTTTCCTTTGCGCCGCGGTGCATATCGTTTCCAATTTCTTCGCCGCTGGTCGCCGCAGATTCAATCAAAAAATCCTTTTCGCGCTCAGCATCCCTGACCATCTTTTTAAACATAAATTCAGCCATTGGCGAACGGCAAATATTTCCGTGGCAAACAAACAAAATCTTTTTCATAAAAAAAGTTTACCACAAATAAAAGATTTGGAACACTTTTTTCTAGTGAACCAAGAAGCAATTACATTTTTTATTTATTTTGAACCCATTTAATTGTTCCCTTATTTTCAAAATCGGTTTTTACAGTTATTATATTTTTATGTTTACAAAGTATCTTGCGATTTTTTTTATTTCGATGGTTCCGCTGATTGAGCTGCGCGGAGCGATTCCTATGGCAACCGCGATGGGGCTTATGCCTTCGGATGATGTTTCTAAAATTGTCCTTGCCTATGCGATTTGCATTCTGGGAAACATGGTTCCTGTTCCGGTCATTTATCTTTTTGCACGGAAATTTCTGGAATGGGGACAGGACAAGAAATTCATTGGCGGCGCGTGCACTTTTTTTTTAACAAAGGGCAAGCGCGGCGGCGAGAAGCTTCAGGAAAAAGCCGGACGGGGTCTTTTTGTAGCGTTGTTTATTTTTGTCGGGATTCCGCTTCCGGGAACCGGCGCATGGACAGGAACTCTGGCGGCAAGCCTTCTGGACATGAATTTTAAGGAAACAATTATCGCTGTAATCTGCGGCGTTCTTCTTGCAGGAATTATCATGCTTGCAATAAGTCTTGGCGCTTTTGGAGCAATCCAGGCGTTGTTCACAAGATAAGCAGTTTTTGCGCGTAAAATAAGCAGGTGTTGCGGGCGGCGTTTGAGCCCGCAGAGGGGATAGACCGCAACGAAGTGCGGGCGCAAGGGGAGACTTCCCCTTTTTTATCATTTATATTTTTTTACTATCACAAAATGATAGCATTTCCTCCTATAATTTAATAAAACAGGAGCACTTAATTGGCAGATATTCATATTTTTGACCCGGCGCCGGAAGGAACTCCGGTTTCTAATTTTGTTCACCTTCACGTTCACTCAGACTATTCGCTTTTGGACGGCTGCGCAAAGCTTGACTCTTTGATTGCCCGCGCAAAACAGCTTAATATGCCGGCCCTTGCGCTTACAGACCACGGAAATATGTTCGGAGTATTGAATTTTGAGCATATCTGCCATGCGAACGGAATAAACCCGATTGTCGGATGCGAATTTTACTGCACGGAAGATCATCAGAAAAAACAAAACACGCGTTACGGAAAACACAATTATCACCTTATCCTGCTCTGCGAAAACGATACCGGCTACAAAAATATGTGCTGGCTGAATTCCCGGGCGTTTTGCGACGAGGATTCGCTTTACTACGGAAAACCGCGCATCGACTTTGAAATGTTAAAGCAGTATCACGAAGGCATTATCTGTCTTTCTGCCTGCGTTGCAGGAGAGCTTCCACAGGCTGTTATAAACGGCAACATGGAAGATGCTGAAAATGTCGCGCGACGCTACAAGGAGCTTTTTGGGCCTGACCATTATTATATTGAAATTCAGGACCACGGGCTGCCTGAGGAAAAAATCGCCGCGGAAGGAATGATAAAAATCGCGCGGAAACTCGATATTCCTCTTGTTGTCACAAACGATATTCACTACATAAACAAGGAAGATTCCGAGGCCCAGCTTGCCTTGAACTGCATAGGTCGAAAATCGCTGCTGGACGACCCTGAGAGCGCGGCAAAAAGCATGGGCGGCGCAAACAGGATTTCAGAATGGTACTTTAAGTCGGAAGATGAAATGAAGCTTCTTTTTCCGGATATTCCGGAAGCGTACGAAAATACCGTGAAGATTGCGAATATGTGCAATCTTACGATTCATCAGTATTCAACGCCGGAACTAAAAGGTTGTCTGCCGCGCTTTGAGCTTCCAAAGGAATTTCAGACGCACGAAGACTACACAAAAAATCAGGACGACTTTGTCCGCTCCATTGTTGAAAAAGGTCTGCGCGAGCGTTACCCGGAAATCACACCAAAAATACGCGACCGCGCCGAGTACGAGCTCGGAATTATCTTTAAGATGGGATTCTCGGGCTACTTTCTGATTGTATGGGAATTCATCAACTGGGCAAAGTCCACCTGGGACAATGTAAACAACAAGCCTAAACCGTATATTCCGATAGGTCCTGGACGCGGTTCCGGAGCAGGCTCGCTGGTCGCATATTCAATGGGGATAACGGACATTGACCCGTTCCGCTTTAACTTGATTTTTGAACGATTTTTGAATCCTGAACGCGTTTCCATGCCTGATTTTGACGTAGACATGGATTTCGACTACAGGCAGGACATAATCCAGCACACAAGAGATCTTTACGGAGACCCGCAAGTCGGCCACATTGTTACGTTCGGTACATTAAAGCCAAAAAACTGTCTTGCTGATGTAGGACGAATCCTGAACATTCCGCTTTCCATCGTGGCAAAAGTAAAGGCCTGCATTCCTGACTCTCCAAAAGCGAAGCTTAAGAATGCCTTTGAACCGCCGACTGAAAAATTTCCTGACGGCGGACAGCTTATCGCCGTGCGCGAAAATCCAGAGGCGACAATCGGGCTTGACAGAAACGTCTTTGAACGCTGGATTGCGCTCTGCAAGAAACTGGAAGGCATGAACCGGAACACAGGTCTTCATGCGTCCGGAATGGTAATCGGACTTACAGCCCTTCCGGACTGGGCGCCTGTATTCAAGGATGCAAAGACAGGAGAAGTCGGCGTTCAGTACACAATGGATATTATCGAGCCGTGCGGACTTGTAAAATTTGACTACCTTGGATTAAAGACGCTTTCTCTTATCAGGTATGCAGAAGATATTATAAACCGGCACAAAAAACCGGAAGAGCCCGCGTTCCTTACCGCAAATGTAAGCGAAACCGACAGCGAGACTTTCGACCTTTTTGACAAAGGTGATTCCGTCGCGGTTTTTCAGTTTGAATCGCCGGGAATGCAGAAAATTCTGCGCCAGGTTGCTCCGCGCTGCATAGAAGAGCTTGTAGCCTTAAACGCGCTTTACCGCCCTGGACCAATGGATTATATTCCTCAGTACATCGATGGAAAATGGAAGCCGGAAACAATACACTATCCGGATCCATGCCTTGAAGGTCTTCTAAAAGAAACTTATGGAGTTATGGTCTATCAGGAGCAGGTTATGCAGGTTTCCCAGAAAATCGCAGGATTTTCGCTCGGAGGCGCAGATATGCTCCGGCGCGCCATGGGAAAAAAGAAGCCTGAAGTCCTTATGGGAAAGAAAAAGGAATTCATTGAAGGCGCAATAAAACAGGGATTCACGGAAAAACATGCCTCCGAGATTTTTGAAATCATGATTCCTTTTGCGGGATACGGATTTAACAAATCACATGCGGCGGCATACACGGTCCTTGCCTATCGCACCGGATACTTAAAATGCCATTATCCGGCAGCCTTTATGGCAGCAAACCTTACAAACGAGATTTCCACAACAGACGGAGTTTCTGTCTACATTGAGGAAGCGAAGCGTATGGGGCTGAAAATCGATCCGCCTGACATAAACGCGTCCTACTCAGAATTTGACGCAGTAGGCGACCACATAATCTTCGCGCTGCGCGGAATGAAAGGAATGGGAAAGGAAGCCGCCGACGCAATTGTAAAGGAACGGGAAGAGAACGGGCCTTACAGCTCATTCATTGATTTTCTTGAACGATGTCTTCCTCTTCAGTCCATAACAAAGGACGAAGAAACCGGCCGCGAACAGAAAAAAACGCTTATAAACTCAAAAGCGGTTGAAGTCTGCATAAAAACCGGCGCATTTGACAAGCTCGGACAAAACCGCCCTACGCTCATAGCAAACATGGAAAGAGCGATAACCTATGTTCAGGACAAAATGAACGGAACTGACAACGGCCAGGGCGATCTGTTCGGAGACACAGATGAGAAAGTCTATGCAGATTTTCAGTTTGAAGAAGTTCCTGACCTTCCGACTTTTGAAAAGCTTAACATTGAAAGAGAAATCATCGGAACTTATGTTTCCGGTCATCCGCTGGGCGATTTTGAAAAGGTAATCAAAACCTGCGTTACCCTTACTTCAAAGAATATAAACCGCGCCGCCGAAGAAGACAAGGCTCTTAAAGAAAGCCTTAGCGGAAAAGACTCATGGCAAAGCCGTAACGCAGGAAAAACGTACACGATTCTTGGTTTTCTGAGCAACCTTCATCCGATTGTAACAAAAAAGGCTACGAATATGGCATTCGCAAAGCTTCAGGATTACGACGGCGAAATCGACATGACTTTTTTTCCGAAAATTTGGGAAACGCTAAAATCCCAGATTCAGGATGGAAACATCTACGCTTTCAAAGGAAGAGTAGACGGCACGCGCGAAACTCCAAGCTTCATTGTAGAAAGCCTTGAAGACATAAACGGTCTGAAACAACATTCAATCCAGGAAGTGCATATTTCCATGGAAAACAATTTTAATTCAGAACGCGATATTGCAAAAATGAAAGATTTTTTATTTGGCTCTTCCGGCAATTGTTCAGTATATTTTCATATAGATACTTTAAATGGCAAATATATTGTAAAGGCGAACAGTTCTCTGACCTGTTCCGCAAGCCCTGAAGTTCTTACCAAAATAAAAGATTTGGACTTTGTAAAGGAAGTATGGTCCGAATAGTTAATATCAGGAGGCATAATTTATGTTAAAAATACTTATCAACACCGCAGCCGGAGCTGTTTCTCTGTACTCAACCCTTTGTTTTTTCAGAATTATCTTGACATGGGTTCCCTCCCTAAATTACAGCGCAATCGGAAAATTCCTTTCTTCAATATGCGACCCTTACCTGAATCTTTTTTCAAGACTGCCTCTAAGAATCGGAATGTTCGATTTTACCGCAATGATTGCAATCGGCATTCTATACGTCATATCATCAATTTTAGGAAACATCAGCGCTTCGGGCTACATTTCCCTAAGCATGATTCTTGCAAACCTTCTGAGCATCGTATGGTCTATCGCCTCTTCAATCGCCACCGTAATAATGATTATATTCATTGTCCGCTATCTGGTTTCAATATTCAGCAGGACCAGCAACCAGTACGACTCTCCGTGGCAGCGTTTTGACGACGCAATCCGCAATATGGTATTTAAAATATGCAATTTTTTTACCGGCGGACGAAGCATTTCATACAAAACGGCGCTTTTAATCGATTCAATCGCAATGCTGGCGATTCTTATCCTATCGTCTTTTCTATATAGATGGCTTATGGTTTTTATACATTACATTCCTTTTTAAACGTTGATTAAATGAAACTTGACGAAATAAAAACTCCTGTGGCCTCGCTTTCGGGAATCGGTCCTGCCGCTGAAAAACTTTTTGCAAAGCTAAACATTTTTACCATAGGCGACCTTTTGAAATTTTATCCGCGCGCCTATGAGGACCGCCGTCATTTAGTTTCCATCTCGCAGTTTGAATCTGCAAAAGTCCATACGCCTGCGCAGGTCATCGCCCACGAATTCTTCGGGTACGGCCGCATGAAGACACTAAAAATAATAATCTCAGACGGAACGGCATCCGCAGGACTCATAGCATTCAACCGGACATTTCTTCAACATTCACTTCCCGTCGGAAGCATAATCTCTGTCACAGGAAGTTTTACAGCAAAATACGGACAGATTCAGAGCACAGATTTTGACGTAACAAAACTTTCGGATGAAGGAAACCTTGAAGACTTTAGAAACCAGCCTTTGCCGGACTCAGGAATTCTTCCGGTCTATCCGCTGACTGAAGGACTTTCGCAAAAAAACGTAAGAAAGGCGGTTCAGGCGGCAATAAAACAGTACGGAATAGGAATAGACAGCGAAGTTCCTGAAAAATACATTCAAAAGCAGAATCTTCTTGAAAAAAAAGATGCGATAAGGCAAATCCATTTAAGCCAGACTCCGCATGAAATACAGGATGCCCGAAAAACTCTGATTTATGAGGAACTTTTTTTCTTTCAAAAAGCGATTGCTGACCGGGCATTCAAGCACAAAGGTTCTTTCCCGGAGGCAAATCTGGATGAAGCGCAAAAATCCGGAAGCGAACAATGGAATCAGACAGAAAAGAAACTTTCTGAACAGGAAAAAGCAGATTTTGAGGACAGCCTTTCACCGCTTCAGAAGGAACTTTACAACCGCCTGCCGTTCAACCTGACACCTGACCAGATTTTTGTAATTAACCAGATGAACAGAGACATCGACAGGGGCTTTAAGGAACGGGCATTGCTTCTTAACGGAAAAACTTCCGGCATAAAAATTCCTTTTACGATGCAGAGGCTCCTTCAGGGCGATGTAGGCTCAGGAAAAACCCTCGTAGCATTTTTTGCATGCCTTAGAATAATCAACTGGAAAGGTCAATGCGCATTTATGGCGCCTACAGAAATTCTTGCGCGTCAGCATGCCGAATCAGCGGCAAAGCTTCTTGAACCTCTTGGAATAAATGTCGCTTTTCTTACCGGAAATGTAAAAAGTTCAGGCCGCGCACGGCTTCTGAACGCACTAAAATCAGGCGAAATAAATATTGTGATTGGAACGCACGCCCTTTTCAGCAGGCAGGTAGTTTACAATGACCTGCAGCTTGCCGTTATAGACGAACAGCACAGATTCGGAGTAATTCAGCGCCAGTCAATAATTGAAAAAGGCAGGCGCACGGAAACAGAGCCGCAGGTATCTTTTGAGCCTCACCTTCTGATGATGAGCGCAACCCCGATTCCGCAGACTCTTGCCCTTACTGTTTTTGGCGACCTGGATGTAAGCGTAATAAGAACAATGCCGGAAGGCCGGAAACCGATACAAACATACCTTGTAAAGGAAGGGAACGAAAGAAATGCCTATGAAGCGGTAAGAAACCAGCTGAAAGCAGGTCATCAGGCATATTTTGTCTATCCGGCGATAAATGCGGAAAACGAAAACAGTGAAATTCAAGATATAAAATCCGCAGAAGAAAACTTTAGGAATCTGGCTGACCGCATATATCCTGAATACAAATGCGCGCTGATTCATTCAAAAATCGAAGAAGAAGAGCAAATCCGGATTTTAAAGGATTTTCAGGGCGGAAAGATTCAGGTTCTGGCGGCGACAACAGTAATTGAAGTCGGAGTTGATGTTCCAAACGCAACAAGCATTGTTATTGAACAGGCGGACCGTTTCGGGCTTGCCCAGCTACATCAGCTTAGAGGACGCACAGGCCGCGGAACAGACCAATCGTACTGCTTTTTAATTTACAGCAATAAAATCTCTAAAACCGGAATTGAACGGATGAAAGTGCTCCGCCAGAACACAGACGGCTTTATAATTGCAAATCAGGATTTAAAGCTAAGAGGTCCCGGCGAAATAACCGGAACCGCTCAGGCGGGAAACCTTTCCCTTGGAATCGCAGATATTGTCCGCGACCACGACATTCTTGTAAAAGCCCGGGCAGATGCCTTTGAATACACAAAGAATCTGCTGAACTAAAACTATGCTACATAACTTTCAAGCCGGCGGGCCCGTGTAGGATGCTGCATCCTTACAAGAGCATGCTTTTCAATCTGACGAATTCTTTCTTTCGTAAGGTTGAATTTGTCTCCTACTTCTTTCAGCGACATAGGTTTTTCAATGCCAATTCCATAACGCATCTTCAGAACTTCCGCCTCCGCCGGTTTTAATGTAGAAAGAACACTGTTGATATCTTTCTGCAATTCCTTTCTGATAACCATATCTTCCGGCTGGCCGTGCATTTTGTCTTCTATCATGGAACCCAATGTTGTAGTTGAACTGTCTTTTCCGGCAATCTCAGAATCAAGAGAAGCCATTTCCCGGCTTATTTCCACCAGCTCACGGACATGGGCAACATCCATATTAAGCATCGCGGCAATCTCAGAGAGCTCCTGCTCTTCAGAAACATTGTCTCCGATTGTTTTCTTTGCGTGCTCAATCTGAACAAGCTCGTTAGCCCTGTTCTGCGGCAAACGGATTGCCCGGCTTTTTTCGCAGATTGCCTTAAGGATTGACTGGCGAATCCACCATACTGCGTAGGAAATAAAATGATAGCCCTTTGAAACATCAAATTTTTCTATGGCGCTCAAAAGACCTATATTTCCCTCGCTTATCAAATCTTCAAGTTCAAGACCTTTTTTCTGATATTTTTTGGCGACATTCACGACAAAACGAAGGTTTGCATTTACTATCTTATTCTTTGCAACTTGATCGCCTGCGGCGGCTTTTTTTGCAAGTTCAGTTTCTTCTTCATAAGAAAGAAGAGGAATCTTATTGATTTCTTTAAGGTAAATAGAAATTGTGCTGTCTGTCATACTTTTTTGCCTCCAAAAAATTATCTACACTATATATTATGCAAGAATCGTGCCAAGTTTTAAAATTTTATAAATATTTCAAACACAGAGCCTTATAAATTCAGCATAAAAATTGAACTAGTATCAGAAAAGGCCCGTCAATCCGGCTGATAGCAAAGCCACCGCACGCAAAAAGCACCAGAACACGCTATCGCTCATAATATCCCAGCGGCTGATTTTTGATTCTTTACGCTCATTTGATTTGCGCCTTCAATAAAAAAGTCGATATCCGGGCTAAGCTGGAATTTATCATTTTAAAACTGTGTAAATTTTCCCCACCTCTAAAAATTACATTCAAAATTGAGTAAATTTTACCCGCTCAAAACATTTTTTTTATTTTTTTATTGACGATTCGATTATGATTTTCTTATATTTAATAATAACAAATGGAAAAAAAATCCAAACAGGAGCAAAATAGAATGAAAATCAAACCTTTATCAGACAGAATTCTTGTAAAAAATGATGCGGCAGAAACAAAAACTGCAAGCGGACTTTACATCCCGGAAGGAGCACAGGAAAAAACCCAGACAGCCACAGTTGTTGAAGTCGGACCTGGAACAGAAGAAGAAAAAATCACGGTAAAAATCGGCGACAGAATTATGTACGACAAATACGCCGGCACGCAGGTAAAACTTGACGGCGAAGATTATCTTATTCTTCGGATGAGCGATGTAATTGCCGTTATTGAATAACATTCATAAGACCTGTGGTTCAAGAGAATCCACAGGTTTTTTTATAGCCTTGCCTTTATTTTAGTCAAAAGCAGCTTAGCTTCAGCATTTCCCGGATTCAGCTCAGAACTGTACTCCGCGCAGATTCTGGCATTTTTTAAATCGCCTGAATCAAAGTAAATCAGCGCCATTCTGTACATCGCCAACGCTTTTATCCTTTTAACCGTGCTGCGTCCGTTTACTTTTCTATACAGTTCCAGGGCATCTGTTTTTCGCCCTATAGAATTATAAATCATCGCAAGATTCATTGCCGCTGAATCGCCGGCAGAGACATTCACAAAAGTCCTTTCAGAATCCTCAAACACGCAATATTCACCGAGCCGCAGGGAATCCTCAGTCCTTCTGTCCAATGCGGCAAAATAGAACGCATACTCCGCCTCGGAATATGAAAAGACATTGATTTTTTTTACAACATTCACCCAGAAGTCATTGTCGCAAGGAATTTTATATTTTGAGGATATATATTTGTAGAAAAGTTTCCACGCGTCTTCCGTCTGCTTTGTTTCCAGAAGAAAATTCAACGCATATTCAAACAAAATCTCCGGATAAACCGACGGAGAAACCGCGTTTTCCTCAAGAATTCTCCAGATATCCGCAGTTTTTTCAGTTTCAGTAAATTTTTTGTCGGTTTTATATTTTAAATCAAGGCGCGCAACAAAAAGCAGAGGGGACTTTTTTCTGGCAAGACTTTTTTCAATTCTTTCCGCCGCGTCGCTTAAAGGAATTTTAGGACGGCTGTCATAACGCTCCATCTCAAGAGAAGCCAGGCCTTCATCCCGCAGCTGGAGCTGCATAAAATTTTCATTGGCCGGCAAATTTGAAGCATAGGCAAAGTCCGCATAAGAAGTAAGCCCCGGAACATAATCCGGCCAGGTTTCTACGCAGAAAGTCAAAAGAGAGGCGGAGCGCATTTCGTCACCAGAATCAAACGCCCATTTTGCGCTGTTCACAAAAATCGGGGCTAAAAAATTATTCTCATCCTTTTCCGCATCAGAAACAGCAAAGCCGCCGTTTTTATCTTCTATAGAATCAAGATATTCCCTTCTTATATTTTCTGCGCTGCCGGAATCTCCCAGACAGGTATAGGAATCCTGCAAAACCGCGCTTATCTGGGAAACTGCGACCGATTTTTTTTCCTTTCCCGACCTTGAATCCGCCAGAGAAAGAGCGATGTTTCCGTAATTTACAGAATCGCCAAAGCGTCCGGCATCATACATCACAAGCGACCAGAAAAAAGCATCGTTCGCCTCAAGAATTTTATGAAGTCCGGGATGAACTTCCGCCGCTTTTTCATAAGAACCGGACGCAAGCCGTAAAAGAGCGCAGTTTCTTAGCCATGCGGAATTGCCAGAGCCGGTGTACGCATCAAAATAAACGGAAAAATATTCCGCAGATAAAAAAACTGATGAAATTTCTGATTTTTTTGATTTTTCAAGGACATTCTTAAAAACCGCTTCCGAATAAATCGAGCCGTAACGCGTTCCCTGAAGCGCCTTGCCTGCCGCAAGAGATTCTTCAATCCGTCCGTTCTTCAAAAGAAAATGCGCATAAACCGCGTTCAGCTCCATGTTCCCGGGATTTTTTTTAATCGCACGGACAAGAACTTTTTCCGCCCTATCAAGCGAATCAAGTTTCTCGTAGCGTTTGAAGATACCAATCTCAATCCACGAACTGTATGATTTTTTTTCAATCTTACTAAGCTCGCGCGCGGCATCATTGAATTGTTCCTGATTTATAAGTATGTCAACCTGTTCAAGCGCGGAAGCGACAGATTTTTCTTCCGCATGATTTGAGCATGAAAAAAAAACCGGCAGAATCAGCACGGCGAGCGCAATGCAAAAAAGATTTCTGACCGATTTTTTTATCATTTAGGAATTTTTCTCCGCAAGCTCTTTGCTGATATGGTCAAGAATCGCGTTTGTAAATTTATGAGTCTCATCCTCGCCATAGTCTTTTACAATCTCAACAGCCTCATCGATTGTAATTTTCGGATCAACATCCTTCTGATAAAGCAACGAATATACGCTCATGCGAATCACAGCAAGCGCAACTTTATTCAAGCGTTCAATTGTCCACTTTGCAGAAAGATTATTCTTTATTAACTCATCAATCTGCGAAATATTTTCAACAGTTCCATTCACAAGAAGCCTTGCATAATCAAAAACTTCCTGTTTTTTCGCAGGAGCAAGCTTTTCAAACTGGCTCATCTGCTTTTCCTGAAGACAGTATTTTATTTCCTCGGAAGAATCTTCGCCTACTTCAGAAGCGTCAAAAACATCGCGTTCAAGCCACGAAAAAGAAACAAGGTCTTCCAAGTCAACGCCTGCGACATCCCATGAATACAAAGCCTGAAAAGCAAGAATCCGGCTTATTCTTCTAGACATAAATTCCCCCTGCCTTACCAAGAAAGAAGTTTTGTCAAAGCATCACCAGTCTTTTTTCTTTCAACATTTGCCTCTGTATCAAGATCCTTAGCAATTTCCTGCGCGGCAACCGTAAAATACTGCATAACTTTCTGCTGTCCTAAAGAGCTCCTGATATAATCGTATACAGTTGTTGTTGAATCAGGCTGAACAACGTCGCTCAAAGAAAGCATCTTTGCGTCATATTTTTTGATAATTGTATAAAACTGGAAATGAGAATCGAACTCGCCGACAGCAGAAAAATATCCTACATTGTTGTCAAAAAGCGAAAGAAGATCCTTATAGGAAATTCCAAGCTGCTGCGCGCTGACCTGATTTTTATTTATAAGCATTTCGCCAGACTGGAATCCGGAATTTTCTTTTTTAGACTCAACAGTCATCTGGTTTACAGTAAGTTTTTTATCCTTCAGCTTATTAAAAAGATCGTTGGCCTTTACGCGGGCCGCCTCTGAATCTTTATCCTTAGGAATAACAACCATATAAAGCTTCATCATATCAGTCCATACAAACTGAGATTTATTCAGTTCATAGAAGGCACGGATTTCCTCGTCTGTAGCGGCCACTGATTTTATTTCGTTTTCGCGCTGATGAAGAATGTACTGCTGCACAAGAGTCTGATTTTTCAGGTAATTTTTATATTCTGCCACTGACATTCCAATCTGCTGCTTCATAAAATCATCAAGCGAAAGATTTGTCTGCTGCTTGATAAGGGTTTCAAGCTCCGACTGTGTTGCATTTCTTCCCAAAAGCTGCTGGCTCACCTGCTGAAGGAACATCTGCTCAATCTGACTGTCCGTAAGTGAAATTCCAGACTTCTGCGCAGCCTGAAGAACCAGTTTTTCCTGAATCAAGGCATCCAGAACTTTTTTTCTGTCATCAACAGAAAGAACCGCACCTCTCTGCTTTTCATACATTTCAACACGGGTTTTTATCTGTTTCAGTGAAATTGACTCATTTTTATTAAGTTTCACCACTGCAAGAACCTGAAGATCGTTCTGTGCAAAAACTGCCGCACACATAAATAAAGCTAAAAATGCAACTGCAAAACGTTTCATATATTAAATCCTTTTTTTTATTTTTTATATTTTACACTATAAAACCAACAAAATGCAAAAATAGTTACATTTTTTTTGGTTTTTTGTAAAAAAATATCTGTGGCCTCAAATTTCGCCCTTGGATTATCTATTTATCAAGCGGAAGACCTCCGCTGATTGTAGCCCTGATTCTGCGGACTCCGGCGGAAGAAGACTGTTCTTTTTCAATTTTGAATTTTCCAATCTGCGCCGTATGCTGAACGTGAGGTCCTCCACAAACTTCCTTTGAATACCAGTCTTTCTTTGGGTCGCGGCCGATTGTGTAGACCTTTACCTGCTCGCCGTATTTATTGACGAAAAGAGCCTTCGCGCCTTCAGCCTTGGCCTGGTCCAGCGGCATAACTTCCATTGTCACAGGCAAATCCTCGTTGATTTTTTCGTTTACAATATCCTCAACCTTCTGAACTTCCTCTTTTGTCATCGGACGGCCGAAAGTAAAGTCAAAGCGCATACGCTCATTATTTATATTAGAACCCTTCTGGGCAACCTCATCGCCAAGAACATCAACCAGTGCCTGCTGAAGCAAGTGAGTTGCCGTATGATATTTAGTCGTGATATCCGACTGCTCCGCAAGTCCGCCTTTTGCCTTTCCTGCGTCAAGCGATTTTGAGGCTTCCTGATGCTTTTTTTCCGCAGCCATAAAGCCTTCAACATCAACTGTAAATCCGTTTTCCGCGCCAAGCTCCTGGGTAAGCTCAAGCGGATAGCCGTATGTTTCATAAAGATTATATGCAACTTTTCCAGATATAATCTTCTTTGGATTTTTCATAAGATTTGGAAGAAGCTTCTGGAATTCGGCCTCTCCTTTTTTGAGCGTTGTGCGGAATTTCGCTTCCTCAGCTGTAAGCTCGCGGTAAATTTTTTCAGAGTTCTGCTCAAGCTCCGGATATGCGCCCTTGAAATTTTCAACAACAACCGCAGCAACTTCCGCAAGGAATTCCTTTTCTATGCCAAGCTTCATTCCGTGTCGGACCGCGCGCCGTATCAACCTGCGAAGAACGTAGCCCGCGCCTACATTTGAAGGAGAAACACCCTTCTGGTCTCCAAGAATAAAGACAGAAGCGCGGCTATGATCTGCAATAATTCGCACGCTCTTATCTTTTTCTGCGTCTGTGCCGTATGTATAATCAGAAAGCTCCTCAACCTTTTTAATAATCGGCTGGAAAACCTCAGTAAGATATACCGATGTTTTTCCCTGCAATATACAGTTTGTGCGCTCAAGACCCATTCCGGTATCGACATTTCTCTTTGGAAGCGGCACAAGAGTTTTTTCATCAACGCGGTTGTACTGCATAAAAACGTTGTTCCAGATTTCCATCCAGTGCTCGCTGTCCGTTCCTTTGTTGGAGCCGGCAGGAGGAAGTCCTTCTCCAACCCAGTAGAAAATCTCAGTGTCAGGACCGCATGGACCTATAGGACCTGCAGCCCACCAGTTGTCGCTTGCAGGAAGATATGCGATTTTGTCTTCCGGCATTCCGTTTTCTTTCCAGTAAGTAGCGGCTTCCTCATCGCGGGGAGCATTGTCGTCGCCGGCAAAAACCGTCACAGAAATTTTACGCGGATCAAGACCGAGCCATTTTGGGCTTGTAAGGAATTCATAGGAAAAGCCGATTGATTCTTTTTTAAAATAATCGCCCAGCGACCAGTTTCCCAGCATTTCAAAACAGGTAAGATGGCTAGGATCGCCCACCTCATCAATATCACCTGTGCGGATACATTTCTGATAATCTGTAAGGCGAGTTCCAGAAGGATGTTTTTCTCCTAAAAGATAAGGAACAAGCGGATGCATTCCGGCAGTTGTAAACAAAACTGAAGGATCATTTTCCGGAATCAAAGACTGTCCAGAAATTTCAACGTGATTTTTACTCTTAAAGAACTCAATATATTTTGAGCGTAATTCATTTGCAGTCATAATAGATAATTATAATGACGATAAGAGTCTTATTCAATGTTAAAAACTTAAGTTTTTTTTCATTTAGCCCGAATGCCGAATTTTTTAAGGCTGAATTTATGGTTGTTTTTCAGACTTTGTAATGGTGATTTTCATTCCGTCAGTCGCATAGCAGGTATCCGGAGAAATTTTTACCGGCGACATTATTATTGTATTTTTATCAACCGTCTTTTTTACAACAGGCTTCTGACCGCGTTTTTTTGCAGGAACAAGCTCTTCGGTTGTCTTAAACTGCATTGCATACGCCGGAAGAAGACTTGACTTTTTAGAGTTTTCCGAACGAAACTGGATTACAGGAAAAACTCCAACTGTATCAATAAGATAAGCTCCTTTTTCCTCTATTTCCGGGGTTACAAGAGTATAGTTTCCATTTTTAAAAGTAATCCTGCGGTTTTCCTCATCGGTCCAGTCTTTTGCATCAGAAAGGATTTTTTCATATTCAGGATGAGGATAGTTTATTTTTCCTTCGCCGAATGTACTTTGAAACGACATCTTCTTGTATGTTCCGTCCCAATGGTTATTTTCTTTTATCAAAAGCCCTACGTCCTCGTGAACCCGGATATACACCTCGTTCATACCGGTAAGCATAATATCCAGACGACGCTTCATGCTGGATATGATTGAATTCACAAGGGTCAGATATATTCCGCTTCTTCGCAGGCTTGAATTTTCCCAGGAATAAACCCCTTCAGTATCATTTGAAAGGAAGATGACTTCTTTTGTTCCGTAATTGAAGTATATGTAATACGCCGATGAATCAGTGCTGGAAGTCTTGTACCACAATCCGTCAAGATATTCAGCAAATGTCGCTACGCTTCCGTTTTGAATGCGCGCAAGCTCCCTGGCGGCAAGCCTGCTTCCCGTAACACGAATCTGGCGGCTCTGCGTATACTTCTGCTCGCTTTCATTCCATGTGTACTCAGTCTGAATCTGTCCGATTGCAACCGACGAGGACTTATGCTCGTCAGTTTTATCCGAACTGTAGACCCACACTGTAAAACTCTGGCCGTGGGTCTGAGAAAGCTCATACGCCTCCGAACGTTCCGTCTGAACAATAAAAATAGTTCCATCCGATTTAAAATCTCCGATTTTTTTTAGCTCCACGGAATTTTTATCTCTCTCGCACATATAGATTTTCATAACGGAATCTCCGCTGTTGTCTACACCCTGATAGACAAGCGCGTTCCTGTGGTTTCCAATCATATCAACAGAATTAAATGAAAAAGTCCTTTCACGTGAAATATCCGTAGAGATTTCCGCGACACGCTCATAGGAATTCGACTGTGAATTATAAAGCCCGGCGATAAGACAAAGATTTTCTGAACCGGCTTTATGGACAGCGACAATCTGGTCATCAAGGTTGTCGCCATCAAAATCAAGCGTAAGCGCGCTTATTAAGGTTTCGGTGGAAAGAAGAGGAATAAAAGATGTCATCATAACATTCTCGCCGGAAATGGCGGTAGTTTCTGACTCATTTTCAATTTTATCTGCGGCCAGCGGAGTTACAACCTTCGCCCGGACAGTTCCGGCTTTTTTAAAAACCGTAAACCTTAATGCGGCAGATACGGCTAAAACTGCAAAAAGCGCGCTAAAAAAAACGACTGCGACTTTATTTTTCATATATTTAATATACAAAAAAAAACCGGCATTCGCAAATGAATACCGGCTTTTTGCACATCAAAATTGGCAAAAGAGTTACTTCTCCTGAAGACAGGTTTTTTCTTCTTTTGCCTTCAGTTTTGCTGCGCAAAACTGACATCCAATGGATTGAATCCTAAGGCTTCAGCGCTTTAATATCCTGGCAAAAGAGTTATTTCTCCTGAAGACAAGTTTTTTCCTCTTTTGCCTTCAGTTTTGCTGTGCAAAACTGACACCCAGTGGATTGAATCCTAAGGCTTCAACGCCCTAGTATCCCATGCCCATGTCTGGGGATGGAGCCGCTGGGGCTTTTGGTTCAGGGATGTCTGTGATAGCGCATTCCGTTGTAAGCAATGTGCCTGCGATAGAAGCGGCGTTCATCAGGGCAGAAGTTGTCACCTTCGCAGGGTCAATAATTCCAGCCTGAATCATATTTACCCATTCACCAGTGTAAGCGTTGTAGCCCACACCTTCTTTTTCTGTTTTTGCGCGTTCAGCAACTACAGCGCCGTCAATGCCGGCATTGTCCGCAATCTGGCGGATTGGTTCTTCCAATGCGCGGCAAACAATCTTGTAGCCAACTTTTTCATCCTCAGAAAGCTCTGCAGGAACTTTTTCAAGAACTTTTGCCGCCTCAACAAGAGCGATACCGCCTCCGGCAACAATGCCCTCTTCCAGAGCGGCGCGTGTCGCGGCGATTGTATCTTCAACGCGGAATTTCTTTTCTTTCATTTCCGTTTCTGTTGTAGCGCCAACGTTGATTACAGCTACGCCACCTGCAAGTTTTGCAAGACGCTTCTGGAGCTGCTCCTTGTCGTAAGTTGATGTAGATTTTTCAATTGCTTTTTTAATTTCTGCAACGCGGTCTGCAATAACAGACTTTTCGCCTGCGCCGCCAACAATTGTTGTATTATCCTTGTCAATTTTTACAGATTTCGCCTGGCCAAGAACAGAAATGTCCGCTGTCTCAAGCTTCAAGCCGACTTCTTCTGAAACAACCTGTCCGCCAGTCAAGATAGCGATATCCTGAAGCATATCCTTTCTGCGGTCGCCAAATCCAGGAGCCTTTACAGCGCAAACCTTGATTGTTCCACGGATTGTATTCAAAACCAAAGTAGTAAGAGCCTCGCCGTCAACATCCTCAGCGATGATAACCATTGAACGGCCTGCGTTTGCAACCTTCTCAAGCAATGGAAGCAAATCTTTCATAGAAGAAATCTTCTTGTCATAAATCAAGATGTAGGCATCAGAATAAGACGCTTCCATTCTTTCACGGTCTGTAACAAAATAAGAAGAAATATAACCGCGGTCAAACTGCATGCCTTCAACAGTATCAACGGTTGTGTTCATATTTTTAGATTCTTCAACAGTGATTACACCGTCTTTTCCAACCTTTTCTATCGCCTCAGCAATAAGATTACCGATTTCAGGATCGTTGTTCGCAGAAATAGAAGCGATGCTCTTGATGTCGGCAGAATCCTTTACAGGTTTTGCGTTCTTTTTAATTTCAGCGACAGCGGCTGAAACAGCCTTGTCGATGCCGCGCTTAATTTCAATCGGAGTCATTCCTGCGGCTACAGACTTAAATCCCTCGCGGACAAGCGCATAAGCCAAAACTGTAGAGGTTGTAGTTCCATCACCGGCATCATCATTTGTTTTAGAAGCAACTTCGCGGACAAACTGAGCGCCCATGTTTTCATAAGGATCAGCAAGCTCAATGTCTTTTGCAACAGAAACACCGTCCTTTGTAATTGTCGGCGCACCGTATTTTTTATCAAGCATAACCATTCGGCCGCAAGGTCCAAGCGTAACCTTTACAGCCTTTGCAATCTGCTCAACGCCAGAAAGCAACTTTTTTCTTGCATCTTCATTAAATAACAACTGTTTAGCCATTTTCTTTATTTACCTCTTAAATTAATTTCTATTTTGTACTATCAAAAATATAAAAATCCGCCCCAAAAGGCAACAAAAAAATTTAAAATTAAGCTGAATTTTCAAGTTTTTGGGAAAAGCCTTTCCCTACGTCCGCATTTCATTGCGGCCTACCCTTTCTCCTAAGGGGCAAACAAAGTTTTCCCCTTAAAATCCCCTTTCAAAAAAAAACGGCGGTTTTTCTAAAAAACCACCGTTTCCAAATTATTTTTTTCTACAGATTGTCAAAAAATCCCTTTGCCTTGAGCAGTTCCGCGTTCAGGATTCCGCCAAGGGCCGCTCCGCGCTTTGTGTTGTGGCTGAGCGAAACAAACTTGATGTCAAACACATTGCATGGGCGAAGCCGTCCGATTACGCAGGCCATTCCTTTTTCTGTCTCGCGGTCGCGGCGCGGCTGCGGACGGTTTTCCTCGTGGCGCACAACAATCGGATGTTCCGGCGCGCTCGGAAGATTCAGCTCCTGAGGAACAGACTTGTACGAAGTCCAGATTTTTTCAATTTCCTCAAGGCTTGGCTTTTTGTCCGCAAATTCAAGCGAAACGCAGGCTGTGTGTCCGTCGATTACAGGAACGCGCGTGCAAGTAGAAGAAACAACCGGATATTCAGCGTTTACGATTTTTCCGTCCTGGACTTTTCCAAGAATCTTAAGACATTCTTTTTCAGTCTTCTCTTCCTCGCCGCCGATGAACGGAACGATGTTGTCAATCATGTCAAAAGAAGGAACTCCCGGATAACCGGCTCCGCTAGTTGCCTGCAAAGTTGTTACAACCATTCTTTTTACCGGGTAGCCGGCCTGAATCAACGCGTGAATCGGCATCATGTAAGTCTGGAGCGAGCAGTTCGGCTTTACTGCGATAAATCCCTTGTCCCAGCCGTGGTGCTTTTTCTGCTCCGCAATCACATCAAGGTGAGAATAGTTGATTTCCGGCACAAGCATCGGTACATCTTCCGTCCAGCGGTTTGCCGAAGCGTTTGAAACAACCGGAATTCCTTCCGCGGCGTAAGCGGCTTCAAGCGCCTTTATTTCTTCCTTTCCCATTTCAAGGGCGGAAAAAACAAACTGACACTTTCCAAGAGCTTTTTTCTCGTCGTTTGCATCTTCTACAGTCAAATCCGCGACACCGGCAGGAATATTCTCGCCGATGAGCCAACGGTTCTTCACCGCATCCTTGTACGCTTTTCCCGCGGAACGCGGACTTGCCGCAACGTAAGTCACTTCAAACCACGGATGATTTTCCAAAAGCTTTATATAACGCTGACCGACCATTCCTGTCGCGCCCAAGACACCAACTTTAATCTTTGCTGACATATTTTTTATTCCTCCAATGGAATCCAGCGATGAATTCCATTTTTATAATCTACAGATTGCATTCCTTCAATGCATTTTCAATAATCTTCTTCGCAGAATCCGTTACTTCAACAAGCGGAAGGCGGACGCAAGGCTTGCAAAAACCTTTGATGCTCATCGCATATTTTATGGAAGTCGGATTTCCATCCACAAAGGCGGCCTTAAAGAACGGAAGAAGCCTGTAATGCAACGTACGCGCAGTTTTCATATCTTCATCCAGCGCCGCATGAACCATTTTTGTCACAAGTTCCGGAGTGTAATTTGAAACAACGCTGAAAACTCCATCACCGCCGGCGGCGAGCAATGGAAGAGTCAAACTGTCATCTCCGCAAATAACTGAAAAATCCGGATGCGCAGACTTGACCTGGGCAATAACATCCATCATCTGATTGATGTTTCCGCTAGCCTCTTTTACGCCTGCAATGTTCGGAAGATTTGCAATGCGCGCCAACGTAGGAGTGTCAATATTTTTTCCGGTCCGTCCCTGAATATTATACACAATGACTGGAATTCCGACTTTTGAAACAGCTTCAAAATGCCTGAAAATTCCTTCATTGCTCGGCTTGTTATAATATGGAGTTACCACCAGAGCCGCATCCGCTCCCGCTTTTTTCGCGCGTTCACAATAGCGGACGGCATCCCTGGTACAGTTTGAGCTTGAGCCCAGAATAATATTGATTTTTTTACCAGTTGCCTTTTCAAAAGCCCTAACTTCTTCAAAAGCAATCCTGATAATTTCGTCTTCTTCATCTTCTGTCAAAGTTGGAGTTTCTGCTGTAGTTCCCAAAGGAAGAATTCCATCTATTCCACCTTCAAGCTGGCGTTTGACCAAAGAGCGGAATCCTTCATAATCCACAGATTCATCTTCATGCATGGGTGTGACCAAAGCTGTCATCGAACCGCCAAATTTTGCCATACGAGCCTCCAAGTTAATTTTATTTATTCCAAAGTATTGCACTTTTATAGTAAAAATTCAATAAATCTGATAATCTTTACTTAATTTTGAGTTTGTATAAATAATGGGAAAAATCCGCTTTCGCCCATGTTTTTTTTCTGTAGAAAACTCAAGATTATCCTATAAAACAGAGGTTCAAAAATGGCTGGAAATACTTATGGTTCAATTTTTAAAGTTACAACTTTTGGCGAAAGCCATGGAGAAGCGCTGGGCGTTATTATCGACGGCTGCCCGGCAGGACTTTCAGTCGACACCGCGAAAATCCAGCAGGCATTGGACAAAAGACGGCCTGGAGCCGCAATCAACGGAATAAAATCAGCTTCAGTAACCGCCCGAAGCGAGCCAGACACAGCCGAAATCCTGAGCGGAATATTTGAAGGAAAAACAGAAGGAACTCCAATCTCAATTTTAATACGAAACACAAGCCAGCGCTCAAAAGACTACGGAAACCTTGAAACCACATTCCGCCCCGGACACGCAGATTTTTCATACGACGCAAAATACGGATTCCGCGACTACCGTGGCGGCGGACGTTCCAGCGGAAGGGAAACAGCCGCCAGGGTTGCGGCAGGAGCAGTCGCCTCGCAGGTTCTTGAAAATTACGGAATTTCTGCAAGGGCCTACACATTAAAAGCCGCCGGAATAAAAGCTGAAAAAATAAATCTTTCTGAAATCGACCAGAACTCCATGCGCGCGCCAGACAATGACGCCGCAAAAAAAATGGAAGAGAAAATAGAAGAACTGCGCAAAAACTGCGACAGCGCGGGCGGAATCGTTGAGTGCGTAATAAACGGCTGTCCGGCAGGACTTGGTGAACCAGTCTTTGACAAACTCGACGCAGAACTTGCAAAGGCAATGCTTTCAATCGGTGCGGTAAAAGGAATTGAATTTGGCGCAGGATTTGCAGCGGCGGATCTTACAGGAAGCCAGAACAACGACAAAATGCACGCGGAAAACGGAAGACCTGTTTTTGACACAAACAACGCAGGAGGAATTCTTGGCGGTATTTCCAACGGAAACCAGATAATCTTCAGGATTGCGGTAAAACCGGTTCCCAGCATTTTTCAGGCGCAAAAAACTGTAAGCAGAAACGGAGAAAGCTACGAAAATGCCGGGCTGGAAATAAAAGGCCGGCATGACGTTTGCCTTTGTCCAAGAATCGTGCCGGTTGTGGAAGCAATGACAGATATCGTTCTGGCAGATATGCTTCTAAGGAACAAAACCGCAAAGATTTAGCACAAATGGCGGACAACCGCCCTGCGTCTTAAACCTTCGGTTTTAGCAAGTTTCGCCGGGCGCGACATCTAAAACCTTCGGTTTTAGCATACCCACCGCGCGCCCCGTGAGTTTGACTTGCAAACTCAGTATTTTACGGACAACGCCCCAAAGGTCAAAATATGAACAAAAAAACAAAAAAAATAATACAAATCTCATTGATTTCAGCAGCCGGAGCAGTTTTTCTTTCGTTTTTTGGAACAGTCTGCGTGCGCGCGGTAACCTTGCGAAAAGCGCCGGCGCTGAGCGAACTTGAACCGGCTCAAAAAACGTTTCTCAACCTTGCGCTGGATGCCGCCTATCCGGAACGGACAAACCTTCTGCATCCGCTTCCGTATAATACAGAACCTGCGGAGCTTAACGTCTGGGCAAAATCCGCAATCGCAGTCAACTTTGAAAGCGGCTGCGTCATTTACGAAAAAAACGCGGATGAAATCATTCCGCCGGCAAGCATGACAAAACTCTTTGTAATGTATGCAATAATGGAAGAAATTGAAAAAGGAAACGCTTCCCTTTCAGACATTGTTCCTCTTCCGCCTGAAACCTGGGCAGCAAACCAGCCGCCGCATTCTTCACTTATGTTTCTTGGCAAGAACCAGAAAGCGACACTGGAAGAAATCATAACCGGGCTGGATGTATGCTCCGGAAACGATGCGGCTAACGCAATTGCGCTTTATCTTTTTGGGGATGTTGATTCTTTTGTGCAGAAAATAAACCAGATTGCAGAAGAATTCAACCTTAAGAACACGCATTTTTTTGACGCAAGCGGCTACAGCGAAAAAAACACTACAACCGCACGCGAAATGGCTTCGTTCGCACAAAAATACATCGGGCGTTTTCCGGAAACCCTGCGCAAATTCCATGCAGCTCCGGGATTCAAGTATCCAAAAGAAGAAAACCTTGCGCCGGAGGACAAAAAACTTTCAACGCGCTACCAGGATTTTTCGCAGGGAATTCCGCAGAATATTTTCATGCCTATTTACCAGAAAAACACAAATCCGCTGCTCGGAATTCTGGAAGGATGCGACGGCCTGAAAACAGGATATATAGAAGAAAGCGGCTACAACCTTGCGCTTACGGCAAAACGTGAAAACATGAGGATTCTTTCTGTAACAATGGGCGGCCCCGGAAACAGCATGAACGAAGGCCAGGCGGGACGAGTTCACGACGGAACAGAAATAATGGAATGGGCGTTCAAAACATTCAGGAATTACGAAAATCCGCTGGTTTTGCGCGCGTACAATATACCGGTGATCTGCGCAAACGTCCAAAGAATGAATATTGTGCCTGCATGGGCGCCAAAAGCCTTGTGCGTTCCTGTTTCTGCGGCGGAAAACCCGGAAAATGCGCTTGAGGAAGTGAAAATAAATCTTGTTCTGCCAGAGTTTATAAAGGGTCAGATTGAAGCCGGAAACGAATACGGAAAAATTGAATATTTTCTGAACGGACACCTGCTTGAGTCAATTCCGCTTGTGGCAGACCGCCCGGCTGAACGCGCGAACCGGTGGATTTGCGCCGCGGATGAAGTCGCAAAAGTCGCGCTGAAAATATAAAAGGTCAAAATTCGAGTTTTTTTAACAAATTATGAAAGAACGCTCTCGGCATATTTCCAATTTGCTCAGATGGATTTGGCTCGCGCTACGCTTGTATTAATTCGGGTGCTCCGCACTTTAATTAATTCAATCGCCAAAAATCTTCACAAATTGCAAATCTGCCTGCGCTTTTATTCTTTTTACAAAAAAACTCGATATTCAACCTAAGAAAATAAAAAACAACTTTATTCTTCCAGAATATACCGGAGCGGAACTATTTCGTAGCCGGCATCAAGAATCGCGCTGATGAGCAAGTCAAGATTATCGTAAAGATAGCTTTCCCTTGTTCCGCGGGAAATTCCGATTGTAACAGGAACGGCTTTTTCGCCTTCTTTTAGATTTTCTACGTAGGACTCTATCAGCTCGCCCGGACACAGGTATTTTCCGCATCCATTAACAGCCTGCTCAAGTGTAACTGAGTCAAAAACAGGAGTCTTTATATCAATATAGTCATAGCCTGCTTTTTTTCCGTCCTGAATAATTTTTTCAGAAGCGGCATAATACGGAGCGTGCCACATAAGAGAAAGCTCCTTTCCTGTAACCGCATTGTATTCATCCTCATTTCTAGCCAGCCCGCGGCGAACATAGTCCTCGTCCAGCAGAAATCCCGGTTGTGTCAGCACTGAGGCGGAAAAAAACATCGAGGCGCATTCGTTTCTGCTCAAAGAAATCTGCCTGGTTTCATTCGGATAACGGCGGATAAATTCTCCGTTCAAAAAGAACGTCCCTGTAACAAGATACCGATTCAAGGTGTAAAGGACGCGCGGCAATCCATCCGCATTGTCGTACGCATCGAACACCAGCGCAATTTTTTTACGCTCCGGAAGTTTTTTTACGCTTTCGGAATAAACCGGCCTTGTGACAGCCTTTCCAACAAGAGTCCGGATGTAAAGAGCGTTTTCAAAAAGCGGATTGGCAGTCTCGCCGCAAAAAAGGCGGTAACGTCCGTTTCGGACAACATTTTCACGCTTTGAAACTTCCGCCTCTTTTTTTGTCCAGGTTTTCTTATCTTCGTTAAAAACAAAGAATTTTCCGTTTCCTGCATCCGCGGTTATCTCGCCATTGTTCCAGAATCCGTTCACGGCAGAACTTACGGCAAGAACCACAGGCTCCTGTCCGGAAATTTTCCAGCTTTTTATGGTGCGCTCGCCGCCTATAATCAAAGTAGAAGAGTTTTCCCACAAAAGGGAAACAACATTTTCACCTTCAGTTCTGTTCACCCGTTTCCAGTTTTTAGTGTCATAAATATAAACCGAAGAACCTGAATAAAAGGCGCAGTACTTTCCGTCTGGAGAAACCACAGGTTTTCCGGAATCCGAAATATCAAGAAATTTTGAAAGTCGGTTTTCCAGATGATAAACCGAAGATTTTATTTTTTGACCGCCGTAAGGAAGCATCCGCATCCAAACAACAGGCGCGCCGTTCTGATCCCAGATAATCTCACTTTCCAGCAGAGATGCGCTCAAATCAACGAAAGGTCCTGAATAAACTATATCAAGATAGTCGCAGGTGTTTCTGTTTATTTTAAAATATGTAAAGATTTTTCCGTTCTGAATAAGAACCATTGAAGAAACGCTGTTGTTCACACTGAACGTATCTTTTGAAGCCATAAACTGGGAAGGAAGCCTTCCTACAGTCCGGCCTTTCCCGATTATTCCAGAATAGAGTCCCAGCGTGTAAAGTTCCTTTGAGCTTATTTTATAGACTAAATCCGAGTCGATGTACACAAGAAATTTTCCGTCAGTCCAGTTCACGGAATTAATTGTGCCAGGTCCGATTCTGCGGAATTTTTCGTCAACTTCAACACCCCGCGCCACCGCGGAAGGATTGCAGAAATACACATTTCCGTTTTTTGCATACACCATGACCGAACTGTCAGAAGCCCATTTTACAGGAACATTTTCATAGCTGAAGGAAGTCTTTTCATCAAGACAAATTTTCCTTGAAGAATTTACATTCTTAAGAAAAAGCTTTCCTGTCGCGAATCCATCTTTTTCAGAATAACAAATCCATTCACCGTCAGGACTTACGCTCACTTTTGAAAGCCGCATAGAATTCACAGGAATTTCCGGAGAATATTTTTTCCATTCAACAGATTTTACAGACGTGTCAATCCATGCAGTTCCATAGCGGTTTCTTACCTGAAGGATTTTTCCGCCGCGCAAAAGCTCCATCTGCTCCGGAAAGCATGAAACCATCACCGGAGTTCCACTGACCGCTCCGTCTTCTATTTTTGCCTTGAACAAGGAACGATATGAAAACGCGCCCGGAAATTCCTGGCGCACTGTGAATAAAATTTCATCATCTTGATTTATGTCCGCATCGCCGAATTTCACTCCGGCAAAACAGTCAAAACCTGCATAAAGCAGACCGAGCAGAAAAATTGTCTTTTTAAAGAAATCCGTTTTTTTCATCTTATGCTTCATATTATATCCTCTCTTTCAGGATGACCAGATTCTATTTTATAACACCAAGCGGATCCACGAGTTTTCCGTTCTTAAATACAGTAAAATGAAGGTGCGGACCTGTTGAATATCCCGTTGAGCCTACCAGCCCGATTCTTGTTCCCTGGCTTACCCACTGACCTTTTTTTGCAAGAATCTTTGACATGTGGCCGTACAATGTCTGGTATCCGTTTCCGTGGTTTATTATGACATAATAACCAAAAACTGGTGAAGTGCCGGAATATGTAATTGTTCCGCTTGCCGCGGCAAGAATCGGAGTTCCTGAAGGACAAGCCATATCAATACCTGTGTGGTTTGACCTTGTTCCTGTGAACGGATCGGCTCTTGGACCAAAATGGGAAGTCAACCTGTAGCGGGTTTTCAGCGGAGACCTGAAAAGTTCTCCCATAGCCTTGGAAAGCGCCTGCGGCTCAAGTTTTGCGCCCGGAATAAAAATAACCTGCCCAGCCGCAAGGTCGGAAGTCTCAAGCTCATTAACATCAAGCAGATCTTCCATGGTGACGTTATATTTTAACGAAAGCCCCTGAAGGCTGTTTCCTTTTTTTACCGTATAGAAAAGTCCGTCTATCGAAGGAATTTTCAACTTCTGTCCGGCCCTCAACTGACGCACATTGTCAATGTCGTTGACCGCAATCAAAGTGGAAATGTTGCTCAGCCCGAATTTTTTAGTAATCGAGCTTATGGAATCCCCGGGCTGAACTTTATATGTCTGAAAAGTAACCGGCTGGCAGAAAAGTTTTTCCATGTCTTTTTCAGAAATTTCTGTTCCCAGAAGAGTTCCGTCAGAAGAATATTCAGTAGTTCCTTCAAGCGCAAGCTTATTCATAAGCCTGCTGAGCATTGTCATTTCGTATTCATAGTTGTCTTCCAGCTTGACAATTCCTGCCGTTGTATGAAAATAGCCTGCAATCTTAAGAGCAAGTCCTGCGGCGCCCGCAAGAACAAAAAAAATCAGCGCTGAAAAAACAGCCTTTCTCGCATTGAATTGAACGAATGTGCAGAAAGAACCCAGACTGCGGAGAAAAGACAGAAAATCAGCAGAAGAATGAGTTTTTGCGCGGACACCTTCCTGAAAATTCAGTTCTGAACGCCCTGAAAAGCCAGTCCGCCCTGAAAATTTCCTGCGCGAAGAGCTACGGCCGCCAAGGGTTTTCTGTAAATTTTCCTTTAATTCCTCTGCGAAATTAAAAATAAATTCAAAAGGAGAAGAAGACTGTTTAAATCCTATGCAATTTACTATTTCCATAACTTCTCTATCGACATAATGAAAACTGAAGTTTAGAATTAAAATCGGCAGGAAAAATGAAACCAGAAAAAAAATTTTACAGAGAAAAAACATTTATATTTCTTTGCATTGCGGCGGGAATTGCGGCAGGAATAATTTTAAAATTTTTTGTAATTGACATTCTTCGCATTTCTGGAACATCCATGGAACCGGCCTTAAAAAACGGCTCCAGGGTGGCGGTAAACAAACTTGCCTATGGACTTGTAAAACCTTTCCGCGGAGAATTTTTTTTTCAATGGAACGAACCTGAAACTGACGACATAGTTATTTACTTGCATGACAACAAGATAGTAATAAAAAGAGTCGTGGGCGAAAGCGGCGACCTGCTAGAATTTTCCGAAAATTCAAGGTACACTGTAAAAATAAACCAGAAAGAAATTTCACTGACGCCGGTTCAGTTCCAGCGCATGAAAAACTTTGAAAAAATACCCGAAGGCTATGTTTTTACACTAGGGGACAATCAAAAGAACTCTATAGATTCAAGGGACTATGGATTTGTTTCGGTCAAAAATATCATGGGGAAGATTATCGGAAAATGAACGGATTTTTCAACAAAACAGCATTAAAGATTGTTCTCGCCTTGTTCATACTGTTCTTTTTATATATTTTCTATACTTTCATAAAACTATCGACGGCGACGCCGGGACAAATCTATTCAAAAAAACAGACCGTTGAGCGCGGCTCGATTGTCGACCGCTCAGGGAAACCGCTTGCCGTGCAGACAAGTTTTTATAATGTGGGAATAACAACGAACAGAGTAAAGGATAAAGATAAGGAGCTGTTCGCCAAAGACCTTGCGCCATATCTTGACATGAGCAAAGATGAGCTTCTTAGAATCATGCAGCGCGCGGAAAATTCCAGCTTTGTTTATCTAAAAAAGAAAATTGACCAGAACACATACACAGAGCTAAAGAAAGTCACTGCGGAAAAAAATTATCTTTTCGTAAGTTTCGACAAGATTCCGGGCAGAGTATATCCTGAAAACGCGCTGGCTTCACAGCTTATCGGCTATATGGGCGACGATGGCAGAGGCCTTGCAGGAATTGAATATTCAATGCAGGAAGAACTTCAGCCTGCAATAAATCCTGACTCAGCAAAACTGCCGCAGGGAAAAAACATTTACCTTACGATTGACGCAAACCTTCAGTATAAACTGGAGCAGATTGCGCGCGACACAATGAAATCAACGCAGGCAGAAAGCATGATGCTCTTGTGTTCCGACGCAAAGACCGGAGAAATACTTTCATATATAAGCCTTCCAAGTTCAAATCTGAATGAATACAGCATGTCTTCAATAGAACAGACAATTGACCGGCCTGCAATGACCGCGTACGAACCGGGCTCTGTGTTTAAGATTTTTACAGTAGCCTCATTTTACGACGCGGGGCTTATAACCTCAAAAACAAGTTTTCTTTGCGACGGTGTTTACGAAAACAGAATCCGCGGCGGAGAAACAATAAGAATCAAGTGCCTTGACCATCACGGCTGGGTTACAGCGCGCGAAGCCCTGAAATATTCCTGCAACGACGCAATCGCGCAGATTTCAGACCGCGCTTCCGACGAGACATTTCTGGAAATGATTCACAAGATGGGATTCGGCTCAAAGACAGGCGTCGAGCTTCCGGGCGAAACAGCCGGTTCTGTAAAAGACACGAACAGCCGCCTATGGTCGGCGCGCTCAAAGCCGACAATGTCAATGGGACAGGAAATAAGCGTTTCTGCGCTGCAAATGGTTCAGGCCGCAAGCGCAATCGCAAACTACGGAATTCCTGTAAAGCAGACTGTAATCAAAAGAATAACAAACAGGGACGGCACTATCGCGTACGAGCATACGCCAGAATACAAGGAAAGAATTTTTAAGGAATCAACCGCAAAATATGTTCTTAGCTGCATGGAAACAACCGCCACTTCCGGAACAGGAAGCCGCGCCCGGCTCAGGGACATTTCCATCGGAGTAAAAACCGGAACAGCACAGATGGCAGACAAAAAAAACGGCGGATATTCAACGACTGATTTTCTTTCAAACTGCATAGCTATTTTCCCGATTGAAGAGCCGCAGATAATTCTTTACATCGTTGTTGAAAAAGCAAAGGGCGAAACCTACGCAGGAAGAATCGTTGCGCCTGTAATCGCAAAAACTGCCGATGAAATAATTGACCACCTTGGAATGAGCCGCGGAGATGCCGCAAGCCTTGAACACAGCGGAAAAATCACAATCTCTCCGGCAAAGCCACTTGAGCTTGGAACAAAGATTCCCGACTTTACGGGAAAATCCATGCGCGACCTGCTGCCTCTCTTCAACAGAAAGGATATTCAGGTAAAAATAAGCGGTTCAGGCTGGGTAAAATCACAATCACCTGAGCCGGGAACTCCAGTAACGGAGAATATGCTGATTGAACTCAACTTGGAATAAAAATCTTTCGCTTTTTAAGAATCGTTTTCCTGAGCTTGCAAAAGCAATGGAAAAACAGATTGATTTTTTTGAAAAAACTATCGGCTCTCAAAACGAAAAAGAACTTCTGTATCCATTCTGGGAAGTTTTTAATGCAAAAAACGGAGACATAACTGCAAAAGAAAATTCACTCCAGCTTCATTCGGCGTACAATCCAAAAAAAGAAGCTGAAAATTTAATAAATTCAAAAAAAGAAGAAATTCAGACCGCAGAAGCAATCGTTTTTGAAGGATTCGGGCTTTTTTACGCGCCGATATTTGCCGCCGGCCTTTTTCCGCAGAAAACAATCATTCTTGTAGAACCGGACGTGAACCATTTTCTTGCGCCAATGCTTCTTGTTGACGCAGAGCCGCTTTTTCAGCACAAATCAATAATTTTCGCATGCGGAGCTTCATCAGAACAGGCGATAACTTTAATAAACCAATATGGAATTTTAAACAGCGTATTTTTTTCATCGGCGGCACAAACGGCTCATGCGGCAAAATATTTTTCAGAACTTTCAACGCTGATTCAGCGCAACAAAGAAAAAGAAAAAATCAACAACGCAACTCTGGAAAAATTCCGCACGCTTTGGTTCAGAAACTCAAAACGCAACATCGGAAAATCCGCGCTTCTTGAAGGCGTGAACATTTTCAGATTGCGCGCAAAAAATCTGCCTTTTCTGGTGCTTGGAGCCGGACCTTCGCTTGAAAAAATTCTTCCGCACTTAGCAACACTGAAAAACAAGATGGTCATTGTCTGTGTTGACACGGCGTTGCGCGCGCTGCTTCAGCAGAATATTCAGCCAGACTTCATCGTTCTAACAGACCCGCAATACTGGGCGTACAGACACATCGCCGGACTAAAAAGCCCGGAAAGCATATTGATAACAGAAAATTCGGTTTATCCCACAGTTTTTAAATTTGAATGCAAAAAAATCGTTTGCGCAAAAAGCCAGATTCCGGTCGGCCAGTTCTTTGAAAAATTCTGCGGCGAACAGGGATATTTAGGTTCGGGCGGTTCAGTAGCAAGCTGCGCATGGACATTTGCAAAATTCTGCGGCGCAAAAAATATTTTTATGTGCGGCATTGACCTTTCGTTTCCAAAAAATCAAACCCACATAAGAGGAAGCGCCTTTGAACAGAAAATTCACACAGCCTCAACAAGAATAAAGCCGGCAGAAACCGCTTCGCTCCCGCTTCTTTTCAGCGGAAACGTTTCCGTGGAAAAAGATTTTTACGGAAATCCTGTGCTTTCTGACCAGCGGATGAAAATGTTTGCCTGGTGGTTTGAAAGCAACATTGCCGCAAGCCCGGAAACAAAAACGTTCACGCTTTCACCGGAAGGACTTTACATTCCAGGCGTTGAACCTTTCAGGATGGAAAAACTTATGGAACTGCCGGACATTCTTCCGCAAAAAACAGAATTCCTTTCCGCCACGCAAACTGCGGAAGAAAAATTCCGCCGCGAACAGGGATTCAAGGCTGCGGTGAAGGAATTCAATGCGGAACTCCAGGCTGCCCTGAATATCTGCATCGAAGCACAAAAAAATCTGAACCGCCCGGACTTCAACGCTGAAGAATACAAAACACGCCTTGCCAGCCTGCAAATCGCCCCGGTTCTTGCGCTAGTTCCATCCACAAATTTAAGTTTTCTTCCAGAAAAAGCTCGTAACAGCCAGTTCTTCGCCTCTATCGAAAAATTCTGCCGGGAATATTTTTTGGATACTGAATCAAATGTGTAATCATTTATATTCTCAAATTCATAAAAAAAGGTGAGCACTAGAACTATCTACGAATTATTTTTTTCATCCACAACATTTTGACAATTTCTCGAAAGCGTGAGATAATATTTATCACAGATTTTTAACAGTCCTAAGTCTGAACGTTTATAGCAGTTTTTAAAAGCGGTTCTGTAAAATTTAAAATTGTAAAAAAGATGAAAAAAGCATTTCTTTTAAAAATACTGATTTTCTGTTTGTGCTCACATTTCTTTGCGGACGTTGCAAATTCTGTAAAGAGCGTTTGCGTCTCTGAAAGTCCATTTTGTCTTTCTAAAAAAAAAGACGGAGCATTGCTTGGCACGGGAATTTTTTTGTCCGGAGCGGATTTGCTTTTGGACAACGTTTTAAAAATCAACCGGCAGACGTTTGATGAAAACCGCAGTTTTGAAAAAAAATCTGTAAACAGTTTTGACAGACTTTTTATGAACGATTACAATTTTCTGCTCGACAAAGTTGGCGGAAACATTTTTTTGTGCTCTGCAATGGCATCTCCGATTTTTATTTTGGGAAAATCTCAAAAAAGCGAATGGAAAACTGTCGTCTTAATGTATACCGAAACTCTTTTAATCGCGAATGGAATTAAGGAACTTGCAAAACTTTCAATAAACCGTTACCGGCCAATGTGCTATTTTGAAAGCGGCGATTCTTACGATTCGTACAAAGATGACGGCGATTTTGCAAATTCTTTTCCGTCAGGACACTCAACAATGGCTTTTGCCGGAGCCGCTTTTTCGAGCTATGTTTTTTGGAAATATTTTCCTGAAAGCCCGTTGCGTTATGCTGTTTGCGCCGGAAGTTTTTCTTTTGCAGCCGCAACAGCCGTAAGCCGCGTTTTGTCTGGAAATCACTTTGTAAGCGATGTTGCTGTCGGAGCGTTGATTGGTTCTTGCACAGGATTTTTAGTTCCTTTTTTGCATCAGTCTAAAAAAGCAGAAAAAAAAGAAAATATTCAGGTTGGAGTTTTGCCGAACGGTTTTTTGATGAGGCTCAGTTTTTAATGCAAGCTTTATTTAATTCAAAAAAAATTGCTTAGCGGGGTAAGATTTTGAATTGCAGCTCTTTCTTTTCGGGCTTTCTCTATTTCAGCCTCAAGCTCAGCAAGTCTTTTATCACGTTCTGCAATGGCAGCTTCTTTTTCCGCGATTGCTACAGCTTTGCTCAGATGGATTTGGCCCGTGCTACGCTTGTATTAATTCGGGTGCTCCGCACTTTAATTAATTCAATCGCCAAAAATCTTCACAAATTGCAAATCTGCCTGAGCTTTTATTCTTTTTACAAAAAACTCAACATTCAGGCTCATAATAAAAAACTACGGAAATATTATAACACATATTTTTAATTTTTTTTAGGAGAGTGTCCGTTCCAATGCGCACAGGACACTCTGTTTTCATTTCCAAAGTCTGTAATAAGGATTTAAATTGTTTATCTTTTTATCTGATATGCAGGATTTGGCCATAAATCAACAAACAATCCATTGGAAAGCGAGCCGTTGTACACAAATGACAAGGTTTTGCCGGATTTTGTAGAAGTTCCTGGTTCATAAAGACGGGCAATTCCTTTTAGATGAATATTTTTTCCGTCAAAAGTGCATTCCAAAGGACTGTCAAGTTTAAATGCAATTTCAGTTCCATGATTTATTATTGCGCCTTCGAACGAACCATTTTCAGAAGTCAGGTTTGTTACGCCAGGCTTTAACACAGCATTTGAAAGTGAAAAAAATATGCAGAATGAATTTGCGGCTTCTTTGTGAAGCTGGTCAGATTTTGGAGAAAAACTTTCATCTCCTAAAACAAATGAATGTCCTGTACCTCCAGAAACGTAATTTTCAGTTGTGTAGATACAGTTTGAAAATACAAAAATCTGCTCATCGTTTTTTTTCTGGGAAAAACAAGTTACGCAGAAAATAAAGCTAAGTGCAAAAATTAAAATTGACTTTTTCATATAAAAACTCCTACATATGGAAATGCCCATAAGCATCCTTATATTTAATATAATAACGAGTCATTTTTGATTTGAAACGCTTACTGTATACTACTTCTGTGCAAAATGATTCTCTTTTACATGATTCCATCATGCCATGCTCACAATAATCTCCAACTTCTGAATAAATATCATCCCTGTCAATTTTATAACAATTTAATATGTCTTCTTTTGAATATTCACTATATGCTGGACCTTCGCATATAAAAACAATCTGCTCATTTGTTCTTTTATCAGTTAAATATACCCTGTTTTGTGAATCATATCCTATTTCATAATATATCCAATTTGTATTATGAAATACATAATCTTCCTTTTGTGAACACGACATAAAAAACGCAGTGAATATGACAAGCATAATTTTTATGAATTTTGACATTTTTTGCTCCCTTCTTTTCTATCCTTCTTTTGCATGATAAAAAAAATCACTTTGATTTGTAAATCAGTTTTCATACGAAATAACCAAGTTCACAAAAAAATAACCGAAGTTACTAAAAAATAACTTTGGTTACCCTGGGTTTTAACTTGATAATTTTTAGAATTTCAGCTATCTGGAACTTTCTTGAATTGTTTATCTTTCGTAAGCCCAGACTAATTCTTCTTTTATGCATTCTTCTGGTGTCCACAAGACAGGACCGCCAATACCTCGATGTATATAGTCAGTTTTTATCCATCCGCTTCCAGAATCTGTTGTAATATAAATCCATCTGTAATCAGCAGTTATGCAGGTTGAAGATACGGGCTTGTCTTCTGAAATAGAATATAAACAATCAGAAGATTCAGAAGGCAGCTTTAACACATTTTTAGGTGAACTATCAGAACCTTCGATTGTATAATTTTTTACCAGATTCAAAACAGTAACAATGATTCCATCTACATTGATTTTTTCTTTAAAACTAAAATCGCCATTTTTATACGGATTTTTTGACAAAGGTATATAACCTTTTAGTCCTGAATCCAGTTCTACCTCTAATGAAGTTTTTTGACTTTCATTTGAAAAAAGAACTTTCTCTATTTGAAGAATATCACCTTTTTTTGTGATATAAGAATTTTTCTCCGAGCTAGTAGTAAATGGTTCTGTATAAATTTTAATTTTTTGCTCAGAAACGGATAACCTCTGATTATGAATATATGTTTCAATTTTGTTTGCGTTGCATGAATTAAAACATAAGACTGTTGCAATTACTAATAATATTTTTTTCAATTTATGACTCCTTTGTAGACATTTAGCATGGCTGGTGTTATCCCGCCAATCATGCTTATGAAAATTACTTTTCAGTTTTTTCTCCCCTGAAATTCAAACCAGTTTTTTAATTGTTTCCAAAAATATACTGCCCGATTATTTTTTCCCACTCTTTCTGGAATAAAAGCGCATAAGGCGGCAGCGAGCTGGCTTTGCTTTGCAAGGCTCTTGCAAATTCTTCCGGAGATTCCTCTTTGAGCCACATATATGCATTTCTGTCTGAATTAAAATAAATATATGAGGTTAAATGTTTGCAAATATCTTTGTTTTCTTCTTTTTCAGAAAATCTGTAAGTAACAACTTCGTCTTCGGAAATCAGTCTGCCTACGTATACACCGATTGGAACAGCGAAATTGCGCTCAATTCCTGTAGTGAACTGGTTTAAAAAAAGATATTTTCCTTGTTCTATCACATTGTTTTTATGATAAGACTCAAATCCGTAAAAAAATATATCCTCATTATTCTTTATTGCCTGCAATAGAGTTTCTGCTGTGAATTTTTTATCCAAAGTCGTATCTCTGTTTCTTCCAGCAAGAAAACTTTCAAAAGATTCTCGTTCTATCTCAAGAACAAAAGGTTTTGCTATATTTTCTCTAGGAGCATTCCATTCAATAAGTTCGGTGTAATCACTATTCAGTCTTTTTTCCTGAGCATAACAGATTAAATTTACAAAAATCAATCCTATGATAAGTACCAGTTTTTTCATATTAACAAAATTCTCCTATTACAATATGACGGCATGGGCTTTTTATTGCTTCCACAGGTCAGTGTAATGCGCTTCTGTAACTTTACCCTTGTAACAGAATTTGAAGTTTTCATCAATGATTTTTATGCTTGTACCTTCATATAAGTCTCCAGTTCCTGCAAGTTCTATTGTGTTATCCGGGTTTATTTTCAAATATATTTCTTTAACTGAAAAACGATTGATTTCTTTATTAAAGATGAAAGTTCCACCGAGCGGACCGTCGAAAAATTCATCAGGAGTGGTGTATTCAGAAGGTTCAAAAGGAATGTCGTACATAGAAAAATAAATGCATTTAATATCTTTTCCATTTTGATTTACAATATCCGATTCAGCGTTGAAATTTTTATTTCCTAGAACAATTACCCGTTTGTTCTCATCATCAAATGAATATGAACATTTTATAAATTCTGATTTTGAATAATATTCATCTGTGTATGCAGGATTTTTTTCTCCTTTTTTAAATTTTCTAACAATGGTGGATGAACCTTCTTCATAAGATTTTTTTGTGGTTTTTGCGCATCCAGACGCAAATGCTAATAGTGCAAAGAAAAAAAATATATATTTCATTTTGCTTTTCCTTTTTTTTAGATTTCTTTATTTGAATTTTTATCAATATGAGTTACATACATTGCATTGTCAGATTTTTCGTCTCCAATGTTTTTATAAAACTGCATAGTTAGATTATCCGCATATTTCTTTATTAAAGATGGAAGTTCCTCCGGTTTTTACTTAATTGTTTTCTCATAAACAATTTCATCTGTAGAATCAAACTGCATATGAAATTCTGGATTTCGGGCGGCAAGAAAAATTTGAAGCCGATTATCTTTGAGTTTCAAAAAATATCGTTTATGATTTTCCGATGTGTATAAAAACAACGAAGGTTTATCATCCGAATAAGTCGGTTCTAAAATAATTTGATATAAATTACTTTTTACCTTAAGAAAATCATTTTCCACTGAAAGATCCTTTGATTCAAAAAAAAACAAAAGCTTATGTGCTATATAATTAGCTATAACTTTGTATCCATTATAATTTTGAACCTCAGAAATCCTTATATAACGAAAATTGTTTTCATCCATTATGATTTTTTCAGATTTCTCATCTAAAAATTTCCAATTGTTAAAATCAGAACCTTTAATTTCATAACCATCTGTATACTTTTTTGTAGAAAGACATTTCTGCCCGCTCAAAATCAAAACATCGTAATGCGTCTTGGCAATCTCATTCAAAGCCTTTTCATGGGACTTATATTTTTCCAAAAATTTTATGTAATCTTCCGGCAAATAAGTTCCACAAAAATCAACCGGAACATTTCCAAGCGTTTCAGAAAATCCAGTAGAAAGTAAACCTATAAAAATCAACAATATACAAAACAGCTGTTTTATTTTCATAAAGAATCCATATTTTAATTTTACAAAATACATGTTTATGCTTGACAATTTTTTATTCCTTCAAATCTTCAGAATAAAATATATTGCCTTTAGTGTCGATGATGGCGTCTTTTCCGTTGATTTTTATTATTGCATAGCCATTTACAAATTGTTCCGCATAGTCAAAATCTGAATCTGAAATTTTATTTCCACAATGTGATAAAAAGTTATATTTTTCATTTTTGTCATAAACACAAATCCACCCATCGGTGTATACGGAATCTGACAAATATGGCAGTTGATTTTTGATAATGTCACCGTTCAAATTGTAAATAGTTCCAGAAAATCTTTCAGTTGGAACAAAAGCATAGCCTTCGCTGAAATTGCAGTTAAGACTCGGGCAATATCCTCCGCTTGATTTTTCATAAAAAATCGGGCATAAAAAAACAAAATCACCATTGTTGTTTATAAATCCAGATTTGCTATTTGTAATAACTGGCATTAAACCTTGTGTAAAATTAAATGCACAGTCAATCAAATCTTTTGCAATGACCTTGCCATTTGAATTTATAATGCCCTTGCCACGACCGTATGCCATAGCTCCGTTAATTTCTGGAAAGACTAACGGCCTGTTTAATTTTTCCATTTGCTTTTCAATCTTTTTTCTTTTTAAATCAAGATTATAAATTGCGCCCTCAGAATTATATCTGACGGAAAAAGAATCTGGATGTTCTGATATGTTTTTTACTTGAAAAATTTCATGCGCATTATTCAATTTTTTTTCTGACCTGGATTTGGCATTTATTAAGATAAAATTTATTCCAGATTCGGTTTGTTTCATATCAAAAAAATATTCGCCAAAAATCGGCTCTATATAATCTTCTGCAGCTCCATTCCAGCAAATTTTTCCATCAGAATTAATTATGAAGCAAGCATTTGATCCTGTTTTTGTATTGAGGTAAAAGTATCTTTTATCATTTGATATGGAAATGTGTTTGTATTCAGTATTCACTATGATTTTCAGATTGTTGTCTAATAATCCATACAGATTATTTTTTTTATAAACAGTCAGTGATTTGCTAAAAATGAAGCATGGAAATACAAAAAATAGATAAATAAGAAAATAGTTTCTTGTTTTATAGACCATAGTAATCAAAATCCTTGTAACATGCGCAATCTCCGCTTCCGCCGTTTACAGCCAGCAAGCCATTTGTATCCAGCTGCAAAAAATCGTCTAAATTGAATTTCATACTTTTTTACCTTGATAAGAATGGTAAAAAAATCCGTTTAGTTTGTAAATCAGTTTTTATACGAATGAACCAAGTTCACAAAAAAATAACCGAAGTTACTAAAAAATAACTTTGGTTACCAGCAGGGCAAACGCATTATTGCGCGTTGCGGAATGAACTGTCTTTTTCTCCATGCCGCCCAGCAGCCCCGGTTTTCCACGGCACTTCTCTCTCTTCCGCACGCATCCAGTTTTTCCGCCAAAAACAGAAAATTTTTCTAAAGTAGCGCGCAGGAATCCCGATAATATAATTACAGCAAGTTACAGACGTGTAGACATCCAGACGCCTGTAAAATTTGTGCCTTCAAAATGGAAAAAAATCCATTAAAAAACTTGAAAAACGTGTGAGGTTTTTCAAGTTTTTTTTTGCCTTCACGAGCCTACCGTCAAAACATTAAAGATTTTTAGATTTCTTCCGATATTCTAAAGGGAGCATTGTCTATGAGTTCAAAAGTAAATATTAACGAGTTAAGACCTGATTTAACTTTTAAAAGCGATCTTATGCTTGATGAAAACTTTATACTTATTCCTGTAGCAGTTCCTGTTACTGAATCGCTTACAAAAGCGTTGAACGAATGGAATTTCAAAGAATTCACCTGCAATGCGGACATGAGCCTTGGCGGCGACATGGGTCTTCCGGTTCAGTCTGTTGACAAGTCAAAACAGGAAATAGCAAAAATTCAGGCAGAAGAAAAGGTAAAGAACTCCCTTAAGCACGCTTTGGAACAGGCGAATTCCGGAAAATTCGCAAACACAGAACGCTCCCGGCTTGAATCGGTTCAGACTGTATACAACGAATACATGAACTACATAAATTCAGTTTATACAGATTATGCGACAAGAAAAAAAATAAACTACCAGGAACTTTCAGATACTGTAAAAGATTTGTGCATCTTCATAAAGGACAACAAACGCTACGTCCTTAGAATCACGCCTTCCGCGTCAGAAAGAAGCAAGAATTTTCTGGTGATTCATTCAATGCGCTCAACGGTTCTTGCAATCACGCTTGGACTTGAGCTCCATATTCCAATTTCAAAACTTATTGAGCTTGGAATAACAAGCATTCTTCACGAAATAGGAATGCTGCGCCTTCCTCCCCAGCTTTATATGTCAAACAGAAAGCTTACAAACAGCGAGAGGGCGCAGATTTCAACGCACACGCTGCTAGGCTGCGCAATCTTAAAGGAACTCAACTTTCCGCTTAGCATTCAGCTCGGCGTGCTTGAGCACCACGAAAAACAAAACGGAAAGGGCTATCCGCAGCATCTTACTGGCGAAAAAATTTCCAACTACGCAAAAATAATTGCTGTCGCGTGCTCGTTCGAGGCCATCACCGCGCCGCGCCAATATAAAACCGCACGGACAACATTTGACGCAATGATTGAAATGCTCAAAAACGAAAACCAGCAGTATGACCCGACCGTAATCAAAGCGCTTCTTTTCAGCCTTTCTCTTTTCCCGATCGGCGCTTTTGTATATCTTCAAAACGGAAAAATTGCAATCGTCTCAGATGTTTCGCCTAACAACCCGAAAAATCCGATTGTGCAGCTTATAAATGAAACAGAACCTGACGGCTCGCCAAAAACAGTCCAGACGGACAACAACTTGAACAAAATCGTAAGGGTTCTTACCAAGGAAGAACAGGCAGACGTTCAAAAAACGCTTGATATGCAGCGCAAGATGACAAACCAAGCGGTAGAACTTACAAATGCGCTGGAAAACGCAAAAGAAAAGGAATACGAAGACAAACAGGGTTTCAGCTCAGTTGATTTAAGCGAATTCAACTGATTCGCGCAAGCGGCACGACATTCAGGAACCCGCTGTTCAATAGGACTAACTGAAAAACGCCCGGATTTTTTCAACGTCCTCGTTGAATTTTTCATCAATAACCGGCGGATGCTCGTTAAAATACAGAATCTGGTCAAGCTCCTGCTGTGTCTGAGCGCCCCAAAGCGGCACAACATTTTCATATTCATGCAGAAATCCATAAGCCAAAGGAATTGAAGTAAGGATTCCGCCGCACAAAGGCTGCATTGCAATAAAACCTATGTCATTTTCACGGCAAAGCTGAACCAGCTGCCGAGTCTGGTCAGAACTAATCATGCTGAACGGAAACTGAATCGTATCGTACAGTCCGCCGGAAATAGCTTTTTCCGCAATATCAAAATCTGTTGTGGCAAGCCCAAAGCTTCTTATCTTGCCGGAATTCTTCAGGGTTTTGAAAGCCGAATAAATTCCGTCAATTCCGTTTTCTTCAGGAATAAACGAATCTGATTCATACTGATACAAGTCAATTGAATCTGTGTGCATTATGTTCAGGCTTGTCTCCAAATCGCTTAAAACTTCCGCACCGCTCTGAGCGCTTGTCTTTGAAGCAATTACAACCGATGAACGGATATCACCCAAAGAATCGCCTAAAAGTTTTTCGCAGTCAGGAGTATTCCTTGAAGTGTCAAAAAAATTAATTCCATGATTATATGCGCTTCGTACAAGTTCCGCCGCTTTTTCAGCGTTTCCAGCCTTTGTCAAGGACATCGCGCCAAATGCCACGCGAGAAATCATAAGGTTCGATTTTCCAAGCCGAACATATTCCATAAAAAAAACCTCCACGCAATTTTAGAATCCGTCAGAATCCTAAAATTGCAGCACGACTCCCCGGCTCTATCTGTCTTTTCTTTCTACAGGCTTATATTCACGGATTGCCTTCTGAATAAAAGGAATCAAATCATCAAGATGAACGCGCTCCTGCTTCATGGAATCGCGGAAACGAACCGTAACAGTGTTGAACAGCTCGTTCTTTGAGCCATCGTCCTTTGTCTCCTGAACAGTATCATAGTCAACAGTCACGCAGAAAGGAGTTCCGACTTCATCCTGACGGCGATACCTTTTTCCTACAGTTCCTGAAACATCAAAATCAGTTACAAAATCTTCCTTTAAGTGATGCTGGATTTCTTTCGCCTTTTCAGCAAGTCCATCTTTTTTCATCAATGGAAGAACCGCCACTGTTATCGGCGCAAGGCGCGGGTCAAGATGCAAAACGGTTCTGTAATCTTCCTTGCCTTCTTCTGTAGAAACATTTTCCTCTTCGTAAGCCTCGCAAAGGAACATCAGGAAGTTTCTGTTCAAGCCGGCAGAAGTTTCAACAACATAAGGAATATATTTTTTGTTTCCATCTTCCTGGTCGATATAAGACATATCTTTTTTAGAATAAAGCTGGTGCTGTGAAAGGTCAAAATCTGTGCGGGAATGAATTCCTTCAATCTCCTCAAAGCCAATCGGGAAATTATATGTAATATCGTAAGCGTCTTTTGCATAGTGGGCAAGCTTGTCGTGGTGATGCCATTTAAGCTGTTTTTCCGGAATACCGTACTTAAGGTAGAAAGCCCATCGCTCTTTTCGCCAGCGTTCAAAAGTCTCATCCTCTGTTCCAGGCTTGCAGAAATATTCCATCTCCAGCTGCTCAAATTCACAGGTTCTGAAAATAAAATTCTTAAAGATAATTTCGTTTCGGAAAGACTTTCCAACCTGCGCGACACCGAAAGGAATTTTCATTCTGTTTGACTGAACTATATTCTTAAAGTCCGTAAATATTCCCTGGCAGGTTTCCGGGCGAAGATAAATAAGATGAGAGTCATCCGCAATCGGTCCCTGGTAAGTTTTGAACATAAGGTTGAACTCGCGGACAGCCGTATATTTTCTGTTTTTTGAACCGCAAGTCGGGCAGTTGATATTTGCGTCGATGTAAACTTTCATCTCGTCGTGTGTCATAGTGTCAACCGGTTTTCCAGGATCTTTATCCGGATTTGCGGCAACAAAATCTTCTATAAGTTTATCTGCGCGATGGCGGGCATTACATTCAAGGCAGTCAACCATCGGATCTGAAAAGTGATCAACGTGTCCGGATGCTTTCCATGTAGTGTGGTGCTGAAAAATCGCTGAATCAAGTCCAACTACGTCATCATGAAGCTGAATCATATAATGCCACCAGGCATTCTGGATATTTCTTTTAAAATCCACACCCAAAGGACCGTAATCCCATGCTCCTGCCTGTCCTCCGTAAATTTCCGAAGCCTGATATACAAAGCCCCTTCTTTTACAAAGACTGATGATTTTGTCCAAAGTACATGCGTGTGTATCTTTCGTATTTGCCATTTAAGACTCCTGTGTAAGACCGCCGGTCAGTGCGGTCGATGTTAAATAGCAAAGCGTCTTAAAAAACTGCTGCGCGCAATTCTTAGCTTTACTTATTATCGACTCTGGCGTGGGCCGTTTTAGTTTTTTCACATCCTGCAAAACCATGGAATGGCAGCATTGGATATGTCTTTATAGATTATCATAAAAGAAAATATTAAGAAAGTTCAAAATGGCAGTTCAAAATGACTTTTCAAAAATATAAGCGGGCAAAAAAAAAGCACCAGGCAAATAACCGGGTGCTTTCATAAAAAACTCTCAAGAAGTTTTAAAACTCTCGAATCTATATCAATCTCTCGTGAATAATATTACTCTCTTTTCCGCATAAAAAAAACTGGTTAAAGTACGAAATAACCGAAGTTACTAAAAAATAACTTTGGTTATTTTTAGGCTAACTTTGGTTAATTTTTAGTAACTTCGGTTATTTTTTTTATTTGCATTTTTTTCAGATATAAATACAATAGATAACCATGAATGCAAATATAAAACAGAAATTTTCGGCGGCGAGAGTTATGTGCTTTTTTGCATTTCTTGTTCTTTTGTGTGCAGCAGTAATGAGTTATAACCATCCTCGAATAAACCGTACTGTTCTTCCAAAGCAAGATTATTCAGTTTTCATAATAAATGTTGTTTCAGCCCTTATTGCGCTTGCACTTACATTTAAACCTTCTGTATGGCAGGGACAAGTCTCACTTTTGTTTATACAGGCCGTTACAACAACACTAACAGGCTACAACACGCTAGGTACATTTCTGTATTCAGCCTTTATAATACTGTGCTTTGCAAACGGATTCTTTAAAACAAGGATAAAACTAAAAATCGTCTGCATTTTCGCGGCATGGATTGCGGTTCTTGTAGGATACAGCTACTACGCCCTTCAATGGGGTGACCGCGGCGTAATGTACATTTACATTTCAATCGCAACATCGCTTTTCTTCTTCGCGTTTTATTTTTACGTATACAAGAAGCTCGAAACCCTTCTGATTCCGCTTGTTCCGGCAAAAGTCCAGAAATCGAGCATAAAGCTGCCTCAGCCAGGAACTTCCCTGCACCTTTCAAAATACGGACTTACAGAAAGGCAGATAAACCTTGTGCTTGAATACATTGACTCAAAGAAAAGCTACAGCGAGCTTTCACGACAGTTCAACATCAGTCTTTCCACAGTAAAAAAGGACATGACCGAAATCTTTGAAAAATTCGATGTCCAGAACATAAGAGACCTGCACATCCTGCTTATCCAGTATTTTGTAAAAGCATAAAATTCTAAACGTTTTTTTTTTATTTCCGATACTCTACGTAGAGAATAATTTTTTTTTTACGCTAGAGGGGAAATATGACTAAAAAAATCGTTTTTTCAATTTTCACAGTTTGCTTTATTCTTTCCATATCTGGATGCGCTTCTACAGAAAAAGAAGTTTCGGTTCAGGAACTTATAAAAGAAAATAAAATTGAAGAAGCAAAGGCTAAATTTATTTCTAAATACGATATAAATGGCGTAGACAATGACGGAAACACAGCCCTGCACATTGCCGCAGAAATAAATGACGCAAGCCTTGCGCTTTTTCTGCTTTGCTATGGGGCGGACCCAGACTTAAAAAACTACAAGAGCCAGACTCCCCTTCATGTCGCCGTTGAAAAAAACTCAAAGGAAACGGCCCAGCAGCTTATAAATTACGGATGCAACATTTTCGCACGGGACGCAGACGGACACACAGCGATGGAAAACGGTTTTCAAAAAGACTCAAGTTTCTACGATATTTTCATAACAGAAAAAACCGCCGCGCTGCGCGACTCTATGACCGGAAAAACCATCGTTCATTATTTTGTGGAAGACAAGGATGAAATGGCGGTTTTTACCTGCGTACGAAAAAACATTCCTCTTTCACCAAGGGACAATGAACAGAAAACTCCGCTAGACTACGCTTTCAGCAACATGGAAAACAGCGGAATGGCAGAAATCGCGGCAATTCTTATAACAAACGGCGCAGAGCCTGTTGAATCAAATTTTGACTACTTTCAGACAGCGGTTTCAGACCGGAACATAAACTACAGATTCGAAGACGGACAGACACCTTTGCATTACGCCGCAATCGCCGGACACAAGACAATAACAAAATATTTACTTGAAAACAACGCGGCCACAAATGTCCAGGACAGCTCAGGCGCAACCCCATTGCACGAGGCTGTACGATACGGCCGTACGGAAATTGCAAAAATGCTTCTTGACGCAGGCGCATCAGTTGACGCGAAGGACAACCTTGGAAAAACTCCCGTTCTTCTTATAATTCCAGAAAAACAGCGCCTTGAACTATACAGCCTTTTAATATCATACAAATCTGACATGACCGGAAAAGATATGTACGGCGACACAGTTCTTCACACTGCGACAATGACAGACGTTTCAACAGAAATACTGAGCCTTCTTGTAAAGGCTGGTGCAGACATAAACGCAAGAAACAAAGATGGCGTCACACCTCTTGCGCTTGCAATTGAAAACAAACTTTCTTCCCATATAAAATTCTATGCCGAGCATGGCGCGGATATAAACTCAAAAGACCAGAAGGAAAACACTCCGTTAAAAATGGCGCTCCGGGCGGATGATTCTTCTGACAAAACGCTGGAAATAATCCTGAACAGCCAGAACATCGACAGCCTTGATTCCGACGGAAATACTCCGCTTATAACCGCAATCGCAGAAAACGCAAGCCAGGAAAGAATTCAATATATACTTAGCCTTACAGACAATGTAAACGCAAGAAATTCCGACGGAAACACAGCGCTGTACCTTACTGTACTGAAAAACCGCAGGGCAATCGGAGAAAAACTGCTCGCGAAGAATGCGGATATTTTTTCAACCAACAACAAGAATAACTCCCCATTAAGCCAGGCTTTAAGAAATCCGCAGATAATGGAATGGCTTATAACTTCAAAGACAATAAAGGACACTGACGGAATAGGAAACACCGCCCTTCACTACGCTACTGAATGGGGACTGCAAAATGCCGTTGAAACTCTAATAACAAAAGGCGCGGACAAAGAGGCAAAAAATGCTAACGGAGAGACTCCTGTTTTCAGCGCCTGCAAAAACAACAATCCTGAAATCATTGCTCTTCTGGCAAAAAAGGGCTGCAAAATCAATGTAAGGGATAACCTTGGAAGCACGCCGCTTCACGTCGCAGTTCGCTGGGAAAACACCGATGATGCGGAGCAGCTTATAAACCTAGGCTGCAATATTGATGCTCAAAATGTAACAGGAAAAACACCGCTTGCAGAAGCTGTACTGGGCGGAAAGACTGAAATAGCAAAAATGCTGCTTTCAAAAGGGGCTAATCCAAACATAAGCGACATAAACGGAAGAACAATTCTTATGGATGCTGTAAAGGCTAAAAACACACGGACTATCGCAATGCTTTTGGAAAACAACGCAAATCCGCAGGCACAGGATTTAAACGGAAGAAATTCATACCACGAGGCGGCGCTGACCGCCGACGAAAAGGTTATCGGTTTAATCAGAAATGCCGGAGGAAATCCTTTGAGCCGCGATAAAAACGGAAACACACCTTTCAGCCTTTGCCTGGACAAGCCGACACCGGTAATAAAAGCGATTCTTGGCAGCAACACAAGCATTTCCGACAGCGACGGAAACACGCCGCTCCATATCGCCGTGCAGAACAACAAGTCCGTTGAAATGCTAAAAATGCTTATCTCATCAGGATATCCGATTGATGCAAGAAATTCCGAAGGCTTTACGCCTCTTGCAATCGCCATTGAAAAAAATTACAAGCTTCTTGCGATCTCTCTGCTTGAAAGCGGCTCAAATCCGTTTATTCAAATAGACAGCTCAGGAAACAACGCCGCGCTGATTGCCCTAAAAAACAACAATAAAGCAATCCTTGAAGGAATCGTAAAATATTCAGGCTCAATGTCAGACATCCAGGGAAACAGCATACTCCATTACGCCGCGCGCATTAGCAGCGCCACAACAATAAAAAACCTGATTTCTTACGGACTGGACAAAAATGTAAAGAATATCTACGACGAGACTCCATACACAATCGCAGTCCGCTGGAAAAGGAGCGATGCCGCAGGCTTGCTGAAGCCATCGGACGCTAAATGACAGGCGCTTTGAACAAAAGGCTGTCATAACTCAGGAAGGAATGAACGCCTTCAGACGGAAACGTCCGGAGGCCGCGCCATCCGCAGACCGCAGACGATGCTTATTGCGCGAAGCTAATCTTTCAGCAGCTCCAGCAGCCTCAAAAATCCGCTGCCGGATTTTTGAAGTTCCTTCGAGCCACGTGTAATCTTACAAAGAGACATATTGTACTTTCTGGCAATTTCTCTCTGCGTAGTTCCGGCTTTAAGCTCCTTTACAACCTGCCAGCGCTCCGCAAAATCCCGCCGTTCATTCGGCGTAAAAAGGCAATTGAACACAGATTTCAATTCATTTTTATCCTTTATCTTTAAAAGCAGCCCGCAAAGCTCGTCATAACTTTCCAGAAGCGCAGGATTTTCTTCGTTACCGTTCTTATTCATAGAAACAATTATATCATATTTCAACCGGTTCGGGTAGTTAGACAGAAAAAACGCCGCGCACTGCTCGCCTTTTTGCAACCACTCCTTACGCAGTTCGATTCCCGGCGATTCATTTAAAACAAAAAAACAGCACCAAAACCAGTGCTGTTTCAAACTATTATTTATAGCCCCTAGGAGAATCGAAGCGCGACAGTCGAAAACCTCCTGTTTTCTCCTTCTGCGCCGTCTACACTCGCTTTTGCCGCCATCCCTGGCGGAAAATTGCAAAAACGCTGTGCACTGCTCGCCTTTTTGCAACCGCTCCTTCCGCAGTTCGATTCTCGGTGTTTCATTTAAAATAAAAAAACAGCACCAAAACCAGTGCTGTTTCAAACTATTATTTATAGCCCCTAGGAGAATCGAAGCGCGACAGTCGAAAACCTCCTGTTTTCTCCTTCTGCGCCGTCTACACTCGCTTTTGCCGCCGTCCTTGGCGGAAAATTTTGGAATTGCTCCGCACTGCCCGCAATTCCAAAAACGCTGCGCACTGCAGTTCGATTCTGTTCTTTCCGTTAAATAAAAAAAAGACAACACAAAACAAGTGCTGTCTTTCAAAAAAGCTAGCCCCTAGGAGAATCGAACTCCTGTTGACGGAATGAGAATCCGCTGTACTAGCCGTTATACGAAGGGGCCAAAAAAACGAGGCTGTCCGCAGAGAACTTAACTGCCAAATAATATTGACAACAGCAATAATTCTTTCCGGACAGCCTCGTTTAGTTCCCCAAGGAGGATTCGAACCCCCACAGTCAGAACCAGAATCTGAAGTGCTACCATTACACAATCGGGGAATGCAATGTTCCAAAACTATACAAATTTTATAAAATTCTGTCAAGTGCCGTTTTTCTTATTTTGCTGATTTTTAGTGATTTTCCAATTTTTTTTTTCGTGCTACACTGTATTTATGACAAACGATGAACTTCTTGTTAATTCATATAAAGAAATCCTTGAGCAAATAAAAGAAAACGCCGCGTACCTTTCAAAAGACGGATACGCCTACACAAAAGAATTAACTGATGAATGCGCCGATTTAACTGCAATCCTGGAAGACATCCTTCCGGAAATCACAGGACTTGAATCAATGAATTCGCTGGATGAGGAAGACTACGCATTTATGTACGAAATGCTTAATTCCTATGCGGAAAATTTTATTGTAGACGGACGAAATCCCGAAAAACTTAAAGCCGACACCGAAATCTACGAACAGTTAATGGAAATTCTTTCCGTTCTTGAAGAGAATTACATTCCGCAAGACTACAACAGCGACGAAGAGGAATAAAAAATGCCAAAAACACTTACTGGAACCCAGCATAAAAAAGAACACAAAAAAGACTTTGGCCGCGAACGGATAGAACTCCTTTACGAAGACGATGCTGTCGCCATAATCTTTAAGCCAAGCGGAATGCTAAGCGTTCCGTATCCGGGAAGCAACGGCAGGACCGCAGAAGCCGCCCTGGAACAATTGATGAGAAAAAAAGGAACATACAGCGCAAAGCACAGGCCATTTGTAGTCCACAGGCTGGACCGCGACACATCAGGCGTAATGATGTTCGCGCTAAACCCGGAAGCACAAAAAAAAATAATGGAAAACTGGCATAAGACAGTTACAGAACGCCTTTACCGCGCAGTCGCAGAAAATCCGGAATCAGGATTTCTTCCAGAAAGCGGAACTATTGATGACGAAATCGCCTACAACGCGCACAACATCGGATTTGTTCCAAAAAAAGGCGACCATCCAGATGTAAGCGACGCAACAAGAAAAGCGCTTTTATCCGAAAAATCAGGCCAGACAGAAAAATCAATCTACGAACGAAACCTTCTTATAAAGAACGGAAAGCCTGAATTCAAGACAATCTCCGCGCGGACCCATTACAAAGTGATTGCGCGGGGAAAAATCCACACGCTTTTTGAGCTGAACCTTGACACCGGCAGAAAAAACCAGATACGCGCTCACCTTGCAGGAAAAGGCTACCCTCTTGCCGGAGACGAAAATTACCGCGCGCGCACAGACCCGTTCTGCCGCCTTGCGCTTCACGCCCGGACCCTGGAATTCACACACCCATACACCGGAAAAACGATGAAATTCGAAGTTCCCGAACCGCAGGACTGGCTGGAAACCGTAAAACAAAATTCAGGAAATATTCCGGCAGTCTGGAACGTCCATACAACAAACCATAAAAAAAACCGGAAAAACGAGACACAAAAAGATATTTACAGAGAATTTTCTGCACAAAAAATCCCCGGCCACAAAAAACTTGCCAAAATGGATTTTATTTCGCGCGGAAAATTTCATAAATAAACGAACCATGCCAAAAAAGTCCGGATTACCGCACGTCTGGCAAGGCTCGCACTAAAAAAGGGGAAGTCCTATGAACGAAAAAAAACTAATCATCACAATGGCGGCATTCATAGCCGCAGGAATCGCATTTCTTGTTGTCGGATTTTATTTTTCATCAAAAACTTACCAAAAAGCGCTTGCCGACAGCCATGAAGACCCGGAAGAAAAACGCAAGGCAGTTATCACCGGAAAACTCTGCGGAATAATAGCGCTCGCGCTCGGCGGTCTTACCGTAGTTTCTGGAATCGCAATCAAAGTCTTTCCTAAAATGTTCCGGTATCTTTCGTTCGTCTACGTTCTTGCGCTGATTGCGTGTTTTGCGGCGCTCGCTTTTTCCTTAGGGCGCAAAAAGTAAACGCAAACCGGCTTTTCAGGGTTCCGCTCACGCTCATTAAAAAGGGCCGCCTTAACTGATGTCATCACAAATGACACCAGTTAAGGCGGCCCTTTTCAACGCTGCGCGCCCTTACAATCCGGCGCAGGCTACATCCTGTAAATCAAAATTTTATCCGCGCTCAGCAGGATTTCCCTGTCTTTTGCAAAAACAGAAATATCCTTTCCGCTAGAACCGCAGTCAACCACAACACCGATTTTTTCAGAGCCATCTTCCGCAGTCTTCACAATATGCACAATCCTGTCCGAACCTGTCTTATCAGAATCTGAATAGACAAATTCGTACTCAGGACTCCGCATCGCCGGATGCGTTTTTCTAAGGGAAATCAATTTTTTGGTAAAATTCAATTCCCCGTCAAATTTTCCTGAATCAATTTCTTTCCACGGCATACAGCGGCGGTTGTCAGGATCAAAGCCTCCTGGCAAAAGAATTTCAGTTCCATAATAAATGCACACAGAACCGCTCATTGCAAACAGCAAAACCAAAGTCTGAAGCGCAGTAGTCTTGTTTCCGCCGCATCGGTTTAAAATCCTGATTGTATCATGGCTGTCCATCTGATTAAAAAGAACACGGTTCGTCTGCTTGTAATACATTGAATAACACCTGTTCACGGCATATTCAAATTTCTTTACATTCCAGCGATTTTCACAGCAAAAATCCGCGATTCCATTCTGCAAAGGATAGTTCATAACAGAATCATACTCATCACCGCGAAGCCACGGCAAAGAATTATGCCATATTTCCCCGATAATATAAAAATCAGGCTTAAGCTCGCACATCGCTTTTTTCAGCTCCTTGCAAAAAACGTGAGAAACCTCATTCGCAACATCAAGCCTAAGACCATCAATGTCGTAATCCTTAACCCATTTCCTGCACACCCCGATAATATAATCGCGGCACTCTGGATTGTTTGTGTTCAGTTTCGGCATATAGTCAGTAAACGCAAAAGAATAGAACTTTCCAACACCGGCGTTTCCCCGCTCAAAGCCAGAGTCCGGCTTGACAAAATCAAAATCGTTTATCATAAACCAGTCTTTATATTTTGATTTTTCCCTGTTCTTCCAGACATCCTGCCACTTGTCAAAAAGCCAGCCCGAATGATTAAAAACGCCGTCAAACATAATCCTTATTCCGCGTCTATGAGCTTCCTTAACGTAAGTTTTTACGGTTTCCGCCGTTCCGAATTCCTCGTCAATCATCTCGTAATCATCAGTGTTGTATTTATGCTGGCTAGAAGACTTATTTATCGGCGTAGTATAGATTCCGGTAATTCCAAGTTCCTTCAGATAATCAAGCCTGTCGATTATGCCCTGAATGTTTCCGCCATAAACAGGCTCAGGGCGCATTTCCCCGCAAGGAATCGAGTCTCCGCATTCCGGCCATGGCAGAAGATTCTTAGGCTTAAATTCGTTCTTTCCACGGCAGAATCTTGCAGGAAAAATCTGATACCACACAGTATCTTCCGCCCAGCGCGGCGGCCGGTTAATATCCGCGGGATTCATCCACGGAAAAATAAAGAACCCATGCCTGTTTCCGCCGTTTTCAAATTCATTTCTAGTAAAAAAACCGTCGTAGGAATAAAAGAATTCTTCGTTTCCGCCGACAATTCTAAAATAATAAGAAAGCCGCTTAAAATCAGGTTTTACTGAAATAGTCCACTTGAAATGCTCCTGAAGCTCTTTTTTTTCAAAAATTTCAACCTCAGTTCCATTCCATTTCCAGTCGCCGCCCAGGATTCCACCAGAAAACGGATCACCGTAGACAATATAGATGTGGTCAACATCTTTTCCAGTAAGGATGTTGATTTCAAGGGTATCCTTATCCAAAGGATAACAAAAATTATCAAAAGCGTAATGTTGTACTGCTGCTAAATTCATATTTTCATTCTATTCTAAAGATTTGTATTGTGCTATATTAAAAATGATGAAAATAAGAGAATTTAAGAATTCAATTGAATTTAAAAACGATGGACAACTTTCACTTTTCTTCTTAGGAACCGGCGGAGCATTTTCAAAAAAATACTTCCAGAACAATGCGCTGATTATAAAAGGAAACTCCCACATTCTTATTGACTGCGGAACTTTATGCCCTCTGGCTTTTTCTTTTTTCAACTCAGATATAACGCAGGTAAGGAATTTTCTGCTCACGCACAATCATGCGGACCACATCGGCGGAATGGAAGAAATTGCCCTTGTAAATATGTACGGAACAAAGCAGGTTCCGAACATCCTGATAACAGACGAATTCAAGAAAATTCTTTGGAACGAATCCCTTAAGGGCGGCCTGAAAATAAAAGGCGAAAATTCCGCAAAACCGACAATGTCCTTCGACGACTATTTTCATCAGATAAAACCAAAAAAAATAAAAAAATCACCGCGGCCGTTCTACGAAGCCGAAATAGGCGATATAAACCTCAAAATTTTCCGCACAAAACATATTTTTACAGACAAGAACAACTGGAAAAACAGCTATTATTCAATCGGTGTCCTTATAGACAACAAAATAATCTACACGGGCGACTCCCAGGCAGACAAGGAACTTATTGAATGGCTTACATCCGAATTTAACATTGAATGTATTTTTCACGACTGTCAATTCGGACACAACGCCGTACACACAGATTACGAAGAGCTTCTTAAGATTTTAACGCCAGACCTGCGAAAAAAAACCTACCTTTGCCACTACAGCGACAACGCCGACCAGCAAAAGGACCGGGTTATGCAAGACGGATTTGCAGGCTGCGTAACGCGCGGCGTTTACTACGACTGCGAATAAGCGGACAGTTCCAAACTTTTATGACCGCAGGAATCAACATCCCGACGCAAACGCACAGGTTTACGTCCTCCGAATAAACAACCAAAAAAACATACATTTTTTGAAAAAAAAAGGGTTCAGAAAGCGAAGAAAACTTCATTTTCTGAACCCTTTTGTCCCGAGCGCGATTTGAACGCGCGACCTTCCGCTTAGGAGGCGGACGCTCTATCCAGCTGAGCTACTGGGACTTATTTTTACCACCGTTTCCGATGGATTTTTCACAGACTAAAAAAGACCGGAAATAACTCCGTCATCATCAACATCTATGTTAAGCGCGGCAGGAGCTTTCGGAAGCCCCGGCATTGTCATAATATCGCCGGCAAGCGCAACAACAAAACCAGCGCCAGCATAAAGCTGCACATCACGAACAGGAAAAACATATCCGCATGGCGCGCCGATAAGTTTCGGATCATGACTTATAGAATTCTGTGTCTTTGCTATGCAGACAGGGAGATTCCCATATCCCTGAGCCTCAAAATCCCTAAGCTTTTTTAATGCTTTGCTTTCAAATTCTACAGACTTAGCATGATATATTTCTTTTGAAATTTTTTCAATCTTTTTTTCCAAAGAAAGTTCATTTTCATAAAGATAATGAAAATCCGCCTTTCCGCTGTCAGCAATTTCACAGACAACCTTCGCGAGTTCCGCAGCGCCATCGCCGCCCTTTTCCCAGCCTTCGCACAAGACAGCGCAAGAACCGTTTTCCTTGCAAAGTTTTTCAAGAAGGGCAATCTCCTCGTCCGTATCGGTAATGAACTTATTCACCGCAACAACACTTGGAACCCCGAACTTGGAAATATTTTCAATATGCGCCTTAAGATTTTCAAAACCCTTTTCCAGCGCGGCGACATTCGGTTTAGAAAGCTCAGTTTTTGCAACGCCGCCGTGCATCTTCAGCGCGCGGATTGTGGCAACAATAACAACAACGCTCGGCGCAAGACCTGCCGCACGGCATTTTATGTCCATAAACTTTTCCGCGCCAAGGTCAGCCGCAAAGCCGGCTTCCGTAACAACATAATCACCGCACGCAAGAGCGCTCAAAGTAGCATTCACAGAATTACATCCGTGCGCAATATTTGCAAAAGGACCGCCATGAACAAAGGCCGGATTTTTTTCCAGTGTCTGAACAAGATTAGGCCGGATCGCATCCTTAAGCAAAGAAGCAACCGCGCCTGTGCATTTCAAGTCGCCGAACTTTACATTTTCCTTATTGTAATTTTTTCCAATTATGATATTGGAAATCCTTTCCTTTAATTCAGAAATCGAACGGCTAAGACAGATAATCGCCATAATCTCAGAAGCAACAGTAATTTGAAAATGATCCTCGCGCGGAGTTCCATCCGTTCTGTTTCCAAGACCATCAACAATATTTCTAAGCTGGCGGTCATTTAAATCCACGCAGCGTTTCCAGGAAATTGTGCGCGGGTCAATGCCAAGCTCATTTCCCTGCTGAATGTGGTTATCAATAAGAGCCGCAATCAGGTTGTTCGCAATGGAAATGGCGTGAATATCGCCTGTAAAATGAAGGTTTATGTCTTCCATAGGAACAATCTGCGCATAGCCGCCACCACAGGCACCGCCTTTAACCCCAAAGCAAGGTCCAAGAGAAGGTTCCCTGAGCGCAACCACAGAGTTTTTGCCGATTTTTCTTATGCCGTCGCTCAACCCAATAGAAACAGTTGATTTTCCTTCACCAGCTGGAGTCGGAGTGATTGCCGTAACCAGAATCAATTTTCCACGGTTAGCTGAATCAGAAGCCTTGCCCTGAAGTTCCCTCAGCTTTTTCATTGTAAGCTTAGCCTTGTAAGGTCCGTACAGTTCAAGCTCCTCAGGTTTTATTCCAATCTTTTCAGCAACATCCGAAACCGGAATCATCACATTTTTCTGCGCAATTTCAATATCTGTCATCAAACCAACCTCATGGAAGAAATAATGCCCATATTCTACAAAAATACCGCGTTATTTTCAATTATATGGAATATCATTCAAACCAATTTTCAACACAAAGCGAAAAATGCTCCCTAATCGGCTCATAGTCTTTTATATTCCGAGTCACAAGAATCAAGTTGTTCGACATTGCAATAGAGGCAATTTGAGTATCAATAACAGGAGTTGGAGTTCCAGCAGCAATCATCTTTGCCGCAATATGAGAATTCAATGACGCGGCAGATTCATCATAAGAAAGAACACTGAAATTCGAGTGCACAAAATTTTCAATCGCATCAAAAATCAAATCTTTTCTTTTTCCATGCGGCAACATATCCACACCTTTCAGCAATTCAAACCAGACCGGAGCACATATCGCAGAAAAACTAGCCTGCATTTCAATTTTTGACAAAACTTTTTCATTTCCAAACGGTTTTGCAAATTCAGAAACAATATTTGTATCAAGCAAATAGACTAGCCCCATGAATTTTCCCTCCCAAAATCAAGGCGTTCCGCATTTCTATTTTCTTCAAGAATTCTATTATATTCTTCACCGGCCTCCGCCAACACCAAAAGCTCATCCTTGCTTAATCCCGCCCGCCATTTGCGCAGCTCCTCCACAGGATTCTTTTTTACAGACTTTTTGTAGTTCTCATCAAAATCTTTTTTGCTGATTATCACCGCCGAAACCGTTCCGTGCTTTGTTATCTCAACGATTTCTCCATTTTCAGCGTACGTTATGTATTCGCTTAGCCTTGCCTTCACATCATAAAGCGGAGCAGTCATCGCGCCTCCCGTATCAGATTTTTCCGACCATCATATAGTCATATTATAGTCATAAATAGTCATACCGTCAAGTTTAAAATAAAAATCCGGAGGTTACCTTCGCTTCGCAAGGCTCGCTCAGGTCGCTACGTTCCGGGTTCCGCTAGACGCTCATTGCTCGCTTCACTCGCAACGGCTGCGCCGCCCTGCACATCGCTAACCCAAAGCCAGCAGGACCTTTCCGGGCGATAGCTTAGCCAGAATACCTTGCACGAACGACAAGCCTTTATATCTAGTCTGAATGTCGATTTCCGCCAGCATTAGTAAAAATCTCAAGCAGACCGTTTCAGGTATCAATCATCATACCTTCAGCCCACTCGCGTATAACTTTCAAACCAAGAAGCTCAATATAAAATTCGCGGACCTTGGCAAGTTCTTCTGCTGTTCCGCATTTCATTTTTTGCCTCTTGATTTATTATAGCAGAGATTTATACATAAGGCACTGTATAAATTATTCCCGATTACCTGAAAATCAGCTGCTGTGTATCTTTTACAAGCTTAACAAAAGCTTTTACTGATTTATCTTCAGTATGCTCAAAATTAAGTATAAAACCTTCAGTTCGCAGCTTATACCTTTCAAGTTCTATTTTTTCGTATTCTGTTTTAACCGGAAGAATTGTATTTATTTGAGCTTTTTTTCTTAGATCCATCAAACTGAAAGCAACAGATTTTGAATACCTTTTAAGATATTTCTTTGCTTCAGGTGACAAACTTGGATTGTATTTTATTGGCTTATTTTTCTTATATGCTTTTCTAAAACCTTCCCAAACCTTGATTATTTGGTTAGCTTCTGAATTGAACAATCTATAATCCATATCTCCTGGCAAAATAGTTCTAATAAACTCTTCAGCAAGACTTAACTGTGCTAATATAGCCAAATCATCCTCCGTATAAAACTCCGCGTTCAGCGGCGATGCACGAGACATCGAATCGCAGTTTTGCCAACGGCAAAATCTGCAGAAGATGTCCAATAAGTTCTGAATGTCATTGTTGAACAAATTCTAAATGATTGTAATATATGCATTTAGAATTTCGGGTCAAGCCTATAAATGACAAAAAAGATACTTATTGGACATCCACACCTCCTTTATCGTATAACGACCGGCAATTTATCTGTTACAGATATTTTTAAAGGTAAAGTATCATTTATGATACGCTTGGATTGACTAACAAGACTTAATGTTTTTTCCAGGAGCTCTGGATTTTCGATATAACATTTATGCCCGAATATTGCAGAAATAATACTCAATGCCTTTTGCTTTAAGTTCTCATTTTCGATTGCGTCCTGAGTTTCATCCACTGCTTTGTTATAACCATCTGACATAATTTGTTCATTATAGGAGTCTAAATCGCTTTTATAATTTGAATAGGCAGAACTAAGAGTTTCTAATATTTCTGTTTTAGCATCTTTAAAAAACAATATATAATCAAGAAAAGCCTGTAACTCTTCTATAAACCTAGATAAGCTTTCATTGAGGTTTGATACTTTAAATCTATAAACTTGATCTTCCTGATTTCTGATATTAGAAAGTAATTCTTCTAAAGTTCCTGTCATTTCATTTATTTCATCATCAGAAACTGAAATCTTATTTTCGTAATATAGATCTTTCAATACTTTTATTGCAACTTTAGTATTCTCACCTAATACCATAAAGATACCATAGTTTACTTTCAATAATGCGGCGGGTTCAATTTGTCTGTATTCATTAAAGAATATTCGAATAATATCCGGGAAATGATTTTTTTCATAATCTTTTTGTTCATAAGAATCGAGTACATAATCATAATAAGTCTTCGAACTTATAAGGATCTCCAGTAGATAGCTGATTCTTTCTAAACCAGTGTAACCACTTAATTCGTGTAATTGAAAATTATCTAACATAATCAATCGCTCCTTATAAAACTCCGCGTTCAGAGGCGGTGCAGGAAGCACCTCCTTTTATTGAGGGTTTATTACAAAACCCTCAAAACGGCGAAGTCAAGGCTTTAAGCGTGAGCGTGCCTTGACTCGACGTATTTTTTCCTACTAAGTTCCAGGCTTCTTGCAATTCTTTTTCTACGATCGTCCTTTTCTTTTTTATACAGTGGAAATTCGTCTTCTAAAATCCCGTTTTCAATTTTTTGAGCAAGCTTCCAGAGTTTTTCTATCTGTTGTACGACTGCATCCTTTTCCGGAGTCCGTTTAACTTCGAGAATTTCATCATAATATTCATTAGGCGGAGCACCAAAAATATGAGGTCCGGTAATAAGCTTTTTGCCAAACCGTATGCTCTCCTCACTGTATATACGATCGTCATAGGGATCTTTTAATCGGTCTGGAAGGGAATCTATCTCTTCCTGATTTTCCCTATAGAACTCACGGAGTTTAGGTACTACAGAAAGTTCCTTACCGTAGACTATGTCTTTCCGCTCTCCTTTAATTTTTTTCCCTTTATATTTCTCTCTGGGAAGAAGTATTTTTCGGTATAGACCATTGTCATAGACTCGTATTATAGATTCTCCACCTTCTACTAACCCCTTACTCCGCCGTTCATAGATGACTTCAGAAAAATCTTGCAAAATATTTTCGATTTTTCCTTGCTTCACTGCAGCCACTCTTTCTCTTCGCGCTTCATTGACAATCTTTTCATTACATTCCGCACAGCAGCGTTTATTTTCACCAAATGCTTCGTGTTCTTCTTCAGCGGTCCAAACGCACCAGGTTGAATAACCATAGTCTGTGTATTCTTTTCCACAGAAGCAACATTTTCCTGTTTCCGTAATATGACCACCTTTGCGGGCTACCCATTTAGAAAATTCTTCTTTAGACATTTTGACCTCCCTTCATGAAGAAAAAATAAGCGAGTTTTAAAGCCCAAAATTTCGGGCTTTAAAACTCGTAAGTCATTTGGAAAAACTCATAATGAGGTTTTCCAAATGACTAGCTTATACCAATTTGCCCAGGCTGAAATTCTCCACAGTCTGCGCTTCTCTAAGCCCTGCAATTTTTTAATCAATACATTCATCACAACAGCTGTTTATCTGTCTTTAAAAATACTTTTCTGCCTGCTTTAAACCATCAGCTAAATACTCTTCTTCAATACTGTGATGCCCCTTTATTAAAATGCTGTTTTGATAAAAATCTTCTTTATATTGGAATAATTTATCAAATGAATCTTTGAAATGAAATAATTCATCGTCCTTTGCAAAAATGCCAAAACTTCTTCTTTTTTGTTCTTCTGGAATGTCTTTATATTTTTCCATTTCACGAAAGTCTGCCAATACTTTATCTGAAAGAATTATGGGATTACCAGTTGACCGGTCTCTAAGTTTTGGAATCTCAATAGAAGGATATAAACACGGATTTATTACAAGTTTGTCTATTATCTCTTCATATTGAAGAACATAAAAAGCTCCAAGGGAGGCTCCAATTAACAAATCAACTTTTTCACTCTTACAATGGTCCCTGATAAGACACTGAGTTTTTTTTACATCAGTGTGCAAATCTGGAAAAGGTATTGAATGAATGTTCCATTTTGTGAGAGTCTTTTTTAGCGTTTCAAAAGTTCCGCCCTTTGGATTTCCCATAAAGCCGTGAATGTACAAAGCGTTTTTCTTCATAATTATTTCTCTATATAATCGCGTAATGATTCCCGACTAGGATGTCTTAATTTTTCAAATGCTCTTTTTTCTATTTCTGCTATCCAGGCAGGAGTTATTTTGTTCATCAACTGTTCATATTCTTCTGGAGTCATGTCAGATATATCCACTCCATCAATCATCCTTAATACCTGCAAAGGCTCAAGATTGATTTGTTCCATAAGCTTACCTGAAATCCATATTTGAAAGGGGTCGGTATAGACATTTGCATTGCTTCTTATTTCAAATTTTGCAAAATAGCCCATTTGCTTCATATCATCTGTTTTGAGATCGATGGAATTTTGCCCGATAAAACTTGTTGACTTTTTATTAGAAAGAATCATTTTTCTAGAGTCCCGATTCTGCCTGCAACTTACCCTAATAAATGCCTTCTCAAAATTTACAGCTAAAACCGTGGTAAAATATTTCAGGTCATGAAGATAGGCCAAATCATACTGCTGGTCATGACGAATTAGCCCAAGGTTATCAGACCTCTTGTCTGTAAATAAAAAGAGCCTTTCTCCATTCAGCATGGAAGAATAGACTTTATCCTCACTGTTGATTTTTCCTGAGCCGCCATTCCTGTCAACAAGGCTTTCAAATTCTTCCGTAATATTCACTTCCCGAATTTCAAAAGAATATATGCCTATGTTTTTTGTTTCCAGAAACCACAGGGTTGTGCTAAGAACTTCAGAAAGGAAATTCTTAAAGAGTTCATTTTTCTTTTGCCTGTCCTCAACCGGATAAACCTTATCCTGTAAAGGGTTTTCCAAATTAGAAAAATCTAAAGAAGTATTAGAATCTGCCATAAATTTTACCTCTATATAATAAATACACAAAAGGTGTTTTTTTTAAGTAAAATTCTTTAAAAAAATGCAAAATTTTTTACTGTTTAGTTTTTATTATGCCATACATTCCAATAGTATAAATAATCAGTAAGATTCCATTAATAATTACATAAGGTGCAACTTTTACAGCCGTAAAAGCAAACACAAGATTGCAGATTAAAAAAAGGACAAAAAAGATTGACGACAAAGCCGTTATGTTTATTCCTCCAGTTCTTCCTTTGGTTGAGATTCCAAAAATTCCTGTCAAAGTAAGTACAGAAGTGATTCCAGCCCCACTGCATAAAAGCCAGACAAAGGACTCACTTGAATTTGCTGCATAAAAACCATATCCGATTAATGCTGCAATAAGTACAGAAGCTACAGTCAAAAAAATATTACATTTCATTTTCTTTCTCCTAAAATTAGATTACATCTGTGGTGGAACTGGCGGCACTGGGGGAACCGTGCCCGCAAACAGACCTGCAAGCTCTGAAATACTTCCCGCTGCCTGCCAGTTTGCCATTCCACTTTTCCAGACAAGACTCTCTTTTGTAAACTGACCATTCGCCGCCATTGTTGATAAAACAGAAATTGTATAAGGGCCAGTTGCAGTTCCATTAACTGCTACATGATAACTTTCATTTCCAGGAACCGGCGGTACATTATTAGCCTGCGGCGGCACCTGCTGATTCATTCCGTTCATCATGCCGCCAACCATTCCAGCCATGTTCTGCCCGATTGCGCTTCCCATTGCCATTCCTGCCATCATGCCCGCAGGGTTCATTCCAAGCCCGCCGCCAAGATTAAGATTTCCGGCACCATTTGCGCCCATTTGTCCGAATGCCTTTGCCCCTTCAACGCCGACTTCTGCCTGCTTTTCAAGCTGGAACGCAGAGAGATTTGCGCTTTCATTCTGAAGTCTTTGAGCCTGAGCCATACCTTCACGCTGAATGCGTAAGTTTTCTTCCATGTTGGTAAGGTTTGCATTTGTCTGCCGCTGTATTGTCTGTGTCGTTACATCCTGAGTAACGGCTTTGAGATTGTGGTATCCATCAGAAGTTTTATCAATATCGATTGCATCTATATCAACTGAACCAACCGTTATGCCAAATTCATTTTGCAGACGTTTTTTCAGAGATTCTTCAACTACATCGTTAATTTCTGTAAGTTTACGCTCAAGCTGAATTACTGGGATTCCTTTCTCTGAAGGAATATTTGCGACAACGCCCTTTACATATTTTGAAACAGCAGATTTTATCTGAGATTTAAAATCTTCCAGGTCAAAATTTATCAGACGATGAAGTTTAATGAACTCCTTGTAATCTGTGATTTTAAACCGAATGTCTCCTCGAACAGCAACAGGAACTGCATAATCAAGAAAACGGGGATCTGAAACGTCAAAAAATGGGACTGCAAATCTTGTCTGAATCAGACCCGCAAGATTTATAAAATAAATTTCAGCCTGAAAAGGACTTGCCCCGCCAAAAGCCGCACCTACAATGCTTGAAAGAACAGGGAAATTTCCTGTTTTTATTGTCTGATCAAAAGGACCTTCTATAAAATCCTGATTTCCATTTTCTCCCGGATAAACAAAAACTGCGACTTCGCCGTCTTTTACCCTAAGGCTTGAACCATAGCGGATTGCATTTTCCTTTTTAGTTGAATTTACATCCTCTCCACCCGGCCGCCATTTCCAGATTAAATATTCTTTTTCATCACAGCGGATTACATCAATCAATCCGCCTTCGTTTTTTTTATTGAATAAGCCCATTATTTTGTCTCCTCATTTTTAAGATTGCAAAAAATCCAGTTAAACCTGTCTATTTCTTTATATGAAAAAGCATCAAGTCCAAAAATCTCTTTGTATTTATTTATAATCTTGACGTAATCTTTATAGGATTTTCGCAGTGTGAACGGAGAAATACTTATATCCTTTCTATAATATCTAAGAACCTTTTCATTTCTACTGTCAAAAATTGGATAAACATCAGGACGATGAAAAGAACAGTATTTTGATGCAAATGAATATTCTCTCCTAGCACTTTTACAATTCTTTTCAGTTTCTGCAGCTATATCATCCACAAGAGTTAAATCACCATTTTGAAGCCGCCTATCAATGTTTAATTGATAAATAACTTTTGCAACAGAATATGTATCTCGGATATTTGTTGAATAAAAATCATTCAAGCAAGAAACTTTTACCAGAACATTTTGCAAATTATTATTCTGGTAAAAATGCTGAAATAATGTAGACAGGGCATATTCCTGTTCAAGCATTTTTGAATCGCGGTATGTGTACCACATATTCAAATACTTTTTAACAATTTCTTTATTGTCTGACTTATTTTCTATTTCTAATGTATCTTCTATCATATGTGCGTTATACCTTTCTATTTCCTATTTGATTATAAAATGAAGCGAAGTAGCATTTTCTAGTTTATATTCGTAATCTCGATCCTCAATAAGCAAAGTTCCAGAATCACCAGGCTTTATATATCTTAATTGTGCTTCTATTTTGTCAAAAGATAAGTAATCATCGTTTACATAAAAGGAATAACCAAATTTAATATTATTAGGAATAGGTTTTACGTTCCGTACTTTAAATTCCACTCTATAATTTGTATTTCCATTAAATGTTGTTATTGTTCCATCAGACACAACTTCAAAGTAATCCGTTAATTGATATGGCAGATAAATTTCATTTTGTGGAATATCAACGACTTTCCCTTTATGAAAAAGACCATCGGCACTCAACATCCAGACTAATATAAATCCCAAAAATGAAACTGCAGAAACTGCAGAAATAGTAAATATACGTAAGAATTTATGAAGGACTGGATGCGTATATTTAAATTTTCTTTGTTCCTTAACTTTCCTCTCATTCAAACGAGCTCGTTCTTCAATAATCTTTTTATAATTTTCATACAATTCATTTAAAGCACTGTCCCATTTTTTTGTTTCACCAACAATCGGATCATCTGCTTTCAGCATCATATAAACTTTACTTTTAATTTCATCAAACTTACTTGAAAAAGAACTTACACGCATCTGGTCTGCACCATTCTGCATGTCCTGCTTTAAGATTGATGCAACCATAAGCATAAAATTTCCAAGTTCTTCCCTTTCGTTCGGGATTGGAAATGAAGCAACAAAATCACGCTCTTCTTCTCCTTCGTACTTTATAAGTCCTTCCTGAAAATTTTTTGAGGTTTTGCTTACGCTTATTCCTGATAATTCATGACCATTAGGGCATGTTAGTGCAAAGGCAGATACTTCAGCTCCGCAGACAGGACATTTTCTTTTAACTCCTACAAATACCTCCTTCCTTTTTGTGTCATCTGCAACATTCTCATTTGCTCCAGGAATTGGAGGAGGAGTCTGTGCGTTTGAAACTGGCGAGCCGCATTTATCACAAAAGTTAGCAATATCACTCAATTGATTTCCACAATTAGTACATAACTTCATTTCATCACCTCAATTTTCAAAAATTTACTTCTTTTTTCCAAACATACCAAAGCCTTTAGAAATGCCGGCGAACGACTGTTTCATTTGATCTGCAAGCTGATTTTTCATTTTATTCATAGGCTCGGCCATTGTATCTTTCACCATACCGCCCATTTCTGAAAAGGCATCTTTTATTGGAGCGGCAATGTCTTCTTTAATCTGTTCTGTTGCAGTAAGCTGACCGTTTGCTTTTCTGTTTTCATAATCTTCTTTTTTTTCAGCTGCAGCTTCTTCTGCAAGTGCCTTACATTTTGCCGAGCAGTAATGTTTGGTCGAAAGGCTGACTGCGCGCTTTACAATACCAAATCCCATCTGCTCAATAAATCCGCCGTTCATATCATTTTTGATATAAGCACCGCACCAGTCACAATAAATATCTCCTGTCTGAGATGTTTTCACTTTGTTTAAGAAACCCATAATTCACCTTCCAATGTTTTGTTTTTTTTCGTTTCCGTAAGCACGCAGTTATTCTACTCCATCCCTTCAAAATTCCTTTGGGACGCTTTCCTAAAATTCTTGGGAAAATTTCCCAAACAAAAACGGGACTTTTGATGTATACTTGGCGCATGAGCAAAAGTGCTGCTTTTATATTGAAGCATGTTTTTAAAATTGAATTACTCATCATCTATGTGGCAATAATCAATTTTGGATTTTCCATTTATTTTAAGACGTACTCAAACAAAAAGATTTCGGAACTGGATTCTCAGATGCTCAAAGTCCAGCTGGAAGAAAACAGCGGCAATTTTAATCACGAAGATTTGATAGAAAAACTCACTTACGATTACGCGCCTTTTACTTATTTTGATGAAGAATTAAAAACTGAACTTTCGCAGATTATTGAACTTCTGGAAACAAATCAGAGCACAATTGAGCCGATAATCACTTTTCAAAACAACATGCACCAGACGCAGAACCGCCTGAACCTTGGCTACGACACGCTTTTATACTGCTCTCTCATCCTCATTATGATTGCAGTTTTTCTGATTGTAGAAAAATCATTTAAAAACAAAATTGACCTTCACCGCCTTAAAGTGATGAACGAAGAACAGTCTAAAATCAGCCGCAACCTTCACGACGGCGTTGCTCAGGATCTTGCGGCGCTTAAGCTTTATCTTGAAAAAGAAGATATTTCAAAATCAAAGTTTTATGCCCTGCAGGCTTTTAACGAAGTGCGCTATATGATTGGAACCACCCACCTGAACCTGAACGAAAGCTTTGAAGAAATTGTAAAAAAACTGGCGGCAACGCTTGAAGCAAACTACAACATTTCAACAAAGGTCTACATCGGTTCAACAAAAATTCAGCATTTAAGCGAAAATGTTCAGATTGAACTTATCCGAATCCTGCAGGAAGCTCTTTCCAACATCAGCCGCCATGCAAACGCGGGCAATGTGGAAATCCGTTTTGTAGACGGCATTGACGACTTCCGCTTTATTATAAAAGATGACGGCAAGGGATTTTCGGAAGAAGAAGTTGAGCTAAAAAACAAGCAGAGCGCAAAAAAGCATTACGGCGTTTCAAACATCAAAGAGCGGGTGGAACTTTTGGGCGGTACTGTCAATTTTATAAGCGAGGGAGGAACAACAATTGCAATCACAATTAAAGATTCTGTTCGTTGATGATCATGTGGGCTTACGCGACGGCATGACTCAGATGCTTAAAAATAAAGATTCCTCTTTTGATTTTGTGTGCGCAAGAGATTATGAAAGCGCACTGGAAACCTTAAAGGAAAACCGCGGCATCAAAATTGTCATTCTTGATTTGAACCTGGACGGCAGAAGCGGACTTGAACTAATTCCCGAACTCAAAAAGCTTTCTCCCGGCATTTCAATTTTGATTTACACCATGTTCAATGATGTGATTCATGTTGAAAACTCCCTCTTGAACGGAGTTCAGGGCTACATTACAAAAGACGCAACAATTGATGAACTTGCAACTGCAATCACTACTGTTGCAAACGGGAACTCATATTACAACAAAGCCGCAACTGAACTGATGCAGTCGCTTCTTGTAAAACATGGTTGTGAACACGGCATCACAAATGATTTGAGCTACCTTTTTGATAACTACAAATCACTTTCCAAAAAAGAGCGTGAAGTTTTTATTCTTCTTTCGCAGGATATGCACGTTGCAGACATTGCCAAAAAGCTCGGTAAATCAGAAAAAACTGTCATCAATCAGCGAACCGAAGTCTATTCAAAACTCGATATTAAAGACAGGCACGACCTTCTTGAAAAAGCAAAACTTCTGGGGCTTACAGTATGAGCGGCAACTTAATAAACAGCAGGTTGCCGGACAAAAACTGGACACCGCGCAGAATAATTTTTACAGTTCTCTTTACCGCCGTTTCAATCGGAATAAATTATCTCGGTTCTTTTCTGGCGGGATTGATTGCTTTTCCTCTTTATCTTGATTCAGTAATGACTATTGCGGTAACTGCTTTGTGCGGACTTGTACCGGGCTTAATCTGCGCGTTCTGTTCAAATCTGCTTTTGTTCATTTTTGCACACACGGGAATCTTCTTTTCTGCATGTCATCTTTCTACCGCTTTAATTGCCTGGCTGATTTTCCGCTCAGAAAGAAAAAATCATCCTAACGAAAAACTTCTTTCCGCAGACAGCTTTATGTGGGCTGGATTTTTAGCCGCAATCAGCAATTCAATTATCGGCGACACAATTTCGACCTTTGTTTACGGCGCAAACACTTCAATTCCGCAGGTTGATAACGCCGTTCAGGGAATCTACGTTGTAATCAGAAGCCTGCCGGTTGCAGCATACATAGGCGGCACAATCACAAACTTTGTAGATAAGCTTGTATGTGCTACGATTTGCCTTTTTATTTACCGCTTCGTTAAAAAAGTTTTTTCGGACTTACCGTCATTCTAAAACATAACAGATTAGTTTTCCTCTGTCGCTGTAACTTTATTCCAGAAGCCCTCTTTTTGTGATAAAATGTTTGCCAAGAGGAAACTGGCTTACAAAAGATGCGAATGTCTTCTTTACAGGAGCGGTTGAAGTTACGCCGGTTTCCGTAAGACCCATGCTAAGCGCAGGTTTTTCACCGCTTTCCTTTATCGTTCTTAAAGGCGGCGCTTCCGCAGGATTTGCGTGGAACTATCTGGGACTGGAAAGCATTGCAAAATTCAACAAAGATTCCGGCGAATACGAAACTTTATCAACAATCAGCCATCCGTTTTACGAATTTTGGGCGCAGAGCGATTTTATGTTTGACACAGGCGCATTGATTCCAGGAAAGTGGACCCACCTGATAATGCCCGGTTCGTTCAGGATTTTTTATTCAGGAATCGCAGGGTTAGAACGGCATGACATCTACGAATGGCAGACTACCAAAAACATGGCTCAGGGATTGCAGTATGAAGCAAGCGGACTTCTAGCATATCAGATGCCGCTCGCGCTTTACAAGGCAGGCGTTATTTTTACAGCCGGTCAGGAATGGTACTTTCAGAGAATAGCCCTTAACTGGAGCCACAGGTTTTTATAAATTTCAGCGCTCCTAAAAAAACAGACCAACAGGCAGGCAACTAAAGCTGACCCCTTAAAAGTTCATCCACTTCCTCATCCGTCAGATCACGGTATTCGCCGGCGGCAAGGGTTTCGTCCAGCTTAAGCGGACCGATTGAAATCCGCTTCAAATAAGCAACTTCGTTTTGCTCAGCCATAAACATTCTTTTTACCTGATGGAATTTTCCTTCACTTATAGAAAGAACACATTCGGTTTCTGATTTCCAGTGGATTTCCGCAGGTTTTGCCAAGAATCCAAGCTCGTTTCCTTCCGGCGGAATTTCAATTCCATTCTTAAAATCCTGAAAGATTTTTTCCTGCCTTTCAGCCGTCTCAGGATTTTTTATGCGCACGAAGTATGTCTTTGGCAAATGCGTTTTAGGGCTTGTGATTCTGTGGGTAAGCGCGCCGTCCGTTGTAAAAAGCAAGAGCCCTTCTGTATCAATATCAAGGCGTCCCACAAGGTGCAGGTTCTCTTCAAGATACGGAGTATGGAAACGGTCGTCCAAAAGGTCAAAAACCGTCTGATGAAGTCCATCCTTGTTCGCGCTCACAAAGTTTTCAGGCTTGTTCATCATAAGATAAAAATTCTTTCTAAGAGTCAAAGTTTCTCCGTCAATTTTTATCTCGTCTTTGTCAGGATTTACGGAAAAACCAGGATCAAGGATTCGGTTTCCGTTCACAAAAACTTCCGATGAATACAGGATTTTCCGTATTGCCTTGCGGCTTCCAAAGCCCTCGTGCGAAAGAATTTTATCTAGTCTTGAAAAACTCATTTTTTACCCAGCCTGCTATTTTTCCAGTTCCGCAAAAAATTCAGAAACTAACGCCTGTCAAGCGGAACATACTTTCGTTCCTCACATACATTCTTGTAAGCAGGACGATAAATTCTTCCGCCGGCAACAAGCTCTTCAATTCTGTGCGCAGACCAGCCGGCAATTCGGCTTATGGCAAAAATCGGAGTATACAGCTCACGCGGAATATTCAGCATTGTGTACACAAAACCCGAATACAAGTCTACGTTCGCGCAAATCTGCTTGTCTGAATGATGAACTTCCATAATGATTTCAGGAGCAATCTCTTCCACCATTCTGTAAAGGTTGTATTCTTCCATGCAGTTTTTTTCTTCCGCAAGTTTTCTTGCCTTTTCGCGCAGGAGCAAGGCGCGCGGATCGCTGATTGTATAAACCGCGTGTCCCATTCCGTAGATTTTTCCGCTGTAGTCAAAGGCTTCTTTTTTCGCAATTTTATAAAGATATCCACGGACTTCTTTTTCATTCGACCAGTCTTTTACATTGGCCTTGATTTCATCCATCATTTCAACAACACGGATGTTCGCGCCGCCATGACGTCGACCTTTCAGAGAACCGACAGCCGCCGCAATCGCGGAATAAGTATCTGTGTCCGCAGAAGAAACAACATGAACCGTCAAAGATGAGTTATTTCCGCCACCGTGCTCCGCGTGAAGAATAAGCGCAAGGTCAAGGATTTCCGCCTCAAGCTTTGTATACTGACAATCCGGACGAATCAGGTGCAGGAAATTTTCAGCGGTCGAAAGCTCAGGAAGCGGATTGTGAATATACATCGATTTATTTTCATAGTAACGCCGCCTCGCCTGATAGCCGTATGCGGCAAGCGTAGAAAAACGGGAGATAAGCTCAATGCACTGACGAAGATTATTTTCAACAGAACGGTCTTCCGGGTTCTCATCATACGAATAAGAGGCGAGCACTCCACGCGCAAGTTTATTCATAATATCCTGGGAAGGCGCTTTCATAATCATGTCTTCCGTAAAATTAGGCGGAAGAGTCCGGCTTTCACCTATAAATGCGCGGAATTCGGCAAGCTCCGCTTTATTAGGAAGCTCTCCGAACAAAAGGAGATAAGCGCACTGCTCGTAGCAATAATCATCATTTGCCTCCGCATCGCGGATTAAATCAACAACATCGTATCCGCGGTAAAGCAAACGCCCCGGAACAGGAATTTTTTCCTTATTCGCGCCGACTTCATAACCAACAACATCGCCAATCCGGGTAAGACCTACAAGGACTCCAGTTCCATTTGCATTGCGGAGTCCCCGCTTTACATCGTATTTCTGATAAAGATCAGGATTGATAGGGTCATTACGTTCGGCAAGTATCGAAAGTTTTTCTATAAAATTCTTGTGTTTTAAATCTGCCATACTTGCTTGCCCCCATTAAGAAATCGCATAAAATGTATATTTATTCATTGTAATTTTGTGTATCTTTATAATTATACAAATTTCTTGACCTGCTTACAATACTAACAAAAAAAATAGTTGCAAAAAGAAATATTCAACCGCAAAATCCGGGCGTAGAAATCAACTTTTTTGCTCTATTGTGAAAAATCCGGTCTCTGTCTTCCAGTTAAAAATCTGATTCTGAACCGCGCTTTCAAGCAAATCTATAAGTTTCTGCAAATCTGGAACGCCCAGGAATTTCAGCATCGCCCTGCCGTAGGCGGATGACTCGGTGTTGAACCATCTCCTGATTTCTTTCTGGGAAATTCTTCTTTTTTCATTTACAATCTGCGTCGCGCTAAGGACTTTAAAACCTGACTTACGGAAAGTTTCAGCAATGTACTGGGTATTCCAGCAGAAAAACGGATTTGTCCTGTCGGTAAAAAATTCCGTCTCGGCCTTTTCCATTTTTTCCAGAACATCCGAATACAAGCCGGCCGTTGAATCCGTCAGAATCTGATTTTTTATAAGCTGACTTATGTGCTGGCCGCCGGAAGGAATTTTTTGAGACACAATAATCTTCCAGCCTTCGGCAAACGGAGTTTCATTCAGCGGAATATTTTCTATCTCATCGTTTTCCTTTTCAATGCCGGCATTAAAATCCGAGTCATAGTTCGTTCCGTCAAAGACTTCTTTTTCAAGTTGATTTTCAGATTCATTCTGGTCTGTAAAAACCTTTCCTTTCCGCTTCTGCGGATTCAGCATTTCAAAAATCGCCTTTGCAAGAGCATCAACAGATTCAACGCTGACAAAAGGATCCCGGAAGAAAATTCTGTCAAAGACAGTTCCGTTGTACTGAAATTTCAGCATCAGATTTTTAAAATTTTCAGATGACATAAAATCGGGCGAGCTCGTTTCGGGCCTGTATTGAAGAAGCGGCTTGTCCAAATCTCCTAAAGTCCGCGAGTACTGCTCCAGAATCTGGCAGCCTTTTTCCGTGCGGCACAAGCCGCAGGTAACTCCCTCCGGTGTTTTTCGCGCGACTTCCCACAAAAGAAGACCGTCGTCCGCATTCCAGACAAGACAGCGATAATGGCGCAGAAGATTTGCCATTTCAATCATAGTGTCCCGGATGTTCAAAAGCACTTCCGCCCGGTTAGAATCAAGGCGGTTCTTCCACTGCCGGTCAGCCTTGTCAAGGGCAGACTCGCGGACTCCGTCCACAGGACTGAAGGTAAGATTTTCTCCTTCGCCAGAATTTCTAAAATGCTCCGCAATCCACCATTCACTTACAGGATTCACGCCGAATTCAGATTTCTGAGCGTCTTTTTTGCCGTTTTTGCCAATTTCTTCCAATATATTCTTGCTTCCGGTCTGCGCCGGAACATCCTGCGGCTGCTGCTGTTTTTCCAGAATCGCCGCAATCTGAAGCTCACGGCGGCTTAGAACATCGCCGCGGATTTCCTTTTCATAGCCCTGCGTGCTTGGAGTGTAGAAAACCCTTCCCATAAGGGTATCAGGAAGATACTGCTGGGCAACCCAGTGGTCCCGGTAAGCGTGCGGATACAAATATCCTGAGCCATGCCCGAATCCTTCCGAATCCCGGTTTGAATCTTTTAGATGATTCGGGACTTCAGCATTTTCTTTTTCAACAGCCGAAAGCGCGTCAAAAAACGCCATGCTTGAATTTGACTTGGGCGCGGTCGCAAGATACAGCGCCGCATGCGCCAGAAAATAACGCCCCTCCGGAAGCCCGACCCGGTCAAAAGCGGCGGCGCAGCTTTCCACAATCTCAACTGCCCTGGGATCGGCAAGTCCTGTGTCCTCGCAGGCTGAAATCAACATTCTTCTGAAAATAAAATGCGGATCTTCCCCTGCGCTGACCATTCTGGCAAGCCAGTAACAGGCGGCATCAGGATCGCGGCCCCGCAAGGATTTTATGAACGCGCTGATTATGTCGTAGTGATAATCTCCGTCCCGGTCGTAGAGCACAACTTTTTTTTGAATCGACTCTTCAGCCGCCTCTTTTGAGATATAAATCGTCGAGCCGTAAGCCGGAACAGGAACATCAGCATCCGGACTCCATTTTTCGGGAGTCGTCTCAACGGCAAGCTCAAGCGCATTCAGCAGGGAACGGCAGTCGCCGCCGGCGGTTTCTACAAGATGCTCCAGCGCGCCTTTTTCAAAAACAACTTTCCAGCGGCCGTAGCCTCTTTCCTTGTCTTCCAGGGCCATCTGCGCCGCTTTCATCAAATCCTCACTGGTAAGCGGCTTTAACTGAAAAACGCGCGAACGGCTCACAAGCGCGCGGTTCACTTCAAAAAACGGATTTTCAGTTGTCGCCCCGATAAGGATAATCGTTCCGTTTTCAACCCAGGGCAAAAGCGCGTCCTGCTGGCTCTTGTTCCAGCGGTGGACTTCGTCAACAAACAGAATTGTCCTGCGGCTGTAAAGATTGTAATAATCTTCAGCCTGCTTTATTGAATTGCGGATATCCGCGACTCCGGTAAGGACTGCGTTCAGCGTAATAAAATTCGACTTGGTGTGATTTGCAATGACACGCGCCAAAGTTGTTTTTCCAGTCCCCGGAGGTCCGTAAAAAATAACGGAAGTCAGCTGGTCCGCGGCTATCGCCCTGCGCAAAAGCCTTCCCTTGCCTACAATGTGGTCCTGACCGATGTATTCATCCAGATTCCTGGGGCGCATCCGCGAAGCAAGCGGCTCGCGCAAGCCCCGCGACATACTGAAAAGCGATTCATTTTCCATAGCGACAATCAGCCTCAATTTTGAGTTTTTATGGGAAGTTTTGTCAGAAGGAATAAACAAAACTCAAAATTAACACTAATTATATCACATTATCGTTTTTATGATACAATAAGGTTATGAATAAAAAATGGTTTGAAGTAATCGATTTTTACAGGCTTTCAGGAATCGTCCTTATCTGGATTTCCGCGTGGATTTTTATGATTCCGTGGAAAACCGACATAACGTTGCCTTATTTTGACAACGTATGGGGAACTTTATTTGCATTCTTTGGCGCGGCGGCTGAAAAAAACGTAAAAATCCAGCAGATTCCCGATCTTCTAAGCGGTTTATTTTCACTTGGATTGATTTTTATTCTTCACTTAAAGGGAATTTTAAGCATAACCTACAGAAACAGGCTTTCTGAAGAAGACCGGAAGAAACACAAGCCTCTGATTGTCTGCATGAATATTCTGAGCATAATCGTGCACACGCTGTTTTTTGCAATGCTGATAAAAATATTTCTTTTTCCCGACAAAGGCAATTCCACCGCAATAGCCAGGCTGCAGCAGAATTTTTCAGTCACGGTTCTTTCCGCGGTATGCATAACCGGAATGATTCTAGGAGGAACGGCAATCTCCAAAATCCTCATTATTATTTTTTCGCTCACAGCAATTTTTTTCAACGTAAATTTTGTAAGCAGCACAATGGGATTATGGGGATTCATAGCAATTATTTTTGCGGCAAGCGGTTTTTACCTTGAATTCTGCATAGACGGATTCAAAAAAGAAAATATCATGATTGATCTTGCCTGCATTTCAGGAAAATACGAAAAACTTGAGCTTAAGGCAAAAGATGAAATTTCAAGAATTTCCGGAAATAAAAATTTCTGCAAAACAAAAAAGTAGCCATCCATGGCCCTCCGCCAGCGCGGAGTTTTTTAAGGAGTCGTTACGATTAGACAGGTTAGAAAAAACGAGAAAAGCGTAGTACTCTAGATT
>OBSA01000013.1_pt1 | contig 90892 bp, 51 predicted proteins | sample 1501291 | NCBI WGS metagenome assembly OBSA01 (sample SAMEA3360679, study PRJEB22359) | human gut metagenome | biome: ENVO:urban biome; feature: ENVO:human-associated habitat; material: ENVO:feces | place: Bangladesh | collected 2011 | reverse complement strand
GAACGGACCAGACAAGGTGCTCTTCGTGCTGCGCGACCCGCCGGGAAGTAACTCGTATGCTTATCTTGAGAAGGGTGTCACTGTGACAAGCACAAGTTCCTATGAGGGCAATGTCACCAACGAGGGAGTGCTTAACAATGAAGCAAAGATTGGTCTTGAACTTATGACATTTGCCGGTGTCGGAGCCGGAAAAATCACAAATAACGAGATAAAGGACGAATACTCTTTCGGCGTATCTCATAGCGAGACGATTGGCGGTACGGACACTGACACGAAGACAATGACCACCACCACGCGCTTCGAGACAAGCAGCGACCCGCAATATGTAGGAGCCGACGGCGACCTCTTCGTCGGATTCTCTACCAACATCGGTGTTGGCAAGACGCAGAACATCGCCGTGGTTTCGCGCGAGATGTATCTGTCGGCCCCTGATAAATACGAACTGTTCGGTGATGTTACACCGGCTGCCAACGACTATCTGCTCGTGAAGGCCACTGGTTTGGGACTCTCGCAGAAGTACGGCACGATGTTCATCTATCCGCAGGTACACATCGAGAAGGTATTGCTGCCGAAGCTTGAGGAGGTGCGTAACAGCATGCTACATCAGCAGTCGGAGGCTTTGGATTTCCAGGCAATGGCTGACAATACCAAGCTTCCGGTCTACGTGTCGAAGCTGGCTACAGACGACCCCAACTATGGCAAGAGCAACAACGACAAGGTGTTCGGTGGTGCAAATGCCGACGATCCGTGTGACGGACCGAGCTATAAGATCTATGCTCCTAAGGGAGTGGTGATGAAGGAAGACACCATCATGTATCTCAACCAGTCTATCGAGAACTGGAAGACACAGCTTCGCAATAACGAGGAGCAGAAGGTGAAGGCAGAACTCATGCAGAACCATTCGTTCCAGGGCGGCGCTTCGTACGAATACTCTGAGGAGTATGGAGTGGGACGCTCGGAGACAGCGCGTTTCAGTCTGCTGGTCGGAGCACAGTACTCTGCCAACGTAGGCTGGGGTCTTGACGGAACTGGCTTTGTACTGAATATCGACGAGAAATTTACTACGGAGCATGGCGGCGAGTTCTCAACTGAGGAGACGGCACGCCACTGTAAGGGTTATGTGCTCGCAGAGGAAGGCTCTGACTATATCTCTGTAGACGTATGTCGTGAGGCAGGATATAAGGATGGCGACCAATACATCAACTACAAGGATATGAAGGACGAGGAAGGTCAGACCTTCTCTACGTTCATCTTCAAGACTCGTGGCGGCGCTACGTCGTGTCCGTTCGAGGGCGAATACAAGACCAAGTACTACGAGCCGGGACAGCACGTGATAAATGAGGCTACTGTTCAGATGGAGGTGCCGGAGATAACCGTCGAGAAGGACTTCATCGAGAATGTTCCTTCGGGCAAGTCGGCTTACTTCACGCTCTATCTGCGCAACAACTCGGAGTCGCAGGACGACAACTGGTATAACCTTGTCATCGACGACAGCAGCAATCCTAACGGAGCACAGCTGCTCATCGATGGCGCACCGATCGGCAACGGCAGAGCATTGCTCGTGCCGGCTGGCGGAACACTCACCAAGACGCTCGAGGTGCGCAAGGGTTCGGTGATGAACTACGACAATCTTCGACTGATGTTGCAGTCGCAGTGTCAGTGCGACCCCACCGACTTCCAGGATGAAATATATGACGACGTGACGTTCAGCGTACACTTCACTCCTTCAGCCACAGACGTGAACCTGAAGAAGCCTACCGACAACTGGACATACAACACCAAGTTGCCAACGGCGGAGGTGAACGGCGTGCAGAAGCATTACATGGACGTAGTGATTGACGGCTTCGATGTGAACTACGACAACTTCCATCGCATCATGCTTCAGTATAAGCCGTCGTCGGGCAGCGACAACGATTGGACAACGCTCATGAGCTACTACAACGACCAGGCTCTCTACGACCAGGCTGTGAAGAACGGCATGAACGCCGAGATGATAAAGGCTGCAGACGCCGGCACCATCAAGTATAGCTGGTTTATGGACGACCTGCAGGATCAGCGCTACGACCTGCGCACCGTAGGTACGAGCATGATAAACAACGCGGAGGTTTATAACTATTCTGCCGTACACAGCGGCATCAAGGATATGTACAACCCGCGCCTCTTCGGTAGTGCGCAGCCGGCGAACGGCGTGCTCACCGTGAACGACGAGGTGAAGCTGACGTTCAACGAGCCTATAGCCGACGGACTCCTCACCGACAACAACTTCTCGGTAACAGGTATACGCAACGGCGCACAGACCGACCACAGCGTGAGCGTGCGTCTGGACGGCAAGAACGACGAACTCGTGTCGGAGTTCCAGCGCAACTGGAGCGGCAAGAACCTCACTGTAGAGATGTGGACCCTCGCCGACAAGGCACAGGACGCCGTACTCTTCAGTCAGGGCAATGCCAACAGTGCGATAGAGCTTGCAACGACGAGCGACAATCGCTTGAAGGTGAAGGTGGCTGACAAGACCATCGTCAGCGACAAGGCGTTCGACTACGAGCAGGGCACATGGGCACACGTGGCTCTTGTATATAATAACGAAGGAAACGTGTCGGCTTACTACAACTACGAGCAGCTTATCAGCGCAGCTGAGGTGGGCGAGTACAACGGCGAGGGCGCTTACGTGTTCGGAGCCAGCGTAGACGGAAGCGGACACTTTGCAGGCAAGATGCACGGCGCGCGCATCTGGGACAAGGTGCTGACGCCGGCACGTCTGCAGACCAACTCGCTGACTATGCTCTCTGGCGCCGAAAGCAATCTCATCGCCTACTATCCGATGTCGGAGGCTAAGGGCGACGTGCTTGCAGACAAGGCACACGGCGCAAACCTCGAGATGAGAGGCGCCGAATGGGCTAACCCTGAAGGACGCGCAGCTGCGTTCAACGGCAAGGACCAGTACCTGAAACTCTCTTCGGGCAGTTCGTGTGTGGTGGACAACACTATGGACTACACCATTGAGACATGGTTCAAGGCCGACGAGGCTCAGCCGACGGCTACCATCATCTCTAACGGACGCGGCGACGGCGAGGACATGGGCGGTTCGCTCAATCTCTTCGCACTCAATCTGGAGGAAGGCCGACTGGTGTTCCACAACAACGGTGTGCGTGTGGCGTGCGACGGTAGCTACGCCGACAACGACTGGCACCATGTGGCTGTGGCTGTGAACCGCACAAGCGGACGCGCACAGATATACGTCGACGGCAAGCTGAACACTTACTTCGAGGCAGCCGACCTTGGTGGCATAGCAGCGGCTTACATACATCTCGGCGCTCGTGTGTGGACTCCTGCCGACAACCTGCAGCAGGAGAAGGCAGACAACTTCTTCAAGGGCGAGATTGACGAGGTGCGTGTATGGAATCTCTACAAGAGCGAAACGCTCGTGGAGAATGGCAACAGCAACCGTCTTGACGGTGCGGAGAAGGGACTTCTGGCTTACTATCCGTTCGAGACATACATCGAATGGCAGGGCGTGAAGGAACTGCAGTTCTCTCTGAAAGACCAGAAGCAGCAGGCCGACCCGACGCAGAAGGTGCCTGACGCAGTGGCTGTAGGCGGCGACGTCGAGACCAAGACTTCTGCACCCGTCAAGGCTAAAGGTCCGGAGAGCAAGCTGCTCTACGACTTCGTAGTGAACAACGACGCACTCATCATCAATCTGAAGGAGCCTTACGAGCGCATAGAGAAGACTATCGTGAAGTTCACGGTGGACGGCGTGCGCGACAAGAACGGCAACGAGATACTCTCGCCGATAACATGGAGCGCATTCATCGACCGCAACCAGCTGAAGTGGAGCGACCGGGCTCTCACCGTAGTGAAGAAGCTCAACGAGGAGAAGACCATCAGGGTGAAGGCGCTCAACAACGGCGGCTCGATAGAACACTTCACCGTAGAGAACCTTCCTTCATGGCTCGAGGCAGAACCGGCAAGCGGCACCATCGACCCGACAGCGTCGCAGGACATCGTGCTGACTATCGACCCGAGTCTGAACATCGGCACATACGACGAGACGCTCTATCTGCGTGGCGACAACAACGTGGTGGAGGCTCTGCAGCTCACGGTGAAGGTGGAGGGCGAGAAGCCCGACTGGACGGTGAACGCCGCCGACTTCAAGTATAATATGTCTGTCTTCGGCAAGCTGTATATCAATAAGGTATACTCTTCTGACGACGAGGACATGCTCGCTGCGTTCAGCGGCGGAAAGTGCGTAGGCGTATGCAACAACCGCTACTACAAGCAGAACGATATGTACTACGCCATGCTCACGGTCTACTCTAACGAAGTAAGCAGCGACAACCTCGAGTTCCGCATCTGGGACGCAAGCACCGGACAGACCTACATAGCCGAGAGCGAGAAGCCGATAAGCTTCGAGAACAACGCCGTAGTGGGCAGTCCGTCGCAGCCTGTGCTCTTCACGGCAAAGGACTATCGTGTGCAGAACATCACGCTGAACGAGGGATGGACGTGGATATCGACGAACATCGCATCCGACAAGCTATCCGATCTCAACAAGCTGCTTGCCGACGGCAAGTGGACATCCGACGACCAGGTGAAGAACGAGCAGTACGGCTTCGCATCGTGGACAAAGCGCAACGGATGGATGGGACAGCTCACCGCCATCGACAACGACCAGATGTATCTCGTACACAGTTCGCAACTGCAGAGCCTGCATATCTCAGGACCGGTTGTAGACCCCACCTCGCACAAGCTCACCATACGCGGAGCAAAGGCAGACGGCACAGCACGCTGGAACTACATCTCGTATCTGCCTTCAGACAACTTCACGCTCAAGGAGGCTCTCGCCGGCTACGACGCCAAGGAGGGCGACATCGTGAAGTCGCAGACGCAGATGGCTATGTACAGCGGCAATCTGGGATGGATAGGCAGTCTGACGTACATGGAGAACGGCAAGGGATACATGCTCCAGCGCCAGTCGCAGGACGACGCTCAGCTGCAGTATCCGTCGAAGACTTCTGTAGGTCGCAAGGCTAAGGCCGTGAAGAGTGCGGACGAGCCAACGGCTTACTTCCCCTACTCAGCCAACATGACGGCTGTTGTAGAAGTGGAGGGCGTAGAGCTGCAGCAGGGCGACCGCCTTGTGAGCTACGTAGCAGGCGAGCCGCGCGGCTATGCCGAGGCTATAGCTCTGCCCGATGGCAGAACCGTCTTCATGCTCACCATCGGTGGCGACAAGCCCGAGGCTGTTGACGTGACTGTAGAGCGCGACGGCGACGTCGTAGCCAAGGCACCGAGCGCCGTAAGCTATGCTGCCAACAGCAATGTGGGCACCCTCAGCGAGCCGATGCGCATCAGCTTCCTCGGCACCGAGGGCGGACTCTACATCTATCCGTCGCCGTTCTACTCGCAGCTGAAGATACGTGCCACTGTCGACCGCGACGCCTATACAGATGTATACGTCAGCGACATGAGCGGCAAGCGTATCGTGGCATGGAACGACTGCAACGCTGGCGGCAATGTAGACATCACATGGAACGCCGGCAACATGGTTCCGGCTGGTGTGTATATCGTCAGCATCGCCGTAGACGGCAACGTCTACTCGATGAAGGCTATCAAGAAGTAATATTTTAAAAAGAAAGACTATATGAAATATATAAAGTATTCGTTTCTCGCCGCATTGGGCTTTCTCTTCGCACAATGCACCGAAGAGGGCGACAAGACTTATCCGCAACAACCCGCTCCCCAGTGGAGCGTGGTTGAGGAGGACTTCGTAAGCGAGGCTCCAACATGGCAGGTGGCGTCTGCCACTCCAGCTTCCGCCCCGATGTGGCGAGCCAACTTCAGCGGCAACGATCAGGCGCCGTTGTGGAGCGACCCCGACAAGAGTGTCTATCCGATGAGCATGACTGCCGTAGTGCGTCTCTCGCCGGTGCTCGAAACGCTTGCCGCCGACGGCGACATGATGGCTGCCTTCATTGGCGGCGAGTGTCGCGGCGTGGCTAAGACGGTGATGAACGACGGCGTGCGCCTCTTCTTCATCCACGTGAAGGCGCCGTCGAGCGAGAACGGCAATGTGGAGTTCCGCTATTACAGTGCTGCCGCCAAGCGCACGTATGTCTCCGTAGCGTCCGACGTCAGATATGAGGTTGACAAGATTTACGGCACAGCTGACGCTCCAGCCTATCCCGACTTCGAGCAGTCGGGACCCTTCCCCGTACCTACCAAGGCATGGGTGAAGGTGGACAAGGCGAAGCTGCCGTTCACAGTAGCCGCCGGCGACGAGCTGCAGGCGTTTGTGGGCGACGAGTGTCGCGGCATAAAGCACGTAGAGAGCGAGGCTGATATGCTCTACTGGTACGACATCCTCGGACGTGTCGAGGGCGAGCAGGTGATGTTCCGCTATTATAGCGCTGAGAAGAAGCAGGTGTTCGTATCTGAGCAGACCTTCGTCGTAGGAAAGCGCGCATCGGTGGTTGGAACAGCCGACCAGCCGCTCGCGCTCACCTTCGTGCCGCAGGGCAGCATGACCGCCTATCTCACCCTCGACGCCCTCACAGCCGGCTATGCCGACAAGACGGGCGATCGGTTGGCGGCGTTCGTAGCGGGCGTCTGCGCCGGCGTTGGCGAACTCGTGGGCGAGCAGGACGGCAGACCGGTATACAAGATGGTTGTCAACGGCGTCAGCTCACAGGCGGCGTCTGTAGACATACGCTACTACAGCCATCGCAACAGCTACGTGTTCACGGCTCCAGCATGCCTCGCCTTCGCCGACGGCAAGGTGGAGGCTTCGCCCGAGCAGCCGCTCACCCTGCCTCTCGTTCTCGCCGGCAAGCATCCGCTCAAGATGACAGCTTGCGTGGCATTGCCTCAGAACATCGTGCGCCAGGCAACGGCAGACGACCTGATGGCTGCATTCGTGGGCGCAGAATGTCGCGGCATGGCAAAGGCAGAGCAGGCGGAGAACGGCGAGTATGTCTTCCGCATGGAGATAAACGGCAGTATGGGAGCGGAGGAACCCGTTACGCTGAAGTATTATGCCGCACGCAACAAGTATCTCTATCAGGCTGTCGCGGCTTTCACGTTTGCCGACGGCACAAGCTACGGCACAGCCGGTGAGCCCGGCAGACCTGCTTTCCTCATTGTTGAATAAGCTTAAAACCTATCTGTATATATGAATAAGAAAACTATAATAAGCATGGTGCTGGGGTGCATGTCGCTGCTCCCGGCATCTGCACAGAACGGATGGTTCGTTGAGGCGGGCGGAGGCGTGCAGACTATCTTCTCGAGCGATGCCGGCAAGCTGCACTTCGGCAAGCGTCTCACTCCTTCATACCACATCGGCGTGGGTAAGTGGATCACTCCGGCTTACGCCCTGCGCCTGCAGATTGGCGGCTATGCGCTCAACGGCATGTCCACATCCGAAGGACTCTATCTGCGCGACCCGCAGACCGACGGCTCTATATACGGTCCTCACGACCCAGTTATCGACAATGTGACGGTCCGCCCCGACGGCACCTATCGCCATTATCTGCGTTACGTCAACGCTCATGCCGACTTCATGGTGAGCCTCTCGCGTCTGCTATTCCGCAGCGCGTGCCGTTTCGATGTGCTTCCGGCTGTAGGATTGGGCTACGCCCGCACCTTCGCCTATCGCGGCACGGCGGACGCCAACTCGCTCACAGCCAACTTCTCTATAGCTGCCAAGTACAGCGTACTGAAGTGCATGGATGTAAACCTTGAGATAGCTTCGGCTCTCATGCCCGACCATTTCGACGGTCGCATCACGGGGCGCAAGTACGAGCCGACGCTCGGTGCAACGCTCGGACTGACCTATCGCTTCAACGCCTCAAAGCCTTGCGCCAAGAAGCCGCGCTGCCATAAGCTCCGTCGTGAAGCCGTGGTCGACACGGTGTACGTGAAGGAGCGGATAGTGGAGCGTCCCGTCTTCAAGGACCGCATAGTGGAGAAGTCGGTTGCGAAGAAACAGGAAGCGTTCCGTCTCGCCTCGGTCAGCTTCGCTTGCGCTTCCGCCAAGCCAGAGAAGAAGCAGGACATAGTGTTTGAGAACATCGTCGAATATCTCAAGCAGAACCCTTCTGCACGCATCCGTCTCGACGGTTATGCCGACAAAGCCACAGGCAAGGAGCGCACCAACCTGATGCTATCTATTCGCCGCACCGACAGCGTGCGCAACATCCTCATAGAGCGTTACGGCATCGCTCCGTCGCGCATCGAGGCACAAGGCATCGGCAGCAATGCGCAGCCGTACGAAGATAACGATCTTAATCGCGTAGTGATTGTAACGGCACTGCCCGAGTGACGCGTGTTTAGTAAATTGAAAAATGAAGATATTTCTTCAGAAAAATGAAGAACTTCTTTAAGAGAAATGAAGAACTTCTTTAAGAGAAAGGGGAGATTTCTTCAGCCCCAAGCACATTACCGCAGCGTGGTACTTCTGTTTCCGCAATGCGGTAATGTTATTTTAGCTACGCGGTAATGATATTTTCGCTACGCGGTAATCTTGTTTCCAGTCTGCGTTAATCGCATTGACAGGCTGGCAGATGGCTTGTTAAGGCTGGAGAATAGCTTGCTAAGGCTGGAGGATGGCTTGTTAAGGCTGGAGAATAGCTTGTTAAGGCTGGTAGATAGGCTGGTAGATAACCCGATTATCGAGTTATCTGCCAGCCTTTATTTTGCTTATATACAACGAGTTATGCCGAAACTGGGAGATGTGGCAGCTTTTTTCACGTACAGTGTTGTTATATGTATAAGTAGTTTGTGACTTGTTAAGGCAAATAACGACCGCAATAATGACTTAAAATGACCGCAACGACTGCAATCATCGGCAGAATCGCTCAATTCCAAGCTGAAGGCTTTTAGAAGCCAACTGCGTGGGGTAAGGGACATTCCGTTCTTTTTCTATCGGGTATCGTTGGTGTTTGGTTAGCCCTGCCACGGACTTTGTCGGGTGAGCCACAAATTACCCAAATATCGGTATTGTATAAAAAGAGAAACGGTGATAACTTTGCAGATTGAGAAACAACGTGTTATAATATTCAACCAACAAGTTGTCACGGAATGAGAAAAGCAATAGCATTAATACTATTTTTGATAATATCGGCAGTAACAACAGCCAACATATCTGCAACATCAATAGCCATTGACGGACGTTTCAAGGTGTCGGGACGCGTGATTGACGAACACACCTTACAGCCATTGTCGTATGCCATTGTCAAGGTATCAAATATTGACTTATGGGCTACCACCGATGTCAACGGCACATTCGTCATCGAGAACATCCCCCAAGGACCAACCTCCATTGAGGTGAGGACTTTGGGATACGTCACCCGCACCGTGCAATTCAACATCAATCGCAACACAGACCTCAAGAACATACGCCTTAAGGAAGAAAACCTAAGCATTCCGGGCGTGGAGGTCACGGCACGCAAGAAATCGACAATCGGCACCACGACTTACTCTATTGACCGAAACACGCTCGACCACTCGCAAGCCCTATCGCTCAACGACATCATGGCTTTGCTGCCCGGCGGACAGACCGTCAACTCCACTCTGACGGACGACTCGCGCATGGCGCTGCGCTCCGCTTCTGGCGAGAGAGGCAACGCCGCATTCGGCACAGCTATCGAGATAGACGGAATGCGTCTGAACAACAATGCCAGCATGAGCGAGACGCAGTCGGCATCCACACGCAACATCTCGACGTCCAACATCGAAAGCATTGAGGTGATAGCCGGAATACCGGGCGTGGAGTATGGCGACATAAGCAACGGCGTGGTGAAGGTGAACACTCGTCGCGGACATACACCATGGATTATGGAGGCGTCGATGAATCCGTATACACGTCAGGTGGCGCTTAGCAAGGGCATGGCATTGGCGCATAATGCCGGTACGCTCAACTTCTCGTTGGAACACGCACGCTCATTCACCGACATAGCATCGCCTCACACAGCGTATAGCCGAAACATCATGTCGGTTACATACAATAAGGTACTTCGCATAAAAGGCTCAAGCCTCAATCTGACAGCCAGTCTGACTGGCAACATCGGAGGATATGACTCAGAAGCCGACCCGGACGCTTTTCGCGACACCTATCAGCGCCAACGCGACAATCAGCTACGTGCCAACCTGCAGATAGACTGGCTCTGCAACAGCAAGCGATCCGGAGTATTCAACGTAGCTTTGCAGGCAGCCTTCTCCACAGCCGACCGACGCTCGGAGAACTATGCCAATACGTCGTCATCATCCACCCAAGCTTACCTGCACACCATGACCAACGGCTATGCCATAGCCAAAGACTACGCTGACGGCATGGGCACGGGCGACATCATACTGGGTCCGACGGGCTACTGGTATGTGCGGTCTTTCAACGACCAGAAGCCTTTGACCATGCAGCTTAAGCTAAAGGGCGAGTGGACACGACGCATTCTCGGAGCCGTGAACAAGCTGACTGTCGGCACCGAACTAAACTCTACACGCAATAACGGTCAGGGCACATACTACGACGACATGCGTCTGGCTCCCACATGGCGACCCTACGACTACAGCCTCCTGCCAACGATGCACAGTCTGGCGATGTTCATAGAGGAACGCCTGACGATAGGCAGACTGATGATCGTAGGCGGACTGCGTGACGACATCACTATGATCAGCGGTTCTGACTACGGCACCGCTGCAAGCCTCTCGCCACGAATAAACTCACGATATAATATAACAAAAGGTAGGCAATGGTCGCTCACGCTGCATGCCGGCTATGGCAAAAGCGTGAAGCTGCCGTCGTTTCAGGTGCTCTATCCTGCCGACACATACACAGACCGCCTCGTATTCACACCAGGGTCAACAGCCGACGGCAAGGCTTACTATGCCTACTACACCGACGTGAAACGCGCCTTATATAACAGAAACCTGAAATGGCAGCATGCCAACCAGGTGGAAGCAGGACTGGACGCAACCGTTGGCAAGGCGCGGCTGAGTGTTTCGGCATTCTGGAGCCGCACGTACAATCCGTATCAGACTCTGAACGTATACACACCCTTTGCCTACAACCAGACATCGCAGTCGGCTCTTGAAGGTTGCGGGATTGCCGTCGCAGACCGCATATACGGCGTAAACCCGACTACTGGCGTTATAAGCGTGACATCAGCCACTGACGGTCACACGGTGACGCTGCCCAACTCCACCCGCCGCACATACACCGCCAACCTACAGTATGTGAACGGTTCGCCTGTGACACGCTACGGACTGGAATGGGTGGCAGAGATGCCCATCATCAGCAACCGCCACACCTTAGGTCTGTCGCTGCGCATAGACGGCAAGTATTATCACTATCGTGGCATCGACAATACGCTCATTGCGGGCAGTCCCAATGGCATTGGCGACCAAGCCGAAAGTTCCGACGTAAAACCGCTTATAGGCTATTACGTAGGCAGCAACGTCACATCTGCCTCAACGGCAAGCACGCCAACGGTGAGCAACGGCATGCTGGACAAGGGATGCAGCCTCAACACCACTCTGACGGCACGCATACCACGACTGCGACTCATCATGACCATGCGTCTGGAGACAACATTGCTAAACTACCGACGCAATCTCTCGGACAATCGCACAACCATAACGCTCAATGAAGCAGGCGACGTGACTGGAACGAAATACACGGGACAGACCGACCATTATGTGGCAGTATATCCCGAATATTACTCCACATGGGACAAACCATCGGAACGCATTCCCTTCGCTGAGGCTCTTCTGGCTGCCAAGGACAACAATCCTACACTATATCGCCAACTGAGCAATCTGATAGTAAGAAGCAACACTGCATATTACTTCAATCCGCAGGATGTGTCGGCATATTGCTCAGCCAATTTCTCCGTAACGAAGGAGATAGGCAGATGGGTGAGTCTTTCGTTCTACGCCAACAACTGCTTCAACAACTTGGCGTCCGTTCGCAATGCACAGACCGGACTGAAGACATCGCTGTTTGACAGCGGATACGTCCCGAAGTTCTATTATGGAGCATCCGTCAGAGTGAAGTTGTAAGACTGTAGACGAATGGACAATCGACGAATAAAAACAAGGAAATATGAACAATATAACGAAATACTATTTTGCCCTGCTGCTTACTGTGCTGACCATATTGGCATCGTGCAGCTACGACGAGCATATAGACACTTACAACATCGAGGTGAGGCTGAGCGAAAGCGTGGCTGATGTTTCGGTAAAGATGACAAACAACATCGGCAGCACTTTCGAAGCTTCCACAGACGGCGACGGTATTGCCCGCTTCACTCTGCCCGCTGGCATATACAGTGTCAGCGCATCGAAGGTGAGCGACGACGAATACTTCCGCCATGTATGCAACGGGGCTTTGTCCGACGTGGCAATAGGCAGCACCAACACTAACATAATGTTGCCAGTCAGCGTCACAACCATGCAGACAGCCAACCCTATTCTCATAAAGGAGCTGTATAATGGAGGTTGTCAGAAAGACGACGGGTCAGGCAAATTCGCCATAGACAAGTGCATCATCATCTACAACAATTCATCCGAGACGGTGTCGCTCGACAATGTAGGCTTCGGCATCGTCGAGCCGTACAATGCAGAAGCCAACACCCACTCTTTCCTCAACGGAGGCAAGCTGGACTATGCCGACGCCGACTGGATTCCGGCGCTCAACGGCATCTGGTATTTCCAACCGGGCTGCACGATAGCGCCTTACTCGGAACTCGTGGTGAACGTGCATGGAGCCATTGACAATACGCAGACCTACAGCAACTCTGTCAACTATGCCAACGCAGCCTACTACTGCATGTACGACGTGGAGGCGACAAGCAGCGACGGAGGTAAGTATAACAACACCTTGTATTATCCCTCGCCTGCCGACGTCATTCCGGTCAGCCACTATCTGAAAGCGGTGAAATACGGCAAGGGCAATGCCTGGGCGATGAGCCAGACTTCTCCAGCCGTGATAATGTTCCGCACCGAGGGCGTAACGCCTAAGGATTTCGGCGAGGACAATGCCAATATGATATATCCGACGGGAAAAGTGGGCAACATCGTGTATGCATGTCTGAAGATGCCGCGTAGCTGGGTGATTGACGCAGTAGAGGTGTATAACGCCACAGCTCTTGCCAACTGCAAGAAGCGCCTCACGTCCGATCTGGACAATGGCTATGCCACTCTTACCGGAGGCTACGGACATGCCTTGATAAGAAAGGTGGAAAAGACCGTGGACGGGCATACCGTATATCAGGACACTAACAATTCAACGAATGACTTCTATGAAGCTGAAAATAGTTCTCTTCGCTAATCTGCTGTGTCTGCCGGCAATGGCTCAACGCGACTTCCGGCTGACCGAGCAGCGTAACGTATGGCTGACATCGGACAACGCCGCAGCTCTCACCTCCTTCGACGACAGCACCATAGCTCACGCCACGCTCTCTTATCGTCACGACGAAGGCAAGCTGCACACCATATCTGAAGGAAAGCGTCAGGACGCTTATGATGCCGACGTGCAGTCATACTGTAGACTCTCGGCTGACGTTGTGGCTTACGGCAGAGCCACGTACAGCCGACACAACATCTCAGATGCTGCAGGCAGCATGCTTATGCCTACAATGCAGCTGAAGCCGTTTGACCTCGTTGAGGAAACAAACGACAATGCCGGCGACAAGAGCATGGAGACATTCTGCATAAACGGAGCCATCGGCTGGAGAGCATGGCGACGTCTGGCTGTAGGCGCACGCCTCAACTATACAGCCGGCACATACGCCAAGCAGCGCGATCTTCGTCACAGCAATACGCTGACGGATATGGACGTAAGGACGGACGCCTTCCTTGCATTGTCTCACAACAGTGGCATTGGTGTAGGACTGGTCTATAACCGTCGCATAGAGGCTATGCAGTTTAAGACCTACGGCACTACGGACCAGATTTACTACACGCTCATCGACTATGCCAACCGTCACGGCGAACGAGAGACTTTCGGCACCAAAGGGTTTACCGACAGTAAAAACCGTCTGCCACTGCTCTCAGAACACATTGGCGTGACGGCTCAAGCCAAGTATGACCGCCTGTACGCTGACATCACGTACAGCCACCGCACCGGCTACTACGGACGAAAGTCGCAATACAGCGCGTCACACGAACAGCACCACGGCGACTGCCTCACAACGCATCTGCGCTACGACATGACACAAAACGTGGAGCGTCTCGTATGGATGGACTTGCACCTGACCACCGAAAGCCTTACATCAGAACGCGAGAACTATCGGCAGACAACAGCCACAAACGGCACGGCTGCCACATACTACGAATACTTCGAACCAACCAAGATGGCAGACAAGATGCAGACTTACGGCATGGCCACTGTGAACGCCTACTGGAAACCGTCGGGACAGATTTTCTTATGGCACATCATGGGAGGCACCCACTACTGGACACGCCGACAGACCGCCTATGTCTATCCTGACACATACACCACATCGCGCCACATCATCGCTCCGTTTGTAAGCGCCCGACGCAGTCTGCTCACACGAGGAGGCAGGCTATGGTCAGCAGAAGCAGGAGTGATAACCACAATGGGCAGCTTCAGCCAAGCGGCAGCACACGCAGCCATCAAATACGAAATGCCCGTCAAAGGCACGCCCTTACGTCCTGCCATATCGCTCAGGTATGACTTCCACCAAGCCACCGATGGCGACATGAAAGGACAGACACGCAACACGCTGACCGTAACCGCGGCAGCAACATTTTAGGAAACAATTTAAAAAAAAATCAGAATATGAAGAAAACATTTACATTTATCTTCGCTTGCATAGCAGCGATGACAGCAATGGCTCAGAGCGACGGCTCTACAGTATCATGGGGGCTTAACGGCACCGGCACGGAGGCAGACCCTTACATCATCAGCACAGCAGCCGACTTCGCTGCAATGGCAAACAACTGCAACGCAGACCACAAGGGAACGGGCGAGTACTTTAAGATGACTAACGACATCGACTTCTGCGGCTCGGAAGCCAACCCGACGCAACTGCCTGCCATCGGCAAGGACGGCAACGCCCAGATTACAAAGATAGCCTATGGCTTTGACGGAACCTTTGACGGCGACGGACACACCATCAGCGGCATCTATCACACCGAGAACGGCAATAATGCCGAAGGTAAGTATAACGCCCTGTTCGGATGCATTGACAAGAACGGCGTGGTGAAAAACATCGTCTTCAGCGAGAACAACCACATCACAAGCTATAACTACGTCGGCTCCATCGCTTCGCTAAATATGGGTACCATCCAGAACTGCACCAACTATGCAGACATCACAGCCACAAACTTCGCTGCCGGTGGTATCTGCGGATTCATGGTAAACGGCAACGGAACCGTGAAAGACTGCCATAACTACGGCAACGTGACGGCTATGACTTACGCTTCTGGCATCTGCGGCGGATCGCAGTCGGGCAAAAGCATCACTACGTACAGCTATCTTATAGAGGGCTGCACCAACAGCGGCAATCTTTCAACCAGCAACGGACTTGGTTCGGCAGGCATTGCCGGCTCTTACTCTGGCGCCATACGAAACTGCACCAACAGCGGCAACGTGGACGACACTAAGGGAACAGCCAAGAGCAAGCAGTACACAGCCGGCATCGTAAGCTGCGCCAGCAACGCTGTGGACATCGAGGGTTGCACAAACAGTGGCTCTGTAAACGGCGTAAAGAACGTGGGCGGCATCGTAGGCAACGTGATGAAGGGCGACGAGGCAGCAACGGCTATCAGCAACTGCGTCAATAACGGAGCAGTAAGCGGACAGGACCTTTACGTAGCCGGCATCGTAGGCAATTCGGCACGTGCCGAAGGACTGGTAACGGTAGTGAAGTGCACTAACAATGGCGAGGTAACATCTACTGGCACCTCTGAGTTTATCGGCAACCTGCGCGGCAACACCACAATTGCTCTTGGCGATGGCAACGTGATAGGAGCCGGACTCAAGGTTCTGCCTCTCGACCCGACAGACACAACTGGCATCAGCGACGTGAATGTAAACAAGACCGTCAACGGCGTATTCCTGAAAAACGGCAAGATCGTAATTGTCAAGAACAACAAGGAATATACAGTCGGAGGCGTTCAGATGGTTGAGAAATAAACAGACACCCTACTCTAAAAACAACCTATTAAATACTCAATATGAGACAAAGACGAATCTTCTCTCTTCTTATGTGCCTTGGCAGCTGCATAGCTGTCTCGGCACAGACCTTGCCTCTCGACAGCTGCATTCGCAAAGGCAAACTCGCCAACGGGCTTACCTATTACATACGCCACAACGCCCAGACACCTGGACAAGCCGACTTCTACATCGCTCAGCGGGTGGGCTCAATACTTGAAAAGCCCGAGCAGCGCGGTCTGGCTCACTTCCTGGAGCACATGGCATTCAACGGCACACGCAACTTCCCCGACGGCAATGGCGGCGAACGCTCCGTACGTAACTGGTGTGAACGCAACGGCATAAAGTTCGGTGCCGACCTCAATGCCTACACCTCCATAGACCAGACCGTCTATAACATATCCAACGCTCCCGTGAGCAAGGCGGGCGTGACCGACACCTGCCTCATCATTCTGCATGACTGGGCTGGCTCGTTGCTGCTCAAGGACGACGAAATCGACCAGGAGCGTGGCGTGATACGTGAGGAATGGCGTACACGACGCTCACGCATGGCATCGCAGCGTATGATGGAGAATGCCATGCCTGTGATATACGCTGGATCGAAGTATGCCGACTGTCTGCCGATAGGACATATAGAAGTGGTGGATACGTTCCATTACGATGTTCTGCGCGACTATTACCACAAGTGGTATCGTCCCGACCTGCAGGGCATTATCGTTGTGGGCGACATCAATGTGGACGAGATAGAAGCCAAGATAAAGAGCCTCTTTAATGACGACTCGGTACCAGCCGGCGCCCCACAGCGCACTTACTATACGGTGCCTGACAACAAGGAGATGATAGTATACACCAAAGCCGACAAAGAGCAGCCCACGCTCAACTTCTCGCTATACATGAAGCATGACGCCGAGCCACGAGAGACGAGAGCCACACGCGAGGCTTTCCTCGGCAGCTACAAGTCGAAACTCGCCATGTTCATACTGCGTCAGCGACTGGCTCAACTCTCACATGAGGCTCAGCCGAGAGTGATGTCAGCAAGTTGTCGCGCAGGCAGCTTCTACGTCACCACCGAGAAGGACGCCTTCGCTCTCAACATCGGTCTGATGCCCAACAATCCGCAGGTTGGTATTGATGCTGCCATAGAGATTGTGGAGAAGGCAAGACGTTACGGATTCACAGAAGCCGAACTGGAGCATGCCAAGGTGCAGCACACCGTCAACATCGAACACCGTCTTGACAACAAGGACAAGACACGCAACGCCGAATATGCCAAGAACATCGTGTCTAACTTCTGCAGCGACGAGCCTTGCATGAACATCGAATACGAGGCAGCGCTGGAGGCAGAATTTTCTGCCAGCGTCACTCTTGACGACATCAACGAGACGATGAAGGAGATGGCAGACAATCAGAATCAGGTGTGCATCGTCTTCGGTCCGACAGAATATGACGGCAAGCCATACACCATGCCTTCGGCAGATCAGTTCAAGTCATGGATAGAGAACGCACAGAAGCATGAATATGCCAACGACAACTCGTCACGTCAGGTTGACCCTGTATTCATGAAGAAGCTACCCAAGAAGGGCAAGATTCTCGCCAAGCATACAGCCGCCAACGGCTACACCGAATATCTCCTCTCTAACGGCATAAAGGTGAGCGCACGACAGTCAGACATCGAGCCCAACCGTCTTACTATAAACATGTTTCGCATGGGCGGTCGCTCGCTCTATCCTGACACTGACGCTCCGACGCTGCAATTCCTCGGAAGCGTAGTGAAAGAGAGCGGAGCAGCCGACTTCGACTTTCTCACTCTCGAGAAGAAGCGCCGCGGCAAGGCGCTGCGCGTGGTGCCATACATCGACGCAGAAGAAGAGGGAGTAAAGGGAGTGTGCGTGGCATCCGACCTAAAGACGTGGTTGCAGATAATGTATCTCTACCTCACCAATCCGCGCAAGGACAAAGCCATATTCCAGAATATGATAACCAAGCAGCAGTCGATGTTGCGTAACCGCAACGCAAGCCCTAACGTCACCTACAACGACTCGTTGCGCGTAGCCGTATACGGAGAACGCAAACGCACCCAACCGCTCACGGCTGACAGAATGAAGGAGGTAAGCTTCGACCGCATCTATCAGATTTACAACGAGCGCTTCAGCAATCTTGCAGGCATGAACCTTATCATTACGGGTGACATACGCGAGGACGACTTCGAAGAACTTCTCTGCCAGTACGTTGCAAGTTTGCCAGGAAAGAAGAACACCAACAACAGCTGCAAGCCCGGAGAATACACTCTAGACATTCAGAAAGGAAAGGTGACAAAGGTGTTCCACAAAGAAATGGCAACACCTTCGGCACAGACCAACATCGTCTATTCTGCACCAATAGCCTATACCGCTGACACAGACCTCAAGCTCGACGTGCTCTCTCAGATTATGCGCGGCGTCTACACAGAAAAGGTGCGCGAGGAAAAGGGAGGCACATACGGCGTTAACGTGGAGGGACAGTTTTGGAGATATCCTACAGACGGATGCTCAATGACCGTCAGCTTCCGTTGCGACCCGAACAAATATGACGAGCTTCTGCCCGTAATAGACCAGCAACTGCAACGTATGGCAGCAGAGGGTCCCACCGAGGAGCAGTTGGAGAAGGTGAAGGAATATGCCCGCAAGAACTACAGCCGCGCCGTGCTCACCAACGGATGGTGGGAATACGTGCGCTATCACGAACTGCGCGAGGGCATCGACTTCAACAAGGACTATTTGCAGAAGGTGGACAGTCTAACCACTGACAGCATTCGCGACTTCTGCCGACAACTTACAGCGCCCGGCAATCGCATTCAGGTAACAATGAAATAACTTAGGAAAAGAACAAAAAATGACAAAGAATATGCTTTCAATAAAGAAGTGCATAAAAAGAGGAGCAGCTACACTATTGCTGCTCCTCGCAGCCAGCACCATCCAAGCCGACAACGTGATGAAACGACACGCCGACGGCACCTGCTCAGTTAACACCAGCACGATATGTAAAGCCCGTGGCTATCGCAAAGGCACCCCAGTAGAGGTGTACTTCAAGAACGGAAAGGTGCTGAAAGTGGTGGCTCTGAAAAATGAAGAAACTGTGCCTTACTTCGCCCGCATAAAGAAGTTTCTGCTGCCACTTTACAACAACCTGAAAGTATCAAAGGCTAAGAAGCTCACCGAACGCACAGACATAGACGGATGCACCGGTGCGACGTTCAGCACAAAGGCAGTACAGAAAAACATTCAGACTGCCATTGGATATTACGAGAAGAACAAGTAAAACAAAACTACATTTTAAGATTGCGGTAGAGAAAGTAAAACTCTACCGCATTTTTATGTGTTTACCGTTTGTATAAAATTTGTTTGATATCCCATATATTTTGTGTAACTTGTTGTCTGCAAGACGATATTGTGGCATTATTTGATGTTTTATGATGCGATATTCGCCCTCTGCTTCATATTTTTTATTTTTATAGATAGGAGCATAAGCATTGTTTATTATAGCCTGTTTTACATCTGTCCACTCATCTTTATTGAAAATGTTTTTTAATGTCTTATTGCAGGCTTCTTCTGCAATCTTGATGTTATTTGTATCAACATACTCACATTTTTTTATTTCATCATAAAGTAAATATGTCGGCTCACTTTCACTCCAATATTTACGTTCTTTGCAATCAGCTCCATACATAGGTAAAGTTGATGGAAGCTTGGAGAAATCGAAACCTAAACTTATGCCATCTCCATTTTGTCCATAGCCACGCCACATCGTTAAATCGTCTTCCTGCTTAGAGAACGAAATCGTAAATATGTTCAGATTGTACTGTGGATGTTGTGTGAGTTCCTTTTCTTTGTCGTTAAGTGGAATGTTGTTCTTTTTAGTATAATCAAGCACACCGGCTTTTAATCCTTCAAAGAACAACTGACATTCTGTAGGATCGTTTTGAAAGGCGTAATGTGTTGCCCACATTGTTATATATTTGGGATGTATATCGCCTTCCTCATAACACAATGAATGTTCTATCATATTATAGAACGTATTCATTGTGGTATAGTGATATAGTATAATATTATCTTCTTTAGTCATACTTATCTCTTTTTAATTGTCAAATCCGAATTTGTTCCAGGCTTCGAGGACGAGGCGCTTGGTATGGTATTCTCCGTACTGGCGTATCTCGTTGTCTTTCAGCATATGGAAGACTTCGTTTAAACTGCCTTTCTTCTGCAAATATAAGGCTTTTCTTTGAGGCGTCACAATAAAATGCAAACAGAATTGTATAAAAATGTGCTCACTTGTAAAGAACTACCATGTCAGATAGATTGTTGAGGCTGGCAGAAGAATTATTGAGGCTGGAGGATGGCTTGTTAAGGCTGGAGGATAGGCTGGTAGATAACCCGATTTTCGAGTTATCTGCCAGCCTTTATTTTGCTTATATACAACGAATTATGCAGAAGCTGGCAGATATGACAGATTTTTTCACGTACAGTGTTATTATATATGTATAAGTAGTTTGTGACTTGTTAAGACAAATAACGACCGCAACGACCGTAAGAACGACTTAAAACGACCGAAAATAGCCGAAAATAGCCGATAACGACCGCAACGACCACAAAAACGACCGCAAAAACGACTAAAAACGACTAAAAACGACTAAAAACGACTAAAATGGTCGTTTTAGCTAAGTTCTTGTTCGCCTTTTGTGGTTATCAGCCATTTTTTGCCATTCGAAGATTTTACTATAAGTTTATCCTTTGCCATATTAACAAGGAGACGACCTATTTTTCGTAGCTTTTCGTCACGAGTGTTTTGTCAACATTCAGAGATGTTGTGTAATGTGGCGCACGATCTTTGTACTCCAAGCCGTTTTATTTTCAATATTTAGCTTCAAAATATAAATTGTTAAAAATAAACCTTGCTTGATAATCAAATAGTTACAATCTTTTTAACAAACGTTTATTTTTCAATTATATTTTTTTTAGCCATCAGATCAAATAGTATCTACAGTTAACGCGGGCCCCTTTCTTTTGAACTTCTTTACCAACCATAGAATAGACCATCTTTCTGATTTCCTTCATGTCCACATCTGGAATTCTGCTTGCTATTTCTGAAATTTTGCTCATGGGATGACTATGCAAGTCTTCTTTGATGAGAGCTTTAAGTACATAAGGCTCTATTGTCTTTAGCGTCGTAACGATGTTGGACTTTGCATTTGCTAATAGCGTAGGGTTGACTTGATAGTATGCACCTTTTGTTGCACCACCTTTTGTTATTAAGTGATTCTTGTCTAAATTATCTACATAGCTTCTAAGGCGTTCTTCGGCAGACAGTTGAAGAGTTTTCGACAAGTCGGTTGTCGCAATGCGTTTCTCTCTGGCTATGATACCGAAAGCTATCTTGTTCTTTTGGGAAAGCTGATAATTGTGGTCAACGTAATCCATCAAGCGAACAACTTCTTTATCCGTAATCTCTGCACTTTGATAAACTGTGACAGTATTGAAAGTTGATTCTATCTCTGGTTGCTTCTTCGCTTCAACTGCATCCAACTCATAAATTAAGTCATAGCCAGAACCCTCGCCTTCCATCAGCCCAAATGCAGTCAGTATCTCAATCATGTTAGGATTACGTCTATGTTTGGTATGAAGGATGTTGTCTTTGGTTACACCTAAAGGGAGACCACCTGGATTGGAGATGCTGATATAACCTGGATATACCTTGATTGTGATGTCGTTGGAGATGGTTCTTGAACTATGAGCCAAACAATTAACAAGCAACTCTCTGATTAAGTTCTCGTTGTAATAGCGCACTGTCTTACGGAAGAGCCCATTAGGCATCTCATAGCTATAGGTCAACTCTACAGCCTTGTCCATAATATCTTCCAAAAGTTCCTTTGGATTAAGCGTGTTATCACGCCATTCCAATTTATTGGTTTTGTTCTCCAAGTCGTCATATACGATATATTGCACAGTGATAGGATAGCAAATGCGGCTACGCTGTTTGGCTGTACCAATCCATAAGACACCAAGATTAGTCATCTTGTTGCCGTCAAGAAGGTGGTACTGTTCGCCAATTTCTATATCGTCGAGCTGCTTGATATGCTGCTTCACTCTATCAGATTGGCGTATATCATTAGCGAATTTAGAGAGATTCGTCTTATTCTCATCTTCCAATTCAAACTGTGTTGGTACAAGTTCCCATTGAAAAGCTCCTTTCTCTTCTCCTACACGTTGAATATCCTCACTACGTACAGGTTCGCATTTGTCTGCGACACGGATGTACATTTTGCCATCAGAAGTGGTGGCATATGAATGGAGTGAAGGGAATACAGTGATGGCAAAGTACTGGCTGCCAGTTTCATCAGCACATACGTCGCCTACAGCAAGACCTACGTTGAAACAGAGTCCACGCAATCTTGTAACGGCACTATTTGCCTCTTCTTGCGGTATTATCTGATTAGGTCCCGGCTTCTTCGTTTTGTCTTCTACACCAATCATAATTTGACCTCCTTGTGCATTGGCTAAAGCCACACAAGTGGTGGAGAGCTCTTTGAAACCTTTCTCCCCTGTTCGAATCTTTTGTAGACTCTTGTATTCTATCTTTTGTTGCTCTGTATTCATGTTTATTTGTTTCTCCTAATTTTTCCTTTAAATAGACTATCTTTTATCTTATAGTTTTTGAAGCCTTTTAACAATGCCTCTACTATGGCTTTTTCTCCTTCAGAAGTACAAGGACCTAACATGACTTCAATGTTATCTAAAATTTCAGGTTTCAGAGGTATATCTCTGAAAGTGAAACTTAAAGGATAGTTTTCTTTTAATGATTGAAATGATGCAGAGAACGCTTCTGTAAATAAATTTAAGATGTCTAAATTCTTTCTCTTTATTATTTCTGCATATTTCGGGTTTACAGGAAAATAAGTTAGTCGGAATCTGCTTTCTTTCTGACAATCCCACTCTTTTCTTTTATAGATACCAATATTGTTTGTATTAATATTTACCATATCACCTTCTTGATGAATCAAATCTTTGATATAAGTCTCTGGTGATTGGACATATTGAATATCATAAAGTTTAGCTTCATTATTTATTGCACTAATGAAGTAATCATCTTCGAATTTAATCATGGAACTGATAAAGGATTTGAATTTATTATTAATAGCATAGGTAATAAACATATCTTCATCCAAACCAATTCTAACCCCTTTGTAATTTGTGTACATATTCCATAATGCGATATTTTCACTTTCTTCTTTTGTCCAGCATGAGACAAATGAATATTGGCCTAATAGGGTTTTCTGAACACCAGACCCATAGGCTGCTTCGTCAACATCGTCAACATGGTCTAACCTATTGAAACGGATAGTCTTATTCTTTAAAATTAAGGCTAAAGTTTCTATTGATGTATAATGATATATTTTCATTTTTATTATATTTTGTTTCTGTATGGAATAATTGACTTTTTAACAGGAATATTCAATAGCTTAGAACACAAGAGAGCTTTGACTCTTTTTACATTGTTTTCGGAAGCTTGACAAGGACCTATGATAATTTGTTGTAGGCAACTTATTGGTATTCCTACTTCAATATATGGTGTTGGAAAACCGTCTTTCCCTTTGCGAAATTTGGGCATTTCTCCGATTTTTACTATGCGATGTTCTTTTTCTGCTTCATATTTGAAGTGTTTATATTTAGGAGCTTCTTTACTATCTATTAAGTGCTGGATAACATCCTTCCATTCGTCATCTTTATCTTGAAGATTTTGTATAGTTCTACGAAATGCATCATCCTCTATTTTTACATTATTTGGTTCGGTATATACACATTGTATGGGATAGTTTTTGTTATATATAAGACGTGTGTCAAGTTGAATATTATTATTTTCGGGGCAATTTTTGTCAAAAACAGTCAGAAGAGGAGCTCCTGGTAACCTATCAAAGTCAAAGCCCAGACTTATACCATCACCATTTTGACCATAGCCACGCCACATGGTTAAATCATCTTCTTGTTCCGAAAAGGAGATAAAATACAAACTCAAACCTTTTTCGGGTTCATTTATTAATTTATCGTATTCTTCCATTAAGTCACATTGGTTGTGCAGACTGTAGTTTTCGACAGCTTTTCTAAGCCCTTCAAAATACAATTTACATTCTGTTGGATCATTTTGATATGAAGAATGACCTGCCCACATAATTAAGTGGGTAGGCTCTAAATTGTCATTTTGATGAAACAAAGAATGTTCCATCATGGAGATGAATGTATCCATCGTTGTATAATGATATAATATCATATAAATCCTTTCTTGTATTTTTTAATTATTGTATCCAAATTTATTCCAAGCTTCGAGGACGAGGCGCTTGGTGCGGTATTCTCCGTACTGGCGTATCTCGTTGTCTTTGAGCACACGGAAGGTTTCGTTGATGCAGCCTTTGCCGCAGATGTCTTCAGGGGCTAAGATGTAAACGAGGTCTTCTGTGTCGAGACCATAGAGGTGGGCGAAGATGGCGTCAAGCTCGGCTTGGAGGATGGCTCTGCGCTCAGGATTGTAAACCCAAGGCTGCTGTACTCCCAACTGTGGCAGTGCTGCTCTCTGTTCCTCGCTCATTTCTTCCCACAATTCCGAAGCCCAGCCGTCCATGTCGTGATTGAAATAGCATAGCTCGGCTATGCGCTTTACAATCTGCCATTGCATGGTTGAGGGGATTTGGTCGGGGGTGAGGATAGGAAGTTGTTTCGCAATGAATGTACTCATGTGTTTTCCGCCATTTTTTTGTCTTGCAACATAGTCAAATGTAAGTGAAGACATCATGCCTAGCAGTACTGCACCGGGCATACAGCCACGCTCCGCGTAGAGGAGCGTGGCTGTATTCCCGACTCCTGCGGAGTCGGGAATACACGAAAGGATGAACGTCCTTTCATTGGTGCTTTTTGTTATATCTCTGTATGCAAGAATCCATTTATGTGTCCACTCCCACACTACATTTCCGTCATTGTCATACTTCACTAGTCTATCCTTCACTGCCGCCAACGGCACCCAATACCACGGCATTATGTAGCTGTCGGGATTTGCGAGTTCGTCTTCTGATGGTATATTGATGGAGTTAGGGCGTTCGCCTTCTGTTGGCCATGAACCAAAATGGTGGTTGTAGTGCCAGATCATCTTGCCTTCATAGAGCGGAATGTATGTCTCGCCGTCAACAGTGGTGAACGTGTTGCCATTGAGCGTTGCGCCTTGTGCGGTCAGTTGGGCGTAGGTACGGAAGAGATAAGAGTCTGTAGACATATTGAACATACTTCCGAACTTAACATTCCACGGATTATCTCTCGTTATCTCATTATACAAAATGGTGGAGTTGCGATAGATCTTAGCCGTAAGCTTTGCGTCACGGCTTGTGCGGAATACTGGGCAAGTCTTGGTGTTGGGGTTAAGACGTATAAAGTCGCTCGTCTGCAAAGGATATATGCGACGAGGGTCAAGTAAATGGTCAAGACGAGTTAAGAAGAATCCACCTTTTACTGTACGAGGCGTGTCTTGTTCCTTACCTATAGTCAATAAACAGAAATGATTTGTACTATCGATATCAAATAGTTTCTCTCTATTCTCAAAATCATATAAAGATACCAATCTATTCTCATCAATGAGCTTCGAGAAGAAATACTTGTTGCTGTCATTTACAGCAATACCTGTAGGTATCACAAGTCCCCATGCCTCTTTTGTGAAAGAGAGGCATAGTTCTGCAAACAACGACGAAAGTTCGAGTTTTCCTACTGCTGTCAGTGGAAAACGACCAGAGTTCTTAACGAAGCTACTTTGGTTTGTAATGTTATTGCATGCCTGTATAAACTCATTGTATAGCTCTGGTGAAGAGGTCTGAAGTTTGACTATCTTCTTTTTGCGGTCAGCTTGGTTCGCTGCTTTTACAATATCCTCATCCTTACCTGCAAACCACTTTTCTTCTTCCATCTGAAGTTTATCCCATGGCGGATTTCCGCACATCACGTCAAATCCCTTGTTGGCAGCGAACACCTCTGGGAACTCCACGCACCAATGGAAGAAGCGCTGTTCTTCAGCCATACGCTTTACTTCGGTCTTGAAGTCGGCAGATAGTTGACGATAGTATGTAGGCAGTGGTTTGCCTTTCTCAAGACACTCCATAGCCTCAATCTCCTGCAACGCACGCATCACGGTCTTTGTGTATGGCACCTCAGCCTCCAAGTCGAGTTCCTTGTCGGTGCCGCCCTTGTCTTTGTAAAGCTCGTCCGCTTTTACGCTGTGGTAGAAAGCATAGGCATAGATGTCGCAGGCACGTCGCAGACAGTCTACTCGTGCCGATGCCATCAGTTCTTGCCAACGCAGTTGCTTGACGATTTCCTGCTCCAATGTTTCTTCCGGCAGATGGTTGATGAAGCGAATCTTATCCGCCAAACCAATCTGTGCAATCGACATCTCCTCAATGCCAAAAGGATTCTCGAAGCCAAAAGTAGGCTCGTTGCCCGTGTTTCCATTTACAGCTTTTACGGCTTCTTGGTTCATCTTCTTCAATGCCTTCAGCGTGTCCTTATCCTCAGCGGTCAACGCCTTGTCGGGCACACCGTCGATAAGCATCTGCAGGTCGGAAACGCCCAAAACAGAGTTGCCGCAGCGTATGTGATGGTCGAGGAAAGAAAGCGGCTTGCCTGCGCAATAGCCTTCAATCCACAGCACCACCTTACACAGCTCGACGGCGTCAGGATTGTAGTCGACAGCATACACGCAACGCGAGATAACCTCGCGAAGCGCCTGACGATAATCCAGAGAAGCCGGATTGTCCTCACCCGTACGGAGCGTGCATACATACCAGGCAATGGTGCGAGCCATAGCCAAGACAATATGTCCGGATCCGCTTGCCGCATCACAAACCTTCATATTGAGCAGAGCCTTTATCTTCTCTTCGGTGGTGGCACAGTTTGCCATCTTCTCCTTGATGACAGGCTCGAGGGTGGTCTTGATAAGGTTTTGCACCAAGTCAGGGCGAGTGTAATAAGAAGAAGTGCTCTGACGATCCAACCCACCGACGAAACCGAACTGCCAGTCGGATGCTGCAACACCCGGCTGTACGAACGGACGCATTTCGAGAATGCCCTCATATACAGAACCAAACTCCTCAACGTCGAGCGAAGAATAGTTGATCTTCACCCGCTGCTGGCGTTCGTCAGTAAACTCGTTGAGAGCCGCGAATGCAGCCAGCAAATCACGGTTGCTTACCTGACATTGCTTCAGCCAATGCAGGGTCTCCGTGCCAAAGAGCACGCCGCCCAAAGGCTTTATGCCCAACTTCTCACCAAACGTGTCAGGCTCGAAGAGATGGAAAGTGTCCATCAGTCCCTGCCACAGGTCAGAATACTGGCGTTGCTTCAGGTATGACAATTCAGATAGACGGCGCAGACGGCTTGCCGCATAATACTTCTTGTAGATGTCCTGCCACTGGCATTGCTGCTTGTAGTCGGGCGCATCAACAGAGTCAGGAATCTGATAAACAAGTCCTCTCTCCTCAATGATGAAGAGGAAGAGCAAGCGATAGATGAAGTGGATAAGCTCCTTGTTGAGTTTGGCGGCATCCATAGTGCCATCAGCGAAAGCACGGCGCAAAGCGTCATTGCCCTCACCCTTAGATGTAAGCACAGCATTGCCGATGGTCTCCATCGTGGTCTGCACGGCACGCGACAAGCCGTTGCGGATGCGGTTGCCCGACTCGATGCTCATGTTGAACCAACGCTCCAGGACGCACGGTTCGTCACCGCTGGTGCGGAAACGGGAAGCATGAAGCAGACGGAACATCAGGCAGAACTCGGTGTATTTGTCTTCCTCCAGCATACGGCGTAGGTCGAACTCTATGTAGGTGAGCTTCACCAACTGTCCGGAGTTGCGTATGATACGCAGGATTTGTCCGTTACTGATGATGCCATACACATTCTCCGTAGCGTTGAGATATTCGAGCATGGTGGCATGAGCCGACTTCTTGCGCATATTGCCTTTTGCACGATAGTCGAGCGAACACTTGTCCAGAGTGTTAATGCTTCCGTCTGTAGTGATATTCTCACCAATAATGACAAAAGGCATATTACCTAAGTCAGGACAGGTGTAGCTGATGTCATAACCAGTGCCAGCCACCTCAATGTTGGCCACTTGGCGGTCAAGCTTATAGCCTAAGCTTTGCAGCAGCCGCTCCATCAAGTCGCGGGCACGGCGAGTGCCGTATGGGTCTTTGTTTACCAGACGTTCATTGCCGGCACGCTCCTTGTAGAAGTTCCAGTCGTTGCGCAGGCTGCTCCATACGTAGTCGATGGCCGAAGACACGGAAATGTCCATTCCGAAATCCTGGTCGCGGTTGCCAATGAGCGTGTTGTCGCGCTCTATGTTGTGCAGGATGTCATCAGAGAGAAGATGACCATATATATGAATACTTGTATAGTCCATAATGGATTAAATGTTTATTTGTGGAACAAACAGATAGGCAGCTATCACATCCATAGGCAATACAGGTTCTACCACCTGATATTCGGACGCCTTTAGATAGGTGCGGTATTTAGCGAAGGCATCCACCAGATGTGAAGCCCTTTCGAGGGCAATATTGTCAGTATGTTGGCGGAGTTCTGTCTCGCTGTTTATCCATCGTATTGAATTGGAGAGAAGAGTCTTTTGGGTGGTCATATCCATATCACCAGATGCCATTGAGTTAAGGAACAGATGTTTGGCTTCATCCTGTGTGAGGAAATCGTGGTTGTCTATCTTTCCACGATAACCAACGAATATCATCTCCTCACCAACCAACTCACGATTCTCTATCTTCTTGTCTCTAATGACACTGCGCACACGCATAAGCAGAATAGTGGTGCGTTTCGGCACTTCGGCGGTAGCCATTACCAATGCACGACAAGCGCCAAGTTCGCCACCGTTGACAGAGTCGTTGACTACGGCGCGGCTCAAATCCTCTACGAACGTATGGTTGCGACCTATGTACATATAGTGCTTGGGAGTGGGAGAGGCGAATGAGATGCGCACAATGCCTTTACTTGTTGCTTTGTCGGCGAAGTAATGGCGCAAGTTGGCTGGCAACTCCAAGAGTTGGAAGCTGTAGCAAAGAGGAGCCTCGTCCGTATGCACGCTGACACCAACATGCATAAGCTGCTCAATCACGAAGTCGCGAGTGTCTTCCACACCACCTATGACAGACTTCGCTTCTTCCAACGAGGCGGTAAGTCGGGTTGGATCCATCTGCTTGTTGTTGTGTGCAAAGTAAGTGTGTGAGATTTTCTCGTTCTCCTCCATTTTCTTGAGCTGTATCTCCAACTCTTCATCCTGCTGACGCTTCCATTCGGGGTCGTCGTCGAATAAGGACAACTGCATATAGTCGGTCTTTGTCGGTACCTTTGCGTCGAAGATGCGCTGCATGATTGTCTCCATGAGCGAAGCATCGTTATCGGCAATAGGAAGATATACGCCCAACTTCTTGCGAATTTCCTCTTGTTTCTTATATAGCACATTGAGCACAATGTCATCAACAGGATTGTTCTTGGCATGAAGCGTGGATATTAGGACAGCATCGGCAGTTTGTCCGAAGCGGTCGATACGGCCATTTCGCTGTTCCATGCGGTTAGGGTTCCAAGGAAGATCGTAATGGATAACAGCCTCAAAGCCCTGCTGCAGGTTGACACCCTCAGAAAGACAGTCGGTACATACTAACACATGGCGTTCCTCCTGTGACAAGGCATCAATCTTCATCTTGCGTTCTTCATCTGCCAAACGACTGGTGACAATGCCGACTACCACTTTCTTGAACTTCTTGGAGTTTGACAGTTGCTTTGTGATATATTGTCCTACATATTCTGCTGTTTGTATGTATTGGCAGAACACGATAGGGTTCATGCCACTGTCAAGAGAGAACTTTACAATGTCGAGAGCCTGCTTGACCTTTTCGTCCGCATCGGTCTGTTTGATATGTTCCAATTGGCTGATAAAGCTGTTGAACTCTTTCTTGTCGGCAGATGTTGTGGTTTCCAATGCTTCCGGCACGACATCGTCTGCATTCAACAAATCCTTCAGAGGTTCGTTGAATACATATACCTGCTCCGAGTCATCATCGGTGTTCTGTGCCGACGTGTCTTCGCGCTTGTCAATCTTGTTTCGCAACATACTGATGCCTGCATCGGGACTTGACATCACTCCACGCATCAGAGCCAACAAGTCCCAGTAGATGTAGCGCTGCTTGCGCTTGTCGGCTCCAGACACTTTTTTTATACCATTCTTAACGTATTCAATCAAGTGGCTAAGCAAGTTGCGATAATCGGTGGTGAAAGAGTATTCGTCCTTGTCAATCCGTACGCGCTCAGGGAAGACCACCTCATTGCCTAAATACTGCTTGATGTCAGCGCGACGACGCTGCACAAAATAATGAGACAGCTCTTCACGCTCTGCGGCAGTCTGTAGCTGGTAGTTTTCAAACTTTGGGTTCAGCAGACCAATGAGCGACTGAAACTCCTCGCTTTGTCCACTATGTGGAGTCGCAGTAAGCAGCACCAACTGTTTTTCGGGTTTGTCGGACAAATCCTTCAGCAATCGATAGCGTTGCTGTTGATATTTGTTGGCACCGGTAGGCTTGGCGCAAGTATGTGCTTCGTCGACGATAACGAAGTCAGGGCAATGATCAAGGAAGATGTTGCGCTTGTTGTCCTGCTTCACATAGTCGATGGAGATAACTTGGAACGGAATGTCACGGAAAACATTCTGGTCAGGACGTAGTTTCTTCTCCAAACGACTGATAGTAGAAGAACGGATAATCTCTGCTTCCAATCCAAACTTATCCTTGATTTCATTCTGCCATTGCTCACAAAGATGTGGCAAGCATACTACCGCAAAACGGTTAATCTCGTGGCGATCGAGCAGTTCCTTGGCTATCAGCAGCGACTCCAATGTCTTGCCGATACCAACGTCGTCAGAGATGAGCAGTCGGATTCGTTCTTGCTTGAGTGCAAGAATCAGTGGAACCATCTGATATGGACGTGGCTCAAAAGAAAGTTTGCCTAAGCATTGGAAAGGTCCGGCTATGTCGCGGAAAGACAGACGGCAAGCATTATAAAGCACCTTTGCAGATGCCTTATAACTGTTCTTGCCGATGTCGTCGGCAGAAGGACGACGGAAGTTGTAAGAATGAATCTGTAGTTCATCCCCATAGAGTGGAAGATAGAGGCCTATAGTCTCGGCATCCGTACCTCCCAATGGTTTTATTATCATAAGATTGTCCTCTGCTGATTGCTGAACAACCCAAGGACGATTTCTGAATTCTATCAATGTACCAGTCTTATAGTCCATATCGTTTATTTTACTGGAGTGAATATATCTGAATATTGGTTGATGAAGTCAGCCAATGGCGTTGCGTAGTGCCAAGCCAAGACTATGAACCCTGCGTCTTCAAGCACCTCACGCTTTTGCATGTCGTCTTGCTGAACCTCTGGACGGTCGTGTGGAGTGCCGTCACAGAATATGACAATACGGTCGCCGTACATAAAGTCAGGTTGTACGTAATACTCTTCAGGGAACATCGGCTGTGCCTTATCTGGCAGACGCAGTTGATGGTCATGAAGATACTTTAAAAACTCATATTCCGTAGAGCTGTTATGGTCGCGTGCAGCTTCCAGTGCGGCATACTGCTCGTCATAGCTGAGTGTCTGTCCTGCATGATGTAGTTCAACTCTTGCCTCTTGCATCAACTTCAACGTTTGGTATATCAAGCGAATGTCGATTTGCTGATGATAAGGCTGATTGTAGTAGTTGAGCAAATTGGAGTAGTCGGCAGGGGGCAATTCGTTTATCTCGTCCGGTGTCAGTTCCGGCTTGTTAAAGCAAATGTCGTATGCCCTTTGCACAACATCACGATAAGCCTCAGGCTCATGCACAAGCCTACTAAGCACTCCCAAAGAACCTTCCGCATTCTCATAAATAAGAATGTTTGGCGTTGCTCCTTCTCCCATAATCTCTGCCCCCATCTCGCTTCCTTCTATTTGGAATACATCCTCTATGGCTTGCTTGAAGGCATAAAGGAAGGTACGAACAGCCTCTTGTTTTCTTAACAGCAAGGCTGTCAATGGTTGTATGTATATGGCATTGGCTGTGGTTTCGGCAAAAAGTTTCACGAACTTCGTTCTGTCAGCTTCCTCCGGATTGTTGGTGGCTTCTTCCTGAATGCGTGCCAGGCGTTCGTTGCTGATCCAATCACCAGTCTTGGTGTCGAAAGCAAAACCATTGGCATGGTTGTCGTTGCGCGACTCCAATATGTAAGTGAGGCGACATGACGGAATGTATCGAATGTTTGCCAAATGCTCGCCATGTGGTGACAGCAATTCGCACTCGCTTATACTTCTCGGATCGTCGCTTGCAAAGTAAGTCTTTGTCTGGTAGTATTTACGTGAGCGTTCTTCTTCCTGACAAGTGATTTTCTCGGTCTCAGTGGCAACCATATCCTGTGCTTCGATGCACATGCCAGGGATAAGTTTCGCCACGCCATCAAGTGATTCGCCGGTTATGATGTCCGTATGATGCGTAGTGTTCTCTTCATCTTTATATACGACACCGGTCTTTGGATTGTAGAAGAACTTGTGAGGTATAACCTCAGACAGTATCTGCATACGACTGATGCGGAACTTTCCACCATTATTATATATAATGTTCTGTGGACCGAACTCGCTCAATGCAAGACGCTTCGGACGACTAAGATATTCCACCTTGTCCGACTTGTATTGCAATAGCGCACGTTGTGGCAACTTTGTGAAGTTGTAGCCAGGCAAGAATCCTTCGCTTGCGAGATAACGATAAGGGTAAAATTCGTTCTCTTCCTTGTTCTTGCCTTGGTTAACGCCCAACAACATATCTCGAAGATTCTCTCCACGCAACTGCTTGATATGTGCATCGCGCTTCTCTTTGGAATTTTCGCCATAGATGCGGTTGTTGATGACAAGACTTGCTTCTTCTATCTGTGTCTGGGCTTGCTTGTATAGCGAACGCCAACGATCGAGTGCTTTGTCGAAATCGTGCTCATAGTTGGTGAGAATATTGTCCAGCCAATGTTCGGTAAACCAGACGGGTTGTTCGGAGTCCATACGATTCTTCAAGAACGAGTCGTTCATTATTTGCTTGAACACCTCTTTTATTTGTTCCTTTCGTTCTGGCGTGAGTTGTAGGGCAACACGAATCTCTTCCTTTAAAGTGATGTTGTTAATGTTACTATAGTCAACCAAATCCTTTATACCATCCGAAAGCTCTCTGATAGGACACAAAGACAGAATAGTGGAGTGGAGGTGAGTACGGAACAGTTCTTCGTTGACAAGCTCCATACGAGGAGCCTTCACTTCACCTTTAACCATTTTGTCAGGGTGACTCAAGTAATAGTTCTCGTGTGAATTGCGTGGACGGCAATATGTATAAACCAATGCAGCCTGTCCACTACGACCTGCTCGTCCTGCACGCTGTGTATAGTTGGCTGGTGTTGGCGGTACGTTGCGCATGCCCACAATTGACAGATCTTTGATGTCAATACCTAACTCCATTGTCGGAGAACAGTAGAGCACAGGGAATTTTCCCTCACGGAAATCTTGTTCGCGCTGTTCGCGCTCTTCTTTGGATACTTGGCCTGTATGGTCTTTTGCCTCTAAACACACGTCTTTAAGAGGTATGCTTTGATAGAACTGTTGGAAAAAACAATTCGGTTCCTTTTCAAGCAAGTCACCGCCATTTAATGTGCGGAATCTTACCTGGTCTCTACGAATGTGCTGTTTGTCGCCTGCTTGCCACAAGATACAACCATAGTCAAGTTGGTATGTACCATTTTCAAATATTATGTAATTGGACAAAGCTTCGAAAAGTCCTGTCATATATTTAATGTACTCATCCTCATTGTTGATGGTGCGTCCTGCGTTCTTTTCCATATAGTCGCGGACGAACACCCCCAATTTGCTCCTGAATCCACCGCTTTCCAAATTATAGGCATTGCGTCTGCGTGGATTTACGATGAATAGTTCTTTAGCTTCTTCTATATTGTCACTCTCGTCAAGAGTCCAAGGAGCTTTGAGATTTTCTCTTACTGCCTTTGTCGTGTCCTTGACAGCCTGAATGGTTCTCTCGCTACTGTAGATGCAGAGCTTATGGCGCATATAATCGAGAATCTGTGTGATAAACTCTTCTTTTTGTTCATCATCTAAGTCTTCCAATTCGGGTATGTCGTATAGACGTTCCGAATCGTTTTCGCCCGTAATTTCATCATGCAGATATTTATAGCCGATATTCAATAGAGCACAATCTTCGAGATTGGGCATGATAACAGTCCAGTTGCCGGCAAGGTCGTCATATATAATTGTGGATAGATAACGCTCCATGATATTCTTTATATCATTGGCACGTCCACCACGAAGTCCCTGACGTACTGAGTAATCATTTAATTCAAGATGTAGATTGTCCAGTACCATTCTTGCAATTCTGGTATTGTCTATAGGTTCGGTTGCATCTTTTATAGCATTCCAAATGGCAGAGCGAACCTTGCCGATACGAATGAAGTCGTTGAAGTGACCAGCCTGCAAGGCGGCATCCTGGCGAGCATCGACAAAAGTCAAAACCTTTCTGTCGCTTTGCTCTATTCCCATTTGCTGCATGAGGATAATATCCTCGTATGACAACACGGTGGTGGCGGTACTTCTTCCTTCGCCGCCTATTCTTGACAACTTTGAATATTCTGACTGCTTTCCTTTATAGACGACACGGGCTGTAGGGTCATACATAAGAGGAGAGGGTACAAAAATCGCCTCTATGTAGTCAAAGCCATCAATAGGCTTTGTTATGCTATATGCTCCAGCCTGATTGACATATACCTTTTGTGGCATACGTAACAAATAGGTTTTCTTTAATTTACGTTCGCCTTTTCTGTTGATGGTATACCAATCAGATGGGATATCGTCAGAGTTTACGTCTAACAAATAGCTGTCAGCGATTTCTCCATTATGAGGCAATATGATGTATCCGTCATTAACGTCATTGTCTCCATCCCCCGTTGCATAGCCGTCGAAATTTCTTGGCATAATACGGCTTCCTTCTACCTTGACAACATAGAATTCATGACCACTGAGTCGACTGAATACAACAGGATAATACATAATCTTCACGTCACCATGCGACAATTCCTTACAGTAAAGTTTTTCCTCTACTGTAATTTGACGGTTGGATTGCTCTCCTATGGTAAGATATACGTTTCCTGTTTGAGGTATAAACTGATGAACTTTGTACGGAAGTACAGAAGCACCTTTCTGTTGGTTTAAGGTATTGCACCAATTAAGTACATCTATAATATGCTTCTGACACTTGTCTGCATCTTCTCCAGTTTGCATACAAAGGCGCTTTGCCATGTCTTCTATGGAGATAGGTTTACCTCGGAAATACTTACCTTCCTTTTTCTTGTAATCAAGAGCGATGCTTTGTTCTATCCAGATGGCTGTTGGATATTTTTTAGCGTCATTAATGTCAGTTGAGTTAGGAACGGGATTATTGATGCAATTACGCAGTTCACCGTCAGAAGGGTCTTCGTCTGATAATCCTAATGCAAGCGTTTCGTCTATCACCTGTTCTTTAGTGTATGAACTTCCGAAAATGCACGACGCAACCTCTGCAACTTTTTCTCGTTGTTGACTATAACTCATGCTATCGTCTGCAACCATAGTGGCTGAAGTTCCGAAGCAAAGCACTTGTCCCTTTGCCAATAATTTAATTCTGCGTATAAGGAACGAGACATCGCTTCCTTGCATTCCGCGATAAGTATGCAACTCATCGAATACAAGGAAGTGTAGGTTCTCCAAAAAACATCTGCGTAAGTCCTCTTCTTTTCCGGCACGAGTCATAAGCAACTCCAACATCATATAGTTGGTCAATATGATGTTTGGAGGAGTTTGCTGCATTTTTGTGCGTGCGTTGTCGTTCTCTTGTCCTGTGTATTTACCAAATGTGAAAGGGCATGGACGCCCTGTACTCTCTTCAAACTCCGACTTATAACGCTCTAATTCTTCTGCTTGTGAGTTGATAAGAGCATTCATTGGGTAAACGATAATGGCTATGGTTTTGTCTTTGCAGGCTTCTTCATTGAGTAGAACATGGTTAAAGATGGTAGCCATAAATGTACGAGACTTTCCGGAACCGGTTCCAGAAGTCACTATAAATTCCTTGTCTTGACATCCCAATTCAATAGCTTCTTGCTGATGTTTATAAAATGGTTTGTCAAAGAAATGCTCCAAGTCTTTATGAATGGGAAGTCCTTTGGCAATAAGTTCTTTTACACCTATTCCTTTTGCAAAGTTAGGATTGAATTGAATCAAAGCTTTGGGCCATAACTCCTCGTTTTTTATAGAGTCACGGACCTTGTCTTTAATTCGCTCGTCCTTTATAGTTATAAAACTTTCAAGGTAATGTTTGTAACTACCCTTCAAGTTCTCGTATAATTCAATAATGTTCATACTCTTGATCTTTTATGGTTCTTTTCTGTTCAGCAAGAACAAGTTTAAGGCAGTTCTGGTCTTTTTGCCATTTGTTTTTAAGTACAAAAATAACGTTTTTCTTTGACGGGAACAACAAAAAGCGAATAAAAGTATATAAGTTTGCTATTTAGTTCTGTTTATGAATTCCATCTATAAGGCAAGATATCTTATCAAGCAATCGTATTGATAAAATCCCTTAAAAACAGTGTGAATGAATGTGAAAGCAACATCGCTTTGGGCGACCTCTACGAATTAGTCTTGAAATACGTTGTCAAAATGTTGCCAAAATTATAAAAACAAAAATCCTAACTGCTCAATATCAAGCAGTTAGGATTCTGTATGGTGCGCCTGAAAGGACTCGAACCTTCACGTCCTAAAACACCAGATCCTAAGTCTGGCGCGTCTACCAATTCCGCCACAAGCGCGTTAGTGGCTGCAAAGATAGTGAAAAATGGCGAGACTGGCAAAATAATATTAGACTTTTATGATACGCGCCGACTGATGCGGATGAGAAAACTCCACACATTCTACTTCTTCAGTTCTTCGATGAATTGCTTCATCTCTGCCTCGTGTGCCTTTGCCTTCAGGAAAAGGTGCCACTGGTTGCGGGCGCGTGTGAGGTTGTGGTCGGCATATTGGCACTTCCAGTAGTGGTCGCCCGAGAGATAGTCCCAGAGGAAGCGCACGCACTGCATGTAGGGGAAGAGTTCGGCGGCGTAGGGCAGGAGCGACACTTCGAGCGGTGTGAGGAAGCGCTGTGCCGATTCGAGGTAGCCGCGTGTGAACGCCTCGAAGATGTCCATGCGGAAGTCGATCTTGTCATACTCGGGCGAGTCTTCGGCGATGGTGTTTGCGGCTGTACGCAGGAAATCGCCGTAGTCGCTGACGAAGAGTGATGGCATCACGGTGTCGAGGTCTATCACGCAGAGCACTTTACCTTGCTTGTCGAACATCATATTGTTCACTTTAGTGTCGCAGTGGCACACGCGTTTCTGCAGCTTGCCCTCGGCGAGCAGTCGTTCGCCCAGGCACATCTCGTCCATGTACGCCTCTATCTCCTCTACGAACTGCTTCACGCTCTCGGCGCGTCCCACGGGGTCTTCTGCGTACACCTTGCGCAGCTGGTCGCGTCGGAGGCACATGTTGTGGAAGTCGGGGATTGTCTCGCCCAACTGGTCGGCGATGTCAGCCAGTCGAGCCTCGAAGTCGCCGAACGCCTTGCCTGCGTCGTACGACGATTCGGGTGTCACGGCGTCCATCGTCACGGCGTCGCTGATGAATATCGACACGCGCCAGTAGCTCTCGCCGTCGAAGTGGTAGGTCTTTCCGTCGGTGGTGGGCACGAAGCGCAGCACGCGGCGGTCGATGTCGTCGGCTCCTTCTGCCTTCAGCTGCTCGCGTATGTGGTTGGTCACGGTCTCCACGTTGTGCTGCAGCAGGTCAACATCGGTGAAGATGTGGTGGTTGATGCGTTGCAGGACGTAGTCGGGGCGATCGTTTTCTGCGGTCTGTATGCGGTATGTGTCGTTGATGAGTCCGTTGCCGAGCGGCTTGATGTCGCTGACGGTGCCTTCGATGAGGAATTTGCTGGTAATGTTGTTTAGATTGTTCATAGTTTTTATTTTGATTTTTGCAAATTTACGGCTTTTTTATTATAATAGGTGTCTTTATTGCTGCTTATTTCGCTTTTTTGCAGTAACTTTGTGGTGATAGACTAAAAATTAAAAACTAATCATAATGCAAGCAAAAAGACAACTCCTTGCGCTTCTTGCGCTCTGCGCCTTTGGTTCAGCCAACGGCTTCGCGCAGCAGAAGACGCCCTTGAAGTATTGGTTCGACCGCCCGACGACGATGCGCGGACAGGCTGTGTGGCTCGCTTCGAGCCCCGACCGCAAGCCTACTGAGCGTCAGCTGGTGCGTGCCGGCGACTTAGTGAACAACCCCGATCCAGAATGGGAGTCGCAGTCGCTGCCCATCGGCAATGGCAATATCGGCGGCAACGTGCTCGGTTCTGTTGAGGCTGAGCGCATCACGTTCAACGAGAAAACGCTCTGGCGCGGCGGTCCGAACACTGCGCGCGGTGCCTCATACTACTGGAATGTGAACAAGCAGTCGGCTCACGTGGTGGGCGAGATACGCGACGCCTTCACCAAGGGCGACTGGGCGAAAGCCGAACAGCTCACACGCAAGAACTTCAACAGCGTGGTGCCCTACGAGGCAGACGCCGAGGACCCGTTCCGCTTCGGAAGCTTCACAACAGCCGGCGAGTTCTATATAGAAACCGGACTGAGTTCGGTGGGTATGACCGGCTATCGCCGTGAGCTCTCGCTCGACTCAGCCCTTGCTAAGGTGAGTTTCTGCAAGGACGGCGTGCAGTACGAGCGCGAGTATTTCGTGTCGCATCCTGCCAACGTGATGGCTGTGCGCTTCGCTGCGTCGCAGCGCGGCAAGCAGAACCTCGTGTTCTCCTACGCTCCCAACCCTGTTTCGACGGGCGAGATGAAGGCCGACGGCGCCGATGCGCTCTGCTGGCTGGCGCGTCTCGTCAACAACGCCATGCAGTACGCCGTGCGCATCAAGGCTGTGGCTAAGGGCGGCGAGGTTTCTAACGCTGGCGGCAAGCTCATGGTGAAGGATGCCGACGAGGTGGTGTTCCTCATCACTGCCGACACCGACTACAAGCCCAACTACGACCCCGACTTCAACGACCCGAAGGCTTATGTGGGCGTCGACCCGGCGAAGACTACCGCCGACTGGCTCGCAAAGGCTGCGGCTAAGGACTACGCTTACCTGCTCAACGAGCATTACGCCGACTATTCGGAGCTCTTCAACCGCGTGCGTCTGAACATCAACAACGCTACGGTTGAGACCGCCGACCTGCCCGTGAACAGACGTCTTGAGGCTTACCGTCAGGGCAAGCCCGACTACTATCTGGAGCAGCTCTACTATCAGTTTGGCCGCTACCTGCTCATCTCGTCGTCGCGTGCAGACAATATGCCGGCTAACCTGCAGGGCTTGTGGCATAACAACGTAGACGGACCGTGGCGTATCGACTATCATAACAACATCAACCTACAGATGAACTACTGGCTGGCTTGCCCGACGGGACTTCCGGAGTGCGAGTTGCCGCTCTTCAACTTCATGCGCACGCTCGTTAAGCCGGGCCGCGTAACGGCTAAGTCGTACTTCGGCACACGTGGCTGGACAACATCCGTCTCGGGCAATATCTTCGGCTTCACATCGCCGCTTTCGAGCGAGGATATGTCGTGGAACTTCTCGCCGTTCGCAGGTCCGTGGCTCGCCACTCACCTCTGGAACTACTACGACTTCACCCGCGACCGCCACTTCCTCGCCGACAACTACGACATGCTGAAGGAGTCTGCCGACTTCGCTGCCGACTATCTCTGGCATCGCGCCGACGGCGTATACACCGCTGCTCCGTCTACATCGCCCGAGCACGGACCGGTTGACGAGGGCGCAACGTTCGCTCACGCCGTGATACGCGAAGTGCTCTTGGATGCTATTGAGGCAAGTCGCGTGCTGGGCAAGAGCGCAAAGGAACGCCGCCAGTGGGAGGACGCTCTGAAGCATCTCGCTCCGTATAAGATAGGTCGCTACGGACAGCTCATGGAGTGGTCTACCGACATCGACGACCCGAAGGACGAGCATCGCCACGTGAACCATCTCTTCGGTCTGCATCCTGGTCACACCGTGTCGCCCGTTACGACGCCCGAACTGGCTAAGGCTTCGCGCGTAGTGCTCGAGCATCGCGGCGACGGCGCTACAGGATGGTCGATGGGCTGGAAGCTTAACCAGTGGGCGCGCCTGCACGACGGCAACCATGCCTACACGCTCTACGGCAACCTGCTGAAGAACGGCACGCTCGACAACCTCTGGGACACGCACGCTCCGTTCCAGATTGACGGCAACTTCGGCGGAACAGCCGGTGTAACAGAGATGCTCATGCAGAGCCACATGGGATTCGTGCATCTGCTGCCTGCATTGCCCGACGCTTGGAAAGAGGGCGCTGTGAGCGGTCTGCGCGCAAAGGGCAACTTCACCGTGTCTATCAGCTGGAAGAACGGCAAGCTCGTTGAGGCTACGCTGCTCTCGGGTGCGGGTGCTCCATGCGAGGTGCGCTACGGCGACTCGGTGCTGAAGTTCAAGACGAAGCGAGGCGCACGCTATACGGTTGCGTTCTGCGGTAACAAACTGAAGTTAAAGTAGAAAGTGCACCCTCAAAGACAACAAAGGTCGAGCGATTTCGCTCGACCTTTGTTGTCTTTGTATTATTAATAATCGTACTCTTCGCTGTTCTCGTCGTCGTTCGTCCACGAGTTGAAGTAGTCGCGCGACGGTGCGTAATGACCGCCTGAACCCGTGCCAGGCTTAGGCTTATTGTAGTCGCCTGACGTGCCGGGTTTGTTAAGACCTGGCGATCCTGCCATTATTCTTGTTACTTCTATCTCTATCGCTGTTGTTGCTGGTGCTATATATTGCTTCTTTTTCATTGTGCTTTAGTATGTTATTATCGATTAATGTTATGTATATGTTTACTTAACAACGACCTTCTTGCCGTTCTTGATGTATATGCCGCTCTTCAGCGAACCGAGCGAACTGCCTACACGTTGACCTTGCAGGTTGTATACCGGCGCATTGTTCTCCTCAGTGTTGAAGATAGCGCCGAGAGAAGTAGCCGTTCCGTCGATATTAGCACGCAGCTTGTTGATGTCGGTATTTTCTGGCACGATGAAGTATGCGCGCAAGCCGTTCATCTCGCAAGCCTCTGCATCGGCAGGGTAGTAGAAGAGATTGCCTTCGCCGAGATAGAGATTGGTTTCGTTCTGCGCCAGTGTTACATGGTTGTAGATGCCCTTCATCTGGAACATGGCAGCGTCGCCTACGGCCTGCGGGTTCTTGTAGGTGTCGAGGTTGGTAGCCACAATGCTCACCTCCTCGAATGTTGGGTTCTCCACAACAGCGTTGCCTGGCTTCAGCAGATACGGCTTGCCTGCCTCGATGTTGTCTACAACCTTAAAGTTTGCGATGTTGTTATTGAAGTCGCCTTCGTATGTGCGGAGCAGAGTTCCCTCGCCGAAGTACTTAGTAACCTGATCGGCTGTGAGTGAAAACGGCACGCAGAATGTGTTCCAGTGGCTCGATTCTACCGTGCGCTTCAGTGTTACGTTGGCGTATGAACAGTTCTCGATGACGTTCTGTGTGCTTGTCTCGTCAAAGGTATAGCTCTTCGGCATAGCGATTGTTACGATTATCTGCGCGGCGCGAACCTGTGGAGAAGCCTTGAACACCACTTCTTTTGCAGAGCCCGTCCAAACGCCGTAGTCGTCTTGGGTAGAAGTGTAGTTTTTGTCTGTAGAAGAGAGATTCTTCAGAGAGTAGTTATTCTTGTTGCCGCTGCCAACGAAGTGGATCTCCGTAATCTTGCCAACCTTGGTAGAGATGGTTGTCTGGCTTTGCATGTAAAATCTGTAGGTGTATTCGGTGTATTCGCCTAATGTTGATGATGCGGCGAGAGCAGCATTTGTAGAGCTTACAGTAACATCGTCCTGCGACATCTCGTCTTTCTTGCCGTTTGCGTTCTGTGTTCCCATTTGCTGACCGGCAATGAATGTTACCGACTTGGTCTCAGCAGAACTCGGATCTACGATTACGAGCTTGTATGAAGCGGTGCCTGCAGCATACTTGTCGGTCTCGGCAGATGTCGCTGTGATTGTAACAGTGCCGGTCTTGAACATGTATATATTGCCGCCATCCACCTCTGCGGTTTTGTTGTCCGAACTTTTATATGTGATAGCAGAAGCATCGAGGTCTGCAGGTTTTGAGATGGTCTGAAGGCTTATGATTCCGTCGCTTTCATTAAGGTTTTTTGTTACAGTCGGCTCGGCGAAAGAGAGGGCAGGAGCTGGCTTCTTCTCTGCTGTTGTGACGATGATTTGGGTTATATTGTTGATTTGTTTGGAATCAGTATTCGTGAATGTCACAGAATATTCTGATCCGGTCCAAGTGCCATTTTTTTTGTTGTAATTGGACTTGTCTGTTTCGAATTTACCATATGTAGAACCACCTACAAACTTAATGTTTGTAATTACTCGTGTAGGATCAGTAAGTGAGAAGGTAGTAGTGCTACGACCATAGAAGCGGTAGTCGGCTGAAGCACCTAATGAGCCGTTGCTTGTATGTATCTGAGCAATTGACTTTGTAAGAGTCTTATCGCCGGTGCCGCTTACTTTGTCTTCAGAAGATTTGAATACAATCTCCGACAGATCAACAGCCTTCTTGTTCGTAATCTGATACGTAGCTGTTGAGCCTGAGTATTGTGTTGGGTCTGCAGGTGTGAATGTGGCGGTGATGGTTGTTGTGCCGTATGTTGTGGCGTTGACGGTTACAGCGCCAGTGGTTTCGTTGACGGTAGCCACGGCGTCTCCTGATGCTGCGTATGTGACAGTGCCGGCTATATTGTCGGTTACGGTAGCGGTGTAGCCCGTGAAGTCTGCGCCAGCGTCGGTCTTGCCTTCGGTAAGAGTGACGTCAGTGCCATTGAAAGAAAGAGAGGTTGGGGTGGTTGATGTACTTGCTACTACGAACTTTATTTGAGAAATGTAGTAAGAAGCAGTGCTTGTCGTGAAGATGTATTTGCAACCAGCGACCTGGGCTTCTGTAGGTACCTTAATGGTGTATTCTTTCCACGAAGCCTTTGCTACTTCTGTTGCGTTGAATGTCTTGAAGACAACAGCGTCAGCTTCGCCAATCTGATAAGCAACGTTCATTGTAGTACCGTTATTACTTCTTGTCGTTGAGATTACAAGTTCGGTTGCCGCTTCTGTCATTGCTGGACTTGAAATGGAAGCGCCTTTCTGTAACTGTATGGCAGTCTTTCCTTCGTAGTTTTGTTCTACAACTGTGCCTGTAATTTTTGTCCAGTTGCTTGGAAGGCCGTTTGAGAAGTCGACCGTCGTTTGCGCCATAACCGCCGCGCTAATTAGCACGAGCAGCGTGAGCATAAAAATGCGTAAATGTTTTGTCATAAATGTATTAATGTTATAAATGTGTGTGTTCGTCGATTTGTCTTTAACTTTCTATAGATATGTGTATTCAGTGTAAGGGCGTGCAAATATATATAAGGTATTTTACATTTGTATTAAGACAGTGGTTTGATAACGTAAAAAGGGCATGGCATCCGAAAAGATGCCATGCCCTTATAGAGTGATTACTCGTAAACCCAGTATCCCGCTGTCTGCTGCTGTGCGGCGCCGTCCTTTGAGGGAGCGGCTGCTGTAGACGTCTTGCGGAAGTAGCCGACGAGGGTTATGTCGAAGATGAGGGTGGAGTAGGCTGCGCCCGGCTTGGCAGACGAGCCGTATGCCAGCTGGTGAGGTATGTATACCTGCCATCTGTCGCCGATGTGCATGTTCTGCAGCGCCGTAGCGAAGCCTTTCACGACGCCGTTCACGGCGAACGTGCGCGGTTTCATCGTGCTGAGGTTGTATTCGCCCTGCCACGACTGGTCGAAGATGTAGCCTTTGGCGTAGCTTGTCGACGGCAGCAGTCGGCCGCTGTAGTGCACCTTCACCGAGTCGGTAAAGAGCGGACAGCCCGAACCCGTGCCGGCGTTGAGCACGTTGGCAAGCACGTAGTCGTAGCTGTGTGTAGCCAGCTTGTCGTTGAGGCTCCAAGAGCGCAGCACCTTCCAGTCGGCAACGCCGCCCGCCACCAGCTGCTTCACCTCGGCGTACTTCTTGTCGTAGTAAGCCTCGTTGGTCTTCTGCCAGTTGGGGAACTCTTCCACCTCGTTGTCGGTCTCTTTGCACGACGACAGGCTTGCTGCGAAGACTGTCGTCATGGCGAAGAGTATGAATAAATAGTATTTTCTCATTTATCGAGTGTGTTATTACTGCAATTTCTTGAGCAGGCTTGTGATGCTCACCTTGTCCTCGATGATGCTGAGGAGCTGGTCGATGCTCACGCGCTCCTGCTCCATAGTGTCGCGGAAGCGGAGTGTTACGGTGTTGTCCTTCAGCGTGTCGTAGTCGACGGTGACGCAGTAAGGTGTGCCTACGGCGTCCTGACGGCGGTAGCGCTTGCCGATGGTGTCCTTCTCGTCGTAAGTTGTGTTGAAGTGGAACTTCAGGTTGTTCACAATCTCGCGAGCCTTCTCGGGCAGTCCGTCCTTCTTAACGAGCGGCAGCACGGCGAGCTTTGTCGGAGCGAGTGCCGGCGGGAGCATGAGCACGACGCGTGTCTCGCCGTTCTCGAGCTTCTCCTCCTTGTAAGAGTGGCACATCACGCTGAGGAACATACGGTCTACGCCGATAGATGTCTCGATGACGTACGGAGTGTACGACTCCTTTGTCTGCGGGTCGAAGTACTTGATAGAGCGGCCCGAGAACTTCTCGTGCTGCGAGAGGTCGAAGTTGGTGCGGCTGTGTATGCCTTCCACCTCCTTGAAGCCGAACGGCATGTGGAACTCGATGTCGGTAGCGGCGTTGGCGTAGTGAGCCAGCTTTTCGTGGTCGTGGAAGCGGTAGTTCTCGGCGCCGAAGCCCAGAGCCTGATGCCACTTCATGCGCAGCTCCTTCCACTTCTGGAAATACTCGAGCTCGGTGCCCGGCTGTACGAAGAACTGCATCTCCATCTGCTCGAACTCGCGCATACGGAAGATGAACTGGCGTGCTACGATCTCGTTGCGGAACGCCTTGCCGATCTGTGCGATGCCGAACGGAATCTTCATACGGCCTGTCTTCTGCACGTTAAGGTAGTTGACGAAGATGCCCTGTGCTGTCTCCGGACGGAGGTATACCTTGTTAGAGCCGTCGGCTACTGAGCCCATCTCTGTAGAGAACATGAGGTTGAACTGGCGCACGTCGGTCCAGTTCTTTGTGCCGCTGATCGGGTCTACGATCTCCTCGTCGAGGATGATCTGCTTGAGTTCAGCGAGGTCAGGTCCCTGCATAGCCGCTGTGTAGCGTGCGTGGAGAGCGTCGCGCTTCTGCTGGTGCTCTATTACGCGAGCGTTTGTGGCGCGGAACTGAGCCTCGTCGAAGCTCTCGCCGAAGCGCTTGCGAGCCTTGGCAATCTCCTTCTCAATCTTCTCGTCGTACTTTGCAATCTGGTCTTCGATGAGAACGTCGGCACGGTAGCGCTTCTTAGAGTCGCGGTTGTCGATGAGCGGGTCGTTGAAAGCGTCTACGTGTCCGCTTGCCTTCCAGATAGTAGGGTGCATGAAGATGGCAGAGTCGATGCCCACGATGTTGTCGTGCAGCAGCACCATGCTCTTCCACCAGTATTGTTTGATGTTGTTCTTCAGTTCTACACCGTTCTGTCCGTAGTCGTACACTGCAGCCAGTCCGTCATAAATTTCGCTGCTCGGGAACACGAAACCATACTCCTTGCAGTGACTCACGATTTTCTTGAAAACGTCTTCTTGTGCCATTTTATATGTGTTTTATTGTTAATTTACTGATATGTAGTGCGCTGTGTGCGATAATAACAATGTGCAGGCAGCCACCTTTAAAGTGCAAAGTTACGCTTTTTTGATTGATTATGTAGCGTCTGAGGCGTTAAATGTTATGAAACAATAGGGTTGCGGCGGTCGTATTGTTGTGTTGCGGCGGTCGGTTTGTTGTGTTGGGGCGATTGGTTTGTTGTGTTGAGGCGGTTGTTAAGTCATCGTACGGCGGACGGAATCTGATTGGGCGGCGTACGGAATCCGATTGGGCGGCGGACGGAATCCGATCGGACGGCGGACGGAATCTGATCGGACGGCGGACGCAATCCGACGATTGTCTCTAAGCTGTTTAGGGATTTTCCCACAAGCGTTTAGGGAAAATCCCTTTGACGTGCGCTGATAAAGTTCTAACTTTGCAAGCGAAAGGAAACCTCAAGGGGGTGCAGTTGTCTCAACTGCACCAACATAGCAGTAGTTTCACCAACAGAGCATTCTACTTGGTTGGTGCACTTGAGACAAGTGCACCCCCTAAAAAGCACCTCCTATAGAGCCCCTGAGAGGGCCACTTAAGATAATGTATAACTTTTAAAACAGAAATATTATGAAAAGGTTTTTCGCAACAATAGTAATGGTGTTCGGCTTCATGGTGACAGCCGGCGCAATGAGCTACAGTCAGGCGCGCGAACAGGCTCTGTTCCTCACCGACAAGATGGCTTACGAGCTGAACCTCACTGACGACCAGTATGAGGCGGCTTACGAGATAAACCTCGACTATCTGCTCAGCGTCAACTCGTACGACGAGCTGTACGGCGACTACTGGCGCTGGCGTAACCTCGACTTCAGCTACGTGCTGCTCGACTGGCAGTATCGCATGTTCTGCGACGCGGCTTACTTCTACCGTCCGCTCTACTTCCACTCAGGCTGCTGGCACTTCGCCATCTATGCCCGCTATCCACACCGCGACTACTTCTACTTCCATCGTCCGACGGTGTATGTGAGCTATCGTGGCGGCCACTCGTGGCGTCAGAACAACGGACGCTCGTGGTATAGCGGCAGAACGTTCGGCTCGCGCCGCGGCGACAACTACTTCGGTATGCGCGACGGATTCCAGCGCGGCGACTACGGACGCGGCAACCGCCAGTCGTTCGGCGTGCGCGGCAACCGTCAGGTGGAGCAGAAGAACAACAACTCGGGCTTCGGCTCGCGCCGCGACAACAATGCCATCCGTCGCAACATCAACGGCGTAGCTTCGGGCTCAAGCCGCGATGTCAACGGATTCGGCTCTGGCTCACGCCGCGACAACAGCAGCTTCGGTTCTAACCGCGGCTCGACGGGCTTCGGCAGTCGCGAGAGCAGCACACGCACCACCGTGCGCCAGTCGGATAGCGGCAGCAGCTCTTCAAGCCGCAGCTTCGGCTCAGGTCGTAGCAACCGCAGCTTCGGCTCGCCCATGCAGTCGACACCGCGCTCTACGTTCAAGCCCGTAGACAGCTCGTCGAGAGGCAGCAGCATGTCGTTCGGATCTTCAAGAAGTTCTTCTTCGTTCGGCTCATCAAGAAGCAGCGGCTCGTCGTTCGGTTCGTCAAGAAGCAGCAGTCCGTCGAGAAGTTCGTCTTCGTTCGGTGGCGGCAGCTCGTCAAGAGGCTCCTCATCGTCAAGAGGCGGTGGCTTCGGCAGCCGCAGATAATAATAATAGTAGCGGAGGTCTCCGGCCTCCGCAGCATCCTAAAACAGACATACAATTTGTGTCCGACTTGGTGCTGCGGAGGCCGGAGACCTCCGCTACTTATGTTGCTCTTACTATTCCTAATTACTAATTAATAATTACGAATTACTAATTACTAATTACCTCCAGTCTCACCACCTCCGCATTCGCCATGCGTGGCGTTTCGTTCATCGGCGTGCCGCTATGCACGCTTCTTATTGCCTTGTTCATTATTCCGTGTCCCACGGCAAGCACGGTCTTTCCATCATAATTCTCTCTCACGAACTGCAGGAATGATGCGGCACGCGCCCTGAGAGCGTCGAGCGACTCGATGTCGTCGGTCCACACCGCATCCTTTAGGTCGGGGATATATCTGCTCGTGAAGCTGCCCCAGTCGCGCTCGCGCAGCAACTTTGTCTGCACGATAGCGTCGGGCGCCACGCCGTGCGCAGCCGCCAGTATCACACACGTGTCAAAAGCACGCTTAAGGTCGCTCGACACGAACACGTCGATGGGCGTGTCTTTTAGCTCGGCAGCGAGGGCGCGTGCCTGCTCGATGCCGTTCGGGGTCAGCTTGCCTTGAGTCTGCCCCTGCATAATCTGGCGCACATTGTCGACGGTCTCGCCGTGGCGCACAAGAAGAAGTGTTGTCATATCTTTGTTTTACTCTTTTACTCTTTTACTTTTAAAAGCACTTTCACCGCTTCGCTCACGGTAGGCACACCGCTCACCACCATATAGCGTTTGCCCCTCACTTCCTTGAGGTCGCAGCGGCGTGCGTTGGCAGCGATGTAGTTGAGAACCTTGCCAAATGTAGCACTCTTGTAGTAGGCAGAGTTGGGGTTGCTCACGAACTGCATCTGCATGCGGCCCTGCTTCAGAATAATCTTCTCGCAGCCGAGACTCTTGCCGTAGCGGCGCAGCGGCACCACCTGCAGCAGCTCTTCGCCCTCGTGAGGCATAGCGCCGAAGCGGTCGATGAGTCGCTGGCGGTAGGCGTCGAGCGCATCGTCGTCGCTGATGTTGTCGAGCTCGCGGTAGAGCAGCATGCGCTCTGCGCTTCCCGGCACGTAATTGTCGGGGAAGTACATCTCGAGGTCGCTCTCCACGGCGCAGTCTTCCACGAAAGCGTCGCCCGTGAGATGGTTGCCAGCAGCCATCTCCTCGGCATACATATCGGCGAACTCGTCGTTCTTCAGTTCGGTGACAGCCTGGTTGAGAATCTTCTGATAAGTCTCGTAGCCAAGATCCTCCATGAATCCGCTCTGCTCGGCGCCAAGCAGGTTGCCCGCACCGCGGATGTCGAGGTCTTGCATGGCGAGGTTGAAGCCGCTGCCCAGTTCGGAGAAGTTCTCCAAAGCCTCAAGGCGGCGTCGTGCCTCGGGCGTGAGCACCGACTTAGGCGGTGCAAGCAGATAGCAGAACGCCTTGCGGTTGGAACGTCCCACGCGACCGCGCATCTGGTGGAGGTCGGAGAGTCCGAAGCGGTGGGCGTCGTTGATGATGATGGTGTTGGCGTTGCTGATGTCGATGCCGTTCTCGACGATGGTCGTAGAGAGCAGCACATCGTAGTCGTAGTTCATGAAGCCGATGAGAATCTTCTCAAGCTCCTCGGGCGACATCTGTCCGTGTCCGATAGCCACACGCGCGTCGGGCACGTATTTCTTTATGAGCGCAGCAATCTCGGGCAGGTTGCTGATGCGGTCGTTCACGAAGAACACCTGTCCGTTGCGCGACATCTCGAAGTTGATGGCGTCGGCTATTATCTCATGTCCGTACACGCCCAGTTCGGTCTGCACGGGGTAGCGGTTGGGCGGCGGCGTGCGCATGATGCTCATGTCGCGAGCGCCCATCAGCGAGAACTGCAGCGTGCGCGGTATAGGCGTAGCCGACATCGTGAGCGTGTCGACATTGGTCTTCAGCTTGCGCAGCTTCTCCTTTGTAGACACGCCGAACTTCTGCTCCTCGTCGATGATGAGAAGTCCGAGGTCGTGCCACTCCACAGTCTTTCCTATCAGCTTGTGCGTACCAACGAGTATGTCTATCTTGCCCGCCTTAAGGTCGGCAAGCACCTCGCGTGTCTGCTTCGCCGTGCGGGCACGCGAGAGATAGTCGACACGCACAGGCATGTTCTTCAGACGGTCTGAGAATGTCTTGTAATGCTGGAAGGCGAGCACCGTTGTAGGCACGAGCACCGCCACCTGCTTCGAGTCGCACGCCGCCTTGAACGCCGCACGTATCGCCACTTCTGTCTTGCCGAACCCCACGTCGCCACACACAAGGCGGTCCATCGGTCGGGCAGACTCCATGTCGGCTTTCACGTCGTGCGTGGCGCGCTGCTGGTCGGGCGTGTCCTCGTAGAGGAACGACGCCTCAAGCTCGTTCTGCAGGTATGAGTCGGCTGAATAGGCGAAGCCTTTCTCGTGGCGCCGCTTGGCGTATAGCTTGATGAGGTCGCGCGCAATGTCCTTGATGCGTTTCTTAGTGCGCTCCTTCAGTTTCTCCCATGCGCCGGTGCCGAGCGTGCTGAGTCGGGGCGGTTCGCCAGTGTCGCTGCGGCGATACTTCGATATCTTGTAGAGCGAGTGGATAGACACATCGACGATGTCGCCGCGCTGATAGTAGAGGCGTATCATCTCCTGATAGGAGTCGCCCACAGGCACACGCACCAAGCCGCCGAACTTGCCGATGCCGAAGTCGACGTGCACGATGAAGTCGCCGGGTTCCATCTCCTGCAACTCCTTCATCGTGAGCGCCATCTTGCCCGTGCGGGCTGCGTCCGACTTAAGGTTGTACTTGTGGAAGCGGTCGAATATCTGATGGTCGGTGAAGAAGCACAGACGCAGATCGTTGTCGGCGAAGCCTTCGTGCAGAGTGCGGTTGACGGGGGTGAAGGGGAGATTCGAGTTTTGAGTTTTGAATTTTGAGTTTTGAGTTTTTCTGCGCATCTGCTGCAACTCCTCGCTATCGAAAATATCGCGCAGGCGCTGCGTCTGCTTCTCCGAGTCGGCGAGGATGTAGAGCCGGTAGCCCTGCAAGAGATAGTCGTCGAGCGTCTGAGTGAGCAGACTGAAGTTCTTGTGGAAAAGCGGCTGCGGCGAGATGTAAAACTCGATAGACACCTGCGGCGTGCCCGAAGGCTGTGCGCCGAACTCGACGAGGCGGAAGCGGCATATCTCCTCGCGGAATTTAGACGGCGACACGAGGTTGTTCTCCTTGCGCATGTCGCGCATTATCTGCTCCTGCTCTACCTCTGTAGCTCCCTCCAAGCGCTCGGTCATGGCTTGCTGCGAGAAGCCGTCGTTGTATATCTTCTCGATGGTAGAACAAAGGTAGAGACGGTCTTTCATCACGAGCAGAGCGTCTTCGGGCAGAAGCGACGTGAACGGTTGCTTCTCCTCTGTGAGCTGCGCCAGTTCGGGCACGATGCGCACCTGCTGTTTCGAGTCCTTCGAGAGCTGGTCTGCCACCTCGAACGTGCGTATGGTGTCTACCTCGTCGCCGAAGAAGTCGATGCGGAACGGCAGCTCCGACGAGTAGGAGTAGACGTCGATGATGCTTCCGCGCATGGCGAACTGCCCCGGCTCGTAGACATAGTCGACCTCCTTGAAGCCGAACTCGCGCATCTTGCGTCCAAGGTCGGCAAAGTCGACGATGTCGCCCACGGCAATGTTGATGGTGCGCTCGTCGAGGCGGCGCTTCGACACCACAAGTTCGCTGAGCGCCTCGGGACAGGTGACGACATACAAGGCGTCGCCGGCTGTCTGTGCAGAGAGCCGGCTCAGCGTCTCGGTGCGCAATATCTCGTTGGCGGCGTCGCGCTGTCCGTACTTCACCGCACGACGGTACGACGACGGGAAGAACAGCACGTTCTCGGTGCCGAGTATTTGCGTGAGGTCGTGGTAGAAGTAGCCTGCCTCCTCGTTGTCTTGCAGAACGAAAACGGCAGTGAGAGTTTTGAGTTTTGAGTTTTGAGTTTTGAATTGTTGCGACGGAGCGTCGCAATTTTGAGTTTTGAGTTTTGCATTTTTCTTCCCGTTAACTCGTTCGGCTACGGCTGAGAAAAACACAGGAGCCGATGAGGCAAGTAGTCCACTAAGGAATACATGCCTCACCGACTCGTCGCTGATTGCTTTCAAAAAAGCCCCGCACTGAGGCAGGGCTGTATATACATTACTGATTTCTCTTATTTCCATAGGAATAGGGTGGGTGGTTTAGTGTTTCGCCTCAGGATACTTTCTGAACCAGCCGTCCCATCTGAGTCGCATCACGCCGAAGAACGCTTCGCCGAAGATGCCGCCGCTCATCTTGCTCACGCCCTCGCGACGGTTGACGAAGATTACCGGCACCTCCTTTATCTTGTAGCCCATCTTGTAAGCCGTGAACTTCATCTCTATCTGGAAGGCGTAGCCCTTGAAGCGGATCTTGTCGAGGTCGATAGACGAGAGCACGCAGCGGCGGTAGCACTTGAAGCCGGCTGTGGTGTCGTGCACCTTAAAGCCCGTAACCATACGCACGTACTTCGAAGCGAAGTAGCTCATAAGCACGCGACCGATAGGCCAGTTGACAACGTTCACGCCGCTCACGTAGCGCGAACCGATAGCCACGTCGTAGCCCTCGTCGTGGCAGGCGCTGTAGAGGCGCGGCAGGTCGTTGGGGTCGTGAGAGAAGTCGGCGTCCATCTCGAAGATGTAGTCGTAGCCGTGCTCAAGCGCCCACTTGAAGCCTGTGATGTAGGCTGTGCCGAGGCCCAGCTTGCCGCTGCGCTCGAGGATGAAGAGGCGGTCGGCGAACTCGTCGCTGATGAGGCGCTTCACGATGGCTGCGGTGCCGTCGGGACTGCCGTCGTCGATTACAAGAATGTGGAAACACTTCTCAAGTGCGAACACCGCGCGTATTATCTTCTCGATGTTCTCCTTCTCGTTATATGTCGGTATGATTACGATACTGTCGCTTTTGTTCATAGTCTTGTTGTTGAAATGGTTTTACATTGTCAACTCGTAACTCGTCTACTTGTAACTCGTTTACTTGTCAACTGGTCAACTAAAATGCAAATGTACGAAATGTATTCGACACAAGTGCGCTTGTTGCGTTAAAAAACGTGTTTTTATGCGTGTTACTGGTCGGGATTCTCTACAAAACCCTGATATTTCTCCTCAAGTCCGCTCATCACCACCTTGTAGCTCTCCTCTTCAAGATACTTGATGTTGTCTGCACCCTTGCCAATAGGCTGTATCGGCTTGTGGATAGTGAGGCGCAGCGGATGCCATATCACCCACTTCATGTCGCGTGTACGAGGCATGACGTCGAACGAGCCGTTGATGGTGAGCGGCACTACGGGCAGTTCGATGTCGTCGGCGAGCATGAATGCACCACGCTTGAATACGCCCATGTGTCCAGTGAACGTGCGCGCACCCTCGGGGAAAACAACGAGCGACATGCCGCCCTGCAGCGTCTGTCGTGCGCTGTCGTATGTGGCGCGTATCTTGCTTGCGCCGCGCTTGTCGACGAAGATGTGGTGAGCAGCCTCGCACGCCTTGCCTACGAACGGCATCTGGCGTAGCTGGCGCTTCATCATCCACTTGAAGTTGCGGCACAGGAAGCCGTAGATGAGGAAGATGTCGAACGCTCCCTGATGGTTGGCTACGAACACGTACGACTGTCCTTTCACAAGATTCTCGCGTCCTTCAACCTTCACCGGCAACATGAGTATGCGTATGATGAACTGTGCCCACCACTTGCCAGGATAGTAGCCCCAGAAGTGGCCGTTGCCCAATGAGCAACCTATTATCACTATCAGACTTGTTATGATGGTATAGATAGCTATCAAGGGAAGAGCTATCAGGAGCTGGTATGTACGGTATAGATATTTCATTGCTTTTTACTCTTTTACTTTTTTACTTTTAACGTGATTTCCACAACCTCCGGCTTCATGTGGAAGCGGAACGGTATGAAGGCGCCAACGCCTGTAGACACATACAGATAGCGGTTGCCCTCATTGTAGAGTCCGGCATCTTCTGTGTTCACGACGCTTGTCGGTCGCCAGCCGAACAACGAGAGCTGTCCGCCGTGCGTGTGTCCGCTCAGCGTCAGTTGTGCGTTGGTTTGCGGCAGAATGTGTCGGCGCCAAGCCGACGGGTCGTGCTGCATCATGATGACGAACGATTTCGGCGATATGCCGTGCAGCGCCTTGCGGTAGTCGGCCTTCGCCGGGAACGGCGGGCGTCCGTCGTTCTCAGTTCCTGCTATCACTATAGAGTCGGCTCCGCGGCGCAGTATGCGGCGTTCGTTGAGCAGCAAGTCCCAGTTCATCGAACCTTCCAGCGAGCGCGTCAGGCGTTCCATTTCACTTCTCTGCTCTGCGGTGGCAGTCTTCACGTAGTCGGCATAGTCGTGGTTGCCGAGAACCGAGAAGATGCCGTCGACAGGATGCAGATGTATCAGCGTGGCCGTGAAGCTCACAGCCTCCTGCGGACGCATGTTGAGCAAGTCGCCCGTGAAGAGCAGCGCGTCGGGATGCAGTTCGTTCACCTGCGCCACTATGCGCCGTGCGAACTCCTGCTTCATCGAGCCGAGGTGCATGTCCGAGATCTGCACTATGCGGTAGCCGTCGAAGGCTTGCGGCAGGTTGTCGAACTCGAGTGTGACGCGCTTCACGTGCAGCTGGTCGGGTCCTACCATCGTTCCCATGAACAACACGTATAACCATCCGAGCACAAGCACCAATCCTGTGTGGTTGCCCCAGTTCTTGCGCTGCTTCAGCAGTCGCTTCACAGCCATGCCTGCAAGCGAAGCCAGAGTGAAAATCACCTTCGGCACGATGAGCAGACCTATCATGAACAGATACACGTTGAAGAACGTGAGGTTGTTCGGTGCGAAGTTGCGCATCATAGAGTAGGCTGCTGTGCATGCAAGCATAGCGGCTCCCGGCACCCACCACAACAGGCGCATCCACAGCGTTATGTCTCTGCGTTGGCGCAGATAGCGCATGTAGATGTACAGGTCGGGCAGCAGCGTGAGCAGCAGTATGAGTATTGATATTCTTGCTATCATTGTCTTAAACTTTACTTTCGATTGCTTCGTTACTATTGAACCCGCAAACGTTTCTATTGAATTTATAACAGTTCGGACCGAACCGTTGTCCTGCATTCTACTTCAAGAATCGGCGAATCAGTTCAACCGGCAGTCCGCGTCGTCGGGCATAATCGCGCAGCTGGTCTTCTCCGATGCGTCCAAGCTCGAAGTAGTGCGCCTTCGGGTGTGCGAACATCAGTCCAGAAACCGACGCATGAGGCTTCATGGCGCCACTCTCTGTGAGCCGGATGCCAATCTGCTTGAGGTCGATAAGTCGGTCGATGATGAAGTTGACGCTTGTGTCGGGCATCGACGGATAGCCCACAGCCGGACGAATGCCTTGGAAGTCCTCGCGCAAGAGTTCGGCTACCGACAGATTCTCGTCGGGAGCATATCCCCAAATCGACCGTCTCACCTCCATGTGAAACACCTCAGCCGTGGCTTCGGCGAGTCGGTCGGCGAGTGTCTGCGCCAGCATACGTTGGTAGTCGTCGGCAAGAAAGTCGTGCTCCAACGCCAAGTCGACCGTAGTGGCGAACACTCCGATGCGGTCTTTCACGCCCGAAGACAGCGGACGTATGAAGTCGGCGAGCGAAAGGTTCGGTTCGCCCTCCCGAGTGGGATGCTGTTGGCGCAGCATAGGCATGCGCACATCGCCGATAAGGATATCGTCGCCGTCGCTGTTGGCGTCGAACAACCCGAAAGCAGCGTGCGTCATGTATCGCTTCTCCAAGCGGTCGAGCATCTGTTCTGCCTCCGCCCGCATCTTGTCCTTCGCCTCCTGCGGTTTGCCCGACAGTCCCCAGGCGAAGAAGAAGTATATCCAGTTGATGTACGGGCGCAGCGTAGAGATGTTGTAGTCGGTGTATTTCAACATCGTTAGTTACCTGAATTGTTTTTCTATTTGTATAAACCCAGCTTGAGCCTACTCTCTGAAGCGTACAGCCTCACCGCGACTCGCCGAGTCGAATGCCCAGTTATTATATATAATGTGTCCGTTGCACATAGTAGTGCGCACCTGCCACTGGTAGGTGTGACCCTCCATCGGGCTCCATCCGCACTTGCTCTGTATAGTCTCCTTAGTAACGGTCCACGGAGCGTCGGGTCTTACAATCACGAGGTCTGCCTTGTAGCCCTTACGCACAAAGCCTCGCTTCGATACCTCGAAGAGTTTTGCGGGGTTGTGCGCCATTAGCTCCACGAGACGCTCCATGCTGAGTACGCCTTCGTCCACAAGCTCGAGCATCGTAACGAGCGAGAACTGCACCATAGGCATACCCGAAGCGGCGCGTGCGCAGCCGCCCTCCTTGTCCTTAAGCAGATGTGGCGCATGGTCGGTGCCGATGGTCGTTATGCGTCCGTCGGTGAGAGCGTGGCGTAGAGCGTCGCGGTCGGTCGCAGTCTTGATAGCAGGATTGCACTTGATGCGTGTTCCGAGACGCGCATAGTCGTCCTGTGTGAACACGAGGTGGGCTATCACAGCTTCCGCCGTGATGCGTGGCGAAGTGCCGAACAGCTGCAGCTCGCGCTCCGTGGTCATGTGTGCCACATGCAGACGGGCGCCGGTTTCTTCTGCCAGGGCTACGGCGCGCTTTGTCGACTCGTAGCAGGCTTCCTCTGAGCGAATCTCCGGATGATGCTCTACGGCAGGGTCGTCACCGTACAGCTCCTGCGCACGCTTCATGTTGCGGTTGATGATGTCGGTGTCCTCGCAGTGAGCCATGATAGGCAGTTTCGCCTTCTCGAACAGTTCGTGCAGCACATCCTGACGGTCTACGAGCATATTGCCCGTAGACGAACCCATGAACAGCTTTATGCCGGGCACGAGGTGCGGATCGATGGCAGTCACGCAGTCGATGTTGTCGTTGGTGGCTCCGATGAAGAAGCCGTAGTTGACGTGCGACTTGTTTCGAGCGTCGTTCATCTTTGCGTCGAGCGCTTCGAGTGTCGTGGTCTGCGGCTTTGTGTTCGGCATGTCGAAGTAGGTTGTCACTCCGCCGTAAGCCGCAGCGCGGCTCTCTGTCTCCATGTCCGCCTTCTCCGTAAGGCCGGGGTCGCGGAAGTGGACGTGGCAGTCGATAACTCCAGGCATAACAAAACACCCCGTGGCATCCACGATATTGTCGTAGTCGCCACGAGGTGTTTCTGTACCTTCTATAATGTCTGTAATGGTGTCGCCGTCGACAACGATGGATGCTACGCGAGTAGCTCCCTCGTTGACCAGCTTACCACCAAATACTAATGTCTTCATATTTCTTGGATGATAGTTATTTATCGTGTTTAGCGCTGTTACTCGGCAGCAGCAGGCTGCGCCAGTTGGTTAGGCGTCGGTCCGTCGGGCATCGGCTGTGCGGGCGCTGCGCCGGCAGGCGCTGTGTTCATGTCCTTCATGCCGTTCATGATAGCCTGGTTCTCCAGCGCCTTCTGATAGAAGTCCTTCACGTACGGGTCGTTCTTGAACTTGTCTGTAGCCTTGCTCATGATGTCCTCTATCCACGGTGTGAGTTCGGGGTAGCGGTAGCCGATAGTCATCATGAAGAACACGCCCGGTCCGAGCACGTTGTCGAAGTTATCGGTGACGAACGTTGTGACGAGCTTGTCCTCTTCGGCGGTGAGTCGCATCGCCTCGTCGTTGAGTTTGCGTGTCACGGCGTCCATGTCGCTTCCGTCCATGATGGCGCGGTCGTGCGTGTGCAGCAGTTCTGCCTCCTGGTTCTTCAGTTGGTTGTACTTGTTGAAGAACTTGAACAGCTCGTCGTTGAGCGGAGTGCCGCTAACGATCTGCTGAGTGTTGTCGAGCTTGATGGTGATGTCGCCACTTTCTATCACGAGCGGCAGTATGCTCTCGTCGTCCATGAAGATATTGGCGAGTCGTACCGTGTCGAACGTTCCGCAGAACTGGAACTGGCCGTGTACCACGTCGCACGAGTCAATCTTCTTGAAGTCGTTGTTGCTAAGCACCTTCAGGTAGAGCATGCGTCCGTCGAGCGTAGACACGTTCGACGATCCCTGAATGTTGTACGAGCTGGAGCACGATGCCAGTGTTATTATACCGAGTAAAGCGTAGAGTAGCTTCTTCATCATCTTTGGTTTTAAAAAAAAATGTTAGTTTCTTGTTGTCTTCTTTTATTCTTTGTCTGTAGCGGAAGCCTCTTCCTGCTTCTCTTCGGCGTCTTCCTTCGCTTCCTCCTTCTTCATCTCCGACGCGATGCGGTGCATAGAGTACATCTCGAGGATGGCGGCTGCGAGCAGCAGCATCACCCACTTGTTGTAAATGAGGTTGAAATATGTCACGGGGTCGGAGAACGAGTCTCTGAGCCACATGTTTGCGCTGTCTACCATGAGCAGACCTGCCAGCACGAAGAAGATGTCGGCGAAGGTCATTATCTTCTTCAGTCGCTTGATGGTGGGGTTCTGTCCTTCATACGCCTGGTTCACCTGCATTGCTGCGAAGAGCAGTGCGCCCAGCAGGTATATCCAGCAGACAATCTGCTGTGCGAACATGAACACGAAGCATCCGGCTCCGATGACCATCAGTATGCCTCCCGTGAGGAAGAGCGCGCTTTGTAGTGTATTTAGTTGTTTCATTATTGTTCTTCTTTAGCTTGTTCGGGCTTTGGGTCGTCGCTGAGCACATAGATATCCTCGTCGTCGGCTTTCATGAAGTAGCGTTCGCGTGCGATCTTCTGGAACTCCTGCGTACCTTTTCGCATATCCTTAAGCTTTTTCAGGTCGCTTTCGTTCTGCGCGTTGTACTTGTCTATCTCCTCCTCCAGGTCGTTTATCTGCATTTCGAGCTGGAAGCGGTGAAGAAAGCTGTTTTCGTCGACGAAACCTACGGTAAGAATACCGATGATTATAGTGATGGCATATTTATAGTGGCTTATTAGAGCCAGAATGAGTTTCAAACGCCCCATTTGTCCTTTATTATATATAATGTTTTAGTGGTAAAGACACGTCAGTCGCTGCAGACTGGTCTTTATTACATGCAAACTTACTACAAATTTTTCATATTTCGACTGCTGCGCCCATTTTTTAGGGTTTATTATATAAACGGATTGTTTGGATATGCAAAAAATAGTTAACTTTGCATCGGTTCAAAATTCAGGAATAACAACATTAATAGAAAATAACATGAAGAAATTCATTGGAGTAGCCTTGGCTGCAGCGTGTGCTTGCCCTTCGCAAGCCGCCGGCGAGCAGACCAAGCTCGACACTACCCGTGTGAACAACCTCAACGAGGTGGTAGTGAAGGCTGTGAGAGCCCCGAAGAGTTCACCATTTGCAGTAGAGAATATCAAGAAGACCGAGCTTGAGCGCTTTGCCTCTTCAGGCAAGGAGCTGCCTATGCTCTTCGCCCGCACACCGGGTGTGCTCGCATGGAGCGAGAACGGCGTGGGCACCGGCACCGTCTATATGCGTATGCGTGGCGCTGCCGACAGCCGCATCAACGTCACGGTAGACGGTGTGCCTCTCAACTCGCCTGAAGACCAGTGCGTGTTCTGGGCTAACATGAACAGCTACGCAGCTCTTATGGGCAGCGCGCAGATACAGCGTGGCGTGGGTGCGTCTACCAACGGCGACGGAGCCTTCGGCGGTTCGGTGTCGCTCGCTACAGCCGCTCCGTCGCTTAAGCCTACCGTAGAGGTGACGGGTTCTTACGGCTCGTTCAACACATATCGCGTCGGAGGCAACTTCTCTACAGGTCTGCTTGCCGACCACTTCATCATCGACGGCGCTTATCACGAGACCAACACCGATGGATACATCCACGGCACAGGCGGACGCTCTGGCTCTTACTACGGCGGACTGACTTGGCTCGGCGACCGCTTCAAGCTGTCGTATAAGAACATCGGCAACTTCGAGCACACGGGTCAGGCGTGGAACGGCGTTGCGGCGTGCAACTACGACGGCGATACCGACCTCAAGGCGTGGGGCATCAACAGCTATAAGGATATGTGGAAGCACGGACTGGGCAAGTTCAACTCGCTCTACGAGGAACTTGTAATACCGATGGACGACAACTGGGCTGCCGATCCTACAAAGCCGCTCACCACTGAACGCTACAAGATGCGCGACGGATCGTACTGGAAGCAGACTACCGACAACTTCGAGCAGAGCCACAACATACTCAACTTCACTTGGCAGCCTGCCGACATGCGCTGGAGCCACTCCGTAACGGCTCACTATACATACGGCTACGGCTACTACACCGAGTTCAAGAAGGACACAAAGCTGGCTTCTAAGTTCGGCATCAACGAGATGTACGAGAAGAATGGCGAGCTGAAGCCCGTAAAGTCGGACGCTATACGCAAGAAGGGCCTTACGCAGAACAACTACGGCGCTCTCTACAACGTCAACTACAAGGACGCTCTGTGGGACGTAATGGGCGGCTTCAGCATGCAGCTCTTCCGTTGCAACCACTGGGGCAAGGTGACGTACATCGCTGACGAGGCTCTTGAGAAGAAATACTTCACCGACGGCAGATACAAGTACTACGACTCGGACGCCAACAAGAACGACTGGAGCTGGTTCTTCAAGGCTAACCGCAAGTTCGGCAACGGATGGAACTGGTTCCTCGACATGCAGATGCGCTACGTCAACTATAACACCGACGGACTCAACGATCACTTCGAGCAGGGCGCCGACGGCAACTACAAGAACCAGAGCATCGACATCAACGAGAACTACTTCTTCGTGAACCCGAAGGCTGGCATCAGCTACGATGCCAACGGACACAAGGCTTACGCTTCTATCGCTTACGCCAACCGCGAGCCCGAGCGCAACAACTTCACCGACAACATCGGCTACGGCAATCCGTCGCCGGAGCGTCTGCTCGACTTGGAGTGGGGCTATCAGTATCAGGGCGAGAACTGGTTCGCAGGTGTCAACTTCTACTACATGAAGTACGTCAACCAGTTCGTGATGACCGGCGAGAAGAGCGACATCGGCGAGTCGCTCACACGCAACATCAAGGACTCTTACCGTCTCGGTGCTGAGGTGTCTGCAGGCTGGAGCCCGCTGTCTTGGCTCTCTCTTGAGGGCAACGCTGCTCTGAGCCGCAACCGTCTGAAGAACTTCAAGGAGTGTGTGGAAAGCTGGGACGGTCCTGCTGTATGGAACACATACAAGAGCTCTACCATAGCATTCTCGCCGTCGGCTATCCTCAACGGCTTCGTCGACGTTAACTTCGCTGGCTTCCGCGCTACATGGCACACCAACTTCGTGAGCAAGCAGTATCTCGACAATACCGAGAGCTCTGAGCGCTCGCTGCCGTGCTACTCGCAGACCAACGTCAACGCTTCGTACACGTTCAACTTCGCTAAGCGTGTGCTCGGCTTGAAGCAGGTGGTGCTCGGTGCCGACTTCAACAATATCTTCGACCGCCACTACGCTGCGTCTGGCTACGTCTACTACGACTGGTATAACAACAACAAGCGCAACTCTACCGTGGCTTACATCCCGATGGCTGGCTTCAACTGCCTCGGAACCGTAACGCTGAAGTTCTAAAAAAAGCCCCTCCCCATCCCTCCCCGTCGGGGAGGGGGCGCAGGGCAGAGTTATATATGCTTTGTTTCTTTTTTAAAAAGGTAGCATGGCTAAGCATACATTCTTATAATTTAATAATTCAATCCTCTCTCTCCTCCCCGATGGGGAGGTCGGGAGGGGCTGTTTTTTTAATTGTTATGACTGAATTTCTCTCCACTCATTGGCTCGACATTGTAACGACAATACTCGGGCTAATCTATCTCGTCCTCGAATATCGTGCGAGCATAGCGCTTTGGGTAGTGGGCATCGTGATGCCTGCTATGGATATCTATCTCTACTGGAGCCACGGACTCTACGGCGACGCTGGCATGGCTGTCTACTACACGCTGGCTGCGATATACGGCTACGCCGTGTGGAAGTTCGGGGCGAAATGGAAGCGAATGCTGAAGCGCAAGGCTTCGGGGGTTGCAGGCTCAGATAAAGCTCTTGACGCCGATGGCTCAGATAAAGCAGTAGATGTTGCAGGCTCAGATAAAGCAGTGGATGCTGCAGGTTCAGATAAAGCAGTGGATGCTGCAGGCGGTTCTTCCGAAGAGCTTCCGATAACGTTCTTCCCGCGCCGTCTTATCCTGCGCACGCTCGGCTTCTTCCTCCTCGCATGGGCTGCTACCTATTACGTTCTCGTGGCTTACACCAACAGCACCGTGCCTTTGCTCGACGCGTTCACCAACGCTCTCAGCTTTGTCGGCTTGTGGGCTTTGGCGCGCAAATACGTAGAGCAGTGGCTGTTCTGGATAGCCGTAGACGTGGTCTGCTGCTATCTGTATGTGGTGAAAGGCATACCGTTCAAGGCAGGGCTGTACGGCCTGTATGTCGTGATAGCGGTCATGGGATACATAAAGTGGAAGGGCCTTGCGAAAAAGGCATAACTCATCTGGATGCTCTAGGGAAACCTAGGGCATCTTTTTTGTTTTAGGGGGCTGGGGGCTTTCTAGGGTTTTCTAGGCTCTCTAGGGTTTTTAGGCTTTTTAGGCTTTCTAGGAAACCTAGAGCTCCTAGCCAACCTAGCTCTCCCAGTTCTCCTTGCCTCTCTAAAGTTCCTTGCTTCCTTCCAGGCTGTCGAGCTTTTCCTTCAGCCCTTTTATCTCTGCCTCCTGCCTATAATACGCCTTCAGCGCTCTTTGCTTTATATCCTCGAAGGCTGCCTTCCATTTCGCAGCCTCCGCCTGCGCTTCGGCAAGAGCCTGCTTCAGGCGTGGCAGCTCCTCCTCCAGCTGCTTCAGGCGTGCGTCCTGCTGCTGTCGGTAGGCGGTGCGGGCGCGGTGCATGCGCTCCTTGATGCCACCCTCGGTGATGAACTCCTGCTCCAGTTTCTTTAGGAACGACATCATCATCTTGTCGATAAAATGGCAGAGCGTGATGGCGTAGTTGCACATCTGTTCGTCGCTCCACTGCTGGAAGAACGGAGCGTAGTCGGGCAGGCGGTTGTGGTGGCGGCAGTAGTCGAGCATATCGGTGTAGCGCTGGTCGCCGGCAACGTAGAACTGCAGGTGGCGCGACTTGATATAGTCCTCGAAGTCTTCGCGCAACTCCTTCAGCGAGGCGCGTGCCACGTTGAGCAGCTTCAGCTGCATCTCCGTCGATGCCACACCGTCAGCCAAACCCTCGACGATGTTCTGCTTGCAGGAGCGTGCCGCCTGAATCACCTGGTCGCGCGTTCGGTCTTTGTATAAATGAATGAAGCGGTCGCAGAAAGCGAACGCCAGCTGATACACCACATCCGACTTCTGGTAGAAGTAGAGCGTGTCCCAGTTGCGCTGCTGATTCAGTACGTGTAGAGTGTTCGGGTCTTCAGCCATAGCGGGTTTGTCTTTGTTGGCAGAATCGTTATCTTCAGCCATAGCGGGTTAATAGTTTGATTGTCTGTCGCAAATTTAAAGAAAAATGTAAAGAGACACAAGCGTATCCATAACAAATTCACATTTATTTCGTACTTTTGTCCGTCGAAACATACATGTTCAGCCGGCAGATAACGTCGGCTGGGAAATACACGATAATTATGGACAATCCTTCAGACACAATAAAGGCTACTTCTGATTCGGCGACTGCCACTTTGGACAACACAGAATTTCTTGCGTCGCTTCAGCCCGACGCCTTCGACGCCGTGATAGTAGCCGGCGGCGACTTCCCTACGCACCATGTTCCGCTTGCCGTGATGGTGTATGCTGCTTACAAATTGTAGTCTATTTTTTTTTGACATATTGACACTAAACGGTATGTAATAAAAGCGGAAAATAGTGCGTGAAAGTAAAATGGCTGGTTTTAATTACATAATGCAGGTCAAAGTGTTAGTTTTTATGCGTTTTTTTTACTTATAACGTATTTTGTGTTTAATTATGAAATATGTTGAATAACGTTAAAAACGTAAAGTTTTCTTGAGAAATGTTTGGAAGTTATAAAAACATTTCCTAAATTCGCAATTGAAAAACTAATTCTTCTCAAAAGAAGAGGTTTATCACAGATACAAACAGCATTTGCTATTGAAGCAAACTGACGACACAGACAAGACGACGACGCAAACAGACGAAAAGAGAAACCAAGACGATGCAAACTGACGAAAACGATAAATTTCAAACTGACGCAATCAACGATGCAAACTGACGAAAATACAAAAACGAAATCGGAGCGGCTTTCGCTACAGATAGCCTTCCACACAAAAACCAAAATCAAAAAACCAAACCCCAAAAGGAGTTACTGGCACACGACGGAGAAATTGTATTCTCTCGAAACCGAAGGAGAAACAGCCTCTTCTCTCGAAACCGCCTACTCAGGGTAAGGGGGTGCACTTGTCTCAAGTGCACCAACCGAGCAAAACCATACAAACTGAATAACTAAAAAGGAGTAGTCTTTCCAAACCAACCGATAGACATTCCAACATATATAAACTAAACAACAAAAAAGGAGTTGCTTATGAAACGACTTGTATTTGCACTATTAATACTGTTCTGCGGCAACGATATGTCAGCCCAGACATATACAAAGGAAGTCTGCGTAAGATTCCCGGTGGCATCAAGCGTGCTCAATCCTAACTTCGGTGATAACGCAGCAAGTCTCGCAGAAATAGTCAAGTTCCTTACTGACGTGCAGAAAGACAGCACCTTGGAGCTGACCAGTGTGAAATTCTGCGGCTCGGCATCGCCCGAAGGTGGACCTCTTCTCAACCAGCGTCTCACCGAAAGACGCTGCGCCAACATGGAGCGCTACGTTCGCGAGCGAGTGCAGCTGCCCGACGCAATAGTGTCGAAGTGCGAGTGCTCGGAGATGTGGCAGAAGCTGGCTTACTTCGTAGAGAAGTCGGACATGCCGTACAGAGACGAGGTGCTGCACCAGATACGCGAGACCGATGAGTTCACATACAACTCGAAGGGAGTACTGGTAGACAGCCGCAAGAAGCGCCTCATGGACCTCAACTACGGACGCACATGGAACTACATGCTGCGCGAGTTCTTCCCCGCAGTGCGCAACGCCAGCCTCATATCTGTCTACATCGAGCAGAAGCCAACCGTGGTAGACAACCAAAAGGCAGAAGTGATTGTTCCGGAAGAGCCCGTAACACAGGAGCCGCAAGTAGAGGAGCCCGCACCTGAGCCTGAGCGCCGCAACGCATACCTCGCCATCAAGACCAACATGCTCTACGACGCGCTCGGCGTACCGAACATAGGTATGGAGTTCTCGCTCGGAAAGCGCTGGTCGATAGCAGCCGACTGGATGTACGCATGGTGGAACAACAACCATCACCACAACTACTGGCGCATCTACGGCGGAGGCATCTCGCTGCGCAAGTGGTTCGGCAAGGCATCGAAGGTGAAGCCGTTGCAGGGACACCACCTCGGCATCAACGCACAGGCGTTCACCTACGACTTTGAGCTCGGCGGAAAGGGATACATGGCAGGCATACCCGGCGGAACACTTTTGGACCGCACAAGCTACGCAGTAGGAGCCGAATACGGCTACTCGCTGCCGATAGCAAAGCGCCTGAACATCGACTTCAGTGTTGTGGCAGGATACATGGGCGGACGCTACTACGAGTACGAGCCGCTGGACGGACACTACGTGTGGAAAGCCACGAAGAATCGCCACTGGATAGGCCCTACAAAGGCTGAGGTGTCGCTCGTATGGCTCTTGGGACATGGAAACTACAACAATAAGAAGAAAGGAGGCGACAAATGATTAAGGTCATATTTAAACGCAATGTTACGAGAATCGCAACGGCGTTTGCTCTGGTTGCCATGACAGCATTGTCATCTTGCGAGCACAAGGATTTGTGTTTCGACCACGACTCTCATTCTCCTAAGTACAAGTTCCGTGTAGAGGCAACATATCAGCAGGAGTGGGAGATACGCAGCGACGGAAGCACCGACTGGAAGAACTTCTCTGCATGGGTCGACACCTACGGTATGCAATACGACGACCTCAGACCGCTCATACCCGCCGGTCTCCGAATGCACGACTTCCCGGCTCTCGGACCGAGCGACATGATCAACATGCCGGCTCAGGGCGACGTAGTAGGTCTCCGACCGGGCAAGCACCAGCTGCTGTTCTACAACAACGACACCGAGTATATCGTGTTCGACGACATGTACTCGTACGCAGCAGCAAAGGCTACAACCCGAACACGCACACGAGCTTCGTTCCTCGGCAATCCGTTCCAGAAACAGACCGACGCCAAGGAGCCTACGGTGGCAATGCCCGACATGCTTTACGGCAACTTCAACGAGGAGTACACATCGGAGCGCACGGTGGAGGAGACGGTGATGCCAGTCACGATGCATCCGCTCGTGTTCAAGTATCTCGTTCGCTACGAGTTCAGCAAGGGTCTGCAATACGTAGGTCTGGTGCGCGGAGCACTCTCCGGAATGGCGTCAGCCGTATACCTCAACAGCGGCAGGACATCAGCCGAGGCAGCAACGCTGCTTTACGACTGCACGCTGCAGCAATGGGGAGCACAGGCTATAGTGACATCGTTCGGAGTGCCCGACTATCCTAACGGCTACTACACTTCTACACGAGCACCGCGCAGCCACGCGCTCAACCTCGAGGTGCGACTGAAGAACGGCATCATAAAGAACTTCTACTTCGACGTGAGCGACCAGATTGCAAAGCAACCGCAAGGCGGTGTAATCGTAGTGAAGGGCATCGAGATCTCTGACGAGGACGGCAAGCACGGCGGATCGGGCTTCGACGTAGAGGTAGACGGATGGGGCGAGTTCGAGGACGTAGACATGCCGCTCAAGTAGCGCTACGCAACTCAAGTAGAAACTGTACACGGTTTACAACTAAACTTTTCATATAACTTTATTTACTAATTTAAACTACATCATTATGAAGAAGAATCTATTTTTAATCGGTTTGGCAGCAATAGGTATGTTGTTTGCTTCATGTAGCAACGACGAGACTGTAGAGGTAGCTAAGAATCAGAACGGCATTCAGTTCAAGAGCTTTGTAAATAACAGCACACGTGCGACAGACTTGACAACCGCTAACCTCACCGACTTCCAGGTTTGGGGTATCATGAAGAAGGACAACCAGATCGGCAAGCCGTTCGTTGGCACACAGGTTACCAAGGCTGGCGGCGCATGGTCTTATGGCGTACCGGTTTACTGGGAGAAAGGCTATCAGTACAGCTTCGTAGCTGTGGCTCCGGCTGATGCATTCGATATGGTAGAAGCTCCTGCCAACTACCAGGACTACGGCAAGGTTCAGTTCAACAACGGTAGAGGCGATACAGACCTTCTCTGGGCTGCCAAAGACAAGGGTCTCGTGACATGGGAAGGCAATGCATGTCCGGCTGCTGTCGACCTGACATTCAACCACATGCTTTCACGCGTTCGTTTCAACTTCGTGAACGGTATGGACGACGGCTCTTTGCTCACCGTAAAGGACGTAAAGATCACAAACGCTTGCACAGAGGGTACTGTACAGCTCATTGATGCTAACGCAGGTAAGTTGGTATGGGAACCTTCAGGCGACGCAGCCCTTCTGTTCAACGACGCTCCAGAAACAGCATTCGCTCAGAGCGCAACTTGCACAACAGGTCACAAGTACATGATTCCGGCAGACAAGGCTTACAATGTAACATTCAAATTGGAGCGTGCACACAACGGCGTTGTTGACACCTACACCCACACTGTTGCCCTCACAAAGATGCAGATGGAGTCTGGCAAGAGCTACCAGTTCAAGGCTGAGTTCACAGCACAGAACATCAATCCTGACGGCGCACTCTGCCCGATCGTATTCACAGCTGACGTGAACGGATGGGACGCTTGGGGCGACGCAATCGACATGAACATGTAATAGTAGGAAACAACTAACACACGATGCGTCGAAAAGATACATCTGTGAACATCTAACACATCAGGTGTGGGGGGAACGCACAGTTCCCCCTTACACCCGCTCTTTTCTCTTAAAACCAATTAACCCATTTAATACGAACGAATATGAAAGGAATAAATATATTAAACATGACAGCAGGCATGGCTGCTGTGCTCCTGTCGGTGCCACTCTTTTCATGCAGCAGCGATGTGCCGTACGAACACACTGATTACAGCACAACAGACAATATCTGCTTCGGTATTTCTGATTCTGGCAACGGCACACGCGCCGCAGCCGCAAACGAAGCGATAACCACCGACCGTTATGTGCTACGCTCATCAGAATCGAGCGACACCCTCTGCGTGCGTGCTGTCGTAAGCGACGGAATAGGCAAAGCCGCTGCCAAGCATGCCACACGTGCTTCCATGCAGACCACGATGTACGACCAGTTCAACGTCGTAGCGCAGTTGAAGAAGTCTGACGGTAACATTGCTCCACGATACTACATGAACGAGGTAGCCACCAAGCAGGGCGTTGTTTGGCAACCCTCTTCGTCGATATACTACTGGCCCGACAACGGATCGCTACGCTTCCTTGCATGGGCTCCTTTAGATGCAGAGCTTGACGAATCGCCGGTCAAGCCTTCAGAAGACGTAAACAAGACAACCATAAAGTACACCGTTCCGGCAGAACTCTCAAAGCAGCGCGACCTCGTGGCTGCTGCCACCGGCTACAACGCAAGTCCTGCGGGCGGAGTATGCGCTCCGGTATCGCTGCAGTTCAAGCATCTCTGCACAGCCGTTGTCGTGAAGACCGGCGCAACGATGGCGCCCGGCACGATAAAGAGCGTAACCGTTACCAACGTGCGCAACTCTGGAACGTACGACATGCTGAGATCCGCATGGACACTCAACGACGCAACGACCAACTACACCGTTTCGCCCGACATGGCTACAGGCAGCACCACAGCCGAAGGCACTAAGCTCAACGCCGACGACGCTACATTCATGCTTCTGCCGCAGACATTGGGTGCAGACAGCAAGCTCGAAGTGATGTTCCACGACAACATCTCTGGCCGCGACCGCCTGCTCACAGCTTCGCTTAACGGCGCCGAATGGCCGATGGGCAAGACCGTCACCTATCGCCTCTCTATCACTCCTGAGTATGAGCTTGAGTTCACATCAGAGCCGCAGGTGCAGGATGCTCACTATGTGATCTATCCTATCAAGATAAAGGTAGACCCAGGTTTGACCGGTGGTTGGAAATTGAAGTCAACATCGCCAAAGGTGACCTTACGTAAAAATCTCACCGAGTTAGAGGAAGTTGGCTATTGGATTGAGGAAGATCGTGGTACACAAACCATTGAAGGTACTGAGAGCGGTGACATAACTGTATATGCTTTCCTCGAAGAAAATGTCACTAATGCAGAGCGAGATGTTGTACTCGAGTTGAGTCCTAAGGGATTCCCCTCAGCTACACCAGCCAAATTCACAATCAGACAGTTGTGTCCGAGTTGGAATGCCGATGGCTTGGGTTGCGAGCGCATTGAGGGTAAAAAATACCAATGGGGTTTCCTGTGGGGCGACAATATGAAGATGGTCTACACCGTTCCTGGTTGGATATTAAAGAAATGGTGGGTAGAGATAGTCCTAACGTGGTTTAACGACTATGGCAAATACATCACTGTAGATAGAGATTCTTGGTCGACATCATTTAGAGTTACAATTGACTTTAATAAGATTCCGTCGCCTAATGTGGCAAAGAGTCCGACTGATGGTAAAAAGAACTCGTCTGAACTGTATAACTTCAATGGTATCAGTGACGTAAGTGCACTTATAAAGCGACTCGAAAATTGGGGCGGTACGACTAATCAGACATTCCCGCTTAATCCTACTGAGTTTGCAGTAAGAGCAGCTGTTATGAAGAACAAGTTCAATAAGGAAGTTCAGACTTCAGCAGGTGAAACGATAGAACGCCCGATACTTAAGAGTGAAAACTTAGTATGGTATCTGCCAGCCAAGGAGGAAATCACAGCAATTGTAGATAACGAATATCCGTTGCAGGGTAATTATTGGACTTCTACAGCTTCTGACATTTCTGAGGATGATGAGAATGCGTATAAGTATATACTTAATTCTGGTGCATCTCTCGAAAAGCGTACAACGTTGCTCAACGTACGTGCAGTGCGCAAGCGTCCATAAGCTGCGCCGGCACTCATTTAAAATGGTACTTTTTATATTATTTGCATAACTCTTTTCATACTGCGATTAGAATGATCCGTGAGGCTAATTCTAACCGCAGTTTGTTTTTTGTTATATAAACCAAGTACGTGAAAAAATCTGCCATATCTTCCAGTTTCGCCGTAACGCACACAGGATAAGCGCAATAAGGGCTGGAAGATAAACCGCTGGACGCGATATCTACCAGCCTATCTGCCAGCCCGAACCAATCATCTGCCAGCAGTATAACACTTTTGATGAAGCCATAAAACACTTTTGATGCAGCCGTATAATGCTCTTGACGCAGCCTATCAAATTGCGAGTCTGGAGCAAAAACATGGCGTTTGTTTTTGCGGTTTGCGCGTTTTGTACTAATTTTGCACGCTCAAAACACCCCTATCATCATTAACAATTTATATTTTTTATGTTCAAAAACAATTTCAACGCACGCCCTGGAGCCTTGCATTTCAAGCACTTCACGCACCGCAGCTATGCTCTTTTCAGCTGCTTGGGTCGCGAGGTGCTCATCTGCACGCTCAGTGTGGCTACGCTCACCAACGCCAAGGCAGAGGGCATCAGCACCAAGCCGGTAGCGTCGGCTCTGGCTCTCGACTCGCTGAGCCGCGAGGAGGTGAAGCTCGACGAGGTGCTCGTAACGGGTTCGCGTGCTCCGCTCACTGCATTGCAGTCGGCAAAGATTGTGGCTGTCATTTCGCGCGACGACATTCAGCGTGCGGAGGCAGCGAGTGTCAACGACATTTTGAAGTTAGTCCCGGGCGTGGATGTCCGTCAGCGCGGGGGCTTTGGTGTACAGACGGACATCTCCATCAACGGCGGCACGTTCGACCAGATTACCATTCTATTGAATGGCATGAATATTTCGAGTGCACAGACGGGTCACAACGCTGCCGATTTCCCAGTTTCGCTTTCCGACATTGAGCGCATCGAGGTTCTCGAGGGTGCTTCGGCACGTGTGTTCGGTTCATCGGCGTTCAGCGGTGCCATCAACATCGTTACGCGTCAGGATGCCGAGAGCAATGTGTCGGTGGCTGCCGAGGGCGGATCGTTCGGCACGTTCGGCGGCGACGCGAGCGTGAACCTTGCTACGGGTGCGGTGCGCCAGAAGCTGAGCGGAGGTTACACGCAGAGCGACGGAGGCACGGAGAACAGTGACTTCCGCCGCCGTCGTGCCTACTACATGGGTCGTTGGGAGTCGCGCTACGTAGACCTGCAGTGGCAGGGCGGATTCTCGTCGCAGGACTACGGTGCGTCTACGTTCTACAGTGCGAAGTACAGTAATCAGTTTGAGGCTACACGACGTTTCCTGGCGTCGGCACAGGCGGAGATTAAGCCGTGGGCTGACGACCGTTTCGTGCTCACACCAATGGTCTACTGGCATAAGGATGTAGACCACTACCAGCTCATAAAGGGCAAGGAGGGCGCTGCTGCCGGCGAGAACTATCACCGTCTCGACACCTACGGCGGTTCGCTCAACGCTCATGCTACGTGGCTGCTCGGCAAGACGGCGGCTGGCGTCGACGTGCGCCGCGAGCATATCCTGAGTACGGCGTACGGCGATGTGCAACCGGAGGACAAATGGGTGTCTATCAGCGGCACCGACCGCAAGTACAACCGCCTCGGCGAGCGCACCAATACGAGTCTCTTCCTCGAGCATAACGTCATCGTGGGCGGCTTCACGCTGTCGGCTGGCTTGCTTGCCAACCGCAACACGGCGCTCGACGGCAAGTTCCGCCTCTACCCGGGTGTGGACGTGAGCTACCGCCCGAACGACGAGTGGAAGGTGTATGCTTCGTGGAACCGCGCGCTGCGCGTGCCTACGTACACCGACCTGTATACGAACAATGCGGTGCAGCAGGGCGACATTGCGCTGCGTCCGGAGAAGAACGAGGCGTTCAAGGTGGGCACACGCTACCGCACGCACGGCTTCGAGGCGCTGCTGAGCGGGTTCTACTCGAAGGGTACGGACATCATCGACTGGGTGTATCCTACGGCTGAGAGCAAGAAGTATCAGGCGATGAACATCGGCAAGCTCGACAACATGGGCTACTCGGTAGATGCTGCGCTGCATCTGCAGGAGCTGCTGCCTGAGTTCTTCATCACGCGCATAAAGGCGGGCTATGCGTTCATCCATCAGAAACATTCTACCGACGGCGACGTCTACGGTTCGCTCTACGCGCTGGAGTATCTGCGCCACAAGGCTACGCTGCAGGTTGACCATCGCATCTGGCGACAGCTCACGGCGTCGTGGGCGCTGCGCTGGCAGGAGCGCATGAACGGTTATCATCCGTATACGAAGGTGGATGTGCGTCTGCAGTGGACTGCGCCTACATACAATATATATGTAAAGGCCGACAACATCACCAACCACCATTACTACGACCTGGGCAACGTCAGGCAGCCTGGCATCTGGGTTATGGCTGGTGCGAGTGTGAAACTGAAGTTCTAAAATGCTGACCGAATTCTAAAATGCTGACCGGGGCGTGGTAATGGCTTTACCGCATACATGTAATGCCATTACCGCGCCCCGGTTATATCGTTACCGCGCCGCTGTAACGTTGTGCCCAGCTTGCGGTAACACTCGCTTTTCTGAAGTTTGTAGTTGAAAAACTCCCACAGAATCCACTCTAAGTTTGTAGTTGAAAAAACTCCCACAGATTTCACTCTAAGTTTGCAGTTGAAAAACTCCCACAGATTTCACTCTAAGTTTGCAGTTGAAAAAACTCCCACAGATTTCACAGATTCTCACAGATGTTAGGGTGCGTATATTTCCCACAGAATCCACAGATTTCACAGAATTTTTCCCAGCAAGAAAGTTCTGTGTAAATCTGTGAAATCTGTGGGAGAATCTCTCAGCAAGAAAGTTCTGTGTGTTCTGTGAAATCTGTGGGAGTTTTCTCAGCAAAAAGTTCTGTGTAAATCTGTGAAATCTGTGGGAGAATCTCTCAGTAAGAAAGTTCTGTGTGTTCTGTGGATTCTGTGGGAGAATATCTCAGCAGAAAGAGATTTATTTCCTCATGCTCTGGTCCTTGCGATACTGCGTTGGCGACATGCCGAGGTGGCTCTTCGTGAACTTGCCGAAGAACGAGAGGTTGGGGAAGCCGAGCAGCTCCGAGATCTCCTTGATAGAGAGGTTGGAGCGGCGCAAATATTTCTCAATCGCCTTCACCGTGTAGCTGTGAATCCACTCCAGCGCCGTGCGACCCGTCACCTGCTTCGTGATGCTCGAGAGGTATTTCGGCGTGATGCACAGCTCCTGCGCGTACTTCTTCACCGGCTGCATCTTGCCGTTGTTAGCCGCCAGCAGCTCAATGAAGCGCTGGAAGAGCAGGTTGGCCTGCTTCAGGTTGCCGCCGTCGAAGGTGTATTCTACGTATGGCGTGATGATGGCGAAGAGTTCGTAGATAGTGCTTTGCAGCAGACAGTGCATTATCTCGCGGTGGTAGAAGCCGTTCGGGTTCTTTATCTTGTGCGCTATGATGGCGTAGTATTTCATGAATATGTCCTGTTGCTCCTCGTTGAGGTGTACTACGGGATTCTTGGATATGTAGCCCATCAGCGCAAGGAAGTCGCTGTTCATCTGCACGCTTGTCTGTGCCGTCTTGTACGATATGCCCACAATCTTAGATTCGTAGTCGGGCGACACCAGCACGTTTTCCCACGTGGTGCTCGGCAGGCATATAACCACGTCGCCCGCCTTCGATGTATAGGTCTCTCCGTTCGATTCGTACTGCATGCGTCCCTTCGTGCAGTAGGCCATCATAATCATCTCGAAGCGGTATGTGCCGTCCGTCTGCAGCACCTTGTCGATGCCGTCGAGCACAACCACATCGCCGTCAATATAGTCGGCGTTGCCGTAGTTGGCTATCAGCCCCATGTCAATCTTGAGTTCTGTCGTTTCGTTAGTCATTATGTCTAATTGTTTTAGTTTCTTACGCAAAGCTATTCGCCACAAAGATAGTCATAATTTCCTTATGTTGATTATCCTGTTTCTCCAATTTTATATTCTTTAAGTCAGATTTTGTTCTTTTATTATGCTGAGCACCGTTTCCGAGCACCGCAATGTCGCAGAAAAAGGGGAAAAACTATCCTTAGATGACAGAAAAGTTGTAACTTTGCACGAAGATTAGGCAATTAGTAAGCAAATAAAAACAAATAAAAACAAATATAAGAGAAAATGAATGTAGCTATTGTTGGTGCGAGTGGCGCTGTAGGACAGGAGTTCCTGCGCATCCTCGCCGAGAGAGATTTCCCCATTGACAATCTGGTGTTGTTTGGCTCTGAGCGTTCAGCCGGAAAGAAATACACTTTCAAAGGTAAGGAGTATGAGGTGAAGCTCTTGCAGCACAACGACGATTTCAAGGACATCGACGTGGCGTTCACGTCGGCTGGCGGCGGCACCTCAAAGGAGTTCGCCGAGACCATCACCAAGCACGGCGCCGTGATGATCGACAACTCGTCGGCTTTCCGCATGTGCGACGACGTGCCATTGGTTGTGCCCGAGTGCAACGCTGAGGACGCCCTGAACCGTCCGCGCGGCATCATCGCCAACCCTAACTGCACCACTATCATGATGGTTGTAGTGCTGAAGCCGCTCGAGCAGCTCAGCCACATCAAGCGCATACACATCGCCAGCTACCAGAGCGCTTCGGGCGCAGGCGCTGCTGCCATGGCAGAGCTCCAGGAGCAGTATCGCGAGCTGGTGAACAACGAGCCGGTGAAGGTGGAGAAGTTCCCGCACCAGCTGGCTTACAACGTCATCCCGCAGATCGACTCGTTCACCGACAACGGATACACCAAGGAGGAGATGAAGATGTTCAACGAGACTCGCAAGATTATGCACAGCGACGTGCGCTGCTCGGCAATGTGCGTGCGCGTCAGCTCGCTCCGCTCTCACTCTGAGTCGGTATGGATTGAGACCGAGCGCCCCATCAGCGTTGAGGAGGCTCAGAAGGCTATCGCTGCCGCTCCGGGCTGCACGCTGAAGGACGACCCACAGAACCTTGTCTATCCGATGCCGCTTGAGACAGCAGGCAAGGACGACGTCTTCGTAGGTCGCGTGCGCAAGGACTTGGCTGACGACTGCGGTCTTACTTTCTGGCTCTCGGGCGACCAGATTCGCAAGGGTGCTGCGCTCAACGCCGTGCAGATTGCAGAGTACCTGTATAAGGTTGGCAATCTGAAGTAAACACTAATAGGATAAAAAACAAACACGAATAGCACAAATTTCACGAATCGAAGGTTTATACATTCGTGAAATTTGTGCTATTCGTGTTCGTTTTTTTTATATTAAGCAATATTATAATGTGTTCTTTTATCTCGCTTCTTTCAGCAGTCTGCGCGCAAACTCAATTATTGTATCCTCGCCGCGCAGCCAATCCTCCGTCTTCAGCGCCACGTTATAGTCGGGATCGATGCCGAACTCGGTAGGCTGCTTCTGCTTGTCGTACATCGGGCACGCCGAGAAACGCACGCTCCAGCCCACGGGCAACTCGGTAGAGAATGGCATTCCGGCGCCGCCGCCCGTGCGGTCGCCCACGACGGTGACGTTGGGGCAGCAGCGCATGTACTTCACGAACTCGTTAGCCGCACTATACACCGCGCGGTTCGTGAGCACCACCACCGGCTTCTGCCATCTTATGCCGTTCGACGGCTTCAGATACTGCGCCTGCATCTTCGAGAAAGCGTCGTGCGCCTTGCCCGTCTTGTGCTGCATGTAGCCCACAAGCAGCCGCTCGTTGCAGAAACGCGCCGCCAGCTGTTCAGCCGCTGTGAGCAGTCCACCGCCGTTGTCGCGCAGGTCGATGATGAGTCCGTTGCACGGCGCCAGATAGAGCATCACGTTGTCGAGGTTGCCCTCGCCGAACGCGGATGCGAACGTTGTGCAGCGCACATATCCCGTGTTGTCGTCGAGCACGCGGTAGCGCAGGCCGGCGGCGATGCGGTAGTCGGTGCCGAGATACTTCGAGAGCAACGTGTCGCTCACGTTCGACGGATAGTCCTCGTGCCACGACCAATTGCGCGCCACGTCCCACGCCGAGTACATGTTCACGTGTCCGTCGCGCAGTTCGCCCAGCATGTTGCCCAGCACCTCGAACAGCTGCGCCTCGGTCATGTCGTTCGTGACCTGCCGGCTGTAGCGAGTGTGCACCTCATTCCAGTCGAGTCCGTACTGCTCGCGCTTGTAGTCGAAGAAGCAGTAGTGCTCGTCGATGGCACGCCAGAGAGCCTCGAAGTTGCCGCGCGCATTGTCGGCATACTCAGTCTCGTCGACGCACGCCGTTGTGAGGAACAGCAGCGCTGCAAACATTATCTGTATTATTCTTTTCATGTTTCTTTGTATTAAAAGGGGGTGCAGCTATAGCTTCACGGTGCGGAACCGTCTCACGATGCCGATGACCAGCGCATGCGTATACGTGTGCTGCTTGAGGTTGTTCACGTTCGCCTGACGCCAGTCGCCGAGGTATCCGATGCGCCATGTAGTGTGCAGCGCGCGGAAGTCGAGCGTGAGCATCTGGCGCAGCGAGGGCGTAGACGCCACGGTTGTAGGCACGCAGTTGTGGTCGTAGTTGCCGCGTGAGAATATCTCGTAGTAAGATTGTCCGTAGTTGGGCGAGAACATCAGTCCGCAGAGCGGCGCCGACGCCTCGTAGTGCAGCGTGAACGGACGTTTCTGGCACTTGAAAAGTCGGAAGTCGAAGTCGGCAGCAATGGTAGATTTCAGCTGCAAGGCGAAGCGCGCCTGTGCAGGGTTGTTGCTTCCGCGTGTGTTGTAAAGAAAACCTGCGCTCAGCTCGGCTGTGCCGCCGGCAAGAAGGCGCAAGCCGCAACTGCCCACGGGCATTTGCCACTTGCGCAGCAGCGAGTAGCCGAACATATATCCGCCCGCAATCTCACCGCCGTTGCCCGAGCGGTTGTCGGCAAAGGCGATGTTGCCCTCGTGCAGCAACTGGTGCACGAAGCGGGCAGAGTTGTTCTCGCGGCGCGTGTGCGAGATGAAGCGCACATCCGTGCCGCGATATTTCTCGGGCGAGAGATAAGTGTCGAGAATATTGGTGTAGCCAACGCCCAGCATAAGAGCGTTCTCTCTTATGGGGTGCTGTTTCTGAGGCTGCTGTTGTAGGAGCTGCTGTTGTAGGGGGTGCAGTTGTCTCAACTGCACCGACCTATCTGTATCTGTGTAATCTGGTGCAGTTGAGACAACTGCACCCCCTGAGATAGTATCCTCTGAAGTGTTGTTTGTTGGTGCAGTTGAGACAACTGCACCCCCTAAAATAGTATCCCCTTGAGTGTTGTTTGTTGGTGCAGTTGAGACAACTGCACCCCCTGCAACAGCATCCCCTGAGATACACCATAGTATGGCGATTAATAGACTAAAGATCCTCATTCTCGGTGAAAAGATTTAGTTGACCAGTCATTTCGTCTATCACCTGCTGCTGGCTCTTGCCCGCATCGGGGTCGAGGTTCGTGTCTTCCGCATCGTCGCCCTCGCCGTCTTCGCCCTCCTCCTTTTCGGGTTCGGGGAAGCGTGTAGGCTCCCGTTCCTTCACGTCGAGCACATCGAACGTAGTGACGCGCTTGCCCTTCGCCTTGAAGCCCTTCACGGCGATGAACTCCTCGGCGTCTATCTCCAGCGGCGGGCGCTGCATCTCCGTTCCGTCGGGCGCTGTTGTGGGCGCAAGGCTCACCTCGAAGCGCGGGAACGGCGTGTCGGTGAGCATCACCAGCTTGCTCTTCGGGTTCTCGCCGATGTAGTTCTGCCAGCGCTTTGTAGCCTCCATGCGGAAGCGCTTCAGGTAGAGACAGTCGCCGTTGTCGGCGTCGAACAGCACAGCCGTCCACACCTTGTCCGGGTCCCACTTCTCTATGATCTTTATGTTGTCCTCGTAGTGGTTGTTGGCGTCGAACGTAGAGATGTAGAAGTTGCCGTCGTCGAGCACCACGAGTATCGAGTCCTCGTCGAAGAACTCGCCCAGCAAGCGTCCGTGCTCGTCGTAGTTCAAGCGGTTTACGTCGGGGTCGTACCACACCTTTCTGCCGCCCAGCGTAGAGTGGCCGTGGCTCTTCAGACCGATGCGGTGAATAGGGTTGCGCGTCACGAGGTTGCCCTTCGATGTGCGTCCCTTGATGCCCACCTCCGAGAAGTCCTTTTCGATGAAGATGTTTCTCAGGCGCGGGTTAGCCTCCAGCGTCACCTTTATCACCTCCGCCTCGCCGTTGGGGTTGGCTGTGAAGTAGAGGATGCGCGAGCCTGGTGTGCCCTGCGTGCAGTCGTATTCGCGACCCGCCGTCATCGTAGGCACGAAGAATCGCTTTATGTAAGAAGCGCCGCCCTTTCCGTCGCGGTAAACCACGTTGTATATGGTGCGCTTGTCGTTCTTCTTGAACACCTGCACGTGCAGAATGTTCTTTCCGACGAATATTTTGTCGGCGGCATGTACCATCTTGTACTTGCCGTCCTTGAAGAACACGATGATGTCGTCGATGTCTGAGCAGTTGCACACGAACTCGTCCTTCTTCAGACCCGTGCCGATGAATCCCTCGGCGCGGTTGATGTAGAGCTTCTGGTTAGCCTCCACAACCTTCGATGCCTCAATAGTGTCGAAGTTGCGAATCTCGGTGCGGCGCGGGTGGTCCTTGCCGTACTTCTCGCGCAGGAACTCGAACCAATGGATAGTCACCTCGGTCATGTGCGCCAGGTCGTACTCTATTTCCGCCAGCTCTGCCTTTATGCGCGCTATCAGTTCGTCGGCCTTGTCCTTGTTGTATTTCAGGATGCGCTGCATCTTTATCTCGAGCAGTCGCAGAATGTCGTCGCGCGTAATGTCGCGGTGGAACGAATACTCGAAGTTCTGCACGCGGAACACCTGCGTCTTGAAAGGTTCGAGCTTAGAGTCGATGAAGTCGACCACCTCGTCCTGCGACTTCGCCTGCTCGAACTTCTTCTCCTTGTAGATGCGCTCCTCGATGAAGATGCGCTCCAACGACGAGAAGAAGAGTTGCTCCTCAAGCTCAGCCTTGCGTATCTGCAGCTCGCGGCGCAAGAGGCCCATAGTAGAGTCGGTAGAGTGGCGCAGCACGTCGCTCACGGTGAGGAAGCACGGCTTGTTGTTTTCGATGACACAGCAGTTGGGCGAGATGTTTATCTCGCAGTCGGAGAAGGCGTAGAGCGCGTCGATAGTCTTGTCGGACGACACGCCCGGCGCCAAGTGAACCTGAATCTCCACCTCGGCAGCCGTGTTGTCGTCCACCTTCTTAGCCTTTATCTTTCCCTTCTCGATGGCACGCAGAATGGAGTCGATGAGCGTAGACGTAGTCTTCGAGAACGGAATCTCGCGAATGACGATAGTCTTCGGGTCGAGCTTCTCTATCTTTGCGCGCACCTTCACCGAGCCTCCGCGTTGTCCGTCGTTGTACTTCGCAACGTCTATCGAACCGCCCGTAGGGAAGTCGGGGTAGAGGTGGAATTCCTCGCCACGCAGATATGCAATGGCAGCGTCGCAGATTTCCACGAGGTTGTGTGGCAGAATCTTCGAGCTGAGACCCACGGCGATGCCCTCAGCGCCCTGCGCCAGCAGCAACGGGAACTTCGCCGGCAGCGTGATAGGCTCCTTGTTGCGTCCGTCGTAAGAGAGTTGCCAGTCGGTAGTCTTAGGGTTGAACACCACGTCGAGTGCGAATTTGGAGAGTCGTGCCTCGATGTAACGCGGCGCCGCAGCACGGTCGCCCGTGAGGATGTTACCCCAGTTGCCCTGGCAGTCGACGAGCAAGTCTTTCTGTCCCATCTGCACGAGAGCGTCGCCGATGGAAGCGTCGCCGTGTGGGTGGAACTGCATAGTGTGTCCGACGATGTTCGCCACCTTGTTGAAGCGTCCGTCGTCCATGCGCTTCATCGAGTGGAGTATGCGTCGCTGCACAGGCTTCAAGCCGTCCTCGATATGAGGCACAGCGCGTTCCAGGATTACGTAGGATGCGTAGTCGAGGAACCAGTTCTGATACATTCCGCTAAGGTGGTGTACGGCAGATGCGTCGAAGCGGTTAACAGGCTTGTAGTCGGTGTGTTCGCTCGGCATCGTGTCTTTTATCTCGTCATCCATATATGATGTGGGTATATATAATTAATGTGTATTTTAATGCTTACAGGCAAAAGTACAAAATTTTTTCTAAAATCAAGCCGTGTTATTCAGAATAATAGTTGTAACTTTGTAAAGTAGCATTAAACATAAACATTCAAATGGGAGAATATATAGTATCGGCGCGTAAATACCGCCCGATGACGTTCGACTCGGTGGTGGGGCAGGCTGCTCTCACCGCTACGCTGAAGAACGCCGTGAAGAGTGGCAAGCTGGCGCACGCCTACCTGTTCTGCGGTCCGCGCGGAGTGGGCAAGACGACGTGTGCGCGCATCTTCGCCAAGGCAATCAACTGCATGAACCCCACAGCCGACGGCGAGGCATGCGGCGAGTGCGAGAGCTGCAAGGCGTTTGCGGAGGGTCGCTCGTACAACATCTTCGAGCTCGACGCTGCCAGCAACAACTCCGTAGAGCACATCAAGTCGCTCATGGAGCAGACACGCATACCGCCGCAGGTGGGCAAGTACAAGGTGTTCATCATCGACGAGGTGCACATGCTCTCGCAGGCTGCCTTCAACGCTTTTCTGAAGACGCTCGAGGAGCCGCCGGCTCACGTGGTGTTCATACTCGCCACCACCGAGAAGCACAAGATTCTGCCTACCATTCTCTCGCGTTGTCAGATATACGACTTCGAGCGAATGACCGTAGAGAACACCATCAACCACCTGAAGCATGTGGCTGAGAAGGAAGGCATCACGTACGAGGAGGAGGCCCTGGCGCTCATAGCCGAGAAAGCCGACGGCGGAATGCGCGACGCGCTCTCCATCTTCGACCAGACGGCGAGCTTCTGCCAGGGCAACATCACGTACGAAAAGGTGATAGAAGACCTCAACGAGCTGGACGCCGACAACTACTTCAAGTTCGTCGACTATGCGCTGGCGAACAAGGTGAGCGAGTGCATGGTGCTCCTGAACTCGATTATAGAAAAGGGCTTCGACGGCGGCAACCTCATCAACGGACTCGCCTCGCACGTGCGCAACGTGCTCATGGCTAAGGACGAGCAGACGCTGAAGCTGCTCGAGGTGAGCGAGCAGCAGCGCGCCAAGTACAGCGCGCAGGCTAAGGCATGCCCGACACAGTTCCTCTACAAGGCTCTGAAACTGATGAACCAGTGCGACCTGAGCTACCGACAAAGCAGCAACAAGCGTCTGCTCGTGGAGCTGACGCTTATCCAGGTGGCGCAGATCACGCAGCCGGAGGATGCCGACAGCGCGGGGCGTAGCCCCAAACAGCTGAAAACCCTGTTCAAACTTCTTGATTTCACCCGGACGAAAGCGGCTCAGCAGGTGGCTGCTCCGGGCAATGCGGCATCTGCGGCTTCGGCTCAGTCGGGTGTCGCCCAAACCGTTGCTGCCCAGCAGCAGGCTTCGGCAGCATCTGCGGCAGGTGGATCAACCAATGCAGCTGCGCCTTCTGCAGCTTCTTCTGCGGCGTCTACGGCTTCTTCTGCGGCGAAACCCGCAGCTGGCGGTCCGCGCCTTAAGCTGTCGTCGCTCGGCATGACCTTCCAAAGCCTTCAGCGCAAGGAGGCTGTGGCTGCGAAGAAGGAGGCTGAGGTGACGAACAAGGACGAGAACGAGCAGTTCACGCAGGAACTCCTCGAGCTGCAATGGCTCTCGATGTGCAACCGCATGCCGCAGAAGATGGTGGGCCTCGCCTCCAGAATGAAGAACATGCAGCCGCGCATAGCCAACTTCCCCGATATCGAAGTGCTGGTAGACAACCAGATGCTGCTCGACCAGGTGAACGAGATAAAGGGTCGCATCCGCGTTACGCTCGCCAAGGCTCTGCACAACGGCGGCATCACTCTCTCGCTACGCCTTGCTGAGGCTGAGGAGATAAGTCGCCGAAAGACAAAGAAAGAGGTGTACGACGAACTGATGCAGCAGAAGGAAGTGAAGGCGTTCGTAGAGTCGTTAGGGCTGGAACTTGTTTAAAAGTAAAAAGTTAGGGCTGGATTCCAAATAAGGAGTCCAGCCCTAACTTCTTTTGGTGCTTAGTATATTGGTTTCACAACTTCAACTCTCATTCCAAGTGCATTGACGATTTGGTAGAATGCGCCAACACTTGGAACGATAATTCCATTTTCTACTTTAGAAATATACGACTTTGTAGAGTTGATACGTTTAGCCAATTCTGTTTGTGTGATTTTGGCCTCTTTGCGCGCATCAAGCAATATCTGACCTGAATAGAAGGAAAGTGCTTCCTCTTCGGCTTTCATACGCTCCGGAGTACCTTCCTTGCCGAACTTCTTGTCAAGAACGAGATCGTAATCAACGATTTGATGATTGTTTGTCTGCATAATATGCCTCCTTTATCTTTAATGCTTTTTCTATTTCTTTTGGCGGTGTCTTCTGGCTCTTCTTTTGGAATCCATTGAACAATACAACGATTTTTCCTTCATCAAATATGAAAAATACACGAAAGATGTTTCCTCCATATTCTGTACGCAATTCATACAGACCATCCTTGATAAGTTTTATGAACTTCGTAGGGAGTCTGTCCTGTGTCTTGAGTAGAAGAAGTCCATACTGAATCTTTTCCTGCTCTTTTTCCTTCAAGGTACTCATGAATGCTTCGAAATAACCGCCGTATGTAAATATCCGTCGTTCCATAGTGCAAAGATAATAGAAGTTGTCAAATCTTGCAACTTTTTGCAAGCTTTAATTGAATATTTGTTGTCCGCATCGACCGCCGTCCGCATCGGCACCGAACACTGCAGATTACTTCTCCACAATGCTTTCGATGTACTTGCACACCATGTTGATGCCTTTCAGATTGTCGCCACCCTCGGGTATGATAATATGAGCGAAGCGCTTTGTAGGCTCGATGAACTGCTCGTGCATCGGCTTGAGCACCTTCAGATAGCGGTCGACAACCATGGAGACGGTGCGTCCGCGGTCGATGGTGTCGCGCTGAATGTTGCGTATGAGGCGCTCGTCGGGGTCGCAGTCGACGAAGATGCGCAGGTCCATCATGTCGCGCAGGCGCTTGTTGAGCAGCGTCATGATGCCCTCCACTATTATCACCGGCTTCGGCTCTACGTGTATGGTCTCCTTCTCGCGGTTGCACTTCAGGTACGAGTACGTAGGCTGCTCAATTGCGCGGCCCTCGCGCAGATCGTTAATCTGCTTTATGAGCAGTTTCCAGTCGAAGGCGTCGGGATGGTCGAAGTTGATGGCACGGCGCTCCTCTTCGGTCATGTGCGACGTGTCGTTATAGTACGAGTCGAGCGGCACTACAGCCACGTGGTGCGGCGGCAATGCCTCTACTATCTTTTTCACTACCGTTGTCTTGCCGGAACCAGTGCCGCCGGCAATACCGATTATCGTAATCTTGTCGTTTGTCATAATCTTATGCTTATTGATATATTGCGCTGAACATTCTGCTGTAGAACTCGGCTTTGCGCTCGGGCTTCATGGGGTAGGCGCGCGAGCTGCTGGGCATGCGCCAGAGGCGTAGCGTGCGGTCGGCGAAGGCGAACTGCACGTTCTCGCCCACCTTCGGCTGCGTCTTTATGTCGAAGCAGGAGCAGAGCACGTCGGTGGCTTTCTGCCCCGTGGTGACGATGTCGGTGAGCTCGGGCAGCGAGTCGACCATCGCCTTCAGGTCTGTCGGCTCCACTACCTCCAGGTCTTTGTCAGACGCCGTGTTCTTCAGACGGCGCACCTCCGTCGCCGTGTCGTACATGCCTATGCGATGCTCGTTGAGGAACGGGACGATGAGGTCGAGTCGGAACGTCTTGTGCTCGGTGTCGACGAAGTGGAGCTTGTCGCTGTAGAAGCACAGTCCGAAGATGCGCCACATGTCGTTGGTGAAGTTGGGGTAGTAGAAGCGCATAGACCAGCGCTGCTCGCCCGGCGGAAAGCTGCCCAGCATGAGCAGTCGGCAGCCGTCGGGGAGGAATGGGGTGAACGGATGGCGCTCGGTATTCATTACTTCTGCTCCTTCACCAGGTACACTATTACCGGCAAGTGGTCTGAGTAGCCGTCGAGCCATACGCCGCCTGCAGTGGTGCGCTTCGGCGCGCCCTTGTATCTGCCCTCGCTCTGTATGAGATACGGGCGAATGTGAATCTGGTGCTGGAAGTACTTCAGCGTAGAGAAGTCCTTAGAGCCGTTGGCGTTGAGCAGATTCGGCGTCATCACGATCTGGTCGAAGAGGTTCCATGTGCCGTTGTAGAAGAGCGTGCCCTTGCCCTGCTTTGTGAGCAGATTATACCACGGGTTGTACATGTCGTCCTTGCCCGTCTTCTCGATGGTAGGCTTGCAAGAGAGCGCCTCGGTCATCGACTTGTTGGTAGGGTCGTCGTTCATATCGCCCATCACGAACACCTTGCACTTCTTGTCGGCACGCAGCAGCGAGTCCTTCACGGCGCGCACCTGTCTGCCTGCCACCTCGCGATAGTAGGACGTGGTGAAGCGGCTGGGCCAGTGGCACACGATTACGGCTACCGGCTCGCCGGCGAGAGTGCCGCTCACGGTGAGGAATCCGCGTGTGATGAAGTTGGAGTCCTTAGGCTCTTCGGGCACGTAGGGCACGAGGCGCACGTTCTTCACGGTGAAGAAGCGCGGGTTGTAGAGCATGGCGCAGTCGATGCCGCGGCGGTCGGGTCCCTCTACGTGTACATATTTATATCCGCGCTGCTTCAGCGGAGCCTGCGCTGTGAGGTCGTCGAGCACCTTCGAGTTCTCCACCTCCGACATGCCTACAATGGCGCAGCCGATGCCCGGCAGCTTGTCGGTGCCAAGGTCGGCGATGGCCTGCGCCATGTTGCGCAACTTGTGGGTGTACTTCAGTCCGTTCCACTTGTACGAGCCGTTGGGCAGGAAGTCGTAGTCGCGCTTGCCCTCGTCGTGGCAAGTGTCGAAGAGGTTCTCCTGGTTGTAGAAACCTACGGCGTAGAGGTTAAACTTTTTCTGTGCCGATGCTCCGAGAGTGATGCAGAGGAGCAAGGCGAGGATAAAAAGATTCTTTTTCATTTTAGTTATTTGCTTTTTTATTCTTGTTTCGTTTAATATACGAGTATATAGTGCAAAGTTACAGTAAATCCTTATTATTGCACCCTGTTTCATGCTTTTTTTGCATTAAAATACAAAACGTTACGCCCTTTTTGTGTGTTGCAGCATTGAAACACTATATTAATATAAATAAAGTTGGGAAACATTTCTTTAATTGAATAAAAATGTGTTACTTTGCAATCTATTTCTTTTGCTGCATGCGGCAGGCTTGCGAGCTTTCCGTGGATAGGATGAGACCTTTGCACGGCTGGCTGAAGTAGGGAAAATGTAGCAGCGGCGATATAACGAAATTTCATTAAATAATTATAAACACTTACATGCAAAAGAAGCTTAAATTAGCAGTGCTGGCAATGTGCTGCGCTCCGTCTGCATTCGCACAGACAGCAGCCGACTCGATCGGCTTCCACAGCGAAGCGGCGAGCGAGGCTGCCTTCACTTTCACAGAGGCACAGCTCGGTGAGGACGACGACATGACACAGAACGTGACCATCGTCAACTCTAATACCGACATCTATGCCAGCCAGGTGGGCTATCTGTTCTCACCGGCACGTTTCCGCTATCGTGCATTCGATCAGAAGTACAACGAAGTTTATCTCAACGGATTGCTGCTGAACGATATGGAGAGCGGACAGTTCCGTTACTCTCAGGTGGGCGGTCTGAACAACATGACACGCAACCAGGAGTTCGCCCTTCCGTTCGAAAGCAACAACTTCGCAATGTCAGGCATGGGCGGATCGAACAACTACAACTTCCGTCCGTCGGCAATGCCCGTAGGCCACCGCTTGACAGTAAGCGGCGCCAACCGCAACTATACCCTGCGCGGCATGTACTCGTACAGCAGCGGACTCTCTGAGAAGGGATGGGCGTTCACCGGCAACGTGAGCTACCGCTGGGCACGCAACGGATACGTAGAGGGCACATTCTACAACTCGCTCTCTTACTTCCTCGCCGTGCAGAAAGTGATGGGCAACCACAGCCTCTCGCTCTCTACATGGGGCAACCCGACAGAGCGCTCTACACAGGGTGCTGCAACGGACGAGGTCTACTGGCTCGCCAACAACCGCTACTACAACCCCTACTGGGGCTACCAGAACGGCAAGAAGCGCAACTCGCGCGTCGTGAACGACTTCGCTCCGAGCGCCATCCTCACATGGGACTGGAACTTCAACGAGAACTCGAAACTCACTACGTCGTTCTTCGGCAAATACTCTATGTACAAGAGCACAAAGCTCAACTACAACAACGCCGACAACCCGCATCCTAACTACTGGAAGAACCTGCCGTCGAGCTACTACGACGTATGGTACGGCAACAACGACTCGTATCGCACAGAGCAGGCTTACGAAGACTGGAAGACATCGTACGACTACTGGCGCGCATCGAAGGCTAACCGACAGATCAACTGGGACCGCCTCTACTATGCTAACAAGAACACAGCAGCTCAGGGCGGCGACGCTATGTACTATATCCAGGCTAAGCACAACGACAACCTCATGTTCTCGCTCGCTTCTACCTTCAACCACCAGATTGACAAGGACAAGAAGTTCAACGTAGGCGTGATAGCTGCCACAAACAAGGCTATGCATTACCAGACTATGGAGGACCTGCTCGGCGCTTCTCAGTTCCATAATATCAACACTTATATTATCTCTGACAAGTACACCGCAGCTTCGCCCGAGGCACAGTACGACCTCAACCATCCTAACGCTGTAGTGAAGGAAGGCGACCGCTTCGGCTACGACTACAACCTCTTCATCAACAAGGGCAAACTCTGGACATCGTACACCGAGAACTTCGGACCGCTCAACTATACCGTGGCTGCCCGACTTGGCTACACATCTATGCAGCGCGAAGGCAAGATGCGCAACGGTCTGGCTGCTAACAACTCGTTCGGCAAGAGCAAGACAGCGGAGTTCGTTGACGGTGGATTCAAGTTCGGCTCTAACCTCACGCTCGGACGCGGCAACGTGCTCACACTCGGTGTAGGCTACGAGCATCGCGCTCCTGAAGCACGTGCGGCATTCATGTCGCCGGAGGTGAACAACGACTTCGTTCAGGGTCTCAAGAACGAACGCATCTTCAGCACAGAGCTCGGCTATATGTACGAGAACTCTTGGCTCCATCTCAACCTCAAGGGCTACTACAGCCGCATGACCAACGTTTCCGACTGGCAGAACTTCTATAACGACGACACCAACTCGTTCATCTACGTGTCGATGACCGATATGAACAAGTCGTACTACGGTGCGGAGCTCGGCGCCAAGTTTAAGCTCACCAGCTTCCTCGACGTGAAGCTCATCGGTACAATCAGCGAGGCGAAGATTACGAACAACTCTAAGCTCTGCTACATGGAGTCGACAAGCGCTACGTTGCACGGCACAGGTCAGGAAGGCGAGAACTACGACTACATACACAACAAGGGCATGCGCGACAGCGGCACACCGCTCACAGCGCTCAGCCTCGGCGTAAGCTACCACCAGAAGGGTTGGTTCATCGACCTCAACTGCAACTACTACGACCGCATCTATCTGTCGTACTCGCCCAACTACCGTTTCGACGAGAACATCAAGCGTCGTAACGACGTGATGAAGGCGCTCGACCGTCCTATCATCAACGACGTGACTGGCGAAATCATCCCCGGCGCACTCGACCAGGCTAAGGGACACGGCGGATTCATGCTCGACGGCTCAATCGGTCGTAGCATCTATCTCAAACACGGCTCGTTGTCAATCAACCTCATGGTGCAGAACATCCTCAACAACCGCAACATCGTTACTGGCGGTTACGAGCAGAGCCGAAGCGGATACACACAGAGCGCTAACCTGCGCGGTTATTCGTTCGAGAAGAACCCGTTCAAGTTCTACGCTTTCGGTACAAACGGTATGCTGAACATTACTTATAAATTCTAAATCACAGAAAGAAGATGAAAAGTTTAAAATATCTGAAACTCGCGCTCTTCGCGCTTGTTATAGGTCTTTCGGCTACATCTTGTATGGATGACGACTGGACAGACCCTACTGGCGAGGTGGCACCGTTCGGCAACAACCAGCTTCAGGAGACCAACGTCGTTAACATCGCCGACTTGAAGTCGAAGTACAGCGCGCTGCTGAAGGACAAGGTGAACGACACCGTACGCATCGCCGACGGTGTGCAGATAAAAGCTCGCGTAACGGGCAACGATATCTCTGGCAATATCTACAACCAGATTATGCTCGAGGACGCTACCGGCGGCATCGTCATCAGCGTTGCTCAGGGCGGTATGTGCGGTCAGCTGCCTATCGGTCAGGAAGTGCTCATCGACCTCGGCGGACTCTACTACGGTGCTTACCGTACACAGCCGCAGATTGGCGTTCCGTACACCGACTTCAAGAAGAACCAGACTTACCCGAGCCGCATCAGCCGCACCGAATGGCAGACTCGCTTCAAGATTCTCGGCAAGGCAGACGCTTCGCTCGTCGTGCCTCATGTGTTCGAGACTTCAGAAATCAGCACTCTAAACAACGAGACTGTGGCACATAAGTACACAGGACAGATCGTAACGCTGAAGGGTGTTGAGTTCGACACCGCAGACGGCAAGGTTACATTCGCTCCCGAGGCAGAAGGTGCTTCTACAGGCTATGGCGTTACACGCTACTTCAAGGGCTACACCGCTCAGAAGAAGCAGATAGGCATCCGCACAAGCTGCTACGCTAAGTTCGCTGCAGAGACATTGCCGAAGGGAAAGCTCAACGTAACCGGTATTCTCACCGTCTACAAGACCAGCGCAACTTCGTCTTACGGCACAACCGTGCAGCTCGTTCTGCGCTCGCAGTCTGATATCGAGGTGCTCGAGCCGGAGAAGAACAAATAAAGCCTTGGCGATATAGCATTATTGGCAGCAAGGCTATCCACATTATTATTAATATACAACAAGCAAACAAACAAAAGAATATGAAAAAGATATTTTTCTCAATGCTCGTCGCAGCGATGACGGCATTCACATTCACAAGCTGTGAGGACGTTCCCGAGGCTTATGAAATTCCTGGTGGCGGCAACGGCGGCAATGGTGGTTCAACAACTGAAGTTCCGACATTGTATTCAGAGACATTTGACAACAATACAACCGCATTTGAGTTTAAAAATGTAAACCTCACAGGCGGTTTGACAAGAGTTTGGAAGGTGGCTTCTTATAATAATAATGGCTATCTCAATGCTTCTGCATTCTTAAACAATGCAAGTCACGCATCTGAGTCGTGGGCTGTTTCGCCAGCCATTAACCTCTCTGATAGCAAGAAAGCTGTTCTTGCGTTCTCGCATGCTATCAACAAGCTCAGCGATGTTAGCACCATGAAGGACATGATGACAGTTTGGGCTTCTACTGACTACACAGGCGATGTTAGCACAGCTACTTGGAAACAACTCGTTGTTCCAAATTATCCGGCAGGTACAAGCTGGACGTTTGTAGAGTCTGGTGATATCGACCTTACAGAATATTGTGGCAATAAGGTTTACATTGGTTTCAAGTATACAAGTACAGATAACAACTCTGGTGGTTGGGAGGTTGACAACTTCACAATTAAGGGCGACGGCACACCAATGGTTACTCCAGGCAAGCCTGACACTCCCGATACTCCTGACACACCTACAGGATTAAATCTCGTTTCAAATGGTGATTTCGAGGCATGGACAAATAGCCTTCCTAACAATTGGAAGTCAGCTTCTTCTGCAAGCAATGCCAAACTTTCACAGAGCACAGATGCTCATAGCGGACAGTATTCTGTATGTGTTGCTGGTGGTGCAAAAAACCAGCGTCTTGCATACAAGGAACTCACTTTGAAACCAGGTACGTACAAGATGTCGTTCTATACAAAGGCTGCCACTGCTGATGGTGCGGTTGTAGACTATGGGTATGTTAAGGTTGTTGATGGTAAGATTAGCGGAGGCAACGATTATATCTATGCTAAGAAGTACAACAAGTTGACAAATACAGAGTGGACTGCAATCAGCCATGAGTTTACACTCGCAGAAAAGACAACAGTAGCTCTTGTTATTGCTGTGATAAAGAACCCTGGCAAGGACCTCCTTGTTGACGATTTCTCTCTCACTACTGCTGATGGTGGAGTTGTTGAAGGTGGTTCTACAGAGCCTGATCAGCCAGAAACATCAACCGCTTCTACCTACACGCTTGTTAACCATATTACTGATGGTACATACGTATTGGTTGCAAAGACAGATGCTGGTTACCTCGCAGCCTCTCCGTTGGCTGCTACATACAATTACGGTTACCTCAAGAACCCTGTAAGCGTAACAGAGAGCAACGGAACTGTAAAGGTTGCTGACAATAATGCCTTTACTATCAAGAAAGTTGATGGTGGATACACTATTCAGGATGCTACTGGTTACTACTATATGAATGGCTCATACAATAGCTTCAGCCGTTCAGCAGGGCTTCCTACAAGTGGTCATATTTGGACTATTACTTTCAACAGCGATAAGACTGTTAGTATCAAGAACAACGAAAAGGGTAAGACCATACAGTACGATACAGAGTTTACAAGCTTTGGCGCATACGAAGAGATTAAGGCTATTTTGCCTTTCCTTTATAAGAAGTAAATATCATTAACTGATACATTCCTATTCCAAGCCGTTTCAAACATTGAAGCGGCTTGGAATTTTTGTTTTCAAAAATT
>OBSA01000010.1_pt1 | contig 97689 bp, 100 predicted proteins | sample 1501291 | NCBI WGS metagenome assembly OBSA01 (sample SAMEA3360679, study PRJEB22359) | human gut metagenome | biome: ENVO:urban biome; feature: ENVO:human-associated habitat; material: ENVO:feces | place: Bangladesh | collected 2011 | reverse complement strand
AATCTAGAGTACTACGCTTTTCTCGTTTTTTCTAACCTGTCTAATCGTAACGACTCCTTATATTCGGTTCGCATAATTCCTCATATGAATCTTTTTCTATTCCTCCACTTGAACAATAGAACAAAATGTTGTCATCATTTTTCAGCATATCATAGATATAGTCAGAATTTTTATTTATAAAAGACAATGAAGTATTTTCGTCAAAATAAATAGTAACAGATATGTTATTGTTATATGATTTTGGAAGAATCTCTTTTGGCAAAAGTTTCAGGCAAACCATTCCAAGTATAATACAGCATATAAATACAAATGGAATAAAAAAAGCGTTTTCAGATTTTTTCAACAAAGAATTCTCATAAAATCGTTCAACTTTAGAAAAATCAAGAAATTTGCTTTCAAATTTATTTTTTTCAAGAATTATTTTTAATAAGGCTGGCACAAAAGACAACGAAAGCACACAGGCAAATGCAACGGATGCAATAACAGCAATAGACAAATCACTGAATAACTGCCCCATTATCTCTGATAAAAAGAAAAAAGGAATAAAAACAACAACTGTAGTAATTGCCGAGGCAGTTGCCGATACCGAAACCTGAACCGTACTTTCATAAACAAGAGAAGTTATATCACAAAATTTATCCGTATTGTTTTTATAATTTGAGAGTATATTTTCAATACAAACAATAGACGGATCTATGACCATACCTATTCCAATTGCAATTCCAGAAAGCGACATTAAATTTATGGATTTGCCACAAACCGTTAAAACCAGAACTGAAAAAAGAATACAAAATGGCATTATGCTTGAAATGATTATAGCAAGCACACCATTATGAAAAAACAACAAAATAACAAGGACTGTAATTATTATTCCAAAAAATACAGATACACAAAGTTGCTGTAGAGAATCTTTAAGCTGGTCTGATTTATCTATAAGAATAGTAAATTCATAGCTATCACCATATATGTTTTTAAGTTCTTCAATTTCAGCTTTGACCGCATTTGACAATCTGGAAGGACTTACTTCATTTTTCTTAAAAATACTCAACGAAACAGCATCTTTTCCATTAAGATTAAAAAATGTTTTTCTTTCCTGTGCAACATATTTTACAGTGCAAATATCACCAAGTAAAATCATTCCGTTGTCTGTATAGACTGCTGGAGTTTCATTAATTTCTGAAATATTTTTGTACAATCCATTGGTTTTAAACAAAAACTGTTTGCTTCCTTCTTCAACCGTGCCTGCCGGATATTCATAATTTGCACCGGCTGTTATTTCCGCAATGGACTGCAATGTAAGCCCCATAGCCTCCATTTTTATCTTATCAGGGACAACTTGAATCTCCGCTTTATCTCCGCCGGACAATAAAACCGAAGAAACTCCAGAAATGCGCTGCAATCTTGGCTTTATGTCATTTTCAACAATAAACCTTGCATACTCAAGGTCATTATCTTTTGGAATTACTGCAAGCATTATAGTTTCTTTTGCAGAAGGATTAAAAATCCTGGCGGCAGGTTTTTCACATCCATTTGGCAAAATCTCATAACATTGATCTATAAGCTCCTTGCATTCTACTAGTGCCAGATCTGAATCAATATTCCATTGCAGTTCAATTTTTACAAGACTAAGCCCATCTCTTGTAACAGAAGAAATATTTTTAATTCCTTTCAACGAAGCCAAAGAGTCTTCTATAGGAATAGTCACAAGTTTTTTCATTTCATCAGCCGGAATACCTTCAAAATCAGCATTTACCAATAAGTACCTGTCACGCATTTTCGGAAGAAAATCTACTTGTATATTATTCAGAGCAACAAGACTTCCAAGTAAAATTGCAATATACAACATGAGAATTGATATTGGATGTTTTACTGAAAACAAAATAAAATTGCGCATTTACTTTATAATCTCAACAAGCTGACCTTCCCTTATAAATGGAGAAGGATTATTCACAATAATTTCATTCTTTTCTATTCCATCAGAAATCCATACATAACCATTTTTCTGCTCTTTAATAGTTATATTTTTTATAACAGCATAATTTTTAATAACACAAATAACTTTAGCAGAATTGTCTGTTCCTTGTATAATCGCAGTATTTGGAATACAAGGAAATTGTTCCGGCTCGTTTTTTTGAAACCTGCATTTTACAAACATTCCTGGTTTTATTAAATTGTCCGAATTACCAATGGAAGCTTTTACAGAAAAATTTCCGCTTTGAGAATCTGCAATAGGACTGATTTCAGATATTGTCGATTTTACATTCTTGTTCAACGACGGAATTTCTATATTCACCTGAGTTCCTATTGAAAAATTCACAATGTCTTTTTCCTGAATATAAATAACAGCATCAACGGAAGACGTGTCTATCAATGTAAGAATTTTTTCATTTTCTTTTACATATTCCCCATTTTCGTAATACTTTTGTCCAACAATACCAGAAGCCGGGCTTTTTATAGTCAATTGCTCCAGCAATAACTCCACTGATTTTAACTGTTGCTCCGCCGAATCCAACTGAGCTTTTGCAGACGCAACCTGAGCTTTTGCGGTTCTTGTGTTCAACTCCACAATCTGCTTATGAAAAGTCTCATCGTCTTCCGACGGAACAATTCCGTTAAAAATCAAATCTTCTTTTCTAAATCCAAGGCAACTTATTTCCTGCTCTTTTCTTAGAATTTTCAGTTCTGTTTCAAGAGACCCTAACTCCAGTTCCAGCTGCTCTATATTGTAATCTGTTACGCCGCCAATTTCGTACAAAGATTTTTGCTTTTCAAAAGTTTTTTGTTTAGACTTGAACTCAACTTCCTTCTGTTTTATTGTCAGTTCAGATTTTTCTATTGAAAGAAGTTTGCTTTCAACTGCTAAAACCGATTCATTATATTGAGCACTTGTTAAATCATAAGAAGCCTTTGCCGCCTCTATGCTGCTTAAACACTGAGACTTTTGAATTTCCAGCTGCAAATTCCGTAGACGCGCAATAACAGAACCTGATTTTATATGTTGACCATCTTTTACAGGAAATGAATAGATTGTTCCTTCAACTAAGGCTGTTATATCATTCTTTAATTTGTAGGAAATTGTTCCAAAACTGCTTAGCTCATTATCAAGAAATTTTTCCTGAGCATTTACAATTTTTACAGCGATTGTATTGTTAAAAACTTCCTCTTTTTTTTCCCTGCAAGAAGAAAGAAGCAAAGAAAATAATATAAAATGTGCTATTCTTTTATGCCCAGACAATTTTTTAAACCTCCAAAAGGAATATCCAGTTCTATTTCAAAAGTTCTTGTAAGTTCATAAAAAGATATAATAGATTCCAGCAAATAAGTTTTCTGTTCTGCTAACTCCACAAGCTGATCCAGATAATCAATTCTTTTCATTGTACCCTTTTCAACTTGCAACTCGCTGATTGCCAGCCTTTTTTCCTGAAGCTTTATTGTTTCTTCTGTTCTTTTTATATTGTCAATACAATCATCATAACTTGCAATCTGCTCAAATAAAGATTCATACAAAGAATTTACAGAATCTTTCATCGCCTGTTTTCTTTGCCGTAATTCAATATTCTGAACATCAACTGTAGACTTATAATTTACTTGCGGAACAACATTGGAAGAAACTGTATTTGTAGAGCCTGTCAATTTTCCTTTGTTATTAAACCCCAAATCACTTGAAATTGTAGCAGGCAAAAAAGGATTATTTGAAAAACTAAAAACCAATTTTGCCGAATACGTAGGGTTATTCAATGGATAATCAACGCCAGAAAAAGAGATTCCGCCTTGCAATGATATTTCAGGAACAAACAAAAGCTTATTCTGTCTGTTCTGCAGTTTAGCATAATAAAAAGAAGTTTCCTGTTTCCGTAATTCAGGACTTTTTAATTTTAATAAACGCCATAGATTTTCTGAATATGGCTCAAGATAAATATAATCGTCTTGTTCTGAAATATCTTCACTTAAAATAACCTCCGCTTCTGGTTCAAGACCAACAAGAACTTTAAATATTCTGAACTGAGTTCGTAAATTACGACCTGCCACTTTAACAGAATCCTGAATTTTCCTGTAAGAAATCAAATATTCCAAATAATCATTTTCCAGCGTGAATCCTAAATCTTTTTCTCTTTCCATGATTTTCAGCTGCTGCCGGCTGTTTCTTTCCAAATCCTGTTTTATTGAAAGCATTTTTTCTGAAAGCAGGCACGAATAATATTGACTTATAACGCTGGACTTAAAGTTTTTTGTTTCTATGTCAACATTATATAAATTGCCACGTTTTTCCGCCTGATTCATCTTATAAGACAGATATTTTTTTCCAGCATCAAACAAAGGAATCTGCATGTTCATGTTTAGATTTTTATTACGACTGTCAGCTCCGCCAAATTTTATATTGTCAGCCTCGCTCCAAGAAACATCAAACTTTGGCAAAAACTCTTGTATTGATAAATTTGCGGCATTTAATGAAGATATTGCGTTTAATCTTTGAAGTCTGTGATTTGAAGAATTAGCTATTGCAAAAGAACTTGCCTGTTCCGCATTTTCAAAGACTATTTGAGCAGACAATTGAGAAGCAAATAAAAACAAAAATAGAAAACATTTTATCTTTTTCATCTATTTTTTACTTTCTGCACTTTCTTAAATGCCTTCTGATTTTTCTGTTGATTTTATTTACCAATTTATATTCTATCCGGCCAGATTCTATTGAATCCGAACTTGTAATCAAATAAGAGCTATTAAAAGAAGTTTTTCCATCCTCATCAAGCAAAGAATAAAATAGAAAAATAGAATTCTTTTGCTTGATTCCCTTGTAATACGACCTTTGCTTTATTTCTATATCTAAATACAGAGTTTTGTTATTGTCATTTTTATTTATAAGATCCGCAAGCGCAGTTTTTGAAAGTTCATACACCTGCAATGCCAAATCATTATCTTTTACAGCATCTTTTGTAACAACAACAGAATCAATTTCAACTCTATAATCTGTGCTGTCATCAGGAACTAAAGAATATTGTTTTTCTTTTGGAATTCCCGATATGGAAACACAGCTAGCTAATAAAAAACATAAAACAGTCAAACATGCAAAAACATTTTTTTTCATATATCGCTCTCAAACCTTATTTATTTAAAATAAAATCATATTTTCGTTCCAAAGAATTATTTAATGAATCCTTTATTACATTTTCCAAGACAAAATGAATTTCACCAGATTTACTTGTATTGGTTATTTCAAAAATCACATTAAAAATACTCACTTTTTTTGAAACGCCGCTAAAGTCTTCCCCAAATAAAACTTTTATTTTTTTAGGAATACTATCCAGTTCAATACGATTGATTGTCTTGATAATTATCTGACAACAAGAATTAGTCGCCGAAACAGAAAGTCCCTCCCTTAAAGAATAAACATCTATGCCTTCAGATTCATTTGAAGAATAAAAACTCAAATACGCTTCAGCCTTTTTTCCTGTTCCTGCCGCATAGTATTCAGAAAATGAAATATTTGAATAGTTTTTATCTTCACTTAAATAGCAAAAATCATCAGTTTCAGATAAAGTCTGGCTGCTCCAATCAGAAGTCTGAACAATGCCATTAACAAAACAAGGCGGCGCATTTTTTCCGTTGTCCGTTGTAAATGCAAATGACTTTATATCTTCATACCGTTGCCCATACACATCAGGCAAACCATTTAAAATCGTTACATTATATTCTGTATTCCATTTTGCATTTGATAATTCAAATATTATATATTTGCCATTAATTTCATCTTTTGTAATTTTATAGTCAACAGACGGTGTAAAATAAAAATAAGCAGATGCCGCTGAAAAATCCATTTTATGACCAAAATCAAATCTGATAGAACAATCTGTAGAAATATTACGCTTATTCTCATTTGCGGCAAGAGTTGCTAATAACGTATCAGCCTTATCATAAACAGAAACAGCACAGGAAGCAAAATCATTCTTTTTCTTGTAAAAGAACACAGATTTTTTATCTTCCATTAAATTGTTTCTTGAAAAATCTGACAACCCGGTATTTACAGTAATTGTATAATCAGTGTTAAGCGTAAAAGAGGCTTTCGGAACAAGATGAACTTCTTTATCATCATCTTTAAAATCAAGAAAATATTCAAAAGCCGGTGATATTTCCAAAGAATCAATAAAAGACTCCCTTGTAACTGGCTTTGAAAAAACGATGCTTATATATTCCAGCTCATCTTCTATATGCTGCTGGTTGGCTGGACTTATTGATATAATTTCAGGTCTTGTATGCTCAGCTCTTGTGGAAAATGAATAATGGAAATCTTTTTCAAGACTAATGCCTTTAGAATCTTCACATAGAGTCGTTATTGCTAAATCATAATCGTAATTTTTTCTGATTCCATCTTTTGGAAAAAAACAGATTTTATTGCCAGAACAGAAAAAAGTTCCAGTTATTTCCGTATCATCTTCCTGCAAAGAAATAGCTTTTTTTGCAGAATCCCCATCAACCTCCGCGGAAAATTTAACTGTAACTTTATTGTCATCATAAGAAACATTTTCAACCTTAAATTCAGGAAACAAAACATCTGAACAAGAAATAAAACAAAATGAAAAAACAATAACAGGGAATCTTATGAAGAAATTTCTATATGAACACATAAACTTTCCTCCATATATATTCCATTTCCGGTGGATATTCCAGATTTTCCGCCAGTTAATCTTAAATCATAATAAGTGCTGTTTTCAGTTGTGCTTTTTGTAATATTTCCCCAAGTAAGGGTAAGCACAGAATTTGAAGAATCCCATTTTGTAGACAGCAAAACAGGAGAGTTTGAAGTCATTGGAAAATTTAAATTTAGCGAAACTCCATTAACAACAGAATATCTGGAATTAATTTCTATCGGTTTAGAAAAAGTTAATGCCACTGTCAAAGTTTCAGTATCATCAACATTTTTTGTATCAGCCGTCACTTCCTTGGGAATATCGGAATATTCAGCACCACCTATGCTAATAGAAGATAACTTTAAAAAACTGTCACCAGAATAAAATTCCTGCTTTATATCCTCAAACAAAGAATTTCCAGCGGAATCTTTTACAGATGAGGAAAGTATTATCAAGTATTTTGTTGCAATTTCATAATTTTCCTGCGGCACAAAAATATATTTAGTTCCATCATCGGAACAAGAAGAAAAATAGCCGTTTATGCCCGGCGTTATGGAAATCCCAGATTTTATGCTGGAAAAGTCCATTTTTCTGGAAAAAATAAATCCGATACATTCTTTGCCGGAAATATTTTTATCAAGACAAGTATTTTCAAACCAAATTGCAGAATCAGAAGAATCGCTCACCGGACATATTGTCAGCAATTCAGGCTTTTCAATATCTTTCTTTGTTGAAAAAGCTCCTTCGTTCACACCGGAAAGCTCCCAGTTATCGTTAGAAATCAGATTTTCAAGCTGCCAAGTATATAAAGTATTTATTTGCCAGTCTGACTCTGGTTTTACATAAACAGATCTATTGTCCTCGCTGATTTTATAGACAAGTTTTACAGAAGGATTTATTTTTAATGCGTCAGAAAACTTTGTATATGACACTTCACGATTAAATTCAAATTTAAGCCAATCTTTTTCAAGAACCACAACGTTCTGCAACGGCTTTTCAACAAGACAAAAACAATCATCAGAGCCATAAACAAAAGAATTTTTATAGTTTACAGAAAACTGCGAGCCATTCGACTTTATCATAGTTCCATTTACGCTAAAGTTATAAGCCCTGCCATTTACCCAGCCAGTTTCTGGTTTTGCATACAAAGTATTTTTGTTCCAAACAAATTCCAATTCAACAGACTGCCGGTTTGACTGAACTTTTAAACTCTGCTCTGCAGCAAAATGGTCTACACCGCAGCTAAAAGCAACCGAAACGTATTCTTGATTAAAAAAAGTAGAATTTCCAGAAGGCTCGCAAGATATTTCGTCACACCCAAAATCAACAATGTTACATGATAAAAATAAGAATGGAATTATAAGGCAAAAACATTTTAATAATTTCATACACTTTTTTCTTTATATTATTCTATGAAATTGCTTATGTCAAATAGAAATTTTAAGAAAAGCGGGATATTTTTAGTTTTTTGCAGTTTTTATATAAAAACCGTCGCAAGACTTCCATAATGAACTTTATGACAATCCTAAGTTTTATATTTTATCTAATTTTAACATATAATATACTTGATCCAATTGCTATATTTTTGTGATTATAACCCAGAAATATAGCAATTGGATTAAAAATCCTGTAATATAATGAAACTATCGAAAAAATAGGAAGTTTATGAAAAATAAAGTTTTTTTTTATTTATCTATCGGGTTTTCATTGGCATTAATATCTTGTGCATCTAATAAAATTGCCCCAAGCAATCAGGTTTTTGAAAACGATAAAGAATTTATATCTAATACAACTGCATCTGAATTAATAATTGGTAAAAAATATTCAAAAGAAACACTTTCGACAAAAAGCAACCATGTTTTTGTTTCTTATTCTGCAACAACAGTTCCATTAAATGTTTATAAATTAAATTTAGAAAAATCAACGACATACAAATTAATATTAAAATCTATACCGGAAGGTCTTGGTGGTTGGGTAAAAGATGAAAAAAGAACAGTAATGATTCCCGAAATAACTTTGTATGATGAAAACTTTAATATAATCAAAAATGAAAATATTGAAAAAAAAGCGGTGGCTCCTACGGCATTTGAACCTTTTCTGTTCAGAATAATAACGGAATGGAATATATCCAAAACAGGCTCTTATTATTTAGTTGTAAAAGCAGATATGTCGTCAAATAAAGGAATAGAATTAAATCTTTATAATGCTTATAACTCATGGTTATTCAAATTCAGAAGAGTCTTATATGGAAAATACAAATTAGTAGTTAGCAAAAAATAGAATATTTCCATCAAACAATGTCATAAAAAATTGGAATTCAAATGCTAAAACAGTTTGCTATTTTATTTGATGATTATATTTCAAATAATCCCCTGTCATTTACAGCAGGGGATTATTTGAACATCAATTTGCCATATATTTTATTATCTACTATTATGATCCCATGTAATATGAATCGTACCAATCATACATAATTTTACCATCGCTTATATAATAGACACAAATTCCAACATTCGCATATGCAGTAGACACAAATGCAAAACATGGATTTTCATAATTTTTATTGTATTCAAAAAGTTTGCTCTTTACTTCGTCAATAGTTATAGTTTCTACTTCTCCTCTATTTAAATATATTACATAAGTTTCTTTATACTCACCTGTTGCTTTTATTTTATTCCGAACATCAAACCACTTGTATACATTATAATTTTCTTTAACACATTTATTAAATGAATCCAATACAGTTTCTTTATCTGCATAAAACTTCATCTTCTGTTCATAAGTATAGTTTCCTTTAAAAGTTATAGAACTTAATGCTTTAGGCTCATATTTTTCCCAAGTTGTCTTTTTTTCTTCTGAATCTAATTGACAAGAATTGAATGCTATTATAAGAAAAATTGTAAAAAATAATAATAAAAACTTTTTCATCTGATTATCCTCTATTGATTTTTATTAACACTGTCATACTTTACATAAAGTAAAACATATCTCTTCTCCGCTTATTGCAACTCCGCTCCAGATGCTAAAACTTATCGTTAATTATTCCTGTAAAACCTCCATTTCATAAAATTCTATCTTTGGATTCCATGTAAGTTTTATTTTTTCATGATAAGGAGGTCTTTCTGTTAAATACATAGATTTTGTCTCAAAATCTAGATAATCTAAATTATAATTATAAATATTATCTGGACAAATTAATTTTAACTTGCCATCCTTATATTCAAAAATATCAAATTCATAAACTGAGCCACATATTGTAAATAAAATAAATTCTTCCTTACCATTACCATTAAAATCATAAATAATTCCTTCATTAATTTTCTTTATTTTAGGAGATACTTTATATTTAAAAAAATCTCCATCATCAGTAAGCATATAAGGAAAAGGCGCAAATTGAGCTTGCAGAAGTTTGTCTTTTTCATCAAAAATAAACATAAATCCATATTTTGATTTAGACGCTGAAACTCCTGTTTTTCTATAATATTCATCAAAATATACAAAATATTCGTTCCTATTTTCATTTGTAAAATTTACAGGAATGATTTTATTTATTTTAAATTCATAAGTTTTATCTTTAAAAAAATTATGAATATAATTTAACATTACATCTTCCTTCGTTTTTCCATTGCATGAAACAAAAAAGAAACTTAATAATAATGCAAAAAATAGGTTCTTCATTTTGACCATCTCCTATAAAATTGTTTTTCATCATAAAAATATTTAATGTTTGGAATTTTTGCAATGCCAAAACATTCTATAGCAGGTTTATTTTTTCCTGTAAATCTATAGTCTCCTACATTTCCAAAATAAGGACCTCTGTCTGGTTCATATTCATGACCAGGTTCTACAGTTGCAATATGCCCAGATTGGTTAGGTTTATCATTTTTCCATGAGCCAACTACTGTATACCCTTTATTGGCCAGATTTTGAGCCTGCTCTGGTGTTATCTCAATTATATGGCTATTAGGATTGCCTGCGGCTTTAACAAGGTTATCAAACATATCGTTTGCATTTGTATTTTCCCAATATTTGTCGCCTTTATTCCTTAATGCCATGCTAAGTTCATAGGAGGTTTCAAATGTTATTTTTTCAGTTGCTTTATTACACCAAGTTGTCTCAGATGTCGCGCCTAAATAGTTATTCGGACCTTCTGAGCCTTGCTGGTATCTTTCATCCTCAATAAGTTCCTTTTGTTTTTCAAGCAGTTTTTCTCTTTCTTTTTCACTTCCAACTATAGAATTTATTGTATTTTTTACAAAACCAACGCCTTTCTCAAAATAGTTCATAGGTTCATAGTAGCCTTTATTGCCTACCTTTCCATTCTTTATTTGACTTTCTATCAGTTTTCTAGAGATAATTTTATTTGAATTTTTTGCTTCGTCTATTTCCCAGCTTTTGCCATTCCAACTATATCCTGATTCTTTCATCAGTATTGAATAACCTTTGCCTGATTCAATATCAAGATATTTTTCAAGAGTCTTCTGTTTGCTTCTTTTCCCATAATAGATGGTCTCACTACCGTCTTCAAATGATACTCTGTCATCCAGTCCGTCATCATACAAGTCCCCATTTCTCAAAACCCGCCAATAATCCGCACTATAATCATAATTATTTTCCACATAGCTTCCAAACGCGCCCCAGTCGCCAGTTGCAACCGCATAGTCAAAGGCTGAAATATCGTTTTTAAGGTTCATATCTGCATTTATAAGGCCGGTCATCATGTTATTGTACATGCTGTCGCTCTGCATGCGTTTTGCCATCGCGGTGTGTCCTAGCACTGCTTCAGCTGTCTCATTGAACTGAATCTGTGCGCCGCCTACAATTCCGTCCCTGTATGCCTCGTGTCCAAGCGTTATGCCAAGCGCAAATTGCTCCTCTCGGGTCATGTTTTCTTTGTAGCTGTTCAGGTATACCGTTCGTTTTCCGTTTTCTGTTACAGTCTGTGCCTTGCCATCTCCATTGCCGCGCTTTAGTTCCGTTCTGCCTTTTAGTATCTCTTCCAGCTGGGCAAGCTGTTTTTCATCTCCAAAGCCGTACTGGGTACGGAGCGCTGTTGCCGCATTGGCTATATTGTTCCGGTTTGCGGCTCGCGTTATCTGCAGATTCTTGTTCAATGTCTTTATGCCCTGCAATGACGAGGCTACTGTTCCAAAACTCAGGTCTGTGCCGCCTGTGCCTAGCCTTGCCGCAACACCTCTGTCCTTGCTCAGCGTCATCTCTAGAAGTCCGCTGCTTGCTCCTGCCCCAAAATCCGAGATGTTCAGTATGTTGAATGTAGCCTCACCTGTAAGTCCGTAGGAAAGTCCTGCGCTTGCAAGTCCGCCTATTGTGCCGTTAAGGTTCTGTATGCTTCCTATCTGGTTTGAGTTGAATCCGTCCAGCTTGCTGTGCGTCAGTCTTGTTATCTTTCTGCCGCCTTCACCGAGAGCACTTTCATAACGTGCACCGATTACAACCTCGTTCAGGCTGTTTGTTACAAGACTTCCTGCAGCGCTTGTCACCACTCCGCTCCATGTGCTAAAACTTGACATACTGTCGCTGAATTTATCCCAGTCGCCTGCATATTGTATTGCATTTGTTGCAACTGTGCTTGTTACGCCTGTCGCAACGCTTACTCCTGTTTTTACCGCAACTCCTGCTATTCCGCTTATTCCTGATACTGCCGCTCCAGCTCCTGCACCAAGCACGCTGACTGCATCTGTAGCCGCCTTTATTGCAAGCTGTCTGCCGATTTCTTCTGGACTTTTATATCCACCTGCCATGTCCAGCATTGCAAATACAAGTTCATTTGTAAATGTTATGGCAGCCCCTATCGCTGCGGCAGCAACTGCTCCAAGCACTGCCGATGAGCCGCCCGTGAACGGCGCCGCAACCGCCCCTACAACAGCCGCCGTGGCTGCAGCAGCAACCCCCGCCACCGTTCTTATACTTGGAGCTTCCATTCCAAACATTTCCCCTGGGTACAGCTTCTGATCCCACATAGGTTTTGAGAGTTCAGAAAATCCCTTTCTTTGCATTATCTCGTTCCACTGGAAATTCAGGATTATAGAACCCATCTGCCCAGAGCCAGACTCTTTTGTGTTCCTGGAAAGGCTCTTGCTTGTGTCATAGTCTTCTTTCAGAACTCCAGCTTCACCTACCCATTTTACAAATTCGCCTTTATTTCCATCCTCCGAGCTGAACATTTTTTTTCGCCATTCCTCAAGGTCGCTCTCGTCCTGAGCCACCGCCAATGCAAGCGTTTCGCCCTCCATGTTTCCTAGCAGAGCCGTGCTTACAGTTACTTCTGGCACTACCGTCTTGAACCACTGGTAACTGGCAACATATTGAGTTTCATATATAGTTGATAACACATACGAGTCAACAGGAACTCTTCGCTTGCTATCCTTGCTTGTCCATCTGTATCCTGCACCCTGCACAAGTTCCTTTACATAGTTCTCGTAATACCGGTTCTGCTCGTCTATCATATCATAACTTTTCTTTATGTTGGTTTCTATGTTCTCTGCAGCCTTTAAAGCCGCAACTTTTGACGCAGTAACCTCCATTTTGGCTGTAACTTCCGAGCTGATTTTCTGCGACATAAGAAGGCTTGCCATTGTTCCAGCAAAATTGCTCCTGTTCACCGCTGAAACCCCTTTGGTCTTTTCAAGCCGGAAAGAAACATCCGCCATGTGTCCTTCCAGACTAGCAAGATTCGTGTCCGCCAAAAGTTCATTTATGTATGCTTCTGTGTCTATTGTAACACCCTGCATTTCCTCCGCAGCCACCTTTTTTGCCTTTACAAGTGATTTTACCACTGATTCCGCTGTTTTTTCCTCGCTGTAGGCGCTCTGGTTTGCAGCTTCCACATACATTGTTGTTATCCATTCCTGCTTGTCTTTAAGGAAATCGTCGTAGCTCGCCTGCCATTCCTCTGTGTTCTTTTGGTATGTTTTTAAGAAATCACGTTTCCATACATTGTATGTGGCGTTCAGTTTTTCAGCAGCCCTGTTCCATTCCTGTTTTGAGACATCCCTTATATCATAAAACTGGCTTAAAATTTCACTGTTCTGCGTTGCAAATGAGTTGGCACTGTAATCAAGTTCGTTCAGATATTCCTTTAGCTTTTGACCGTTTCGTGTCTCCAAAAGTTTTGCATAGTTCACATACCAGTTATTGAGCATTTCCGTCATGTAGCCTTCTACATTCCTGTTCTCGTCTGTAAAAAGCGCGCCTTTTCCTTTTATGTAGCTTTCATACAATGAAGTAACTGTCTGTGCATCATCAATGCTGCTGTAGCTACCTGCACCCCATGTCTTTTGTGCAAGTGCCTCAAGATAAGTCTTGTCGCCATTTACATTCAATGATAAAAACAGTTCATCATATTGTTCAGAAGCCTTGTTTCTTTCTGCTATTGTAAGGGTCAAGTCAGAAGCCATGCGTGCAAGTTTTTTTAATTTGGACGCATCTTCGTCACTGATGGAAAGTCCTCTGTTCACTTCATTTTCATAAATGTCAGTATACAAAGACTGCTCGTTCTGCAGCTCAGAATTTTCTTCATCCATAAGCATATTCGCAGCATCTGCCTCTTTTTTTAACAAGGACATTACACCAGCCATTGCGCTTACAATATCATCATATTCTTCTTCATCAGATATCCTGTTTAATACAGCATTAAGGTCAACAGAGTTTTTTACATTTTCAGATAAAAGAGCCTGTATCTTCTTTTTTACTTCGCTTCCTTTTATTTTTTGTCCGTTTCCATTCTCAGAGCCGGTAAGTGTCTTGTTATATTTTTTTCGGGCTTCCGCAGCTTTATTTTTCGCCTCTTTTAGATTATTTATAGAAGAAAGTGTATCATTATAATATTTTCCATAGTTTGCATTTGCTCCATTTTCAACTTCCTCCATCTTATCAACTCCCTCTGATGCCCATTCACCTTCTTCATCAAGTTTTCTAAATGCTCCCCACAGGAACCATCTTGAAAACCAATGAGCCTTTTTTATACCCTTAAACCAGCCTTTTAACTTTCCATACGCATATTTTTTTACAAGATGAACTTCAAGGCTTTCCATTTTTTGTGCGTATTCTTCTTTTGTGTTTCTAAAGACAAGGGATTTTTTTATGGCTTCTGAATCTTTTTCCATAACGTATTTATATGAGCCTTCAAGATAGCTCTTTACATATCCCCTGAACTTACCGCCCACATTATTTCCATGCGCCTTTGAAATTCCTTGAACAGGAAAACCTTCAGTGTCACAACCATCTTCCAATATTTTATATATGTCTTCGTCCTGTTTTGGATTTTCTTTTAAAAAAGTGTTTTTTTCATCTTCCGGAGCCACAAACAATTTGTAATACAAAGTTGCCGCAACTACTTTTTCAAAATATTCCTTGTCAGCAACAAGATTTTCCAGCCATTGCTCTGTTTCTTCATCACACTCATTCTTGTCTATCTTGCCAAAAAGCTCATATCTTTGGTTTTCCTCTTCCTGCTCCGCCTGCTGCAGTTCATAAAGGACAGCATTTAACTTTTCAGAAATCTCACAGCTTATTATGTATGAATCATAATACAGCTTGTCTTTCTGCTTAAAATCAACAGCCTTTGAGCTTTCCTTTTCCTGACTCTTTGATTTCTGCACTTCCTTAAGAATTTCCAATGACAGGCACGCTCTGTCGTATGCGTACTTTACGCTGCTTAGCTTTTCTTTTGGAGTTACATAGTCCACGCCTTCTGTATTCCCCAGATTTTCAAGATATATGCTTTCTGCCCAGTCGTATACAGCCTGTTTTGCCCTTAGAACTTTTCTTGCCTCAAGAACGTTTCGGTATTTTTCATTTATCTCTTCAACTTTTTTATTGTAGACATCGCCGCTATTTTTTAAGCTCGAAACTGCACTTTCATATTGATTAAGCAGTTCCTGATATTCCGCCTCTTTTCCTGAAATTTCATTCTTCTTTTCCAATGCAGCCTGTTTTAGTTCATCTTTGCTAAGGCTGTATTTTCCATAAATTTCCGCATACTCTGCAAGACTGCTTTTTAACTGCCATAAACTGTCTAAATTTTGCTCATACGCTGAATAATCAAGATTGGTTTCTTTTATATTTTCAATTTCCTCAAGCCCTGCCTCAAAATATTTTCTTTCATATTGCACTTGCGCCTCAAGTTCTTGCTGCAGACTTGTTTCCCAAGAAGCCATAATATTGCTGAATTTCAGCTTATCATCATCTGTAAGTATCTCGGAGCTGCAAAAATCTGTTTTCTTTATTTTTTCAAACCAGTTGTTATATTCGCTTGCATAACCTTCTGCGTATGAAAGAAACTTCAGTGTCCACATATTTTTTGTGTATGTTTGATATTCCTCTTCTGAAAGTTTTTTTACATCAACTGAATTTACATATCCGGAAAGTTTTTCTTTTTCCGCCTTTACTTTTTCCTCATCAAAAGCAGAGCTTCTTCGGTATCTAAAAGCCTCGCTTTTTAAGTATGCTTCTATATAATTGTTAAAAGCTTTTCCAAATGTGTCACTTGAATACAAAGTTTTTTCATAAAGGCTCATTACATAGTCAATTACGTTTGAATATCCGTTTTCAGCTTTTGGGTAATTTTTTAATGAATCCGCAATTGATTTTCTGGCATTTTCGTACTTTGATTTTTTATATTCCGCATTGTAAAGTCTGCCATACTCATCAAGTTCTGAACTGCCATCTTTTAACTTTTGAGACAATAAGCATTTTTCTTTTTTTGCGCTTACCAAAAGTTCATAGCAAAACTGCAACTCAGAATCAGAGAACTTATATTCCTTTGAAAGAAGCGTTTTTAACTTTTCATTCTTGCCTAAAATTTCTTCTGTTTTAGAAGAATCTTTCAATGAATCTTCTATTATATCAATCAATTCTGCGTTTTCTTCAGTTTTGATTTTTAATATCTCTACAACATTTTTTAGATATGTATTCAAATCATCTGCATAGCTCACAGCTGCTATGTTCTTTTTCTCTTCTCCATTCGCCGCATTCAGCTTTACATCTTCACAATTTTTTATATATTCGATTTCATTTTTTAATATATTTACAAAAAGATTCCTGGCCTTATCTTTAAATGCTCCTGAATATTCACTGCTAGACAGGATTGCATCCAAATTAGAAGCATTTTTCTTTACAAGCTCTATAATATCCTCATACAACGCAATAAAAGCCGCACCCATTTTTTCAAACTGAGGATAGATAGTATTGTAATATCCATTTGTTTCTGCATCAAAAGAATCTTTTATTATGCTCAAACTAGATATGATTCTATTTTCAAAATCAATATAGTCTGACTGCGCATCTTTCAGTTTTTCATATTCACTGTTCTGGCTCAATGAATATTCAGCCAGATACATTTCTTTTTCAAAATCCAGAATTTTTTTCCGGATTTCTTCATAGTCATTAATATTCTTTTTTATCTGATGAGTTACTGTTTTTATATCCACATTCTGGTCTAATGCCATTAATGCCTGATACTCAGAGTTTAGTTCTGCGATTTCTTTTCGTTTTTTGTCCAACAGGTCATTTATTATATTTAATTTTATAGAATTTTCGTTTATGTTCTTTTCAAAATATTCAAGTTCAGAATTTGATTTTTCATACATAACCTGAGCTTTATCATAATCTTTTTCAGCCTGTTCTTTTTCTGTTTTTGTTTTTTCTGAACTGTCCCGGCTGGCATCTACACTTTTTGCATACTGTTCAACCTGCTGAGCAACATAAAGTTCTTCTTCCCAATACTGAACAAGCTGCTGAGTTTTAGCAAGTTCTATTTCTAGTTCTGATTTAAATGAAACATCTTCAACATTTTCTGTAAGGTTATAAATGTTGTTTTCCACATTTTTTATCTGTTCTTTATAATATAAAATCTGGTTTATCCAGTCATCCGCAGTTTTTAATGCCCTTAGATTTTTTAAGAGGACTGCATTTTCCGCCTCTCTTTCTGCGGAAATTATCAAATCTTCAAGGTTGCTCAAATCACCTTTCAATGTTTTTTTATACTGCCAGCTGTTTACAATAACTGATAAATCTTTTTTTAATTTTTTTGCTTTTTCTTCATTAAAATTCTGTATATCAAATTCATATTTTTCATTGTCCTCTGTTTTCCAGTAACTGTACACCCCTTTATATTTTGATTCCCAAATTCCGTACCAGCTTTCTATCCCCTGCTTGCACATGACCAATGCGTTTCTTAACTTCCCGTATAAAGCCACTTGACTTTCAGCAATCTGCAACAATTTTGATTTTTCTTCTTCCAGCGCGGCATTGTAAGACTTGTACATTTCAGAAAGTTTATTTGCATTGTCTTTATTCTTTCGGGCTACCTCATCCTGAATTTTATTTATTTTTTCAGTAATGCTTTTTTCCCAGTCAGTCCTTTTTTTTCTTAGCTCGTTATATGCTTCCTGCCATTTTTCTTCGCCATTTTGGAATGTCTTTTCCGCTTCATTTTCCCATTCCTTACGGTTTTTTAAAAATTCAACTTCTGCATCTTCCCAAACTTTTAGCCCCTTGTTAAAAACAACTTTAAAATTTGCAAGCAAATCCGAAACATCGGCTTCCTCCATATTCTTGCCGCTTACTGTTTTTTCCAGTTCAGAAAAAAGTCTGTCCATCGCCACATTTGATTCTGTCAGCGCCTTGTCAGATATTTCTCTAGCTATAATTTTCGCAGATTCTTTTGTCTTTTCCGCTTTTATTGACTCTCTATCTTCCAAGAATCTTACAATCAGCTTGTTTCCTTCTGTTTTTAAGAGCTGCTCGTTTTCCAACTTTACAACATTACGAGTGCTTACATTTGCATTTTCAAAAATTTCTTCAATATTTACGCCTTTTACACCCTTTTCAGTAAGCCTGTTTTTTATTTCTGTCAACTGCAAAAGATTTTCTGAATCAATTTTATCCAGATATTCATTGATGATTATTTCTAACTTTTTATTCCATTCATTCCTTAAACCAGAAGTTTCTTCCAATGAATATCCGTCTGTATTATACGTAGCCCTTGTTTCTTTTATTTTTTGCGCAAGCTCATTATTAACCTTACTAGCGGATGCCACCGCCGCCTTTCTGCAAAGCCATTCAACGTAGCTTTTATTCTTTTCCAGTTCAAGATAAAGCGTTGCGTCTTCCTTTTGTTTTTTGTACTCTTCGTAATCGTTTTCTTCTATATATATACTTTCTTTTTCCCAATATTTCAGGGCTTCTTCAAAACCAGCCGCCGCTTTTTCTTCCCATCCAGCTTCATCATACTCTGCACCGGCCTTTTCTAGATAATAATCCATACGCTGCCGGCTTGCATTTAATGTGCTTGAAATTTCTTTCGCCGGCAACAATGATGTCACATAGAACATCATAAGAATAGCAGATATTATGCGGTTTATTTTTTCTAATTTTTCTCTCTTTCCCATACAGTCCAAACTTTTTTCTATAAAATATATTTATATTCTATACTACCATTTAAATTTCTGTCAATTTTTTTTTAGCAAAATTCTCAGTACATAGACCATTATGTTTTCAGTAACAAAACATAATATTCTGTTACATAAAACATAATTTTTTGTTACTGAAAATATTATACTGTCATTAACAAAAAATAATATTTTGTTTAACACAACATTATTTTTACTTTAACAAAACAAAATAGTCTTCAGTATATTATACTTTTGGTAAAAAAAATGATGATTTACTTGACAAATTACCAAAAGTATAATACATTATTAACAATGAAAGTTAAAAACTGCTCCTAAACTTTCGTAAAAACAAAATGGAGAAATCTCTTTTGGGGGAAAACTATGGACGAAAAGCAGGGTACAATTTTTTCAAGGAGGGTAAAAAAATTAATGGAAGAAAACCGCTATTCACAAAGAAAACTTTGTGATCTTTGCGGAATAACAGAAGCCGCTTTCAGCCGTTATATGACAACTGAAAGACTTCCAAAAACAGAGATACTTGCAAACATCGCAAATATCCTGCACACAACAAGTGACTATCTTATTGGGAATGACACAAACTACAACTACGACCAGATAAAGATTCTTCTTGCTTCCAGCAAGGACAATTTAAGCCTGAACCAAAAGAAAGAACTTACAAATATACTTATGGACGAATACAAAAGAACAACAGAAAAAAGTCCACCGGAGGCACAATGACAGAAAACATCGAATCCAACAAAGAGTTGGCACAAGTTCAGCTGAACAGCACTTACACTCTTCCCGCATGGCGATTAAATGAAATCGCAGCAACCGCAATAAAAATGCTTTGCGACGCTGAATACTATGCCGACGGCTTTGATTACAAAAAAATGATTACAGACAAAGGGATTGTAATAAAGGGATATTCAGAATTTGTTCCAGAAAATCTTGAAAGAATGAAATCCTGCTCAAAAAGTTTCTGGAACGAAGGCTTATGCCTTGTCATTCCTTCTGAAAATAAAAATCAGAATGAAGTAAAACTGATTTGCTACAATGACAGCTATACCCATGGAGAAGAAACAGTAATAATTCTGCATGAATATGGTCATATCTCATTAAAGCACACAGAACAAAGCATTAACGGAGAAATGGAAGCTTCCTGTTTTGCAATATCAATGCTAATAATGCTTGCACTTGAACAGCAGTTTCATTTTGCAAGAACTTTGGCAGAAAACGGGGCTATCAATCAGCTTATAGAAGCAGTAAATCCAAAGGAGGCAGCATGAAGTGAAATTGTTAAATAAAAAAGTCCTTTTGTAAATGTTACAGCATTTTTCAAAAGAACTTCTTAAACAGTCGGAAGCCAGAAAAGCCTGTTAGGCTTAAAACATGAATTCCAAATAAATTTCGTATAATAATATCATGTTCTGGCTCTCCATGTCAAAGGAAAAGTCAAGGTATTTTTAAATCTGCCGGAAAACTTTTTATAAAAATCCATAATCAGCAGCCATCAGTGGAGGGTATATGCTACAGATTAAAACAATTAAAAATCACCTTATAGCAGGTAAAGAAAAAGAGGCTTTCTGCTTCAGAAGCGTTGCCTCGCAGACACTTGACGAAAATGCTCTTATTAAAGAAATGCTTTCGTATAATTCAAGTTTTACAGAAGCGGATATTTCCGGGCTTTTCAGCGTGCTTGGAACAGTTGTAAATAAATACCTTGCAAAAGGATACAATGTCATTCTGCCGTTCGGAGCGCTAAGAGCAAATGCTACAGGAACTTGTGAAACTATCAACACATCGTTTTCACAAGGGACAGGAAACCATCAGATTGGGTTTATCTTTAATCCGTCTGAAAAAACTCTGTCAGAAGTAAATAAAAATCTTGAATACAAGCAGGTTCTGCCAGACAGTACAAAAGAAGGCAAAATCTACAGAATCAGCGGGCTTGATGATGACGCCAGAGAAATCAGACTCAAAGAAGTCGATTCCAAAAGCAAGATTCGAATCAGCGGAAGAAATCTTACCTTTGATTCTGCGGATGAAGCACAAGGTGTTTTCCTGGAAAACGAGAACGGAATCACAAGGATTTCAAAATTTGACCGAAAAGGCTCAAATATCATAGACTTTCACCTGCCGGAATCCCTTCTGACAGGTGAATATTCAGTTTCTATTGTAACAAAACCAGGGAAGGAATACTGCACTGCAACAACTTTTGAAACAATAAAACTTTCCGAAACTGAATAGTCCGCAAAAATTTTGATAAGGTTCTTCCTTTCATTCAATGACGAGTTTTACGAGATTTTAAAATTCTCCAAAACTCGTCATTTGACGCAAGACACACAAATCATCATCTTTTTTCCAAATTTCACCATAAAAATATTGACACAAAAGAAACAAAAGTATATAGTATTAGCACATTCGCAAGAATAAATGGTTGCTTAGCTCAGCTGGTAGAGCAATGGACTGTTAATCCATGTGTCGCAGGTTCAAAACCTGCAGCAGCCGTTAAAGACTTCTGAAAATCAGAAGTCTTTTTTTATTTTAACAAGAAATTTAAACTTTCCCTCAAAAAACCAGGTTTTGAAGCGTAGTGAGCGCGCCGTAGGCGAATAGGTGGCACGGATGCCACCGTCAGCGAACGAAGACGCCGTGGAGGAAGCAAACAGGATGTTTGCGACCGTAACGGCAAAACCTGCAGCAGCCGTTAAAGACTTCTGAAAATCAGAAGTCTTTTTTATTTTAACAAGAAATTTAATTCTTCCCAAAAAAACCAGGTTTTGAAACGTAGTGAGCGCGCCGCAGGCGAATAGGTGGCACGGATGCCACCGTCAGCGAACGAAGACGCCGTGGAGGAAGCAAACAGGATGTTTGCGACCGTAACGGCAAAACCTGCAGCAGCCGTTAAAGACTTCTGAAAATCAGAAGTCTTTTTTATTTTAACAAGAAATTTAATTCTTCCCAAAAAAACCAGGTTTTGAAACGTAGTGAGCGCGCCGCAGGCGAATAGGTGGCACGGATGCCACCGTCAGCGAACGAAGACGCCGTGGAGGAAGCAAACAGGATGTTTGCGACCGTAACGGCAAAACCTGCAGTAGCCGAAAAAGTATGGCGACATTATCATAAAGATAACGCTGAATGATGGTTTCTGGTGAAGCTGGAGAAAACATTTTGTGAACATATAACAAGGCGAACTACGACTAAGCTGGTAGTTCAAAACTAAAATCGGGCAATGAGGAAATATAGGCGGGAGACAAGGACACTGCTTATACCAGCAACAGTGAACTTGTTCAGGCAGATAAAGCTTTAATGTTCTGGGAGAGTAAACTGGAAATTAAGCTGCAAGACAACACAAAAAAAAAGCAACTATTCTGTTTTGGCGTTATGTAGAAGCTGTAATAAATATGATTGATGAATACGAAAGTATTAATCTTTATGAAATTTCTAAAATCGTAAGGAACAAAATATTTATCCGAATAACACAATACGGATAACTTGCGGATTGGGAGTATAAATGATAAAATATGATATGTCTAGAAAAGATTTGACAAAGAAGCAGAGAATGATTGCTTGTCTTCAAGAGTTTACTCTGATGGACGATGACTTCATGACACGCTTTTTTGAAAATGATAAAGACTGTACTCAGTTCGTTCTTCAGATAATTCTTGATAATAAGAAACTGAAGGTAATTGATACAGAGATTCAGAAAGTCGTAAAGAACCTTGAAGGTCGTTCTGTACGTCTTGATGTATATGCAAAAGACAATAAAGGCAAACCTTACGACATTGAGATTCAGCGGTCCGATAAAGGTGCTGGTGCAAAACGTGCAAGATATAACTCTGCATTGATGGATGCAGATATAACAGAACCTGGTGAAAAAGCAGAAAAGCTCCCTGAAAGTTATGTCATTTTTATTACTGAAAATGATATATACAAAAAAGGAAAACCACTGTATAAAATAGACAGATATGTTGATGGCGAGCAGATGTTTAACGATGAAGCTCACATCATCTATGTTAATGGACAGTACAAGGGCGATGACCCGATTGGAGACCTTATGCATGACTTTCATTGCAAAAAGGCCGATGATATGAAAAATAAGATTCTGGCTGATAGAACCAGATACCTCAAAGAAAGTGATAAGGGGGTTAAGCATATGTGTAGAATAATGGAAGATTTTGCAAAAGAAGAAAGAAAGGATGAAAGAAATGAAACAACAATTGAAATGGCTGCAAAACTTCTTGAAAGTGGAAAAATGACAGAAGAAGAAATTGCAGAATTATACAAGCTCACTGCAAAGCAGATGAAAGCAATTAAAGAAAGAGTTACTGTTCTTGCCTAATTGTATTAAACTGAATATGAAATGCTGAGTGAGGCTTTGCCGACAACCTCAGTGGTCATCTCGGATGATACGAGCACCCCTTGTTGGGTGCTTTTTTTTATTTAAATAGTTTTTTGACGGTGCATCATTATTTGAGACAGGGTATATTGTACAATTTATAGGATGGAAACTAATTGGTGATTCGAGATTTTGTCCATTTTTTTCTAAAAATTTGTAAAAAGAATAAAAGCGCAGGCAGAATTGCAATTTGTGAAGATTTTTGGCGATCGAATTAATTAAACTGCGGAGCACCCGAATTCGAGCCAAATCCATCTGAGCAAATTGAAAATCTGCCGAGAGCGTTTTTTCATAATTTGCAAAAAAAAATCGAAATTAAGGTTATAATAAAAAAAATCTTGGTTTTTGCCGAATCTATTTTTTATATCGGCAAAAACCAAGATATAATTTTTTCCTGCCGCTATTTTTCCAGAATAAATTCTACGCGGCGGTTTTTCCAGTTGTTGTCTTTGTCCTTGTAGTCAACAACGAGCTCTGTGCCGCCTTTTCCGACTGTAGAAAGTCTGTTTGCGTTGATTCCTTTTTTCACAAGGTAATCTTTTACAAATTCAGCGCGCTTTGCAGAAAGCGGAATCAACGCCGGACCCCACTGGCGCATATTGTCTTCCGTTTCTTCCGCCTCCAGATCTGTAAGACGGTTCGCATGACCTGCAATCGTAACTTTGTAATCTTTGAACTTATTCAAGATTTCCGCAATTCGCTTAAGGACTCGTTCGTTGTTTGCCGCAATCGCAGGGTCAAGTCCACGGGCGACTTCTTTTGAAGTCTTAAAGTCCGCGTTGTCTGAGCGGAATATAATAGAAGGAACTGCCATTTTTAAGACATTGCCGTCGCGGATTACAAGAACATCAACAGAAATAACTCCCTTTACAACGCTTGTCATGCCAAGGTTATCAGAGACTGTGAAAGTATACGGATAATCCATCGCAGACTGTACGCGTTCAGCATAGCCTTTCGCATTTTTCTGCGTATTGCTCAGACCGTCCCATACAATCCTTTCTGTAATGGAAGAATTTCCCTTTATCTGCCAGAAAACTTTTCCGTTCGGGTCATCAATCACAAATGACCAGTTTTTTATCATCGCTTTTGAAGTTCCGCTAAGTTTAATAAACAGATCATCATCCGTACCGTCGTTGTCCGGGCTAAAATATTCAGGAGCGGTTTTTACGCTAAGAACCGGCGGAACTGCGGTACAGATAAACGGAGAAGAAACAGCATCCACTTTGTTTCCTTTTTTGTATGCAACGTTCAATGTGCCGGTAAATGTTCCCTCCGCGACCTTTCCATCGCGGTCAAGTCCATCCCATACAATTGACGCAGGAAGGTTCGCGCTGTCCTTGTCTGACCATGAGCGCACAGAAGTTCCGTTTTCACTGCGGATATCAAATTTCCATGTCAAAATTCCGTTTGGAACAGAAGCTTTTATATTGAATTTCTGCGTGTCAAGAATTTTATCGCCGTTTGGAGAAATTCCTTCATTTTCGGCTGTCACATAAATCTTTGTTTCCCTTGAGTCAAGAGTAAATCCTGACATCGTTGTACTGAACGCGTTTCCGGCTTCGTCCGTAGAAGAAATAACGATTGAATAAACGCCATCGGCAACTTTGTTTCCTGATTCGTCAGAGCCGTTCCATTCAAAGAAATCCTTTGCGCCGGTTCTAACCTTTCCCTTCCATGAGTAGCGTTTTACAACTTTATTTTTTGAATCCTTGATTTCAGCAGTCCAAAGGTTTTCCTGGGTGCATCCAGTTATTGTAACAGGAATTGTGTCCTGAATTCCGTCTCCATCCGGACTGAACGCAGACCAAGGCGCGCTTGCGGCAAGATAAGGAGAAACTGTATCAAGCACAAAATTTGAGGAGTCAACTGAAATCATATTTCCGTTTGTCGTCATTACAATCAGAGTCGCATGATAAGTTCCGTCCGCGCTTACAATTCCAGAAGAATCTTTACCATCCCAGGAAAGCGAGGCCGGCAAAGATTTTGTTCCGTGTATTGTCCTTATGTCTGTATTCTTTGCATTTCTTATAACAAGGTCGTAAGATTCTATTCCAGAGGCATCTTTTAATACCGGAAGGAACTGAACCGTGTCTTTTACCTTGTCATTATTCGGGCTGAACGCAGAATCGCTCAAAGAAAGAAGCAATGTAGCCTTTTTTGTATCCAGAGTAAATGTGTCTTTAGCAACAACAACACCCTTGTTTCCTGCAAAGTCTGTCGCGGAAAGCTCAAATTTATATTTTGCATCAGAAGCAAGTTTTCCATCCGCATTAAAGCCGTTCCATAAAATGCTGTCCGGAAGATACTGACCGAAGTTATATTCGCGCACTGTAGCGCCTGTTTCAGCATTGAATATTCTTCCGCGCCATGCAGGAATCGCCGCATATTTTCCGGCATTATCATCAAGCATTGAAATTTTTACATTCGGCTTGTCTGCTCCGCCAAAGATTGTAGAAGAAATTCCAATCTGAGCAGAAGGCTTTGTTGTATCCAGAACAAATTCAGGCGACTTCAGCAGAGCGGCTTCAAATCCGTTCAGGTAAGAAGCCTTTACAACCGCCTGATACTTTCCGTTCGGCAGAATTTTTCCGCTTTCGTCTTTTCCATCAAAAATAATTTCCTTAGGCGGAACTTGAGTTTTCGCGCTGCTGTAGGAACGGCGGATATTTCCGCTTGAGTCGGCGACTTCCACCGACCATGAGGTAAGCCTGTTTCCGCTAGAAGCCTCCGGAACAGGAATAGTAACATCAAACTTGATTGCTGAATGAACAGAGTCCGTTTCCGGTGAAAAATATCTGCTTCCTGCAATAAAAATGTTTGTGGCTGGTTTTTCCGCGGAATAAATTATGTTTGCAATAACCGCATTTTCCGAAGTATTTCCTGCCTCATCAGTTGAAGTCACCTCGTAAGAATAAACGCCATCCGGAACATTTTTTCCGGTATCGTCCGTTCCGCTCCATTTAAATGGCTCTGGCGAATTATTTTCCCAGATTAAAGTTCTTACAACCTGCCCCTGCGCGTTTTTAAAAGTTCCAGTCCATTTTGTCTCCTTTGAGCCGGACTGCTTTATAGCAAAGTCGGACTTTGCGCCCTCGCCAAAAATCTTGTCCGCAGGCTGCGAAAGCGCAATCTCCGGAGCATTTGTGTCGACCACAACCGCATATTTTCCTGTCTTTCCAACATTTCCGTTATCGTCAGTGGCAGTAAAATAATAATAATAAGTTCCGTCAGGCGCATTTTCTCCGTTGTCCATCGCTCCGTTCCAGGTAACAGCCGCAGGAACAGCAACGCCCTTTTTTGGTGTCACAAGCTGCTTAAAAAAAGACTTAGCATTGACTTTTTCAGGAAGCGCAACCTTGTTTCCTATTGCACGCACAACTTTACCATCAGAATCTTCAACAACAAGACTCCATGATTTTATAAGATGCCTGTCGGAAATTTTCAGCGGAATCGTAAGATTGTCCTGAACACCATCATTGTTCGGTGAAATATATTTAACTCCTGGTTCTGCAAAAGCCAAGGCTGAAACAGAGATCAGGGAAAGCACCGCGATTTTTACAAAAGAATTTCTTTTCATTTTAAACTCCACTTAGGATGATTATTCTTCATCCCAGATTTTAATTACAGGCGGCTCAACGTCTTTCTGTCCAAGTTTTATCCTTAAACCAGCCGAAACAACTTCTATATCCTCATACTTTTGCTGCCAGGCCGCGGAAGCAAGCAGCTCGCTCTTTTCCCAGTTATGCGCCGCAAGATATGAATTATTTTTTGCGTTCAGATTGAATTTTACGCTGATTCCGACCGCAGGAAGCAAATCCGGGCTTCCATAGGCGCACTCGGCAATGTCGATTCTTTCAGCAATGCTGATAAAAATAAGATTCTTTATGCCGCACTGAAGCCCCAGGTCAAACACCGCATTTTGAAAACATGGTGTAGTAATGTCAAAAGAACCACCGAACACGAACGAATCATTTTTAAAGAAATTAGTTCCCGCGCCGGCTTTAAAAGTTACAAAAGTAGGAAAAACAGAAGAATCAACAGACTCGTCTATGCCGATGATTTTTCCAGTTTTGTAATATTTTCCAAGATTCAGGAGCGACGCGCCAATCCGGAAGTCCTTCAGCGCGCCCAATGTCTCCAGCCTGTAAAGCGCGCCGATTCCAGCGCCCAAAGACCAGTCAGAGCCTGCTCCCCATAAAAATCCTGAGTCAAGGTTAATTCCCACGCTAAGTTTTTCTGTGATTTCCTTTGAAACGCCTGCCTTCATGTTCAGGGATTTTTCAACGTCCATCTGTTCTGTCCCAAGAAAAACACCATTCAGAAGTCCGCTGAAATTAAACATTTTCATCGGAATAAGTATTCCTGTCTGAAAAGCCGCTCCGGAGTCCCCGTCGCCTTTGTTTGCAAGCACGGAAAAATTCGCATCCAGCTGGACTCTTTCCTCAAAACTGGAAAGCGCCGGATTAAACGCCACGGAATCCGGACCGGGATAAAAAATTCCACCGCCCGCCGCAGAAGAAGCTGAAGTAAGCTGCGTTGGACTTGAAATATTAAAAATGCTCTGACCACCGGCAGGCGGATTGTAAGCAAATATCGCCGCTGTTAAAAAACCTGTAGCAAGCGCAAAAACTGATTTTTTCATAAAATACCTCTCGGAATCACCAAAATTAAGATGACAGGACAAAAATCGGGTTTTTATAAACCGTAAATTCGCTTACGCTTTTATTCATTTTCCTACAAACCCGAAATTGAACCTAATATAAATATAACCGATTTTCTGTAAAAATTCTATGTTCTTGACAGTATGTTAAAATCATTTAAAAATATAACTATGGTAAATGAGAAAAAAGAAAAAAGCGGATTTTTTGCAAACATCCTGTCGGCATTGTTTGGCGGAAATGATTCTGAGGCAGAAAAAAAACGGCAGCTAAAATCAATCGCAAAAAGACTTTCAAAAAGCAAATTCAATAAATTTTACAAATACAGCGGAAACGAGATGCTTCCTGCGATGGGAAAATTATTTTTTGATATTTACAAGAGCATCGCTCCTGTACAGAATTTATTCAATTCAATTCAAAATCAGAACACGCTTAAGCATCTTGTAATAAATTTTTCCATGCCGGAAGAAATCCGGGCCCTTGAAGACAGCCTGAACGAACAGGTTATAACGGGAATGAGCAAACAGATTCCTCTTGACCATCTGAAAATCCAGGTTGAAGAAAAACTTTCCAAGCTGAACGATTTTTTTACAGTTGAAAAAATAAGCGCCATCGACGGACTTTACCATCAGGTTCTGGCACTCAAGGCAATCTCGACGTTCGATTACTATTTTTTCCTTAAAAAATTCGACAAGCAGATCCGCGAAAACAATTTTTCCGCAACGCCGCATTTTGAGCACGTCAATGCGGAATATCTGGTGGATGACTTAAAGGACTACGTTGAATCAATCTGTGATGTTCCGTTTAACTCCGACTGGACGAACGCAATCAAACTTCTAAAAACACTCAAAGGCGGACAGGAACCGGTTTCTCTAGGCCTGTGGAAAAAAATCATCGCCCGCATTTCAGCCTTAAAGAATGCGCAGATTTTTGAAATGATTATTAAACTTTCTTCCGGCGACCCTAATTACGCCCCGAACATCCAGAGCATGAATTCAAATATTGTTGAGCCGTATCTGGATAAATTAAAAAATGATGTTGAAAATACCGTGGATTCCCTTATAGAAAAGGAGCGTTCCGCCACGGAAAACAATTTTGCCCTTCAGCTTTTTGGAGAAACGGAGATAATTCCTATGAACAATTACGTTTATTCAAGGAATTCGATTTTTGAACAGAAAAGACTGAACCGCTTTGACAACTGCCAGGCGCTTTCATACTTAAAGACATTTTTAATAGAAGTTGTAAAAAAAGACCTGCGCGAATTTTACGATGTAATCGTTGTACGCGGAACCTGGACTTCCGCAACGCTTACAACGCAGATTTCAGAGTGCTACAACAACCTGCTTATCGTATCTGAAAGGCTTATAACATTTGACAATGAGCTGGCGGACGATGCCGTAAGCGGAATAAAAATAAAGACTCTTCTTCCTAAGACAGAGCGCGACACAAGCGCAAGGAACATCATCAACCGGCTGATTTCAGAAGCAAATGAAACTGCATACAATCTTGTGATGGAAAGTTCAAGGGATCTGGTTACAATCGGAAAAATCATAAAAGCGCTTGTTGAAGACCTGCAGAAACCAAAGCCATCGCTGATTTCAAACTGCAAGGAACTGGAGCACTTTATAGACATTCCGCTAAAGGACTTCTGCATTGCAATTTATAAGAAAATATATCTGTTTGCTTCTCTTATAAAAACCTGCATAGTCCACAGCGACTAGAATTCAGGCAAAATTTGAGTTTTTCTCAGGCTGAATTCCTTGTTTTATCGGATTACAGAATCTACAAGTTTCTTGAAATCTTCATCTATCGGCATTTCGACTTTTGCAATTTCTGATGAAATATGAAAAACTCCGTCTTCTCCAAGAACGATTGCGTCCAAAGGCAATTCTGTTACGCCAGCATCATTTTCTGCGAAAGTAGTAAACATAAAACCATCCTTTTCTGAAGAAAGTTCTTCCAGCGGGGCGGCGTCCTGAGCTTCCCGGGCATTTTCTTCGGATTCAGTAAAATCAGTACTTTCAGAATCGGAATTTTCAGAATTTTCTTTAGCAAAATCAAACGGTCTATAAATAACAAAATCTTTTCCAACATCGTCGTCGGAATCGTTTTTCAACGGCGTTGCGCTGTCGCTTATAACAAGCGTTTCAGAACCTTCAAATTTTCTTCGGTCGCAGTTTTCAGAAGGAACAAAACTTACGCTGTTGTCCTTTGTGCAGAATTTCTGCTCGCACCCGGAAATTTCAATCGAACCAGAAAGAGTCTCTTTTTTTTCGGTTTCATCTTCTGAAAGTTCTTCCGGGTTTTCAAAAAAGGCAATGTCAATAGACGGCTCGGCAGTTTCAGAGGGTTCAATAGTTTCTGACGGCTCAACTTCTTCAAGCCCGTCCGGTTCCTCAAGTTCTTCGAGAGGCTCAAGCTCTTCGGCCTCATCAAGTTCTTCCGGTTCCGGCAAAAGTTCTTCCGCAGGGTCTATTTCTTCAAGATTTTCAAGCTCTTCAAGCTCGTCTAATTCCTCAAGTTCTTCCAGCGCGCCATCTGACTCCGGCTCAAGAGGCTCAGCTTCTTCGAGCGGTTCAATTTCTTCCAGATTTTCAACTTCTTCCACAGATTCCGCTTCCGGCGCTTCTTCAAGCGGCTCAACTTCTTCAAGCGGCTCGGCGTCACAAAGCTCCTCAACTTCATCCAAATCTTCAGGCAATTTTTCAGAAACAGATGTCTCGGAAGTTTTTAACGGTGGATTTTTTTCTTTTCTTGCGGACTCAAGGTTTTCCACTTTTAAAGTATTTGTCGCAAGCACTTCCTCAAAGATTTTCCGTATTTCCTTTATGCTTGAAGAAGAAAGCTCCGCCATGCAGGAAGTTTTTTCCGCGCCGGAAAGAATAGTTATAATATCTTCCCAGCTTTTGTTCAAAATCACGTCCAAATCGCTTCCGTATTTTTTTCCACGGCGGCCAAGCGATTTTTTTATTTTTGCGGTAAGGGCATCTTTTTGGGCAGCAATCATAGCCGCAACTTTTTTGCGGTCAACATCTTTTTCAAAATATTCGTTCAAAAGACCTATCTGAATCGCGCGGATTTTTGATTTTATAACAACAGAATCGTCTTTCCGGATGTTGAAAAATATCACGACAATAAGGCAAACCGTTACAAACGCACATACAAAAAGAAGAATCCTAACATAGAACGGCATTTTCAGCGTTTCGCTGGAAAAAATTCCTCCAACGTGAAGAAATTTTGCGTTCCGGCTGGAAACAAGGCTCCAGGAAATATTTTTTTCACTGCCTGCGGAAGGCAGAACTGACATTTTTTCTGAATCTTTTTTTTCAGAACTGGTCTCCGGCTCAAATTCTTGCGCGGAATTTTCAGAAACAGGCACGGAGATTCCTTCGATTTTTGAAGCAGCCGAGGCGACAATCTCATCAGGTCCAAAAACGCCTTGATTCCACTTTTTTAAGATTTCAGAAGCAAAAATATTTTTTCCAACATTCGGAAGCCCGAACACAAATCCGCCGCTTTTTCCGTCCGCAGAAGAAACAAGAGAAATCGGCTCGTTTACAGAAACAACGTGATTTTCAACAAGAAGATTTGCAAAATCAACTGGATTCACGTAAAAAATCGCGCTGCAGAAAACAGGCTTTTCATCCAGAGTCTGGATTTTATAGGAAAAAATCAGCCGCTGCTCGTCGCCGTCAAAAATAATCCGCGGCAAATCCTGCGCGCTTCCGGCGTTTTCATTTTCCGCCTCAAGATTTTCATCGCTTTCGTTTTTAAACGCGGAGACAAGCGGATATTCAAGCTCGTTTTTTCCGTGCTTCGTCTGCAGATTTGCGTAGTTTGAATAAATGCGGCGCTGAACACCTTTTTCTGTCTTTATAACGTAATCGCTTCGGAACGAACTGTAAAAAACGCGTTTTCCGGCGGAATCAACAATTCTAAAACCTTCCAGTCCGGCGCAGTTTTCCTTTAGGGATTCAAAAAGGCGCAGCGCTTCCGCGGAAGGATTTTGACCCGCAAAAGAAAGAACGCTTTCGTGGCTCAAAAAACCGTCTTTTTCAGCACCAAAAATATTGAGAAGATTCTGAATGTATTCATTGCTGCAGTCCGCGACTGAATCCAGCTTTTCATTTATGACTTTTAAACGCGCCGGCTCATAAAACTGCCGCTCCACAGAAGCAAAAAGCCCCAGGGAAGAAGCGACCGCAAGCGCGCCAAAAATAAAAATGGCAATCAACAGACTTACAGCAGTTTTAATTCCTGATTTCATCAAATTCCCTAAAAATCAAAATAAAACTACTATACCAATTGTATATCGGCAGGTTTCTGGTATTTCTTGAATGATAAATTCAACATAGAAATTTAATCAACAGGTTCAAAATTGATATTATTTTTTGAATTCAAACTTCTGTAATTTTCATTTTCAACACTAGAAGAAATTCTATATGCTCTATGATTATAATTAAATTTCGAGAAAAAAGAATTTTTATTCGAAACATCAATGCTTTTATCTTTTAAATTTTGCCAAGGATCAACAAAAATAAAGTCACTAAGTTTTGATGTATTATTGAACACAGAACGTGAAGATTTGGTGTTTATACAATATTTCCAGCAAAAAATAGGGTCTATAGTATATCCAGTTCCGTCATAATAATAGACAACTTCTATATTTTTAGTATTATACGCCAATCGAGACATATAATTTTCAGCCTCATCTTTTGATATTATTTTCAATTCATCAGAACCTTCTTCAAGCAATGAAACTCCATCCAAAAGTTCACCTGTATATGCATCAACTGTTTGAGCCGCTAAAACCTGACCAGAAGGAAGAGTTCCATTTAGAATATAGTATTTTGTTTCTTTTTTGAAAATTTTCCCATCTGGCACAACATTCACAAGAATAGTTTCACCCCATGTTATATCATATACACGATTATCAAATTTTTCGGAATCAAGAACATAATACTGCTGATAATAATCAGACTCCGCGATTTCTTTTGCAACGATTTCTTTTGCCTCATTTTCCGAAATAATATTTTTATCAAGCAATGCAGCAGAAAACTTATTGCAGGAAAAAAATAAAAGCTGAAAAAACAAAAAAGGCAGCGAAAATTTCATTTTATCCCGTCCCATATTTTCAAAACAAAAAACTCTGATATTCATCAATAAGTTTACGTTTATTTATGTGATAAATTCTTAAAACTATTGTATATTAATATTCAGGTAAGATAAATGAAAAATTTTTGCAGGGCGTTGGTTGAAAATATTACTTTGAATAAGATTCTTGTAGCGGTGGCGGTTTTTCTTTTTCTGATGATTTTGGGAACAACTATTGCGGTAAAAGCAAAATCACCGGCAGTTCCAGTCGTAAAAGCCGAGCCTCAGAAACCTTTAAAAGACACTCTTTACTCATATAAAAACCTTGGAAGAATCCGGGCCGCAACAGCCCCGGAAAAAGACAAGAAGTCCGGTACAACAGTAGTTTTAACGCCGCTCATTTCGTATACAAAAGATGACAACGAATTTTTTGAGGAGCTTTCGCGCAAGAATGCAATGATAAAATCGGTCTTCGTGAATTATTTTTCCGCAAGAACAGCTTCCCTGCTGAAGTCAAAATCCGAGACGCAAATAAAAACCGAGCTTTTATCAGAACTGAACGGAATTCTTGTGCTGAACAAAATCCAGGACATCTATTTTGAAGACTTGATTTTTTTGGATTAGAATTTTCAGTTTTTCTTAATAAATTCCCAAAATATCGCTCACGCTGGATTTCCAATTTGCTACAGACGATTGGGCTCGCGCTTCGCTTGTATTGATTTGAGTGCTCCGCAGTTTAATTGGTTCAATCGCCCAAAGTCTTCACAAATTGTAAATCCACCTGCGCTTTTGTTTATTCAGCAGAAAAACTCAAAATTCCAAGCCAAAAATATATTTTTTCTGCAACATTTTGTATAATTCAGTGTCTAAAAAAGCGAGGATAAATATGAATCAGATAACATCCGCCGCGGCGCAGGTAATAATTTCAATCGTTCCAATTGTAGGAATCTGCTTTGGAGCGTTAATTCTTTTCTTTTATATTCTGTGGAAGCATCATGAAACAAAGCTCCAGATAAAAACCGGAACTTTTGTTCCGAACAAATTCAATTACGCGGCTTTTTCGTTCTTAACAGGTCTGCTGCTTACAGGAATCGGGCTTATTCTTACCGCAGTCTTTGCAATCATAGACGGATTTTCCTATGCAATTCTGGGCGGACTTCTGCCTATGGCAATAGGAATCTGCCTTCTTATATTTTTCTACGCATATCCAGATTTTCATAAAAAAGACTGAACTGACAGATAGAAAATGCTTGAGCAGCTCGAAAGAGAACGTATAAAAAAAAGAGATTTTCACCTTGTAAAGAGCGTCCTAGCCGGCAACAAAGACGCGTTCGCAAAGCTTATGACGCTTTACAAGGCAAGAATATTTAATTTTGGAAAGAGTTTTTTTCACAACGAAACGGATTCCGAAGATTTTGTCCAGGATGTTTTTATCAAAGTTTTTACACATTTAGACACTTTCAAGGGAAATTCAATGTTTTCAACATGGCTGATGAAAATCGCCTACACAACAGCCATTAATTCCGTAAAAAGGGCAAAAAAATCACTTTCGATTGAAGACGAGACAACACTACCTGATTTTTCATCAAAATCGCCGGAAGAAATTCAAATCCGCAAAATAACCATGCAAGCCATCAGGGAAGCCGTCAAGGAACTGCCGGAAAAATATGAAATCTGCATAGAAATGTATTTCTGCTACGACATTCCTTACCAGGAAATAAGTGAAATCACAGACTTTCCGGTAAATACAATAAAATCTCACATTTTCAGGGCAAAAAAAATACTAAAAACAAAGCTGGAGAACTACTATGGAAAATAAGAATGAAAAATGCGAAAATTTTATGAATCAGTACCTTATGCTGGACAAGGGCGAGCGTGTTCCTTTAAAAATTTCGCTCCATCTTTTAGGATGCAAAAAATGCAGGATGCAGATCAAGCTTTTAAAGATGGCTGAAAAAGAAATCTCCGCTCCTCTAAAAATTGAAACTCCTGTTACGGACGCTTCAATCCAGAAAGTTCTTTCAGAAATAAACATCGATAGAAAAGATAAATTTTACAAGCCGCTTCCGTTCTTCGGATGGATTATCGGCGGAATCCTTATGATTGCGCTGCTCTTCAGTTCCCTTACACCTATGCAGGATATGCAGAGCCGTTCGCTTTCAATCTGGTATGCCCTTACAATCGCAGGCTGCGTGACGGCTTATTGCGCGGTATTTGTATGCAGCCACATAGACTTTTTTATTAAAAAAATTTCAACTGTCGCAAAAACTATTTCCTGATGCGGAAAGTTTTATTTTCAGATTACTTCCAAAGTCCGGCAGGATTTACAGTTTTTCCGAATTTATAGACTGTAAAATGAAGGTGCGGTCCTGTGCTCAACCCTGTGCTTCCTACAAGACCAATCCTGGAGTTTGTGTCGACCCATTTTCCACGCGTTACAAGCTGCTTTGAAAGATGACCGTACAATGTCTTGTATCCGGAATGATGAGTTACAATAATATAATTTCCATAAACATTGTTGTAGCCTACAGAAGTTACGGTTCCGCCAAGAGCGGCGTAGACCGGAGTTCCCTGAGGACAGGCCATATCAACGCCAGAATGGTATGAACGCTTGCCGCTGAACGGAGAGCTTCTCCATCCGTAATACGAAGAAAGATAATAGCGGGAACGGACAGGCTTATGGAACAAGTCTCCGTTGATTTCCTGACGAGTAACCCAGTCAAGAAGCGCATCGGGAGCAAAAAGAGTCTGCCCCGCAACAAGATTCTGATTTTCCTGAAGGTGATTCACCCTCGCAAGTTTTTCTGCGCTTACTTCAAATTTTTCCGCAATTGAATTTGCGGTCTCGCCGTTTTTCTTTACAGTATAGACAATTCCCGGCATTGAAGGAATTTTCAGAATCTGTCCTATCTGAATCAGCCTTGACTGATGGATGTTGTTCACGCTGATAATAGTGTCCTGCGTAACATTGAATTTGTCCGCAATAAAACCAATCATATCGCCTTTTTGAACGCGGTAAGTAAAATAACAAAGCTCAAGACATTCGGAAGACCGGGCATCCTGGCTCAAGACCTCCGCGGCGGCAAGGCCGTCGGAATCAGCGTCAGTTTCAGCAAGAGAATCTATTATGGCAAGCTCATCAAGCTCCGCAAGAGCATCCATTGAATCTGCCTCAGAAGCCGTCCCGTTCATTTTTGCGGCGCCGGAAGCTTTTATCTCTTTATCAGAAGATTCATCTATATATTCCGCAGGCACTGAGGTTTCCAGACCTCCCACGCCCTTTTCAACATTTAAATTTGAAACAAGATACAAAATTCCCCAGGCAACGGAAATTCCGCCTGCAAAAGCAACCGTGCTGTTAAAGACAATTTTTCTAAAACGGGAACTGCATATTTTTTTATATAATTTCTCTAATTTCATAATAAAGATCAAATTCTTATAATTGTTGTACTTGTTCATATTGTATCACCTATTTGCGCGAAATTCCAACAAGAAATGTCTCAAATGACTCCGACCGGCAGGCTTCCGGCTTAAAGCCCTTTGCGCTTGAAAAAAGTTCCCTTAGTTTTTTAAGGAATTTCTGCTGGTCGCCGTTCTGAAATATTTTTACGCAGAAATTTCCGCCCTGTTTCAGCATGGTTTCCGCATACCAGATTGCCATTTCAACAAGCTGCTCTGAACGCGCCGTATCAACAATCCGGTTTCCAGTAGTCAACGGAGCGGCGTCGCATACAACAAGGTCAAACGGCCCAAGAGCCTTTATCTGCTTCCGTATATCAGCATCGTTCAAGTCGCCCTGAATAAAAACAAGGTTTTCACCGCGGACAGATTTTGAAAGAGGATTCAAATCGCAGCTTACAACTTTGCTTTCTGAACCAAGGTTTCTTAAAAGAAAAGTAGTCCAGCTTCCTGGCGCCGCCCCCAAATCAAGAACATTGCAGCTTTTTTTCAACATTCCGAATTTTTCATCCATTTCTTTTAACTTGTAAACCGAACGGGCCGGATAACCTTCTGAAAACGCTTTTTGAGACCAATAATCGGGTTTTTCGTAACTATTTGCTGCCATAATACTTATCTTTTCGGAATTTTTGATTCAATGATTAACAAATTTCGTGTATACTGATTTAAATATGAAAAACGAATTTACAGAAATACTTGAAAATATAGAAACCGCCCTAAGAAAATCCCTGCCGGAAAAAACAAACCCTGAATGGCAGGCGGGCACTTTCAGAAACCTGTCGGACTGCGTTACCGACGGGCATATCCAGAACCTTATAAAACCATGCCGCAACCTTATGGACCTGGGCGGAAAACGCTGGCGGCCGCTGCTGCTTGTGCTATGCTCTGAACTTTGCCGGGAAGCCGGGAAGAACTCCCCTCTTTCCCTGGAACAGACTTACAGCATAACGCCTCTGGTAGAATTTGTTCACACAGCATCGCTTATACACGATGATATAGAAGATTCCGCAGAAACACGGCGCGGAAAACCGGCCGCACACATTTCTTTTGGACTGGACACCGCCCTGAACGCAGGCTCATGGCTTTATTTTGTAGCCCCGGAAACTATTGACGCCCTTAAAACTACGGCTGAATTCAAGAACCGGCTCTATGCCCTGTACACGCAGGAACTCCGAAGGCTTCATCTTGGGCAGGCGATGGACATTTACTGGCACAGAAACCCGAATCTTTTTCCTTCCGTAAATGAATATACGCAGATGGTTCACTTAAAGACCGGAACACTGGCCTCCCTTGCAGTCCAGGCAGGATTTTTAGCCGGAGGAGCAACAAAAGAAGAAGCGCTTTCCATGGGAAACATCGCGGCGGCGCTGGGAGAAGGATTCCAGATTCTTGATGATGTTCAAAACCTTACAACAGGAAATCCGGGTAAAAAACGCGGCGACGACATAGTTGAAGGCAAAAAAAGCCTTCCGGTTCTTCTGCACATACAGGAAAATCCTTCCGACAAAAAGATAATCGCAGGACTTTTTGAAAAAGCGTCCAAAGAAGGAATTGACTCTCCGGCAGTTGAACAGTGCATAGCCGTGCTGGAAAAAAATGATGCTATTCAACGCGCGGCAAAAAAAGGAACTGAAACAATAGAAAAGAACATAGGAATTCTTACAGCTGTGTATGGAAATGCGAATTCTTCTGAATCTGCAAGACTGATAAAGCAACTTTTTGAGGAGATGATTTTAAAATTCAAGGAAAATTCAAAATAACCGTCAAAAAGGAAAATAAATTTGAAACAAATCTACGTTGTAACAGAAATTCAGGATTATGAAACAGTCATAGTTTCCCCGGAAATGCCTTTTGAAAAAAACAAGGAGTTTTCGGCAAAAATTCAGGTTTCTAATCCAAAAAAACTTAAAATCGAAAAAGGCTCAAAGGTTACAATCGGGCTTCCTCAAAAAGAAGAAGCCGCGGCAGGAATCGCCGCGCTCTTTATTCCTATTATCTGCACTGCGGCGGGACTGATTTTTTCAGAAAAAGCCGCAAATCTATTAAAAACTGAATATACGGAAACATTTAAGATTGTTTTTTCTTCTTTCTGCTTTTTTATAAGCTCATTTTTTGCAGGCGCAACATTAAGAACCGCGCCGGCAATCGTAAAACTTGAAATCAGCAGAATAGTACAGTAACTTAGCAGTGCTCGCGGGAAAGCCGGCTTATTTCGTCCGCCATTTCCATAAGGGGAACCTGCTTCTGAACTCCGCCAAGCTCAAATGCGACACGAGGCATTCCATAAACAATGCTGGTCGCCTCATCCTGGCCTAAAGTCCATGCCCCCTGGCGGCGCATTTCCGCAAGCTGAGCCGCTCCGTCGCGCCCCATTCCCGTCATTATCACGCCAAGAGCGTTATTTTTGTAGACCGCCGCAACGCTTTCAAAAAGCACGTCCGCGCTAGGTCTGTGTCCGTTCCTCTGCTCAGTCTGGGTTGTGCGTATAACGTTTCCAGTAATCCTTGGCTCTACGATTATATGGTAATCACCCGGAGAAATATAAATATGTCCGCCCTGCACCGGCATTTCATCCTGGGCCTCGCATACTTCAAGCGGGCAAATTCTGTTCAGACTGTGCGCAAATTCCGCTGTAAATCCAGGCGGCATGTGCTGAACAACAAGAACCGGCTGCTTAAGGTGCGGATCAATCATTTTAAAAACATCGCGAAGGGCATTCGGACCGCCGGTGGAAATTCCAATAGCAATTATCTCGATTTTTCCGCCTTCCCTGAGCGGCTTTATAACAACCGGCTCTTTTTTCGCAGGTTCTCTCCAGCCAGCCAGGAGCGGTTCAAGCGGAACCTGGATTTCTTCTGTGCCTTTTTGCTTTGCGACAAATTTTTCCGCCTCGCGCATTTTTAGCGAACGCAGAAAAAAATCCGCCGAAGGAATCTTTTTTCCTTTTCTGCGCGCATACGAACCGCCGTACGAAGCAATCTTTTCTATTATGGATTCTTTTACGTCAATAATTTCGGTAGACACCGAACCACCCGGCTTTGTTATAAAATCCATAGCGCCCAGCTCAAGGCACTTTACCGTAACTTCCGCGCCTTTTGTCGCAATAGAAGAAAGAATAACAACCGGAATGTCCCAGCGGAGTTTTTTTCGCTCCTGAAGGAATTCCACGCCAGTCATGACAGGCATTTCTATATCAAGAAGAATCACATCGGGCTTTATGTACGGAATTTCGTCAAGCAGCATTTTTCCGTTCATCGCCTTTCCGACAACCTGCATTCCCGGAGTGTCATTTATAATCCTGGACACAAGGTTTCTCATCAAGGCGGAATCGTCGCAAATCAGAACTTTAAGCGTGTCGTATTTTGAATCCTCTATTTCCATTTTTTTCCTCAGATTAAATCAGATGTTCTTCTGATAAAGACAAGCCCAGTCGGTCTTTAAAAATTCAAATTTTGTATTCATTCCGAAAAGCGACTCCGAATGTCCTATAAAAAGATACGAATGTCTTGCCATTGAATTCCAGAACCTGTTCAGAACGTAAAGCTGCGCCGCCTCGTCAAAATAAATCATAACATTGCGGCAAAAAACAACATCAATATTTCGCATGCCGGAATCATTCTTTAGATTGTGATAGTCGAACTTTACGCAGTTCATTATTTCCTTGCTAATCTGAAAACCGTTTTCCTTTTTTGTAAAAAACTGCGCAAGATAATCCGGCGGAATTCCGTCAACCTTGTTTGCCGCGTAAAAGCCCTGCTGCGCAACCATCAGGGACTTTAAGGAAATATCCGAAGCGGTGACTGAAAAAGTAAATCCCAGCGGAAGAATCCTCTTCAAAATCATGGCGATTGTATAAGGCTCTTCGCCGGTTGAGCATCCGGCGCTCCATACGCGTATGGTGCGGTCTCCGTTTTTCCGTTTTTCCTCCAGGATATGAGGAATCACATATTTTTCAAGGGCGTCAAAGTGCGGCTGGTTTCTGAAAAACCTTGTAAGGTTCGTTGTGACGGAATCCAGCATTTTTTTCATTTCCTCGTGATCCCTTAAAATCAACGCATAATATTCAGAGGCGGTTTCTATTTTCTTTTCGCGCAGAATTTCCTTTATGCGGCTGTCCAGAATCGGACGGTTTGTCGCAGAAAATGTAATTCCGCTTTCATCATATATAATTTTTCTAAATTTCTCAAAATCAGAATCATTCAAAGCATCATTCATAAATGCAATTATACACTTACTTTTGATTACAGGCAACTTTTCCAAAGAAAACATCCAGGGCAAACGCATTATAAATAGCCTTAATTTCGAGTTTTTTTTGCAAAAAAGCGGAATTCAAGCCTGCATTTTCCGGCTTATATTTTTCCGGCTTAATTTACTAAAATCATTCTTAATGATAGAATATCGAGTTATGAGTAAATACATTCTGGTTACTAGCGGAGTTTGTTCCAGTCTTGGAAAAGGTGTTGCCTCGGCAACTATTGGAAGTCTTCTTGAAGGTTATGGCTTAAAAATCGCAATGATAAAATGCGACCCTTACATAAATCTTGACGCAGGAAATATAAGTCCTTTTCAGCATGGCGAAGTTTATGTAACAGAAGACGGCGCGGAAACCGACCTTGACCTAGGAAATTTCTCGCGCTTTACAAGCGTTACAATCACAAGCGACAACTGCATTACAATCGGCAAAGTCTACGACCAGGTAATCAGAAATGAGCGTGCGGGACGCTACAACGGACGCACTGTCCAGGTAATACCGCACATCACGGATGAAATAAAGCGAAGAATCTTCTCAATCGGGCAAAAGACGCAGGCAGACGTTGTTATTGTTGAAATCGGCGGAACCGTCGGCGACATTGAATCAATTCCTTTCCTTGAAGCCGGAAGACAAATGGTTCACGAGCTTCCAAAAAACGAAATATGCACGATTCACCTTTCGCTTATTCCTGTGATTACAGGCGGCGAACTAAAATCAAAACCAACGCAGCATTCCGTAAAGCAGCTTCAGGAAGCAGGAATCCAGCCGGACATTCTTCTTTGCCGCTGCGAAAAAGAAGTTGAGTCCGACATGAAAAAGAAACTCGCGCTTTTCTGCAATGTTTCAACAAACGCAGTTTTTACCTCATCAAATGTTGAAAAATCAATCTACGAAATTCCGATTATGTTCCATAAAGAAGGACTGGATGCGGCAATCGTAAAAAAACTTGCATTAAAAACAGATTCCGCAAATTCGAACATACGGCAGTGGACCAGCTTTATAAAAAAACTGAACGAAGGCGGTCCTAAAATAACAATTGCAATCGCAGGCAAAAAAGATTATCTGGACGAATGTTTCAAATCTGTGCGCGAATCGCTTTTCCATGCGGCGGTAACATCATTCGGCGCACAGCTTGAACTGAAAAAAATCGACGCGGAATCCCTGGAAGTAACAGATACAGTCGCCTCCGCTTTTGAAGGCGTTGACGGAATTATAATTCCTGGAAATTACGGCCAGCGCGGCTTCCTTGGCCTTTTGAAGACAGTAAAATTTGCCCGCGAGAACAACATTCCTTACTTTGGAATCGATGTGGGAATGCAGCTTATGGCAATAGAAACAGCGCGCTCCCTTATAGGCTGGACGGATGCGGACAGCACAGAATTCATACAGAATTCTGAACACGCAATCATCAGTCTTCCGGAAGAACAGGCCGGACTTTCCGTAGCAGGCTCTGAACAGCTCGGCGCGCTGGGAGTAAAAATTGTAAAGGACACAAAATTGCATCAGGCGTACAAAAAAAGTTCCGTTACAGAGCGCCACCGCAATAAACATACATTTGACAAAAAATATTCAGAAATAATGAAACAAAACGGGCTCATTATTTCGGCAGTCGCAGAAGACGACGACAGAATCGAAGCCTTTGAATGGGAAAACCATAAATGGGGAATCGGCGTGCAGTACCATCCGGAATTTATCTCGCGGCCGGCAAAACCGCATCCTCTTTTTACGGCATTTTTAGGAGCCGCGCTGAACAAATAATGAAAAATCCACATTTATCTTTTATTCCGTTGATTTTTTTGTTTTTTTTCGCAGGCTGCTCGCTTAAATACAGCACAAACTATCAGGATGAAGAAAATGTGCCGGAATTTATTTTTACGGACGCAAATTACAGCCGTTATGAAAACAACAAAAAAACGCTGAACCTTTCGGCGGCAAGGCTTGAACAGTATTCAGACGGAAAATCGATGTACGCAAAAGACGTTGAATTTCAAGTCATGAACAAAGAAGGCGAGCTTTTAACAAAAGGTTCGTGCGGGCTTCTTTCTTCAGACACAGACACGGAAGAATACACGCTTTATGACAACATTGAAATTGAAAACACAAAGGACGACATAAAGGTTTCCGCCGGCACATTGCGCTGGAACGGAAAATCAGAGCAACTTACAAGCAGCAGAAACGATAATGTTACGATAAAAAAAGGAAACACAACAATCCAGGGGTCGGGGTTTTCTGCAAGCGGAGTAAGCAAAAAGTTTATTTTTAATGGTGTTGTAACAGGTCAGTACATTTCTGATGACGATGGAGAACAGGTTGAAGAAAATCAGTAAATTTTATGCGGTTATATCACTTTTTCTGTTTTCTGTTTTTGCCGCCGGAAAAGCAAACGCCGAAAAAATCACTTTTTCCGCAAACAGCATGACGGGCGTTGTCGGGGACAAATCCGATTCAACAACACTGAACGGAGAGGCCTACGTGCTTACAGATTCAATGGAAATTTTCGCAGACCAGATAGGACTTTCCGGAAAGAATTTCCGTTTTATAGAAGCGCATGGAAACATAAAGGGAAAGAATATGGAATCTGAGCTGGAGTTCACCTGCGATAAACTAAAATACGACCGGGAAACAAAAATAGCCGAGCTTTCTGATAACGTAGATTTAAAAGACATAAAAAACGACGTAAACGCAAAGGCCCAGATAATTGAATACAACCAGAACACAGAAACCGCGGTAATGCAGATAGAAATCCAGCTTACCCAGAAAAACAATGTCTGCACCGGAGCATACGCAATTTACCGCAAGAACGACCAGATGCTCGAGCTTAGCGGAAATTCCCAGATAAAGCAGGGAGAGGACACTTTCCGGGCGCAGCAGATCACCCTGGACTTGACATCACAGGAAATAACCCTGGACGGACGCGTAAAAGGCTCTATAATCGACGAGAAAAAAGTTGAAAAAGAAGCGGGTGAAACAGAAAACACCGGCGCAGAACAGACTGAAGAACAGGAAAAGACTGAAGAGACCGCGGAAAACATCAGCCAGAGCCAGGATGCGGAAAATTCATCCGGCGGAAAGAATCCTGTAAGCCAGAGCACCGAAGATAACACTGGAAAAGATACAGAAAAATCAACTGCACGGGAGAAAGCGGAATGAACGGAACAGACACCCACACACTAAAGGCATTCAGCCTTTTTAAAAGTTTCGGAAAGAAAAAAGTTGTGCAGGGAATTGATTTTTCAATGCAATCAGGCGAAGTTCTTGGACTTTTAGGTCCTAACGGAGCAGGAAAAACCACAACATTTTATATGATTGTAGGATTCTACAAACCTACAGCCGGCGAAATTTTTCTGGACGACGAGCAGATAACTCCGCTTCCGATGTACAAACGCGCGCGAAAAGGAATCTCGTACCTTCCGCAGGAACCAAGCGTATTTAAAAAACTTACGGTAGAAGAAAACATCTGGTCGATTCTGGAAACAAGATTCGACCTTACAAAGGCGGAAAAAAAACAGCGGCTGGAACAATTGATTGAAGAATTTGCCATAGAGCGGATAAGAAAACAATATGCCTTCACACTTTCCGGAGGAGAACGGCGGCGCACAGAAATAGCCCGCTCGCTTGCCGTAGAACCGAAATTCCTTCTTCTGGACGAGCCGTTCGCAGGAATCGATCCTATTGCCGTCGCCGACATCAAATCGATGATCGGGCTTCTGGCAAAACGCGGAATCGGAATCCTGATTACAGACCACAATGTCCGCGACACACTGGAAATAACAGACCGGGCAATCATCGTAAACAAAGGCCAGATTATGATTCAGGGAACAAAGCAGGAAATCATAGATTCCGAACTTGCCCGCGAGATTTACCTTGGAAAAGACTTTTCGATGTAACCGCGGCAGAAAAATATTCAATTTATAAGTTTTTTTTATTGATTCAAAATCTTATAAACTGCTATAATAAAAACATCGGGGCTGTAGCTCACCTGGCTAGAGCGCTACAATGGCATTGTAGAGGTAGTGGGTTCAAGTCCCATCAGCTCCATAATCTGCAAAACAGACGCAACCGCTCAAAGGGCGCTTTACTCAGCTTCATACATCTGAATGTCTTCTATTAATCTTAACTCCCGGTTTGTAAATGAATTTTCAGAAAAATTGTCGTCAGGCTTATACCAGTCAAATTCAGAAAAGATTTTATTCAAGTCCGCTGATTTAAATTTATAGCCATGCTTTGCATAGACAAGGTTCCGCAACAGGCGTAAAGATTTTTTCGAGCCGCGGTATTTATAAACATTCAGACGCCCATAGTCAGAATCATTCCAATAAAACAACGGAATTGTCTGAATTATATTATCAGTCCGTTTTAATTCCCACTTTCCAACGCTTTCTGTACTGTAGATATTTGCAGAAACCCCTTCTATTTTTAACACACAGTCTGATAGAACCAGAGCGCCATAATCATCTGCGTAACTTGGCCACAAGTCAAATTTATACTGCATATTATAAATTGTAACATTGCTGCCGCTTATAGAAATATTTTTATTATGAAGCGCATCTGCAAAAATTATATGCAGGACTTTTTCCGCATAAGCCTCGTAGTCAGCCTTTTTTGTTGAAATTCTATGATATGACAAACCATTTTCATCAAGAATGTATCTTTCTTCTCCACGTTTTACAAACGACCACTTTTCAAAATCCTTTGCATAGACCGCATATCCATCAGAAAAACGAACCTGAGAATAACATTTATAATCCTCAAGAGATAAAATATCATAATGAGAGGCTGCGATAGTATTCAGGGCTTTTTCGTAAGACATATACTCTTTTAAAAGCATTTCCATCTGAACCGGCATATAAGTTCCAATAAAATCTTTCGGCACATTGAAAAGTGTATGCTCACCGGCAAAAAGACCAGATAAAAAAAACAAAAAAGCCGGCAATAAAAAAAACTTGCGTAAAACTCCCATAAATCCACCTGTAATAATTATTGTAATAAATTTCAACCTTCCAAATTATAACTGAAAAACAAAATATATTTGAATATGCCGAATCTTATTTTTATGATTTTTTTATGGAGATTGGAGGGGATTTTTGATTTTTTTTATAAATTGCAGAAAGAAACGCACAGAATGCTTCTTGAGATTCTGGAAATTCATATAAAACAGGATTTTTCAGCTCAAAGGAAAATACAAGAATTTACAGGCATCATCGTAGTCAGGAACCGCATACTCAAAGAACAACTTGTCATCCAAATTCTCAATTTCCTTGAACCCGAGCCTGTTTGTATAATAATCAATTAATTTTGGTGTATTTATGGAAAAAACAAATAAATCCTGCAATGCCAAGTATTCTTGAGCTTTCTTAATGCCTGGAACAATATGATTCCAGAATATGAACTCACCTATTCTTAACGCAGATGAAGATACTACAACTGTCTTATACCGTTCATCAACAGCAAAATGAGTCAGTTCAATCGCAGGAATCAAAAATGAACTTTCTTTTTCATTATATGAATAATAATATTTTTTTGGATGAATTTGCCCACATGCTTACCGTAGAATTTGTTAGAAATGGACAATACACGGTAAGTCCTTTCCCTATGAAATACTTACGTGAGAACCAGTGTTTCATAGAGAAAGATGTTGTATTTGATGAGTAAAAAATCCACGTGTAGTAAACTGCACGTGGATTTTTTACTATTTCCAGTTAAGAGACTGATTATCTAAGTTTAGTTTATTGTTCTCTTTCAAAAAGTTAAGAACTGCATCTACATAAGCCTGGCAGTTTTCTTTTGCTATCTTTTCTCGGAAATTATTTTGAATAACATTCTTTAGCGTTGTCTTTTTCTTTGGACGTTTCTTTTTGTCTGACTTCAATAAAGAATCTACAATTTCATTTACAATTTTTTGATTCAAAGAATTAGACTTATTTTCTGATTTATTTGTCTTAGCAGGAGTTGTCTTTTCTGTCTGCTTTGTATTATTAATCGATAATCTATTAATCTTTACTCCAAGACTTCCAAAGTGTTCTACAACAGATTCATACCCCTTGTCATTTGAAACAATTATAAATTCAGCTCTTGAATTTTGTCCCATTGCAAGACCAACATAAGATGACAGTACCATATCCAAGGCATTTGAACCTTCTGTAAGAATTCTTATTGGTGTCAAATTAAAAGATGTTTTCTGATTTAATGACTGAATATACTTTACTGCTGTATTATACCAGGTATTTTGATTTGTATTTGCACCAATGAAACAAATAATCTGAGTATCAAGTTCTAATAATTTCTTTTCATTGAGAAAGTCAATGAATACCTTTGGATTGTTTACATTATCACCATCAGCGAAAACAAATCGCTTTACATTTAAAGTCTGAAAAAAATCTATCATATTCAAGCTCCTTATCTTTCATCATAAATAAACTGAAGCATAGCAAAGGCCGCAGCTTTCTTAGCTTCAGCTTTTGAATTCTCTTCTCCGATACCTCGTTGCATATATCCCTCTTTATCTTCATATGATGAGATAAAGCATTCGCAACGCCAGATTTGATGTCCATCAGAATCCGTTGTATTCTTAAACGAGTACTCTGGTTGAGTGATGTATTCTTTCTGAAAAAGTTCGTTTAACTGAGAAACAGATGTATCGAAATCAGCCTCTCCTACTTCCTGCTTCATGTCATAAATTTCACAATCATGCATGAGTGCTTCAGCCGCCTTCAGTCTGGCAACTTCAGGACTTCTACCTTCTCCTTGTGAAGAAAATTGCAAGGCAGGTATCTCAAGATAATAGATATAATTATTTGAATAACCAGATTTGTATTCATCCAATTTTACTTCATAGTAATTACAAAAATCCAATACTTCCTGATACCAGTCCGATTCAAACTCATACATCTCATACAGATTATGACATACGGTTTTTACAGCATCTTTTGTATTTATATAAACTAAACCACAAGGATTATTACGTGTAGAATCTACTTTTACTGCACCAACAAGAGCCTCAAATACATCTTCCAAAATTGAATCACTACCAGCTGCATTATTATTTAGATCACTCTTTCCAAGTAATACAAACTGGTCTAAATGCTTTAATCTTAAACACCTTGCTAAGGCCCTTTTATTAATATAATTCTTCCTTATTTCTGAAAGTTCGCCAACTGACTTTTTTGATGTAAGTTGATTACTACGTTTACCATCTGGATAGACTGTGAATGAATCATATAACCAATCAGATAAAAATTTGTAAAGTTCTGCATCTCCGTAAAACTCCAGCACATCGTTATCCTCAAAAGAAGGATTTTCTGCTCCAAATGATTTACTAGTAAATGCTTGAATTAGTAGATTCCTATCTTGGAATCTATAGCCAATAATATCTTCGATTGTGTTTAGCTTACATCGAAGATACTCATAAGTGTTTGTAGCTGCCATGTGCTACACCTCCAAAAAAGCTTGAAGGCACAATAAGCCCGCCATGTGAGAAAATTAGTAATGTAGTGGGGCTCTTTAAACAAAAAAGAAAAGTTAAACAAAAGATAAATAATAATCTCACTAGACGTGTTGATTATTATTTTGCAATTTTTTATCTAATATTTTTTGTTGTAGTGCCTAATTATTTTTTACAACAACATGGACTTTTTTTCAAGAGTTCATGTTGGAAAATTAATAGTTTTATTTGTCCACTTTCCCATGCAGCTTTTCAAAACTGTCATTTTTCCCTTTTATTCCCTCCAAAAATCCCCAGAAAACATATTTCAAACGAAGCAGACGGTTCGGGAGGAAACAAAGGTAAACTAGCGGTATAGGAAACCACATCAGTAGAAACCAGATTTTGTATTTTTACCTAAGACTATTTTATATTTTTTATTATTCTTTCAGGCCTCAACAAAACTCTCGTTTCCCTGTAAAATTTCTGCATACGACTTTCAAATTGGCAATTGAAATTTGGATGTGTTTTATTACAGGCATACGCTTTTCTATATTTGAAGTTCATTATATTTTCTTCATTTTTAAAATGTTCAATTGTTGATTTTAGCTGTCCAATAGCTTCATTCAACCAATCCTTTTCTTGATTTTTTAATTCTATGAAGATAACTGTTTGTCCAGTATAAAGCATTGCATCACAGCGTTTCTTTTCATTTCCTATTTTATCATTGTACGGAATATTATTATCAACAGCTATAAAATTAAAATCAGTTTTGTTATTAGATTCTACAACAGCATCCCATAACTCTCGATTATTATAATCAATATATGCAGGTTGTTCTTTTTCTGTTTTATTTTCACGAATTCCAAATTCAACAGATTTATTTACAGGAACTGAATATTCAAAAAAGCTCATGAACAATACTCCTGCTCCAAATCAAGCAATTCTGAAAAATTTTCATTTCCTTCAGCCATAGCCTTGTTCAAAAGATTTTCATCTGAAGGAAGATTTTCATAAGGCGAAAGTTTTGTTATAGAGCCGTCCTCTTTTGTTTCATAGATTGTAATCTTGTCTCCGCTAACAGCAGATTTTTCAGGAACAATTTTTTCAATTTTATCTGCAGGAACTCCTTTATTTAGGAGTTCAGCAGCTTTTGCACTTAAAGTTAAATATGAAAGAATATATGGACTATGTGTCGTAATAATCAGCTGGTTGTCCTTATTTGAATTCATACATTCTAGAAGCTCATATAAAACCTTACCTTGAGACTCTGGATAAAGATTCTGTTCTGGTTCTTCAATTATGTTTATAAAACGAGAATCCACAAGAGAGAGAATTTTGTCATTAGCTTCCTTCAAAATCTGCACCTCCTTCTCTGTCAATCCTTTTGCAACAGGTTTCTTTTTACTTACTACATTATAAAGTCCAACTGTTGAAAAAACAGAAACCAATCCCGTCAATGAAAATGCAAGACTCAAGCCGCCTGTCATAAAAGCACCAAGTATAGAACTGATAGCACCAACTCCAAGCAGAGCTTCAAGTTTTCTATATTCTTTTTCAATCTCTTTTTTTTCCTCGAGAGAAAATTTTTGTCTTGCAGGATTCTCTTCATTGTTTACTAACTTAGAATAATACTGAGATACTGCCGTCAAAGGTGCTACAGACTGAATTCCGCTAGATGCCTCAAACAGCTCAATTCTAAAATCATTTCCAGTTGTTGTAATAAACGATTTATTTTTTGCCTTGTCATATTTATATACAAAGTTTCCTATCGGCAACCGAATTTCAGTAGTGTTAACTCTTGCTTCATCAAATTCGTCTAAAAAACCAAAAAGATAACGAAGAAGCCCTTGCATTTTTTCAACATTTGGAAAAGTACTAATAAGATTTCGTTCAGCAGGAATATATTCTATTTTTGCTTTTATATAATTTGGATTATCAACTTTTTCAATTACAGGCTTCTCAGTTTTTGATACATGGAATTTATACAACTCACCTATAAAATCAATTTCTGTATCATCTTTAAAATATGATCCTATATTAAGATATTGGAAATAAGAATTTTTTAATTTTGAAACAGTAACAGAACTTCTAAAAAAATCTCCTCTTTGCAAAGCTTTTTCCAGCCAAGTAAAAGTCGAATACAGTTTTGCAATTGTACTTTTTCCTGTTGCCTGGTTGCCACAAATTACAGTCACAGGAGAAATTTCCATAAAACCGTCATTTTCTGTAAATCCATTTTTTATCGGTCCAAAATTCTTTATTCTTAACTGCGGCATAGAAAACTCCAAAACAAGTATATTATATTTATAACATGAATATTATCATAAGACAAAAAAATTAAAGATTCGAATTTTTTATTAGCTATAAAAAATTTCCATTATATGTTTCTTTATGTAAAAATAAAGCTTCTTATTCATTTTCTTTTTATAATGCCTTTCATAAGCAGTTTCTAACAAAAACATACAATGCTTTTTATATATACAAGATTTACAAAATTCTTTTATATATTTTTTTGTTTTATAAGAAAGTTCATACTGATATTCTTGTTTAAGTTCTAAAATTTTGCAAATACTTAATGGTTTGTTTGGATTTTTGTTGCATAATTTTTTTGAACCAATCAAGTCTATTTCTTTTTCATTTATGCAAGAATTATATTTTTCATCATAAAGAATATCTTTTGTAAAATCATACATGACAGAATCATAATTAATGAAAGTAGTCTTATATATATTTTCAAATTTAGTTGTGTATGTTTTTTTCTGAAAAGCATAATGATTTTCTATATTCCAAGCATCAAATTGAATATTTCCTAAGTTAAATTTCAAACCACCAAACGAATTAAGTTCATATGAAATATTATTTTCTGAAAGAAAATTATATATCACAAAATTATCTGCCTGAAATATCACATCAATATCTCGAACATAATCCACATTATTTAACGCTGCTCTTACAGCTCCACCTAAAACAGCATAGTGGATATTATTAACATCAAGGAATGAGAAAAAAGAATCTATTTTTGTATTTTTTATCCTAATATTTGCAAAATAATTTTTTACAAAGCTGTTTTTTAATTTCATAAAAATAAGTTTGTTTAAATACCATTCAATTTTCTATACAGTGAAAGACAATAATTGTCTGTCATTCCCGATATCTGATCAGCAATCAATAATAATATATAGTATATATTATCCCCATTAATTTCAATATTATCAAATGAATCATTGCAACATATAGTTTTTTTAAATACTGTAAGATAATCAGAAGATATCAACTTCATAGTCCTTTCATCAAATTTTATGAATTTCTTTTTATTTCCATCCATTTCATAAATATTAAATAAGCCATCAGCATATAATTTTACTAGTTCTGAAATAACTTTTCTCCCCAAAATTTCTTTTGCAATGACTTCGTTATTAGAAAACAAATATTTTTTAGTAATTTCTTTTAGGCAATTACGTAACTCGCAAACATCAGAGGCCTCAATTAGTTCTTTAGAAAAACTTCCACTCATTATTTGATCATAATTTTCAAAAAAGCATTTGATTATCGAATGAAACATAACTTGCTGAATAGCTATCCTAATATTCTGCACTTTCTTTTCTTCTGAATAATAACTATCGTCATTGAATATATCTCTCAGAGAAGCTGTTAAATTCCAAATCTTTATATCATTTATATTTTTATTATACTCTTCAAAACAATTTATTAATTCTTCTATCGAAAAAAGATGTTTTTTGAAACCGTCTTCTATATCACCAGCACAATAAGCTAAATCATCCGCTGCCTCAAGAATAAATGTCAATGGATGACGAATATAATTCCCCTTACAATCAATAAGACCTGTATTTTCAAACACTTTATTAACAGTTTCGTTTTCAGTAAAAAAATACCCAAATTTATGAAGTCTGACATCTTTACTGTCTTTCACATTACCCTTAACTGAATCTACTGGATATTTTATAATAGAAGCCAATAAAGCTGAAGTCATATGATAACCATAACCATCTTTTATACACTGAATATGAGTAAGTATCCTAAAAGATTGGGAATTACCTTCAAATTTTTCCAAATCACTTTTCTGTTGTGGCAACAATTCTACATTATCACTTTCTAAATTTTCTTTTAATGATTCCAAAATTTTAGTTAAATTATCACTAATAACTTTTTCTCCAAAATGACCAAATGGTGGATTTCCTAAATCATGAACAAGACCTGAGCATTCAAGAACTTTTGGCAAATCATTTTCATATGACTTTTGCCAATCATATGACTTTTCATTCCCAGATAATTTTTTAGCAATACTGATACCCATTGATTTTGCTAATGCTGCAACTTCCAATGAATGTGTCAATCTAGTTCTTACAAAATCATTTGACTCCAATGGAAAAAGCTGAGCTTTATCTTGCAGCCTTCTAAAAGGATAACTAAAAATGATTCTGTCATAATCGCTATCAAATGATGACCTGCCATCAAAAGAATCTCTACCCTTCTGACCTTTTTCTGTAGTTCGTTGTATTAAAGTTTTTGACGACAATAATTTTTTCCATGACAAAATCATTTTTTTCTCCCAACAAATATTTAAAATCTGCAACACCAATTACATAGATAACAAATTTGTTTCCAAAATGGTATTTTAGTCCTTCAAATATTCATTTTTAAACTCCTATTCTAATATAAAATAGTAAATTTTGATTAAAAACGCAAAGTCGATTTTTGTTTTATTAATATTTTGTCAATATATTCTTTTGACAGTATATTAGGAATTTCATAAAACTGATTTAAATCATATTCTTCAATGCATTTTTTCAATTCTGAAACTTTATTGTCATCCTCAGAACACAGTGTCATCGTTGTGCTTGCCACAGCTTTTTGTATATAAAGGTTAGTATCAATTTCTTGAATTAAAGGAGAATAAAAGAAATCTTCAGAATACTTAATTATAAGAAAAAAAAGTAATTGAAGTTTTTCTTCATCATTTAAACTCATATAATGCTTAGCAAATTTTGAATATCTTTGATAATCTTTTCTATAAAATAATATTACATAAGTATATTCCTTTTCTGGAAAAACACAAATATGCAAATCCTGAATAAGATAATTTTTATTGTTATTAAAAACATCGTTTATTATTTCCCCATCAAATCCTGTAATTAAACTAATGGCACATTGAAACGCAAATAAACAATTATATGACAGTTTTCTATAGTCAAGAATTCTATAATATCCGTTAGTATTTGAATTTAAAAGCTTTTTTGTTTTACAAAATAACTTATAAAAATCCTTTTTATCTATTTTTCCTGTGTTTAATATAGGATCCAAAATTTTTATATTTTGCATACTTAAGTTATTCAATATTTCAGGAAAAGCTTTCTCCTCTATTAACTTCTTCTTATAAAGTTTTAAGTAATTTTTTAAGACTATTTCATGTAGTATTCTATCTGACAAATTATTTGAATATTTTTCAAATGTTTCATAATTTTTAAAAGTCTTATCATCACATTTCCTGCAAATCAATCTAAAAGTTCCTGCTTCACCAACTCCTTTAGTATTATCCATTGATGGAATTTTTACTAATCCATTAAAAACTTTTACATTTCCATTTTCCGCAATCGCTCTTAAGCATCTAGCAGGAATTGAATGTGACTTGCAAAACTGCTCATTTGATGAGTTACATATAAGACAAGTTTTAGGTCTAACATTTTTTTTCGCAAATGACTCGCCTTTAGAAAAAGCTTTATGAAAAGTAATATTTTGTTCCATCGTAAGATGAATTTCCGAAGTTAAACCTTTTAATTGAAAAATCTCTGCCATATTATAAATATAGGTATTTTATATCTATTTTTTCAAGAAAAAGATTTTATTTTATACTAATATGGGCTTTTTTCTCACACACTCCCCATAAATCTCTGCCATTTTCTTTACCGCAATATCAACCGAATATTTTCTAGAATCCTAGAATCTTCTATATTATTCTTCCGCATTTCTGTTCGAAGCTCGGGATTTTTGTAAAGTTCAAGAATTTTTCCCACAAAGTCAGCGTTGTTATCCAGCTGATAAAGTTCTCCGTTCCGTCCGGGCAAAACGGCATCGGTCTGACCGCGGATACTGCTTGCCACAATCGGAAGACCACTCGCCATCGCCTCAATCACGCTGATTGGAAGACCTTCCTGCCGGCTTGTCGTAACGTAAAGGTCGGAAATCGCACACAGCAGATTTATGTCTTTTCTGTAGCCGGGAAACCAGATTATGTCGTCAACCTCAAGATTCACGGCAAGAATTTTCATTTCCTTCAGCTGAACGCCTCGTCCTGGCATTATGACTTTCAGATTCGGAATCCGCTTTTTCAGCTCCGGAATGTTTTTTATGAAAAACTCGTGGTCTTTCCGCGGAATAAACTCCGCAATGTAAAGGATTATGAAATGAAATCGCTGGAATCGTATTTGTATTTTGAACGGAGCGTGAGTTTTTCTTGTTCAACTGTTCTATTTACCAAACAAATCGGAGTGGGAACCAGTTGTTGTGGCAGAAAGAATAAGTTCGTTTTCAAAAATCTGATACATCAAAAGCCTATGCGTCTTCATTCGATTTGTATAGACAATCTCGTACAAATCAATCCTCCAGCATAGAAGAAACCGCCTCTTGTGCAGTTTTAAAAGGTCCGTGCAGATTTATACGATTTCGGCTGTCAGAAACCGCCGTTTCCAATGAAAGCGGATCAGCCTTGTGCCTTACAGCAAAAGGAAGTCCGTTGTTTTCTATTGAAGAAGCAAGAAAAATACGGACAGCCGTTGAAGTGTCCAGCCCCAGCGATGAAAAAAGGGCGTCAGCTTTTGCCTTTAATGAATCATCCACACGCAATTGAAGTGTTGCCATAACGTACCTCTTAATTACAAATTAAGACATTTTTATTGAGTTGTCAACACAAACATCACTCACAGCAGAATGTATGCCCCTGAACTTTCTTCACAAACTCGTAGTCAATCGTTCGGCGCAAGCCTTCCTCAAGTGAAACTGGAGCGGCGAAACCTGTCATTGGAACTCTTGATGACTTGAAATAGGTGTTCATGCAAACAAGTTTGCCTACAGAATTTTTTTACGCGGATTGAGTTAATTGCAAACTTTTTGTGCAGGATGAACGCAAGCAAGTCAAAACATTTTCCGTCGAGATATAATGAAACTGCTCATAGGCAAAGATTAACAAGTTATTTTTCTGAAATACGTGAAAAACCAGCAAGCCCCAAATTATACTCAGATAATGATTCTACATTAACAGATTCTTCTTTTTTAGGACTAAAATAAAAGCATCAAGGCAATAATAGATATCAACATAAGTCCGTAAGGAATCCATATAGACCAAGATTTTAAGGCTTTCAAAAATCCATTCAGTTTTTTATATGATTTCACTAAGGGCGTTGAGTTTCATTTCGTTTTCAATAATTTGAGCAAGTCCTGTTGCACCTTTCCGTAAATCTGTACTTCCCGGGCGCATGTAGATTTTCGCATTCTCAAAATCAATTTTCATATTGAAGCCAGATCTGTAGGAATATTTTTAAGCTGATACTGTTCAAGGTCTGCTGGAATTAAAATTTCCATTCCTGACTTTTTTATTCTGATATCGTTTACAGACGAAATTGCTGTTGTTTTGATTTCTACAAATTTTGCTTCGTTTGTAGTCTTGATCTGATGATGCCATTCGTAAATCCATTTTGACAATGTCTTTACATTCAGACCGTTTTCTTCTGCAAACTGTGCGTGTGTTTTTCCGGATTTTTCAAATTGTTCTAAAAGTCTTTCTTTTTCCGGTTTGGTCAGTATTGCCTTCATTTTTCCACCTCGGAAACTAGTGTAATCTGATTAGGCTCATTTGTTTACGAGGCTAGGATTGACGGATACGTTTAAACGCCCCGCCATTCTCAGTCCTCAGCTCAAACGAAGTTACGCACACATTCTTATAAACAATCTTCTCAACAACTCTGTCCGCATACAAATCAAAAACACCATCATCGTTAAAAAACAAAAGGAACAGACCGAGTATGCAATCCGAATCAAGCCTAGTGACGAAGCATCCTTCAATCACACGCCTGGTTTCCACATACTTTTGTCTGTTCCTTTTCCCGATAACAGGCGGAAGAACGTAGCCTTTGGACGTTTCCCTTACAGTTTCCTCGCTGAATGGTAATGGATAAAATTCACCGTCTTTTGCAACAGTCAGTGTGCAGTTTCTGCCTTTTATCTTCATACAGGAAGTATAAGGCAGGGGTGTATTAACTTGGGGTTAAGAAATCTGTATTTATAATTAAGATTTCAATTTTTTCTTACCATCCATTATAATCCGCAAGCCTAATCCAAAGCAAACTAGGTATTTTTAAACAGATATTCCTTAACCAATTCCGTTACTTGCATGGAGTACTCGTTATCTAAACTGTCAGTACCATTGTGAAATAATTCCATAACATCATTCAATGTGTAAAATTTAAACGTATTCCAAGAAATCTGATTAAGAAAAATAAATACCAGCAAAAGCCTGTTTCCCATTATTCCAAGCCTAGATTTTAATACGATAAAACAAGATTCTTGAATTTCTTCTGATAACGAATCCATCAATAATAATGAATTACATATTGTATCATTCAACGAATGTGTTTTATAAAGCAATTCAGTTTTTAGTAAATCCTTATTCGCTTTATCATAAATAGCTTTTGAAGCTTCGATTTTCTTTAAATTCAAAGGCTCTCGCAAATACTTCATTTTATCTGCAAGCGGTAATGTTTGAATTGTCAAGTCTATGGTATTCGTCAAATTACTTAGATTTACTCCAAGATATGCCAGTGCAAATTTTCCATATTCAGAAATAATAAGATTTTTTATTCTATCATCATTAATTATACTTGTATCTATGCAATCAAGAGATTTGTAAAATAATTCCAGAATTGCATTGTTTTTCTGCATCCTGTGAGAATCATTAATTTCTTTCTGTTGCACACGTATAGTTAAAATTACAAGCAAAATAGATGAAAACGACAGCAATGTACCAATCAATCCCGATACAACAGTCGCAACCTGTGAAGTAATTTCTAAATCTAAATTACCGTCAATTGCAAAAGAGACTTCGCTATTATGTAAAGAAATGCAAAATAGAACAATTGCCAGTAATCCTAAAATGAGTGATATAACAGCCATAATCAAAAGAAAGATTTTTAATCTGTCCTTTCTTTGTGCCTTATCTTCAAACAATTCTTTATAATACATTTTGTTTTCCTTTATATTTTCTTGTACGATAAAGTATCTAAGGAATTTGGATTGTCTGTCAATAATATTTGCTGTTCTTTTAACCATCCTTCAAAATATGAATCAATATCTTTATATTCTGGGTAACAAAAAGTTTTTACAATACTCTGTTCTTGAAAAATGAATTTTCCACCAGTACAAATCATATTCTTGAAGTTCTCTATTTTATCCTTAAAATCCGGTATATATCTAAACGGATTCTTAATCCGCAGAATTTCAACAGGCTGTTTTATATCCGAAATTTCCAAATCATCAATATCCTTGCAAAGAATATGAACATTATCCAGCTCATATTCCTGTTTTCTAAGTTCCAGAAGCTCGCAAGTCATAATAGATTTATCAACAAGGTAATATTCAGTCTTTTTATCAAGTATAGGATAAAAATGTGAAAAATTAAAACCGGAAATTAAGTCAACAAAAGCAGAGCCTTCCATTTCACATTTCGGCAATTCAGGGTTTTCATTCTCAGCCACATCTTTAATATCTTTATAACACTGAAAATATATCTTTGCAGCTATTTTGATAAATTCTTTATATCTTATATCAAAGCAGATTTGGGTATAAAAGCCAAAAAATTCTTTTAGGGGATTTTTCAAAACTTCCAGTAATTCTGGCTTGTTCAGATAATCTGAACCCAAAAAGAATTTTATCGTGTCATCTGCATTATAATAAACCGTATCATACAAAAGCATCAAAGATGAAATTTCTGTTTTTAAAATACCACTATCTGACAGAAAAGAGAAATTTTTACCAGTATATTGATTGTACTTATCTTCAAGCTCTTCTATCAGTTGCATTTTGATTTCTACCTACCTATTCTTTATAATCTCCGCCACTTTCTTAACATCCTGTATCTTTCCTTTAGCCGCAACCAGCAGAGCATCATCACTATCCACAATCACAACATCATCAAGCCCAATTGTAGCAATAGTGCGCTTGCCACCTCGGATATAAGAAGAAGTCGTATCAAGAACAATTACGTCATCACCCTTAATCACGTTCATATTGCCGTCTTTCTTGCTGATGTCGTATAGTGCAGACCATGAGCCAACATCATCCCAGCCGGCATTCAGTTTAACTACACGTCCTTTTAAGGTTTTTTCCATAACGGCATAGTCGATTGAGTCGCCTTTGATTTTTCCGAAGGAATTTTTATCCAAACGTATAAAATCAGTTTCTACACTAGCTTTTTCAAAAGCTTCGATAGAAAGATTTGCCATTTCAAGATTGTGAGTTTTTAATTCTTCCAGGAAAGATGATGCTTTGAAAACAAACATTCCGCTGTTCCAGGCATATTCGCCACTTGCAAGATATTCCTGAGCTTTTTCAAGGCATGGCTTTTCTACAAACTTTTCAAGAGTATAAGCTCCATCGGTTTCTGAACCAGCTGCTTTTACATAACCATAACCAGTTGAAGGGAATGTAGGTACAATTCCAAATGTAACAAGGTAACCTTTTTCTGCATTTACAGCAGCAGTCTTCACTGCGTTCTGAAAAGCCTTTACATCTGCAATAACGTGGTCACTTGGAAGAACTACAACTACCGCATCCTTATCCTGCTTCATAGCAGCACAACAGGCAGCAGCAATTGCAGGTGCTGTATTTTTTGCCATAGGTTCAAGAAGTATTACAGGCTTTTTATTTGTGATTTCTCCAATCTGCTGAGCAACAAGGAAGCGATGCCCTTCTCCACAAGATATAATAGGATTCCCAGTTTCAAGCCCGTCAAGACGGAGTAAAGTTTCCTGAATCATTGTTTTATCACTTATTAAAGATAAAAACTGTTTTGGATGATCGCCCCAAGAAAGAGGCCAAAGGCGGGTTCCGGCGCCGCCACTTAGGATAATTGGAATGATTGTCATAAAAAACATCCTCACAAAAAAGGCTGTCACACAGGACAGCCCTTTTAATTAATTTATTTTCTTACTTCACCGTGTAAGAAATCGTTATATGCGATTTCCACACCTTCACGAACATCAACTTTTGCTTTCCATCCGAGTGCATTCAGTCGAGTGACATCACAAAGTTTACGCGGTGTGCCATTTGGTTTTGATGAATCCCAGTCCATTTTGCATTTACGGCCGTCTTTACGGACATCAGCATAAACAACATCTTCTATAGTTTCTGCCAGTTCTTTGATTGTACATTCTTTGCCTGTTCCAACATTTACAAAGTCACCTGTTGGAGTTCTTAAATCAGATGCATCTTTGGTTTCCATAAGATAAACAACTGCATCAGCAAGGTCTCCGGCATATAAGAACTCGCGCAACGGAGAGCCGTCGCCCCAAAGTTGTACTACGTCTTCTCCACTTGCTTTTGCCTCATGGAATTTCCGGATCATCGCAGGAAATACATGACTTCCCTGAAGTTCGTAATTGTCTCCAAGCCCATAAAGGTTTGTTGGCATAACACTCAAGAAGTTTGTTCCGAACTGTTTGTTATATGCAGTACAAAGTTTGATAACAGAAATCTTTGCAAGAGCGTAAGCGTCATTCGTAGGCTCAAGCGGACCTGTAAGAAGCGACTCCTCCTTTATCGGCTGCTCCGCCATTTTTGGATAAATGCAGGTTGAGCCAAGGTTCATCAGTTTTTTTACGCCGTTTACGCGAGCCGCTTCAACTACGTTAAAACCAATTACCATATTCTGATAAATAAAGTCTGCCGGATAAGTAGAGTTTGCTCCGATTCCGCCTACATGAGCCGCTGCCAAAAATACATAATCAGGTTTTTCTGCAGCGAAAAACTCATTTACAGCAGCCTGATTAAGTAAATCTAATTCTTTGTGGGTTCTTGTAATAATGTTTGTATAACCTTTTTCTTGCAGGCAGCGAACAATTGAACCACCAACAAGGCCTCTATGGCCTGCTACATAAATTTTTGCATTCTTTTCCATAATTATCTCTGATGTAAAGTTTTTTCAGCTTTAACGTATTCCATATCATGTTTCATCATAATCTTAACAAGTTCCGGGAAGCTTGTCTTTGTTGGATTCCATCCGAGAACTGATTTTGCTTTGGTTGGGTCTCCAAGTAAAGTTTCTACTTCTGCAGGGCGGAAATATTTTGGATCTACTTCAATAAGAACTTCACCAGTTGCCTTGTTGTAGCCCTTTTCGTTTACGCCTTCGCCTTTGAATTCAATTTCAATGCCAGCTTCCTTGAAAGCATACTGACAGAATTCACGAACAGAGTGCTGTTCTCCAGTTGCAACTACGAAATCATCAGGCTTGTCCTGCTGTAAAATGAGCCACATACATTCAACATAATCTTTTGCATATCCCCAGTCACGCAGTGCATTCAAGTTTCCAAGATAGAGTTTTTTCTGTAAGCCCTGAGCAATACGTGATGCAGCAAGTGTAATTTTACGAGTTACGAAAGTTTCACCGCGGCGCTCTGATTCATGGTTAAACAAGATACCATTAGAACAGAACATACCATAAGACTCGCGGTAGTTTTTCATAATCCAAAAGCCGTACATCTTAGCAACGGCATAAGGTGAACGTGGATAGAAAGGAGTTGTTTCCTTCTGAGGAACTTCCTGAACAAGTCCGAAAAGTTCAGATGTAGATGCCTGGTAAATGCGACAGGTCTTTTCCATTCCGAGAAAGTGAACAGCTTCCAGAATACGAAGAACACCAGTAGCATCACAATCTGCGGTATATTCAGGAACTTCAAAAGAAACCTGAACATGTGACTGTGCACCGAGGTTGTAGATTTCTGTAGGTTTAATTTCACGAATCAAACGAATAAGACTTTCTGAATCTGTAAGATCGCCATAATGAAGCTGCACACGACGTGCTTCGTGCATATCTTTCAATGCAGTTTCAAGATACAGGTGCTCAATACGACCTGTATTAAAAGAAGAAGAACGACGAATGATACCATGAACTTCATAACCTTTCTCAAGCAAAAACTCTGCAAGGAAAGACCCATCTTGTCCAGTAATTCCTGTAATTAATGCAATTTTCATTATCACTCCTAAACTTCAAATGAAAATAATTTGTATATTGTCAAATACACGCTGAAGTTTACAATTTCTTTTTTTTGGATATTTTCTTTTAATGAAAAAAATATTTATCGAAACCAACGGTTTCGTCCTTACTACAGAACTTTAATTTGTAAAATTCTGTTATGTGGCAATAATATGAAAAATTGAAATATAATAATGAACTAATGATTTTTTTATTCTGGTGATTTCCGGTAGATTTAGGTGTGGAAGAAACCGGCAAATTCAAGAATTTTATTTTTTTTCGACATTGACAAACAATTTTATGATTTGTGTCTGCTACTATTCATTATTTTATTAGATTTTTTTTTGATTACGCTATTCTCTTTTAAGAACTATTGTTCTTATACAGATTTTTTATTTTTATTGAAGGTTTTTGCTTTTATTTATGACAAATTGTTATTTTTAATTACCTTTTTGTTACTTTTACTATATTTCTATATGTTGTATAATTGAATATCATTTGATTCTTTATCAAGATTTTATAAAACATATAAAATTGTTTTATCCAATTATGATCTTTCCTTTATTAAACTAAATAAAAAAGAATTAAATTATAATAAATTTAGCTAAAAAAAATTGTGGTAATTTCCTTATTTTTTTTAGCCATGCAAAACAAAATATTGGTTTAATTTCATTCAGCATCCATGCTTTCTTATCATTTTTATGAGCCACTTTATAAGCTTTTAAATTCGCACCACTTGCGCCACCAGCTTCCATATAGGTAAATGTTTTATCTATCCAATGTGATGAAATTTTATTTCGTTCAAGAAATCTTAACATTAGTTCATAATCAGCAGAAGTTCCACAATCTAATCTAAAAAGTCCATATTTTTCATATATTTCTTTCCTAACAAAGAATGCAGGATGAGGAGGCATCCAACCATATTTAAATGAACGCAACTTTCCACTCTTCCAATATCGATATGGTTTTCCATTTTTTATATATAATAAGTTACCATATAAAGAATCACAATTACTTTTTGTAAATTCTGAAACAATACTTTCAAGAATTTCAGGAGAACTATAATAATCATCAGAATTTAAGATTCCAATAATTTCACCAGTAGTAAGTTTAATACCTTTATTCATGGCATCATAAATTCCTTTATCTGGTTCAGACAGAATCTTATATGTTATATTTCTCATAGTAAATTGTTTAATATATGAATTAGCAATATTTATTGTGTTATCATTTGATGCCCCATCAATAATTAAATATTCTAATTCAACATTTTTTTGATTAAGAATTGAATTTATTGTTCTCTCAATAGTTTTTTCACTATTATAACTTACAGTAATGATTGAAATTTTCATAATTATTTATTCTTGTATTTATTTATCCTTTCTATGAATTTTGCATACTTCAATTTTGATTGTTTTTTATAATATAATTGACATAAAAATTTTGGTAATATATTTTTCAGATATGTTTTTGTTATTTGAATTTTTTCTTTGATAATATTTTGCTTATATTCAATTGGAATATTCCAGGTTTCACCATACTCTAATAAAAACCATTTTTCATATTCTTTCGGGATTGAATATTTATTTCCTAAGAAATCTATTTCTATTGTATTGTTAAAAAAATCCGATAATAAAAAATTTCCACAGCACTCACAATATTGATCATTTATATTAGAAAAAAAATATAAATCAATATAATCATTATTAAGCATTATAGAAAGAAAGCCTCTTTCATCGAATCTTACGACTTTGAAACCCGTTTTATCTAATTCATCAAGATTATTTATAAAAATTTTAAAATAATCTATTTTTAGACATAGATCTATATCTTCATCATGATTAATAAAATCTTTATCTCGAATAGCACCTAATAAAGTACCATATCCTAAAACATATTTTATTTCTAATTTATTCAAGAAACACGAAATTAATTCTAGATTTTTTTTTGAATTAATTTTGTTTATCTTTTTTCTTCCCAAATATAAAGGTTCTGGCTTGAACTTATATATAGATCCATCATCTTTGTAAATTTTCATAATTTTTATCTCCTAAATATTTTTAAGATTGTCTTTAATTTTTTTTTAATAAAAAATGGAATTAACTGGTTAATTTTATTATATAATGTATTATTTGCTCGATAAAAATGATAATCAAAATCAAAATTTGGAGTTACTAGAGGATCATCACCAAATGAATTTAAACAAAAAGATTCTACAACTTTTCCGAATACAGAAGTATGTGTTGCATTGTTACCAAATCCGATATTTGAAACTAAATTTTTCACAGGGAAAATACATAATTGATTATTTGCCGCTAATGAAAAATACCATTGCCAATCCCAAGCACTCACTCTATTTTTATCAATCAACTGTAGTCTGTATTTCCAATATTTATAATCTCGCCCATTATATCCCATATTTAAAATAATATTTTTATAATTATCTGATGTTCTCCATTTCATTTCATAATCCATATTATTCCAGGCTCTTTTCCAGGTTCCCCACCCCCAACAAGCTTTATATTTTGAAAAAATATATGGAGAATATGTATTATAAATTCTTAATTGATTATGTCCTGCAACCATTCCTACTCTTAAATCATTCTCATATTTATCTAAAAGATATTGCATAAAATCAAAAAAAGAATCTGAAACGACACAATCATCTTCTAATATTATACCTTTCTCTTCATTTTCGAATAACCAATTTATTGCTTCGTAAACATTCTTAGAACATCCAACATTTTTATCTCTAAACCTTTTTTTTACAATACAAGGCCAATCTATTTGCTCTAAAATAACATTTCGTACATCTTCTACAATATTATCTTCCCCAGGTTTATCTTGCCGAGCTCCATCTGAGGCTATATATAAAATACTTGGTTTTATTTCTTTTATTTTTTTAAAAGACTGAATACTTGTTTCTTTTCTATTAAAAATGATAAATAAAATTGGAATCTTATACATTTTTTTACCTTAATTTTTTATCCTTGTTTTTTATTGCCTTAATGGCATTTATCATTTCTTTATTTTGAAATTTCCATTTCATGATATTATTTTTTGAAATTTTTTTTGTAGATGAACTATGATTATGAAAAACTTTTATATTGTCACTATATTGTATTTTTAAGCTAAACTCTTTTATTCTTTGGTTTAAAAGAAATTCTTCAAAATATAAAAAAGTTATTTCAGGATATGGTTCACCAAATCTATGAACATATTTTTTTGTAAAAATAATTGCTGCTCCAAATATTCCTTTTTCATATTTGATTTTATAGAATGGTAACTTATTATAGAAATAATAAAATATAGGCAAATAAGAATCTAATATTTTTTTTCCAACCAGTAATTGTTTATATTTTTTTTCTAATTCTGAGTACGATGAAATTACATAAAAAGGATTTTGATTATAATGTCTTTTACAATTCCATATTATTGGTGCACAAATATCATATTCATTTTTTATATATTCATCTTTTATTTTATCTTCAATATTTCTATCTGTAATGAAAGTATCATTGTTTAAAACTATATAAAAATCAGGATTAAAGGTCTGTTTTGCATATTTTATACCTATATTGTTTCCCCTTGAATAACCAAGATTTTGATTATTTGTAATAAATGCTATATTAGAAATTAAAGAGAAACTTGCTTTTAAGTATTCAATGCTACCATTGTTTGATGCATTATCTACTACAATGATTTTAGTCTCAGGTTCATATGTATTATCTAAAATACTTTTTATACATTTCTCAGTACTTTTTTCATCTAAATAATGTAAAATAATAAATGCAAACAATTAGAAAACTCCTGTAACAATTATATTTGAATAGGAAAAAAATATTACAACAAGTAAAATTAGTAATGAGTATAGAGATTTCTCTCTAATAAAACTTTTTAATTGTGTCATTAAAATTATTGAAAAATAAATTAAAATTTCTGAAAATCTAGTTGCCATAACCTCAAATGGGGTGAATGAACAAATATAAAAAAGAATTAATGAATATGAAACACAAGAAATAGATATTTTTACAGAAGCTGTTATTTTTATTTTCTTTACAATGAATAGATAATAGCAAACTAATAGAATTATTAAACACAATAATTGTTTTTTTGCTAACAGGTAAAAAACTTTAGACGCCTGAGTTCTTTTTGCTAAATAATATCCATTTATAAGCTCTAATTTCAGGAATATCAAAATCTCAGATATAAAGTCTTTCTCTTTTATTTTGTCACTAAATAAAAATGATAACAAAAATATTATATAAGGAATAATAACTATAATTTTTAATCTGAAAGAATAGAAAAAATATAATGGAAACAATATTATTAAAGAATAATGTGTTATCCCTGCCAATAAGTAAAAGAATAAATATTTGCAAAATTTTCTTTGTGTAATATATTTAATGCCTTTAAGATATATTCCAATAGCTAAAGCAACACGTATTTGAGTATATTCATGTAATAAATAATATGTAGCTAAATATAATAAGAGTAACTCTATACCATTATTAATTAAATCAAAAAATTGATATTTCAAGTAAAGTGATATAAATGTTACTAAAAGAAATATAAATATTATATGATTATGTAAAACATATCTAATAAAAGCCCAGGTAGGCTCAATTTTCAATGTATTGTTCGATAATAGTTCAACATAATTGAAGTAGTCCTTACTATATCCAAATAATTGAAAAGCAACAATAAATGAAAAAATAAATAATATATATATTATAAATATTTTTTTTAAAAGTAAAGAATTTTTATTAATCATTAAAAATCACTTTATCAACAAGTTTTTCAACATTCTGGTTCAAAATATTTTTGGCTAAATTTGCATTTTTTTTACTCTTACCTTTTCTCAATTTTAGATTCTCATCATTAAATTTTAGGAAATCATAATCTCTATAATCTCCTATTTCATAGAGATCTCCAATAATATTTAAGCCATAATATAAATACTCTAGCATTTTTGTAGGATTTGCAACCCTATTGAGCGGATGATCATCTCTTATTAAAAAACCATAATCAGCTATTTCATAATAATTAAATAATTCATTTGGTTGAACTGATTTCACTATAATTTCAGACTTATGTTCAATTCCAATAATATTTTTAATATTGATATTAATTATATTCACATCTAGTGTCAAAATTATATATTTATAATTATCTGAATCATGATTCTTTATAAAATATAAGACATCATCTACCCTTTGCCATTTCTGACAATTTCCAGAATAAACAAAGACAATTTTATCGTCCTTTATATTTTCTTTTTGATTATTTTGTATCAAAGTATTTCTAGTAATAATAGGATGATATATAAAATTTACTGTATTTTTTGGATATTTATTATTTATAAATTTTTCCATAGATTTTGTAACAACAATAATGTTTTTTACCATCGACATCGCTTTTTTTTCAACTTTTGAATAAAAAAACGATAATCTTGTATTATTAGAATATTTTAGTTCTTCTGGTACAATACCATGAAAATCTAAGGAAATGAGATGCTTCTTTGACAAAAATAAACAACCTGGGAAAAAATTTAATATCGAATGTACATAAACAATTTTGTTTTCTTTTATTATATTTTTAATCAAAGAAAATGATTTAAAAAAATGTAATTTATATGTAGATAATTTTTCACTTTTATATATTTCTTCTTTGTTATGTCCAAACCGAAAAAATATTTTCAAATAAATTCTATTGTAATCTAAGAATTCATTATCAATATTTTTTATTCGTTGAAAAAAACCATCCTTTATATTTTCAGCGTTTGGGTAAGGTGCAAAAAATAAAATTGTTTTCAAAATTATAACCTCTCTTTTATTATCTGATAAATTTGTTTACTTGTAGTTCCATCTCCATATGGGTTGATTGCATTGGACATTTTGTTATATTCATTTTTATCATTTAGTAATTTTTCAGATTCACTAATAATAATCTTATAATTAGTACCGACAAGTCTTGCAGTACCCGATTCTACCCCTTCCTGTCGTTCTGTTACATCTCTCATTACTAAAACAGGTTTTCCTAAAGTAGGGGCTTCTTCCTGTATTCCACCAGAATCTGTAAGTACAAAATAACACTTTTCCATCAACCAAATTAAATATGGATAATCTAATGGCTCTATAAGATGTATATTATTTTTATCAGATAGATGTTTCATTACAGGTTCTCTAACATTTGGATTCATATGCATTGGATATACTATTTCTACATCATGATTATTTGCAATATATGAAATGGCTTTACACATATTTTCGAAACCATTACCAAAATTTTCTCTACGATGACCTGTTACTAAAATTACTCTCTTTTCAAAATTTACAAAATTAAAAAATGTTTTATATTTGTCTTCACCAGAGTTTTTTATAAGACTAAGTCCTAACTTTAGAGCATCTATTACCGTATTTCCTACTTTGTAAACATTATCAATAATATTCTCTGTTTTTAAGTTTAACACAGCTCGTTCTGTTGGAGCAAAATGATACTCTGCAATATGTCCAGTAAGAATACGGTTAATTTCTTCAGGGAATGGTGCATATTTTTTTCCACTGCGTAATCCAGCTTCAATATGAGCAACTGGAATCTTATAAAAATAAGCGGCTAAAGCACCTGCTAAAACTGTAGCTGTATCACCTTGAACAAAAATTAAATCAGGTTTTACTTGGCTTAAAACATCTTTTAAGCCAAGTAAACAAGAACTTAGGATATCAAATAAAGTTTGATTTGGTTTCATTAAATTTAAATCATAATCTCCAACAATTCCAAAAAAATCATTTATTTGATCTAACATTTGCCGATGTTGTCCAGTTAGACAAATCTTAATATTAAAATTATCCTTATGTTTTTGAAATTCCTTTATTAAAGGAGCCATTTTTATTGCTTCTGGTCTTGTTCCATAAATAAACATAATTGTTTTCATAAAAAAATCCTCACTTACAATGTCTACTCATTTTTTTATATAATTTTAAATATAAATATTTTGGACTAATCTCTAATCTAAATAATTTTAGAATAATATTAATTATATTATAATTATTTATATTTCCAATTAATTGATCGGCTATCAATTCTTTTGTTTTTTTCAAATTTTTATTACCTTTATAAGTTCGTTTAATAAAATAAAAAAAACTAGGTAAGATTTCAAATTGAATTTTTCTAATTTTATCATCCCAATCTTTTTCATGCGGTTCTATAAAAATAAACATATCTTCTGAATATTTAACATTTTTTGAATCAAAAAAACTCTGTAATAATAAATACCCATTAGGGAAAATTTCCTTAAATGAAAGCCAATTATTTATTTGTAACTTTTCTTTATTAAGTTTATTCCATTTTTCTTTTTTAAAAATTGCACAAGTCATAAATGTTGCAAGTATATTTCCATAATCAGCTATTTGATCAATTGCTTGAAAATAAGATGTTTTATGCATACATAAAACTCTATTTTTTTTACAATCGGTATCACGCTGTGATGTAATATAGTATCTTAACAATAACAAGTCTGTATTTTCATGATTATCGATAAATAACTTTATTGAATCTTTGGAAATATAATCATCATCACCTATAGTCCATACAAAATCACCTGTTGCATAATCGTCAACAAGTAGAAACAAATTCTTATTAAAACCTAAATTTATTTCATTTCTATAATACTTTAGATTTGGAATATTTAACTGACTAATATATTCTTTCGTTCCGTCTGTTGAACAATTATCAGAAATAATGATCTCTATTTCTTTTTCATAAGCTTTTGAAGCTTCTATAACATATTGTAAACAGTTTTTTAAATATTCAATATGATTGTAGGTTGGAATACAAATACTTAATAATGGATGTTTTAAATTATCCATGTAATTTCCTCTTCAATTTTTTATAAATTATATATGACCAAGGTGTAAGCCAAATATATGATGAAAATAATCCTAAAAAGAAATAGTCTGGTTCTAGAAACTTTCCATTTATTAATGTAATAACAAAAACCCAAATAGCAGCAATTAAACTTGTGTGCCAATATGGTTCTATTTTATGACCACGTAAATATACGGCCCATGATGTAATAAATACCTGAATAAAATAAGCACAAATCAGAATCAATAAGCCTTGCCAAGGTAAGAATCTACTAACGATTTTATTAATCAATGGTATTCCAGAAAATATTTTAATAAATACAAAGAAACAGCATGTAATAAATAAATAAGCAATTCCACTGAGTACTAAACGTTTATTGAATAATCTATCAAGCTCATGCCACTCTTTCTTTTCTATTAACATATTAATTTTGGGTGTAATCGTATATATAAAAATTGTTGAAAAACTGAACATGGATGTTACCAGACTCATTGAAATACCAATTTTTCCGCTATAAACTGGCCCATGAAAATAATGCATAAGCGGTGTATATATCTGAAACAAAAAATATCCACTTGCAAAAGACAATACATATTTTTTAAATAATGGCAGAATTTCTTTTTTCCATGGATATGAAAAATTTCTAGAGGTTTTCCAAAGCTGCTTTAATACTTTCCCAAATGTTTTAAAAATTGTGATGAACATAAAGGAAGCACTTAATATCATTCCAAATGCCAGGGCATAAATATTTATATGCAATAGTAAACTAGAAACCACAACAACAGTATTAATAAGTGCAACTATTAAGCGTGATTTCTGAATTTTAGATATTTGATCCATTCCTTCAATAAAGGAAAGAACTGAATTATTAAAAAAATTTAAAAGTGAACCAATGGAATAAATTACCCAGGGTATTAAATATATAGATAAAACTTTATCTCTTACTAAAAAATAAATACCAACAATAAAAATAATAGGGTAAACAATTGCACAAATAGTAGAAAGCCAACGAATTACAAATCGAAGAAAGCTTCCCATTTTTTTTATATTTTCAATATTTCCTTCTAATAATCCTTCATTTCCAATTTCTAAAGATGCATATTCATGGGCACTGAATTGCAAAATTATATTTGAAAAACCTAAGTCAGCAAATGTGCTGAGAGCAGCAACACTTCCAAATAAATACCAATACCCTTGCTGTTCTTCAGTTAAGTACAGAGGAATCAGCAAAAGCATTAGTGGACCTGAAATGAGTCTCCATGCTTGATTGAAGAAAGTAGCTGCAATATCTTTTATTGATTTATTATTTGTTTGTAAATATTTCATATTTTATTTCAGATAACTATCTATCATTCTTTTAAAGCCAACTTCTACTGGAATTGATTCCTTCCATCCAAGAGCAGTTAGTTTTGAATTATCAAATAGAATTCTTTGTGATTTTGAACGTATATAAGAATTATCATCCTTGGTTTTTAAAAACTCAGCATGCAATCCCTTTTCTGGATATAAACTGCAAAGCATATTCGCTAAATCTCTTATCGATGTCTCTTTCATTGAAGAAACATTATATGCGTTACACTTCTCACCTTTTAATAAAACATAGAAGAGTCCTTTTATCATATCTGTTACATACATGAAGCAACGTAAAGCAGAACCATCAGAATTAATTTTTATATTTTCATTATTTAGAATATTCTTTGTGAAGTCTGCAAAAACTCTTCCATCATCCAAAGCACAGCCTGGACCATATGTATGAGCTAGACGAATCATATTTGTATGTATTCCATATTGATGTGCATAGGAAACACACATCGTTTCCCCCATTCTTTTTGATTCCGCATAACAGGAACGAACATTTGTACAATCAACATTCCCGGTATAGTTTTCATTGATATTAGTTACAAGTCCATCAAGAACACCATAAACTTCTCCAGAACTTACAAACAAAAATCTCTCAGTATTGTTCTTGCGTGCAAGTTCCAAAAGATTCATTGTTCCTATTGTATTTGCTTTTAATGTTCCTACAGGATCTATTCCATAGTATTTTGGACTTGCCTGACTTGCTGCATGAATTATAATATCAAATCTTTCATTAAATTCTTTAAAATTTGAAATGTCTTCTACAATTAAGCAAAAATCTTTTCTATCTAAAAGCTTCTGAAATTTTGATTCCGCTTTCTCTCTATTTCTAACCAGACCAAAAACTTTTAATGGATTATTTTTTAGAATGATTTCATTAAGTCCTAATAATGTATAAACAATATAGCTAGGAATCATTCCATTTGCACCGGTAACTAAAATACATTTTCCAGCAAAATAATTCCAATCTAATTTTTCAGAAATAATCTCTTCTATATCTGTATCTATTATAGTATTCTTTGTAAGTACCATTATGCAGCCTCCTCAAAAGTAGCTGCAGGGGCAAAAAATACTATACTAAAGTGCCCCCCCCCCCTCGAATTTTGAACGTCGTAATCCATATTTTTTTCTATTCCTTCTATAAAATTCAACTTTGGTTTCCACCCAGTATCAAAATACAATTCTGATTCATCCGCTACCAGATACATTGGTTGTGTTGAGCTGTAAGGATATTTCCCAAATTCTGGTTCATAATCAGGATTAACTACAGAAATCACGTCCTGCACAGATTCCTTCAGTGGTCTTCCAACACCGCTTCCAAGAGGATAAATTTTTCCATCCACACCTTTTTTTGCAACTGCCACAAATGCAGCACCGGCATCGTCTTCATGAAGATAATCCCAAATCTGTTCACATCCAGAAAGCCCCATAGGAATATTATTTTTTGCATTATAAATTAACTGTTTTAGCAATGTACCCTCATTATCATGAGGGCCATATATACTAAGTATTCTTACCCAGTTATATTCAAGTCCTTCTTTCCTACATTCCATCGCAGAAAGCCGACCAGCCGCATATTTTGCAACTCCATAAGGAACTAAAGGATTTACAGGAGTATCTGCTTTTAGAATAATATTCGGTGTTCCATATTCAGCCTGGCTTCCAGCTCCAACAAACTTATGGCATCCTAGTTTTTTTGCAAGATGAACGGCATCTATTGTAAACTGTACATTCTCTAGCTGTTTTAATACATCATTACGACCTGCTTTATCAGTAAATGCCCAGCCAAAATGAATAAAGACATCAGCTGAAAGTTTATCTACATCAAAATCTTTCATTTGTGCTAAATCACATTCAACTATTTTAATCAAAGGTGATAATGGTAATCGTTCTATCTTAGAACTACCTTTGCGAACAAAAGCAAGAACTGAAATATTTTTTGAAATACAATTCTTTATGGTAGCAACACCAAGCATAGATGTTGCGCCTGTAATAGCCAATGTCATGCCTCAAATTACTCCATTCTAATCATTTGGATTAAACTCTTCACCAGTTTCAACCAATATATTTTTGGTACCTTTTGAGGTTATGACTTTTGTTAATCTGCCATCTTGTCTACTAGCATTATTTTTCCAATGCAGAGGTCTTGCATTATTAATAACATCATCACCACCTTTAGACGCTGGCTTTATATGATCAATTTCCCAACCATATTTTGAATTACGATTTCCATATTCAGAAAATTTTATCCATGCATCACATTGATCTTTACGAAAACCATTTTTTTCATTTTCGATTCCACAACGCTCTGCCTTATCCCATATTCTTGCTTTTTCGGTATCATTCCAATTAGCCATATTATCACCTGTCTATTTTCCCAATATTAATACCTACAAGATTATTATCTTTAATGATAGGAATCAATTTAAGCATATGTTTTTTATCCTCAAATTCCATTGGATTTATACTAGTCATAACAAATTTAAGTACACCATCTATTTTAAGTTTTTTAGAAATATCATTGCTATGTTTTTCAAGTAATAACTTAATCTGATTATCTATTGTCTTATAGAAATGATAATAGGCATTCATCTCAAATACTCCTTGTGCCGAAGTTCTCGCAGTATTAATTCCACCACCTGGAGACATATAAAACTTGCCATTAATTTCGATAGGTGTATTTATTCCAGCTTTTCGTAACTGTAAACGATCCTTTTCGGTTGGATAAAATGACAGTTCAATTACATCTTTTAGTTCCCATTTTTCAATTGCTTGCGGAAATTCTTTCTGAATAATTTTTAGTAAATCTAGATCGCCCCATCTGCCATGGTCATCAATACAAATAAAGAACGCTTTATCGTCTGTAAAAACTGAATAGAGAATTTTTTTTCTACCTTCAATAAGTCCGGAATGTATTGAATCTTCTTTCTCGCCAAGATGTAAATGATAAACACCAAAATCGAATAATAATCCATCTTGTTCATTTGCTTTTAAGATTTTACGACTTAAATGAGGTGTTAAACCCTCTCCCTTTTTTATTTTTTCTTCCAATAATTGTAATCCCTTTTCATATTCTGGAATCCTAACAAAATCTTTTGCATACACTATTGTTCTTGGTTTTTGAGGAATAAAACGTTGCCTCAAGTTTGAGTATTCATAAATTAAGTACTGATTATAGGATTCCTGTATTTCTATGTCAGTTTTGCTGATAAGATCAGGAGTTCTCTGAATCTCATCTTTTTCCCAATCATCAAAACTTGTAAATTCAAATCCTTGTTTCTGAAACTCTTCTATGTCATGTAACACAAAAGATTCGAATCCTTTTACAACATCTATTTCTATCTCAAGCATTATCGTTACTTTTTAAAAACTTTAAAAATCAAAAAATTTCATCATATTCTTTACAAGACCTTCCGTATCGTATTCAAACTGATGATACAAGAAAGGTGCATGCGCCATGGCAACAAATTTATCTGTAAGACCAAGAATCTTGAAATTAACTCCTAATCCCTCTTCTGCAAGAACTGTAGCAACTGCACTTCCGAGCCCACCAATAACATTGTGATCTTGTGCAACAATTATGTTTCCAGTTTTTGCAGCTTTTATAACAGCATCTCTATCTAACGGTTTGATAGAAGGCATATCAATAACTTTAATATGCTTAGCATATTTTTCTTCTATTACATTTGAAGCTTCAAGTGCATATTGAACAATAACACCAGAACAGATAAATGTTCCATCCGTTCCTTCTTTTAATACAGAAGCTTTTCCGAGTTCAAATTTATAATCACTAGGATATACATTTTTTATGGGCTCAACGCTACTTCTAATATAAAGTGGCTTATCATATCCTAGTGAAAAATCTAGTACAGCTTTAGCCTGGTTTTCATCACAAACTTCTACAACAGTCATCTCTGGGATTCCTGTCATAATAGCGCAATCTTCAACAGCCCAATGTGTTGCTCCTGAAATTCCACCAGAAAGCCCTGCGTAAGTGGCCATAAGTCTAACAGGAAGTCGTGCATAAGCAACATCTGTACGCACCTGCTCACAAGCCCTCATAGACATAAATGGAGCCATAGTAAATGCATAAGGAATAAATCCTTCATGGGCAAGTCCGGCTGCAAAACTAACCATATTCTGTTCTGCGATTCCTACATTAAAAGAACGCTTAGGAAACTCTTCGACAAAACTCTTGTTACGACAAGTTCCCATTAAGTCTGCATTTACAACTACAACTTTATCATTTTTCTTGCCAAGTTCGGCCATATATGCACCAATTACATTTCTTAAAAATACTTTTTCTTCTGCCATCTATGCCCTCCACTTCTCAGAAAAAGCATTTTCCATATCAACACAAGCCTTATCATATTGTTCTTGTGTTATTTTTCCAGCGTGCCAGCGAACCTGATTCTCCATAAAGTCTACACATTTACCTTTTGTCGTATGACAAATAAGAATTGTAGGAATCTCAGAATCCACAGATGGGAGATTATCAAAAGTATTCACGATCTCTGATACTTCATTTCCATTTAGTTCAACAACATTCCAACCAAATGCTCGATATTTCTCAGCAATATTTCCAAGCGCAGTAACTTCTTCAAGTGTGCCATCAGCCTCAAGCCCATTCCAGTCAAGAATTGCAACAAGGTTTCCGAGTCTATAATGGACAGCATTCATTGCGGCTTCCCAGATAGAACCTTCAGACTGTTCCCCATCGCCCATTACAGTATAAACCCTGTTAGTATTATTACCTTTTAGTTTTAACCCCGCAGCAATTCCACATGCAACTGGCATACCGTGCCCTAGGCTTCCGGTAGAAACATCTACAAAAGGATTTACAAGATTGCATGAATGCATGGAAAATCTTCCGCCATCTGTTGCATATTCATTAATTACATCTTCAGAAGAAAAACAACCAATAGCGGCCTGACAAAAACTTGTAACCGCAGAAGCATGTCCTTTTGAAAGCACAAACCTGTCTCGTTTTTCATCTTTTGGATTTTTGGGATTATATTTCATCTGATACTGCCAGAGCACGGTCATTACATCTGCGATGGATAAATCACCGCCGATATGAATAACTTCTCGAGTACAAAGACGAAGAAGATTCTTTCGGATTTGCAGTGCTTTATATTCCAAATCTTTTATTTTTTCGAAATTCATCAAAGTGTTATATACCCATTTCCAATAGCAAATTCCAAAGCTTGAGGTAAAGCTTCAACCGGAAATTCTCCACCTCTTGCTGCTTTTCCATTCTTATCAAATCAAGTATACTTGATCGATTTTGATTCCCCATAACCATCATCCCAAGATACAATACCAAGTCGAAGTTCACAATTTTTATTATTTCTTGCTATTTCTTTTACTTCAGTTTTCACGATTTTTTTATTCCTCATTTATCAAATCTATCACAAACGGGACACTTCCAGTCTTTTGAATTACTAGGTCTGTCTGGATGAATTTTATTATCACGAGGATTAAAATCATGATAGTTTTGGCATTCTTTCTCAAATGCATTTTTAGGTGAAGTTGCATATGAAAATTTAAATTCTGTATATTTTTCACCCAAATGCTGTAATAAGCGCTCTTTTACATCAGAATCGGCACGTCCAACATATAACACATAAAATGTGCTATTGTCTACATATCCTAATGCATAATTACCAGCAGAAGTTCTTGTAATTACATCATTAATAGTTTCTTTATCAAAACTATAAGAACCTTGCATATTAAGTTTTGGCATACACCCTCCTTTCAAGATTTCCTATACACTCGCTTTAATAACTTCAATCATCTTATCAATCATTGCCTCAGTCATTCCAGGGTATACACCAATCCAGAATGTATCACGCATGATTCGGTCTGTTACAGAAAGGTCACCAATTACACGGTAAGCATCAGTTCCGCGAATCTGATCAAAACATGGGTGACGAGTAAGGTTTCCGGCAAAGAGAGCACGTGTCTGAATATTTGCTGCTTCAATCTTCTTTACAAGTTCAGTTCTGTCGGTTCCTTCTTTACATGTAATAAGGAAACCGAACCAGCTTGGGTTACCATTTTCTACAGGTTCAGGAAGAATCAGTTTATCCTGCAAACATTCAAGACCAGCTTTAAGGCGCTTAAAATTTTCCTTACGTTTTTCTACAAAGCTTGGAAATTTTTCCAGCTGGGCACAACCTACGGCTGCCTGTAAGTCGGTTGCTTTAAGATTGTAGCCAAAGTGGCTGTATGTATATTTGTGGTCGTATCCAAGAGGAAGTGTTCCAAACTGCTTGTCAAAACGGTGACCACAAAGATTGTCTTTTCCAGAAGGACATATACAGTCGCGGCCCCAGTCACGCATAGAACGAATAATTTTGTGAAGAAGTGGATTACGAGTATAAACTGCTCCACCTTCTCCCATTGTCATATGGTGTGGCGGATAGAAACTTGAAGTTCCTATATCACCTACAGTTCCTGTCTTATATGTTTTTCCATCCAATGTATATTCTGAACCAAGAGCATCACAGTTATCTTCAATAAGCCAGAGGTTATGCTTTTCACAGAAGGCTTTTACAGCTTTTAAGTCAAAAGGATTACCCAAGGTATGGGCAATCATAACTGCCTTTGTTTTTGGGCTAAGCGCTTCTTCAAGCTGAGTAACATCAATATTGTACTGAGGAATTGTCACATCTACAAAAACTGGAATTGCACCATACTGAAGGATTGGAGTTACTGTTGTTGGAAAACCACAGGCAACTGTAATAACTTCATCACCACGCTTTACCTGTCTTTCCTTCAAAAGAGGAGATGTCAAAGTCATGAATGCAAGAAGATTTGCTGAACTTCCAGAGTTTACAAGAGAAACAAATGGAGTTCCAAGATATTCACCAAGCTGCTTTTCAAACTGGTCAGTATAACGTCCACTTGTAAGCCAGAATTCCAAAGTTGCGTCTGTTAGATTCATCATCTCTTTTTCATCAAACACGCGGCTTGCATACGAAATGCGGTCTCCGTCCTTATATTCTGGCTTTACCATGAATTTCTTATAATATTCTTTTACACTATTTAAGATTTTTTTTGTTGCTTCTTCTTTTGATTTGTTTTCAAACATACTAGTCTCCAAAATATTCTTTTATCTGTTTATCTGTAATTTCTGCAGCCGTTGTACCACTCTGTACTGCCTTTTCCCATTCAACAATCTTTTTCATTGCATCACGGATTCCCCACTGAGGATACCAGACAAGCACTGTCTTAGATTTTGAACAGTCAAGCTTTAAGAAGTTTGCTTCGTGTGGTGTCTTGGCTTCACTTACATTCTTCCAGGCAGCGCCATTACCCCAGTTTTCGCAGAACAAAGTTGCAAGCTGACCTGTTGTTACGCAAGACTCATCATCTGGTCCAAAGTTGTATGAACCTACAAATGATTTGTTTTCATACTGAGCTTTAGCCAATGTAAGATAACCACGAAGACATTCAAGCACATGCTGATAAGGACGAGTAGAATTTGGATTACGAAGAATGATTTCTTTTCCTTCTTCTACTGCACGTATACAATCCGGAATAATTCTGTCTGTAGCATAATCTCCACCGCCGATTACATTACCACTGCGTGCAGTTGAGATTGCAGGAGAAGTTTCTTCATTAAAGAAGGAATTACGATAGCTGTAAGTAACGAGTTCTGAACAAGATTTACTATTAGAATAAGGGTCATAGCCACAGAGTTCTTCATTCTCACGATAGCCCCATGCCCATTCTTTGTTCAGATAAACCTTGTCTGTAGTAATATTTACAAAGGATTTTACTGTATCACAGGCACGAACTGCTTCCAGAATATTTACAGTTCCCATTACATTACTTTCGTAAGTTCCTACAGGATCTTTGTATGAAGTTCTGACTATTGGCTGAGCTGCAAGATGGAGTACAATATCAGGCTTAGCTTCTACAAGAGCGGCCTTCAACTTTGCACCATCGCGGATATCACCAATGATTGACTTCATCTGACTTGCAGTTTTTGTCTGTTCAAAAATACTTGGATTTGTTGGTGGTTCAAGAGAATAACCTGTAACTTCTGCACCCGCTAAAATCAAAATACGGCTGAGCCAGGTTCCTTTGAAGCCTGTATGACCGGTCAGGAAGACTTTCTTACCTTTATAAAAGTTTAATAATTCGTTCATAAAGACCTACTTCTTAAAATGTCCCCAGACATCCCAAGGTGCATGTTCTGTGTTCCAAAGCTTATTCAAATCTTCCTTATCTTTAAGCATATCCATTGGATGCCAGAATCCGTCGTGTTTATAAGCGTGAAGCTGCCCGTCTTTTGCAATATCCTGCAATGGTGCACGCTCCCACATAATGTTATGAGAATCTGCCGGAATATAATCTAACGCCTTGTTTTCACAAACAAAAAAACCGCCGTTAATCCAGGCATCGCTTGGTTTTTCCTGGAACTGACTGATTGTGCCATCAGATTGAATCTCAAGAGCACCAAAACGTCCTTCTGGTTGTACAGCGGTTAAAGTAACGAGTTTTCCAGATTTGGCATGTGAATCTACAAGTTTTGAAATATCAACATCAGAAACTCCGTCGCCATAAGTGAGCATAAAAGGTTCGTTTCCAATGTAAGATTTTGCTTTAGCAATACGACCGGCTGTCATTGTATCTGGGCCTGTATAAAGCATTGTAACAGTCCATGGCTCTGTGCGCATTTTATGAATCTGTACATCATTATTTGCCATATCAATGGTCATATCAGAATAGCGGTTATAGTAGTTCAAAAAGTAATCTTTAATTACATGCCCTTTGTAGCCGGTTAGAATTACAAAATCGTTATAGTCATAGTGGCTATAGATTTTCATAATGTGCCAGAGAATTGGATATCCTCCTATTTCTACCATTGGCTTTGGAATGAGCTTTGTCTCTTCACCAAGACGTGTACCCATTCCACCGGCGAGGATAAGAGTTTTCATATTGATTTCCTGTTAGATTATTAATTAGTTGTGTAATGTTGCTTTGTAAAAAAATATTTTCAAAGACACCATCTCCATTGGCAAGCAGTCGTTATTTCAGACCTTGCCCTGCAATGGAACTGTTCACCACTTGACTTACGTGCTTCAACCAAACTCCGCGTCAAACAATGGTTGCCTTTAACTATATTATAATACGATGTATTATCTTAGGTTGTCAACATTCAAATTATGAACAATCGAAATTTTACTTTTTCTGAATTTCCTGATACGACAGGCTTAAAATCCGTTTTCCGTCCATAAGCGTAACTTCAAAATTTATGCGCTTATTAGACCTGTTCACATCCGTAATAAAGCCTTCCATTCCCTTGAACAATCCGTCTACAATTACAATCCTGTCGTTTACATCAAACTGGACATTTACAACAGGAATAACGCTTCCATATTTTAAAAATGAAGTTACAAGGTCAGTATCTTTTGCAGAAAGCGGTTTCATTCCATTATCATGGGGAAGAAAATCAATAAAACCTTCTTCATCCCTTACGCTCTGAGCCCGGGAAAGATTATTTGTTTCCCAGAAAACATAACCTGGGAGCAACGGATCAATATATTCCTTGCCGCTTTTTAACCTCATCTGCTTTCCAACACAATGTAGTTTGCCATTCTTCTCCTCTGGAAAAGAATCAAAGACAGCTTGTACTTTTTCTATAAATTTATTTTCAAAACCGGTTCTAACCCAAATGCAGTAAAAATTGCTCATTATCCAACTCTTCGCTTTTTCAATTCAATAAGAATAATAGCATATTTTTTTGATTAAGTCAGCGAAACTGTTCTGACTTAGAATAGATTAACATCGTATGTCAGCACAGAACGTTTTTACAAATGGAGCTATACAAGTTTCTGAATTACATTCGCAATGTACAAATGCGAAGTTTTCCAGCAATACCTTTTAATGCCGCTCTATAGACAAGATTTATCGCATTGCATATTTCAAATCATAATTTCAACGAATCATTTATAAGATGGTAATATTTTTCTGCCAGTTATTTTAAACCAAGTCTGTTTTGTTGGTGAAAAATCATAAGGAAAATTATTTTCTGTTTCAAAAACATATAAAGATTGAATTAATGCTCTATCTTTTTTAATAAAACTATTTCTTGTTGTATAAAATCTTATATTAAAATTATATAGCTTATTAGACTCAAAATGAAACTCAGACGGAATTTTATCTTTATGAGAAAAGTTTGTATCCCTGTACTTAAAACCAATATATTTTGTGATTCCAGCATTTGGTTCAACAATAAAAGAAGAGTACAGTCTCTTTTCTGCATTTTTTTCATCATAATCAATCTCGTCATAAATATAAAATGGCTTCATCGGAAGCAATTTATCTTCAAAACTCAAAGTGCATTCCATATTATTGATAGTTCTTATAAAATTTCCATAATTATTACAGATAATTGGAATAACCAGTTCATCATAATTTGAATTTTTTGATGAGCGTATATACACAACAGCAGGATCTTCTATTGTAAAATGATTTTTTACTAGCGGAAGAAAGAAGATGAGCAAAGAAACCATCACAGCAATCAGCGAAATTGATATAGAAATTATTTCTGGGACTGTCATAATTTTAGCCTTTGTTTTTTTACTGTTGGTTTTCAATTCATTCATAACAAATAATATTCATCATAATAAGAAAACATAGTTTTACCCCGAATTTCAACTTTCAGTAGAAATTTACAAAAAAAGCGTAAATCCTTAGAATTTATTTTGACGAACAAAAAATCAAAAGGATTACGCTTATGTATAAACAAATACTATCCTTAGAAATATCATTTTTCAAGAGCAAGAAAGGAAGCCTGATGTTTTCTTTTTACTCTCAAGGTGGAATGTAAAACGAGACCCAAAAAGGAGACTGAGCCGCGAGCAGATTGTCGCCCTGAATATCTACAGGTTTCATTTTAAAATCGGCAACCTGAAGAATTACCATAAAATGGTTAAAGAACTCATGCATGATAAAGTTCCAGAGCTTACAAACTACGAGAACTTTCTGAAGGCGACCAATAAATCAGCAATCCTCATCCTTTCCTTTATGAACTTTTTAATGAGGCTGAACAGAATGAGCGGCCTTAAATGTTATCATATAAAATACCGTAGCATTATTGAATCCGACTGGGGAACCCTAAAAAATAATTTTAGCCTTGAATATCATAAAGCAAGATGTACCGCCGGAATGTTCAGGCATTTCTTCTATAGTATTGTTGCCTACATGCTTAACCGGAACCTGAATTACTATGATAACTTTTTCAGACCTCAATTAGCATGAAAACTCGAAATTCGGGCTAAATATTACTCACCTTATCCCCCCCCTCTTCTGAATTTTATCCCTCTAAAAATCCAATCGACAAACTTACAATTCCGATTGACATAAAAGACGGCATCAGTTTAGAGCTTTATAACTTAGAACCGGCGAGCGAACTTACGGACATAAATTGCGCTGACACAGTTTTAAGCAAGCAGACATTTAAAATTAAATGAAAGAGAATATTTTGAGACTGTGCTGTAAAAGCCTTATTCAGAATAGAACTTCTTTTTTTCCTGCAGAGTAAGATCCGAAACCTTCTTTCCCTGCGATTTTGCATAGGCTAAAAGACCACGGTAATCCATTCTGCCTTTTATCTCGCCGAAAGGAACAGGCTTTGGAGTTTTTGCAAGGCTTTCCTTATATCTTGTCATCAGTCCATTCATAAGTGTAAACCTCCGTTATTTTTTTTGCTTTTTCTTCATCAATCATAAAATGAAATGGATGCTGTATTCCGATGAATTCAGCACCAAATACTTCCATATAGTGTTTAAGAAGCGCTTCATCGGCGGCAAAGCCATACATAATGCCGTCAAATCCCCATTTAAAAGATTTATTCGCAGCGATTGCAAATAAATGACCGCCGACTCCCTTATATTTTACAACTTCATTTATCTTAGGGTTATTCTCAGGACTTGAGCACATCCACGTTACATATACAGCTTTTGCATGGTCGTCTTTATGAAGTGCAACAAGTCCCTGAATGTCTACAGAACCTTCTACAACAAGAGCATAAACTTCGTTATCATCAAGCAGTTCATCCCAATTGATATACCAGCCATTCTTTTCATTGTATTTTTGCAAGAATGATTTTCGCCCAACACGAAGAACTTCTGTTTATACAAGCTCTCCGGTTTTGTTGTCTTTGAGGCATGGTGTAAACTCGTCTATATATACATTTATCATTTTTCCAAACCTCCTTAACCTTTATTATACTATAGAAAAAAATGATAGTCTATAATTCGAATTATGGAACAATTGACTATAATCCGCTGGAGGCACATACAAGAGGAACTGCTCTCCCAGATTTTTCTTCCAAAATAAAAGTTTCTCCGTTTGATTTATTTACAAGAGCCTTGTAACCAGAAAGCGGAAGATTAAAACTTCCATCACCTTTTAAATTCTCACTCCCCTGCAAATATCTTCTTCTTAAAAGACGAAGCATTGGCGGAAGGTTATCAAGTTCTTCAATGTTCTTTACCACAGAAAGGACATTTCTTTCCGACGGTATATACATTATCTTAGGACGCTTGTATTTATTTATTGAAACCTTCATTTCTTCTGCTAAAAAAGCATCTTTTTTAAACCAAAAATGACAGGCGTTTCCCGCATATTCCAATTCTGTTTTTTCAGTAAAATAATCTTCCAGAAGCTGATTTAGTAAAGTCTATAAAACCATCTTCTGAATCAAAACCTTCTGTTATTGGTCCAAAATATTTAATCCGTAATTTCGCCATATTATCCTATAATTGCAATATATTAACATGGGGAATTAAAAAAAATCTATTGTGCATCACTCCTCCCGCCTAGTCCACAAAATCCTCTCCGCACAAAAACATTCCCCTAACCGTCGCACAACACTTTCCCGAACGCCGCGGAACATTATCCTGCATGTACAAAAACATTTTGCTGACCGCCGCCCAGGACTTTATGGCACAACACAGATTATTCTGCAAACATACGACTCATAAAAACACAATTGAGCTATTTTCCAATATAGAAACTTGTTTTAACTATATTCTTGCCATTTGTCGTACATAGCCTGATAATTATCTTTTATAAAGGCTTGAATTTTGTTTATTTCCCGGTCATTTAATCTGCCTCTTTCTTGCAAAACAGAATCACCATTTCCTTTTACAAAGAATTTTGCAGAACTTTCTTCTGTTAGTTTTGAATCGCTAGCATGAACATGCATTGCTTCCAGGATACACTTGGAAGTGAAAATAAAGATAATATCCACAAACAATCATATCTGCGTCATCAGAAATTTTTTGTAAATCAGGCATATTTCACCTCCACTTTTTTTATCGGTTTCAAGAATTCATCTGGAGCTATATAAAGGCTTCTTAAAATTGGAATCAAATCAATATATTCTTCTTCCAAATCATTATTATGAGCATATTTTGCCATTACCACCAGATATCCTTTATCCCCACTGTACTACAGATTCATAGCGTTCCAAAGAATAAGTTAGATTTTTAATATACTTAAAAAATTACTCCTCATCAATTTTATTAATTTGTTCTTATTAATTTGTTCTAAAGATAAATCATTTGCATTTACTGGTGAAATTACAGTCCTACCCAATTCACTTTCAAGGCTTTTTCTTGCAGTAGCAGCAACACTTCCACCACTAAAAGCACATTGCACATTTTCTTCAAAAGTCTGAACAGAAATTAATACATTTCATCTGCAAGCATTGTGTTAATGCGATTGCAAGTACGGTATCTTTTATTTCGCCAAGATTATTGTCGAGTCCAATTCTGGTATCACCCGACTGGACTGCGAGGATAAATTCTTCGTCACTTATAATTTCTGATTTAGTTCTCAAGGCTTCTAAATCAGTATAATTTTTTTCATAAAATGATTTTGAAAATACATCGCAAGCCTGCTTTAACCAATCAGCATAAAATTTTACAGCCACATTTTGAGAAATTTGATAAGAGTCTTTTATTATTTGCAAAATCTGCAAATCCGAAATGCAAGTTATTATCTTAGCTGCTATATTTTTATCCAGCCAAGTTGAGGCAAATTGTTCATGGTCTGTAACTTCGGCTCTATTTTGTTCGTGACAGTAAAAACTATAAGGTAGTTTTAAGACAACATCAGAAAGACCTTCATTCATAGAATTCCTTGTAAGAGATGTTTTTATTATAAAATCAGAATCTAAAATAGCAGCCTTTTTTAACATTCCTTACACCTGTTTCTTAAACTTTTCTTCCAAATCTGCAAGGAATGCTAAATCATCTTTTGCACGGGAATCTGTTATATTATGTGAATCACGATTCAATTCTACTAAGGCTTTTAGAGAAACAAGATTATTCTCAAATGTCGGTTCAAGCCATCTTGTTCCACAGTCATGAATATAGGCTTCTTCAAGAGTTTTACGGCTTTCTGATTGTAAAAGAATATCTGCCTGTTCTTCAGTATAGCGGCCACATTCAAAAAGTTTTAAAACCATCCCCTTGTAAGGCATAGCAAAATAATCCATAAAGTGAATAAGATCGTATAAATCAGAATCTGTAAATTCACGACCAGTAATTTTAATCTGTTTTTCTATCTGCTCTTTAGGAGCTAGAATCAAAGCGGCAAAAGCATTGGCTTCTCTGTCTTCCTCAGATACATCTTCTTCATCAAAATCCTTTCTTGTAAGAATTGAACCTTTTTCGATATATTCTTCCTGAGAATCTTCTATATATTTATAGATGTGATAAAGTTCATGTGCTGCAGCAAAAATCTGATTATTTAATGGAAGTGCAGTATTGATTGTAACAAAAATGATACCGTCCTTAAGGCAGGTAAAAGCCCAAAGTTCAGTATCATCAATAGGAAACTTCAAAAGCTTAATTTCATGTTCTTTTGATTTTACATAGTTTTAAATTACATCAAAAATGCTGTCACGAACTATGGTTTCACCAATAAAGGTGTTTCGAAAATCAGAAGCTTTAGTTCTAAGGATATTAAAGCGGTCTTTGTCTTTTAAGAACAAACAGTTTTCTATAAGTTTATTCATCACTCCAAACCTGATTGCATTTATCTATGTATTCTTTTGTCTGAAATTTGTGATGGAATGAATACAAATCCATAAGCTTTTCTGCAGTTTCAATTGCAGCCTTACCGCCAGCAGATTTTACTTCTCCCATAAAAAGTTTAATTGGGGAATAAGCAAGCTGTTTTTTTTCCTGCACGAGAGAATCCATTGAAACACTGAAATAGTTTGCAATCTTACTCAGTTCTGGAGCCGAAATCATTCTTGCTCCATTAAGCATTTTGCTTATAGTCTGCTTTGGCATATTGAGAGCATCTGCCAAATCCTGCTGCTTTTTCCTAGATGACTTGAGAAGATTGCTGATGTTCATAGCAATAACCTCATTCATACTCATAATTATTACTCCTATCTTACATTATTATAACACATAATATCGATAAAAGTAACGATTTTTATTACATTTGATCGATAAAAGTAATTAAATTGGTTACTTTTTAATATATTCCCAATAGCATCTCGTATCAGAACCGTCGTCACGTTTGCCAATATAAAGCGTCCCACCCTGCGCGTTTGCAAAACGTCGCAATCCGCTTCGCAGCTTGCTTACCAAGTTTTGCAAGCAAAACTCGCGCAAATCCATTTGAGTTATTCATCACGCCAAGATTCTTTGTATTCGATTAACTGGGATTCAGACATTATTGGGACTCCTATTGATTAATTCACATTATATCCATATTTTTTCTCACGAATTTGGAACGCTGCAGTTCCACCTTCAAGAATTTCGCAAATATGCTCCCTAATTCCTTTTGATAAAAGAACTGTATTACATTCTCTATTTTCGAAAGTATCTTCTATACTGTTACCATAATATTCAAACTGTAAATTATCTTGATTTGGGCTATCTATACCATTTTGATTTGCAACAATGACTAATTCAGCATCGGCTCCCACAACAACATTCGGATTATGTGTTGCAAGTATAATCTGGCGTTCCTTTTTCTGTTCTTTTAGATACTTTACCAATTGATCATATATAGCTCGATTATCCAAATCATCTTCAGGCTGATCAATTATTATTGGACATACACTATCATCAAAATCTAATAATAATCTTAGAACAATAAATGCTTTTTTTCCTTCTGACATTTTCTCAAAAGAATCATTGTCATAGGTAACATCATATGAAATGGTATAATAATTATTTGAAAAGAGGTCTGTAAGAACTTGATGAAATTGTTTCTTTAAAATAATTTCATCATTAATTATTCCATAGAATAAGTTTGATATTAATTCTTCTCGACTACTTGGTGAAATTGTTTCATAATCTTCATATTTCTGATTTTCTTTTCTTGTTCGATTAATGGATTCCAATACTAATTTAAAGAAATCTTTGTATAACAAATGTACATTTGCTTTTATTTCAACACCCTTCTTTTGCATTTGCAGTTTTTCAGACAATTCATTTGCAAGAGTTTTATATTTAGAAAAACTCACAAAGATATCATTTTTACAATTATTTAATGATTCTTGTAATTTAGATATTTCTGATTCAATTTTTTCAATAGTATTATTCTTCTGTTTTTCTTTTTGTAAATCAGAATCTTTTTTAGATAAAACTTCATTATTATCTTTAAAAGAATTACCTTCTATAAATATTTTAGAATCAGTAATTTCTTTTATCTTTTCATCCACCTTATTCATTTTTTCAAAAATATCTTTTTTTTGTTTTTTTATAAAATCAACCCATTTTTCTTTTGTTTCTTTCTTTAATGATTCATAAAAGTCTGAAATTTCATCATGATTTAAAGAAGAAAAAGATGATAATAAGGAATCCAATGAAGTAAATAATTCACTATTTTCAGCAATATCATATTGTGCTGTGTCACTTGTAAGTAATTTTCTACATTCTTGTAATTTCTCTAATTTTTCAACTTTTTCTTTATACAATTGTTCATCAGAAGCAGATAAATAGTCTTTTAGTTCTTTCTTTATGGAATCTATCTCTTTTTCCAATTTTTCAATTTCTTGTTGAATACCTTTCTTTATACCAATATCACGAATTTCATCATTTTTCTCTTGTATTTGTTTTTTAATTTCACAAAAATCATTTATTTTTGAAACCAGTTCTGTTCTATTTGCTATTACGGCTTTGTCATACGCTTGTAACAATTCAACTTTATTTTCATCAGTTCTAACAATTCTGTTTACCAATTTATTAATTCCTGATATACCATTTTCATCTGGGCGAACAATCTCACTAATTTTAGACTGAGAATAATATATAATTTTTCTAGTTTCGCTTGAACCATCACGCCATAAGACAGATGCATCTTTTATTAATTTTCTGATATTTTCATTATAAGCATCTTGATTTTCCTTAGGTTTTTGAGAAGGATCAATAATATTTGCTAAACATCCTAAAAGAATTGATTTTCCAGATGAACGCCCACCAATAACCGTATTTAGATTTTGATTAAACTCTATTTTTTGAGTTCCCATTGCGTTGTTATTAAATTCAATAGAATCAATAATTTGATAATCATTTTTGAATTCAGGCTTATCTATTTGCAAAGAAATTCTGCTTTCAGGTTCATAAATAATTTGTTTCAGCCCCTCAAAAGTTGTATCTGCTTTTATCCAAGAGAATTTATTTCCAATTTGATTTTCAGCATGGGCATCACTGCTTTGAAGCAAAGGTCTCTTGTATTGTAACCAGAATTCTCTATCATGTAATAAATTTTCTTCACTATCAGATGAATGAATTATAAAATCGGTTTTTTCATATATTTTTGCATAAACAGAACTTGTTCTGGAATTACCTTTTCCTCTTGACAGGAATCCAAGCAAATATTTATTTTTTAGATTTAAAGAAGCATTTTCAAGAGTCTCGATAAGAGTATCTAGTTCGACAACGCTATTTTCGAGTTCAGATTTAGATTCCAACAAACATGCTTTCCTAGTTTGTCCATTAAGAGTTACATCCAAATTACTTAATAACATTTTTATCTGTTCTTCTTGTAATGAGTTGTCAAATATAATATGAAAATCACAACAATCATCATATTTGTTTTGATATGCTAATCTAAGTTCAAGATTTAGAAAAACTATAATTCCTTTCTCTTCCAAATCTTTTTTTAATTCATAATCTTCGTTCCTGAAATTAAAATAATTTGTTAAACCAACAACTTTTATATCTGAGTCAACAATTTTCTGTATATAATCCTCCTTTGAGATAGTCGAAAAATTATTATTCAAATAAGTAAAATAGGAATGTAAATGCATATCCCATTTTCTCCATTCTGAACCACGTGTACTTTTTTTAATCATTTAAATCCCCTTCTAGTGAATTCTATATAGTTGATATCTAGCCATATCAATAAATTCATCATAAGTAAAAAATGTCGTATCTCTAGACGCTCTCAGTTTTTGTCTATCTTCTGCAGAAAAATCAGAAGAATGCCCCATTATTATATATTTTCTTGGTTTATCTATTTTTATTTTATATTCTTCTAAAAGCCATTTCTGATGTACATATTGTGAACAGAACTCATCATATTTCTCTAATTGAGCTACACAACTATCAATTTCATAAGATGGTTGTTGTCGATTAACTGTTCCTACAATTGGTTTCGAATGCAATTTAGGAAGTTTAAAATCCAATATATTACAATAACCACTCATATCTTCTGGTAAAAAATCAGGTTTCAAATTGGGAATTCCAGTTCTATCTTGCCATATCAATAATTTTTGAGGATTAAGTTTATTAAATCCAAACGTTAATTGAAGAAGTTCTGGATTCTTTTCAATAAATGATGTTATTTCTGGTTCCAGAGTATTATCAAGTGAGATTAATTCAATAAAATCATTTAATATCTTATGCAATTTTATATCATAAGGAGGTCTTGTTGTACTAATAATATAATTTGCAAGATGAAGAAAACTATTATCGTCATGATAGGGAATGCCTTGCTCAGAAAATGGAAAAATTTCCATGAAGTCTATATGACGTATTTTTAAAGCACCTGATAAATCAGTATAGAAAAATGTACAATTATTAATTGCAGTTGGCTTATTTATGGTATTAAAATCTATCATTCCATTTAAGACCATGTCAGTATGAGTCGCTTGAAAATCATAAAAATAATCACATAAATATTCGATAGAATTACCTAAGAAATAATTCGTGTCCGTCAGATATGTACCAATAAATGGTAGTAATGGTGTATTATATTTTTTTACAATTCCAAAAAAATCTGTAATTGATTGATCAGGTTGATAATAAATCTTACTATTAAATTTCTCTTCATTATCAATTTCTGGACCTATATATTCAATTATTAAGAAGCCATCAATGACATTAACATCTACTTGTTGTGGAAATGGAAAGGCAGGGTTAATCCTATTTTTATGAGCAGGATTTTTCTTTATAAAATCATATATTCGAAAAAATACTTTATCATTTAAATCCGAAATAATACCCTTTGCTAAATCTATAATTTGTTCATTTGTATAATAATACATTTTTAATTTCTCCTTTATCTCAACCTAATCTTCCCCGTGAGCAATTGCTGCATCATGGCGGTTTTGAGGTTGCGGTATTTTTCTAGTTTTGTGTTTAAGGTTTCTATTTCTTTGTCCATGCTGGAAAGAACATTGGCGATGGCGGTTTGCTCTTCTTCTGTTGGGATTGCAATTTGTATGTCTTCAATATTTTTTGCAGTCAAACTTGGAACGCCACTTGCCTCGTTCATAGATATCCAATCAATAAGACAAAATTTATAGAATAAGTATTTTGGATTTAAAGATTTGAAATCATATGTGTAAAACAAAGTATCTACTGTCCAGATTTTTCCGGAATGATACTGAGGTTTATCTATTGTTCCTTTTCTACCTATGCAAACTGTTTCTCCTTCATAGAGAAAGTCATTTACAGAAGTCATATATCCGCCAGTGCCATAAACAGGCACATCGCCAGATTTTAGATTCTTATAATCTCTTCCATGTCCAATTTTTACCATTTCTCCCAAACTCTTCACTTCCCAATCCTCGGGAATCAATCCGAGTTCGCTTTGTTTGTAGTTTGTTGTTTTTGCAAAACCTGGGAGGCGTTTTTTGCCGGTGAGGAGATTTTGCATTGTGCCCTGTTTGATGTTCTTTTTCTTTTGAATGAGTTTTTCTGTTGTGGAAATAAGTGCATCTACATCGGAAAGAGCTTTTGCAATTCGTTGTTGTTCAGCAAGAGTTGGTGGAATTGGAATTTGCATTTTAGTAATCATTTCTCGGCGAACAGAATCTACAGAAGACTTTGCCGTCATTGAATGAACCCTTTCGTAAAAATTCTTACTAAAATTATAATAGAAATATTTCGGGTCTGTATTCTTAAAATTATATATTAAATATGCACGCTGATGTAATCCAAATTTTCCTTTTGCATAGTGAAAAACTTTACCTGTTCCAACGCCATCCCCGGCTGTTATTACTCCCTCTGTATCATAAGAAAACTTATTTATTCTTTCTACAATTGGCGAGCGAACATAGAACGGATATTTACCATTTTCTTCAGCATCTTGTGTATTTTTATCACCTGTCGTAACATCAGCAAAATCTTTTATTTCCTTCACTTCCCAATCATCAGGAATCAATCCTATTTCCGTCTGCTTCATTCGTTTACTCTCCATTCGCCGCCTTTTGCTCCGCCTAGCCGTTCAATCATTTTTGTTTCTTTCAGTTTGTCGATATGTTTTTGTACGGCACTTGGATTTATGCCCAGTTCACCGCAAAGTTCTTTTCTTGAGATTTTTGGATTCTGCTTTAGTAAATCAAGAATCCTAAGGGCGGTTTCTGACCACTTTTTCTGACCACCCACGCTTATTTTCTGACCACCTTTAATGTCGTCAGATTCCATCGAAGCCTTGTATTCATCTATCTGCTTCTGCAAATTATCCACATGATGATTCATCATAAAATCTATGAAATCCTTTGAATCATCTTTTTCCTGACTTTGCGCAAGGCTCTGGATGTATTCGGCTCGTTTTTCTTTTTTTACGATTGAAGGAATACAGCCGGCTTCATACTGAATCATGTTCATGACAAGACGGCTCATCCTTCCGTTACCATCCGCCCACGGATGAATTGAAACAATGCGGTAATGAGCTTCAAAACTGAGTTCGTAGAGTTTGTGAATGTCGTTTTTATCAACAGCCTTTCGTTCAGTATTGAGCCAGTTACAAAATTTCTGCAGTCTGTCAGGAACCTTCTGCCAAGCAAGATAAGATTTTCCATCTCTGCCCGCACTTACATTCAAAAGACGTAAATCACCTTTTGCAGAAGAAAAGTCTCCGCCAATCGTTTTATAAGTGGAGCCGGTATTTTGCATAACAAGGGCGGCAAGGCTACATAAAAGTTCGATTGAAAAGTCTGCGTGGGATTTTGCATAAATAAAACTCTGCTCATAGGCCTTTTTTAAATCGAGGTTCATCAGCTGTTCCGCCATAGGCTTGTTCGTGCTGATTCCCTCGTCGAACAAAAGCTGATTTTCTATTTCGGTAACAGTTGAGCCTTCTATTGCAGTTGAATGGGTGATAATTGAATACAGATAGAATTTTTCATAATCAAGCTGCTGATTTATTCCAAGAGAAAGATACTCGTTCACTGTTTCAATTAGATTCTGCTTCATCATCTGCTCCTACAACTTAAATCCCATCTGAGCAAGGTGAACGGAAACTTCTTTTTCTTCTTCTGCAAGTTTTGCAGTGAGTTCTGGCAATGTATTTTCGTATCGCTCGTAGAGTTCGATAATCCGCTTTGTAAGATGATTTGCAACTGTTACATAAAGATTCTGGATTCCCTGATCAATTGTTTTGTACCATTTGCGGTTTACAAGAAGATCTGTTATTTCTGTGTCGGTAAAAGTGTCGTAGCGTTTGCGGCAGTTTTCGTCCAGCTTCTTTTTGAGGTCGGCAATTGTTTTCTTTTGTGATTTTATAGAAGCTTCATAAGCCTTGCACTTTTTAAGAATTTCAGGCTCCTGCGAAAGGTCATCATCTTCTGCCTTGTTGTTTTTAAAATCAAGTTCCGGTTTTTGAAAAATGGCAATAAGACCTGTAAGCTTGTCCACCATTTCATCGCCCTTGCCGATTTTTGATTCATCGTTAAAGTGAGCGTTGTTTATGATTCCTGTAAGGTTGTTTGCTTCCGCAAGCTTTGCAATCAATTTGTCGATTTCTTCGCCTATGTTTTTGTTTCCTTTTAAGGCAACAAGGTCTTCAAAACTTGCGCCTTCTGGAATTGCGATTGCGCCGTAAGGGTCATCTTTGTATTTATCTGAAACATATTTTACAAATAAAAGTGTCAGAATGTAGTCTTTATATTGAGAGGCATCCATACCGCCGCGAAGCTTGTCGCAGCTTGCCCAAAGTGAACTGTAGAGTTGTGATTTTTTAACTGCCATTTATTTCTCCAAAAGAATTATCTTATTTCTTATTAACTTCATTTATTACGCAAATATCACCAATATCGCAATCAAGGGCCCTGCAAATTTTAGCAAGACTGTCCATTGAAACATATTCGCCTTTATTCAGTTTGGCCAGAATATTTGTTGAAATTCCAGCTAGAGGGATTAAGTCCGTTTTGTTTTTAATTCCTTTTTCGATGAGTCGGATCCATAGTTTTTTATAGTCTACCTGCATGGATAATCATTATACCATAGTTTTTGGGATTTTTGTTAAAATAAATCACGATAAGTCAAAGTTACTTAACTTTGATACTAAAAAAACTAATCATACAATTAAATCATCAAAAAAAATCTTTGGAAAAATAATTATGACAATCTACATGACAAGCGACTTGCACGTTGATCATTGGTTTAAAACAAACCAGCGAAACGAGGATGTCAAGGCTTTAAGCGAAGCGTGCCTTGACGCCTCGTACCATTACATAAATCATCGTGTAAGTCTGGAAAACTACATAAACAATGCACTCAAACCAGCGGATGTCCTTTGCGTGGCAGGAGACACCTGTGATGATCCGCATCTTTTTGTGGAATTTTACAAAGCAGTTTCTCCCCGCTATAAAAAGATTTTTGTAATCTTTGGAAATCATGATTTGACGGTTCATAATGAATCATACTTCCGAAACAATCCCTTTACCGAAACACAGGCAAAGCTGGACTTTCTGAAAGCGGAAGTTTCAAGGTTCGGAAATATTTCGATTCTTGATGGGATAGTCGAAGAGTTTGAAGGAGTGAAGTTTGGCGGAACGATGGCATTCAATGATTTCTGCTGGGCTTATAAAGTTGAGCCTGAGCCGGAAGGTAATATGGCAAAGTTCCTGCGCTACTGGAAACGCTGGTTTGATTATCGCCACTGGGAATATATGGGAAATATTCACAAGGATATTCTTGCTTCCCAAATGAAAAAGCTGGATTACGTGGTTTCCCAAAAGCCGGATATCATACTGACTCACTATATTCCACTTTTCTTTGGCGTTGAAAAAATCTATGAAGATGATGTTTATACAACCTTCTTTTATTTTAATGGCCAGAAATATCTGGATCAGTTGAAGGATAAAAGCATCTGGCTTGCAGGTCATACCCATTCTGTACGCACAAATAATCTGGTCCAGAGTAATGGAAGAATAATTCATCTGAAGCTGAATCCGGTTGGTTATCCTGATGAGGATACGGGAAATGCTGAAAGGATGGATGAGTTTTTGATTAAGCGATAAGAGTATACATTATAGAGAACAATGAATAAAATGACTACAATATAAACAATGAACCGTGCAAAGCTACACGAATCCATAATCAATAATTCTCAGATGACTTTTGCCCGCAGTGGAGGTAACGGCGGCCAGAATGTAAATAAGGTGAACACAAAGGTTCATCTTGTTATTCCCGTTACTTCTCTGGGCGGCCTTACTGATGCAGAACTTGTTCGTCTTCGTTCAAAGCTGGCGGCTATTATCAATAAGGAAGATTGTCTTTTCCTTGATGTTGATGATGAGCGTTACCAGGAACGTAACCGTGAGATTGCACTTTCCCGTCTTGAAAACAGGATAGTTCAGGCTCTGGTTATTCCTAAAAAAAGAATCAAAACAAAGCCGACTAAGGCCAGCAAAGAGCGCAAATTAAAATTGAAAAAAATCAGAAGCGAGATAAAGAAGAACCGGGGGAAGATTATATAAAATAACGAGATAAATTATTCTGTTTCAAAATATTCATTGATAGCTTTTGACAATTCAATTTTTGTTTCAGCTCTAATTTGTTTGTGTTGTACATTTCGTTCCCATTTGCGGTAGCGGCTTGTTTTCCAGCCTTCATAATGCCAGAGTTCACATTCTCTTTTGTAATTAAGCCAGTTATCAAGTTTTTTCTTTTCAGATAAAGCTTGGCCATCAGGAATACAAAGACGATTCCAGAAGTTTGAGATGTCCTTTCTTAAAGACTTTGTTCTGGAAATATTCGCTTTCAAATTCATCCTTTTCATAGCAATCCCAATAAAACAGATTATTTCTAAATTCGCATCGATAACTTTTTAAATTGCATAACCTGAATGGCTTATCAGAAAAACGAAACCATGAAGTAGATGCGGCAACAGCTTCTGCAAGACCATCATCTCGATTTTTCAATGAATCTACAGGAATAAGCTTGATTTTGTATCCAATAAGCATTCTGGGAATTTCAATATAATTATCTTCATCATCTTTACGATTGGCTAATTCGTTTCTTTTTTTATCGATAGCAAGCAGATGTTTATAATAGGCCAGCTGTTCTTTACTTTTTGTAGGACGCATATATAAAGGGTAGCATTGATTCGGATAGAAATCTGTAAACTTGTAGTTTAAAAATATTGCAATAGAAGTCCCGTTTTGTAGTGCAAAAAATAAACATTTGCGATATAAAAATAATATGACAGAACAAACAATAAACAGAATCAGAAAATTTACCGAAGACCGCGACTGGGATCAGTTCCACACACCAGCAAATCTTGCAAAATCAATTTCGATTGAGGCAAATGAGCTTTTAGAATGCTTTCAGTGGTCAGATAAGGATTATGATTTGCATCATGTAAAGATTATTAATAGCAAATGCGTTAAACAAAAAGCCGAAAGGGTTTTTGTAGCATTTACTTATCCACTCGCTGATGTTATGGTGTACTGCCGTAATCTGCTGGATAAACTAGACCTTGATGAAGATGAAATCATCAATATGAAAATGACAATGAATGAAGCAAAATATCCGGTAGAAAAAGCGAAAGGAAGCAATAAAAAATACACAGAATTGTGATATAATTGACTTGTTTAATGACTTCGTTATTGAACAAGTCGTCGAGTTTAAAACAGCACAAATAGTGCTATTTTAAACATCGCATTTTAAAGTAACCAGTTTTGAAACTGAAGCTTAAAAACTGGTTTATATAAACATCGGGGCTGTAGCTCACCTGGCTAGAGCGCTACAATTTGTTGATGGATAATTAATAAAAAAAATAGTCCACTGGACTGTTTTTTTATTAATTTACAATTATATAAGGATTCAAGTCCGATCAGCTCCATTATGGGAAAAATCAAAATTATCAAAGGTGACATTACTAAGCAGGCTTGTGACGTAATTGTAAATGCTGCAAATTCCAGCCTTCTTGGTGGCGGCGGTGTTGACGGTGCTATTCATTATGCCGCTGGTCCTGAACTTCTCGCTGAATGCCGTACTCTTGGTGGCTGCAGAACTGGCGAAGCTAAAATCACAAAGGGATATAATTTACCGGCCAGATTCGTGATTCATACTGTTGGGCCGATTTATTTTGAACATACTCCATCTGAAGCAGAGGCTCTTCTTACTTCCTGCTACGAAAATTCTTTGAATCTTGCAAAAGAAAAAGACCTTAAGACTATTGCTTTTCCTCTGATTTCTGCCGGTGTTTATGGTTACCCTCAGCGAGATGCTATTAGGGTAGCAATTGAGACGATGAAACTGCATCAGGATGATTTTGATGAGATTACGCTGGTGCTGTTTGGGGAGCGGGAGTTTGGGTTTGCGGGGGATGCTTATCCGGAGTTTATTTAGCAAATAATACTCATTAGATAAACTTATTGTCTCTCAAGAATTTTTCATTGATATCAAGACTTTCAAAATCATCTTCATATTCTTCAAAATAATATTTTGCATAGCAATAAACTGTATCAGGAAATCTGGAAAAGATTCCTCTACAGAGTTTTTTAAATAGATTTGTAAACTCTTCTGTATGGCAAAGGGAAAGCATATAATCCATCAAATATTCAACTTCATGTTGAGAAGCACTTGTATCAGAAATTATTCGGTTTACGATTGGAGTATAAATTTGAACAGCCTGTAAACTGAGCTGCATAATGCCTTCTGCCATTGATTTTATTCCATTTACAAACGTTTCATAACTTTCATCTTTTTCAAAAGTTTCTTCGTGATGTTCTTTTAAGTTCTTTTTCATATGGAAATTATAATTTTTGAAGTATAGAAAAGATATAAACTGTTAGTTTACAAAAAAAGCTTGCTTTATATCGTGAAAAAAATGAAAGACTTTTTAAGCTTATTTATGAATATATAGATAAAAGCTTTGAAGGATAGTATTGTTCCCTTTCACAAGTTGATGGAATGTTTTAGTTTAATATTTATGCGACAACTTTATTGACATATTCCGCTGATTATCAGTTTTCAAGTCCCTATTCTTGGCAATTAAGGACCAGGTTTTGTGTAAATCGTCAAAATCAATCATTTATTCTTCCTATGATTATTGTCAATAAGACAATTAGTTTTTGGGGCTCTCCAGCCCTCTTATTAACTACATTCAAGAGCATCTTCTGCTAATTTTGAAATTTTTAACTC